>Ga0209476_10000966_pt1 | contig 19850 bp, 9 predicted proteins | sample KloWWTrecipitate_FD_187179 | JGI IMG/M metagenome (GOLD analysis project Ga0209476, IMG submission 187179) | Active sludge microbial communities from Klosterneuburg, Austria, studying microevolution and ecology of nitrifiers - Klosterneuburg... | ecosystem: Engineered > WWTP > Aerobic digester >... | reverse complement strand
GGCCAAGTCATCGGCGTCAACGGCGGCATCGCCTGAGAAAACCGGTTTTCTCAGGCGGCGAGGCGGAACAGCAGGGCCGTCTCCGGCGCGATGCCCTGTGCCAGCGCCTCGACCTCAGTTGCGTCGATGTCCGGCACGTCGGCGCGCGCACGACCCACGATCTCGACGGCCAGCGCCTTGAGCAGCGTGACGTTGGCGCGGATGCGCGCGCGATAGCCGGCGTCGTCGAGCGGCGGATCGAGCAGCGACTGGTTGAGTTCGGCGAACCAGGGCAGCGCGGCCTGGTCGAGCATCGCCGCGCTCTCGCGCCCACCACCCGCCGCGCTCCACGCGCGCAGCAGCCGCTGCACGGCGAAGTTGAGCGCCTTGGCCTGCGCCAGTTCGCTGCGCAGGCGGCTCAGCGAATTGAGGTCGGTGAGGCGGCGCTGGTACCAGATTTGTGCCAGCACGCCCCAGTAGTACGTGTAGTCCCAGATCACCTTCACCGGCATCACTTCCGGGTTGCCGAAGATCCGGTACTGGTCGGTGTAGAGCGCCAGCGTCGATTCGTAGAACGAGAAGTAGACCTGCTCGTAGGCCCGCGCGTAGGGCGCGAACTCCTCGCCAGCGCGATCCTTTGCGATCAGCTCGGTGATGTAGGTGTTGCTCATCGCGATGAAGTCGCTGCCCGGCGAGTAGAACGGGTCGAGGAACAGCCCGGCGTCGCCGGTCAGGGCCCAGCGCTGCCCGGAAAAAACCTGCTTGCAGCCGTGCGAGAAGTGGCGCAGGAAGCGGAAGTCCTGCAGCAGGTGCCGCCGGCCGTCGAGCGCGTCGTACAGCTGCGGCTGGAACCGGCGGAACCAGTCCATCGCGCGCTCGAAGGTGTTCATGCTCTCGAGCGGATGGATCTTCGCGTCGCACACGATGCCGACCGAGTGCGAACCCGAGGACAGGGGAATCAGCCAGGTCCAGTAGCCCGCGCCGCACAGGTGGATGGTCGAGAACCAGCGCGCGGGCGGGTCGCAGCGTGCCTTCCACTGCGCATCCTGCGACCAGTCGTGGACGTCGATGCGGTCGGCAATGCGGAACCAGATCGCGTTGGCATCATGCGCATTGTCCTGCGCCAGCCCGAGCTGGCGCTTGAGCAGGCCGGCGCGACCCGAGGCATCCACCACCCAGCGCGCCCGCGCGACATGGCGGCTGCCGGCGTGTTCGTACTCGACCTCGTGCGGCGACACGCCGCCATCGAGTGACACGCGCTCGACTCGCGCCCCGTCCAGAAAATGGATACCGCGCTCGCGCGCCAGTTCGCCCAGGTGGTTCTCGAAGATCCCGCGGTCGATCTGGTAACTCGGCGCCGCCAGATAGCGGCTGGCACCCAGCTCGGTGGTGCGGTCGAGGTCGCGCCGACCCTCGTTGAAGAAGAAGCGGAACCCGAACTTCTTGAGCTGGCGCGCCATCAGGTGCGACTTCAGCCCCAGCACGGCGTCGAAGTAGTTGGCCCCGATCTCGACCGAGGACTCGCCGACCTTGTGCGCGGCCTCGAGCACCGGATGCTCGCGCCGCTCCAGCACCAGCACTTCGATGCCCTCGAAGCGCTGGCGCAACTGCAATGCCAGCGTGAGGCCGGCAAGGCCACCGCCGAGGACGATCACATCGGGTTGGGGCGTGTCGTGCATCCGTTTGCTCGCAGCTCAGCCTTGACCGGAACCCGGATAGCCTAGCGCGCCGCGCGTGATCAGACCGTGGCCTCGGCCACCGAATGGGTCAGCGCCCGCCACAAGCCGGCCGGGTACATCCCGCGCCGCAACAGCTTGCCGGCGATCATGCGGGTGATGCGCCCCACGTCGAGCAGGGGACGGAAGTGGCTGGCGCGGCGGCCCGGCGCGTAGCGCGCCTCGATCGCCAGCGACAGGATCGGCACGCCGCGCCGCGCGGCCTCGATCAGGATCTCGCTTTCGAAGGCGAAGCCGCCCGCGGCGCGCGCCGGAAGGGCTTCGATCAGCGCGCGCGGATAGAACCGCTGGCCGCACTGCGAATCGCGGATCGGCAGCCCTGCCGCCCACGAGACCCAGAAATCGGCGAAGTGGTTGGCGAAGTGGCGCAGGCCCGGCTGGATTTCGCGCCCCACCGTGCGCGCGCACAGCAGCAGGGCGCCGGGTGCCACGCGGTGCGCGGCGAGCAGGCGCGGGATGTCGGCCGCCGCGTGCTGGCCATCGCCGTCCATGCTGATGACGCCATCGCAACCGCGCTCAAGCGCGAGGCGGAAGCCATCGAGCAGCGCCGCGCCCTTGCCCAGGCGTTGCGGATGCACGATCAGCGTCACGGCCAGGCCCTCGATCGCGGCGCGGGTGCCGTCGCGGGAACCGTCGTCGATCACGATCACGTCGAGGCCATGCGGCAGCACGGATTCCACCACCGCGCGGATCGTGGCCTCTTCGTCGAGGGCCGGGATCACCACCGCGACGCGCGGGCTCACGGATGCCACGCGGTGTCGAGCAGGCTGTCGCGACCGGCCGCGAGCGTGATGCGCGCGGGCTGCGCGAGCGCCATGGCCTCGAACAAGGGCAGCGCGCCGGCCAACGCATTGCCGTCGACCAGCGCCGCATTCCCGGGTCGCGCGGCACTCGGTTCGCGCCCGCTCGCGCCGCCGAACGCCAGCGCCAGTCGCGGGCCAGGCCCGGTTGCCCCGGCCGGGCCCAGCACCAGCGCCACGCCGAACAGCCCGCGGCTGTGCGTCACCGTCGCCATCGGCCCGCGCGCCTCGATGTCGTAGGCCACCAGCAGCACGGGTTCGCCCTCCGCATGCACCTGCGTCGCGGCCTCCAGCAGGCCCATCGCGAAGGTGCCATGCCACGCCGTCAGGGCGGTGGAGGGCGCCATGCAGCCGGTGCCGATGGTCCAGTAGCCCGCGCCGGCGTTGTGCACCGAGTTGTGGAACTTCGTCGGCGAGATCGCCGGCTGCGGCAGCGCCAGCTCGGCGCACATGTAGTCGCTGATCGCGAGGTCGCCGTGGGTGCTGGCGAAGACGCTGGCCAGCGCCTTCGGATCGCGGCCCGCCGCCGCGCACGCGGCCTGCGCCACTTCGAGCGCCAGCGCCACCGTGTCGGGCGCGCGGCGGCGCTCGGTGGGCGCGAGCATGGTCGGGGCCGGCCGCGGCAGGGGCGCGTCGGGCGCCGGCGCCTCGCCGCGCAGGATCGCGCGCGCCGCCTCCCAGCCGGGCAGGCGCGGCGCCCACAGCGCGATGCCTTCCACCCTTACCCGCAGCGGCGCGCTCACGCGGTACCCCCGAAAAGCAGCACGCAGTTGTTGCCGCCGAAGCCGAAGGAGAAGCTCAGCGCATGCCGGATAGAAGCCGCCTCGTTGTCGAGGCGGACCTGCGGTCCGCAGGCGGGGTCTAGCGTCTGTGCGTTGAGCGTGCCGGGTGCGAAGCCATGTTCGAGCGCCAGCAGCGTGATCACGGCCTCGACGATGCCCGCCGCGCCCAGCGTATGACCGGTCCAGCCCTTGGTCGAACTCGCGCGCGTCGTGGCAGGGAAGCGATCGGCAACCACCGCGGCTTCCACTTCATCGTTCTTGAGGCTCGCGGTGCCGTGCAGGTTGATGTAGTCGATGTCGGCCGCCACGCGCGCGCCGCGTGCCAGCGCATCGCTGAGCGCGCGCCGCGCGCCTTCGCCCTGCGGATGCGGGGTCGACATGTGGTGCGCGTCGCTGGATTCGCCGTAGCCCAGGAGGCGCGGCCCCGCGCTTGCGGCGTCGTCGCGTTCGAGCAGGGCGAAGCCCGCCGCTTCGCCGATGTTGATGCCGCGCCGCGCCGTATCGAAGGGCCGGCACGGCTCGGGCGAGATCAGCTCCAGCGCGTGGAAGCCGAACAGCACGCTGCCACACAACGAGTCCACGCCGCCCACGATCGCGGCATCGGCAAGGCCCGCCCGGATCAGCCGCTCGGCCTGCGCAAAGACCTTCGCACTCGACGAACAAGCCGTCGCCACCGTCATGCACGGCCCTTCCAGCGCCAGCGCGTGCTGCACGTAGTCGCCCAGCGAATGCGGCGTGTGCACGATCGGCCGGCGCAGCTCGGGCGGATAGAGCCCCTCCGGCGTCAGTTGCGCGTAGGCCTCCTCGCTCGCGCCGATGCTCGAGGTCGAAGTGCCCAGCACCAGCGCCACGCGCGCCGCGCCGTACTTCGCGCGCGCGGCCTGCGCCGCGGCGAGGAAGCCATCGGCGTTGAGGCCCATCCACGCCAGGCGGTTGTTGCGGCACTCCCACTCGGCGTGGGCCGCCGGCAAGGGCGCATCCTCCACGCCTTCCACGCGGCCGATGAAGGTCGGCAGCGGATCGCGCCCGAAGTCGTTGCGGCGCAGGCCGCTGCGCCGCGTGGCCAGCGCCACGCGCAAGGCCTCGCGCCCGATCCCGCAGGCGGTGGTGGCGGTGTACGCGGTGAGGCGCAGCGGGGAAATCGGGCGGGGCACGGCGCGGGGGTCGGTTGCGGCGCAAGAGTATAGCGAGGCCCTGCGCTGGGCCCGCGCGCGGCCCGGCGGGTGCTGGATTTGGCGAGAAGCACCCAAACCAACAGCGATACCATTCACGACGGCAACACCACGGGGTGGGCCGCCCTGCATTCGATCACATCGCGGTTCGACGAGGTTCTTGAATTGGCGCCAGGTCCAATGACCCAGGGGAAACCGGACAGATCGCGATGGGCCCGAGCGACCATTGGCGTCCTTGTGCTCGCGCTGGCCCTGATCGGCGCTTGGCAATGGATGCCCGATCAACGCGACTTGCGCCCTGATGACCCGTACGGCGCGACAGTTCTCACCCCTGCAGCCGAGTCGACTGACATTGCGCCGGTCGACCCGACCAATGACACCGATGCGAACCTGCCGGAGCCCCCGCCGCCGCCGCAGGTGGAGCCACCCGTTCGTCCAGTCGACGCCTACCGGCGCCGCAACGCGGCGCAGGCATTCGAGCATGCGATAGCGCTGCCGGTCGGAGATCCGGACCGTGAACGCGTCCTGGCTATGCTCGCAGGCCTTTGCAAGCCAAGCCGTCAATCCACCGCCGAGGTCCACTTCCAGAAGCTCGTCGAAGTTCGATTGAGCGCGAGCAGCGATGAAGCCCGGCGTGCCCACGCCCGATGGTTTGCGCAGATGCAGGCCTACTGCTCGGGCTTCGATTGGAGCATGGCGCACGCCCAGCGATTGGCCGACCTTAGCGCAGCAGTCCCGCAACTCGATTCCGGACCCGCTGCCGATTCGCGCTGGCTTTTCGGCATCACGAATGCCGCGCAGAAAGATAAACTCCTGCAGGACCCCAAGGTGCTCGAGGAGATCTGGCGGATCGCGCTGACATCGGACAGTCCAGCGCTCGTCGAGCACGCCCTGGATCTGGTGGCGCTGACGGAATCAGGCAGCTTCGGCGACCTGGACGGCGATTTTCCGCTCGGGCATTTCGGTGGCGCCCATCGAGATCTCCTGACCGGGGCGAGACGCGTTGCGGGACTGGTGTACGGCTGCCGCGCTTTCCAGCATTGCGATGCAGGGATGCTGCGTACCTTGGCGGAGATCCCCCGCGCGGAGCTGGTGGCAGGCCAGGATGGCGTCGAGCGCGTGCTGCGAGACAGCCTTTCCCCGGCGCAATGGCGTGCCGTTGAGATCATGGTGGACCGGCTTCAATCGGGCCGCCGTCGGGTTGGCTTGACGCCCGCGCCCGGTGGGTGAGGGAATCCGATGGTTGGCGCTGCGCCCGTCGAGCGGCGAAGTCGATCTCCGCGCCACGCGGTAGTTGCCGCACACCCGCGGGGTGCGGACCACCAACAGAGGCACAGGATCTTCGCGGCCGCAACTGGGCTGATCGAGCTCGGTGGCCAACCTCGGCCCAGGTCGTCGCGACGCGCGCCGGCGACGATCGGCGTGGGAGTGAGCGTCGCCGGACGGGGCGAGGTCAGGACAGTCGTGCGATTTGCCGCTGGTCGCGCAGCGACGGCCTGCTGCGCCTGGACCGCGAGCCTGGCCTCATCCAGAGCTTGCGATTGGCCGTACATCAGGGTTGCAATTGGACGAAGCATAACCTTACGATCAGCCGATGGCTGGTCCTGCGCTCTACCCGCGGTTCGCCGAGGCCCGGCTGGGCGAAGCGCTGGCGGACTCACCGGTCGTGCTGATCCACGGACCGCGCCAGTGCGGCAAGACCACGCTGGCGCAAATCGTGGGTCGCCGCCGCGGCTACGCCTACTTCAGCTTCGACGATGATGTCCTGCGCGGCGCCGCGCACGACGATCCGGCTGGCTTCATCGACGACCTGCCGGAGCGCGCGATACTCGATGAGATCCAGCGCGTGCCGTCGCTGTTCAGTGCGATCAAGCTCGCGGTCGATCGCCGGCGCAGCGCGGGCCGCTTCCTGCTGACCGGGTCGGCCAACGTGCTGTTGCTGCCCAAGCTCGCAGACTCGCTGGCCGGGCGCATGCAGGTCCTGCGACTGCATCCCCTGGCGCAATGCGAACTCGCCCGGCGTGCGCCGCGCTTCCTCGACACCTTGTTTAGCGCCGGCTTCAAGACCCGCCGCAGCGAACGCCTGGCCGATGAACTGCCCGAGCGCATTGCAGCGGGCGGCTATCCGGCAGCGCTTGCGCGGCCGACAGCCCGGCGGCGAGCGACCTGGTACCGCGACTACCTCGACGCGCTGGTCCAGCGCGACGTTCGGGAACTGGCTCGCATCAACGCGCTCGACGCGCTGCCGCGTTTGCTCACGCTCGCGGCCGCCAGCACGGCGCGCCTGCTCAACGTCTCCGATCTGGCGGCGCCGTTCCAGGTCAGCCGGCCCACCATCCGCGACTACGTCACCCTGCTCGAGCGCGTGTTCCTGCTCGACTCGCTGCCGCCATGGCACAGCAATCGCCTGAGTCGCCTGGTCAAGACGCCGAAGCTGCACATCGGCGATACCGGCCTGGCATGTGCGTTGCTCGGCGTGGACGCCGCGGCCCTGAAGGCCGATCGAACCTTGCTCGGGCAGTTGCTCGAGACCTTCGTCTTCCAGGAGTTGCGACGCCAGGCCAGTTGGCAAGACGAGCCCATGGCCTTCCACCACTATCGCGACAAGGACGGCGTCGAGGTGGATGTCGTCATCGAGCGCGGCGCGCGCCAGCTGGCGGGCGTCGAGGTCAAGGCCTCCGCCACCGTTACCAGCGCGGACTTCCGTGGCCTGCGCAAGCTCAAGGATGCCGCCGGCAGGCGATTTGCCGCCGGCGTGATGCTCTACGACGGCGAGACCAGCGCGAGCTTCGGCGACGGGCTGCATGCCGTGCCGCTGCGGGCGCTGTGGGAGCCTGCGTAGGCAACTCTGCCCGCTGGTCGAGGCGCTTGCGGATCGATTGCGGCGCAGGGGTATGGCCAGCGGCCGGTGGGAGACCCGGATGCCGGCCGGCGCAAGCCAGAATGGCGCGTAATCGCCCGGATGAACAGCGATACTGTTCACGACAGCGATTCTGTTGGGTCAATTGACAGTATCGCTGTTCATCGCGCCCGTGCGCGGCCCTCGTTGCACGCCTTCCATCGTGGCGGAATAAGCCATTTTTCCGGCGATTTCTCGCGATTTCGGCCGGTTCCGACGCAGGCGCCGTAGGCCTGTGGATAAGTCGACACTGCCGCGCAACGAACAGCGATACTTCACGCTTTTGTAGGAAAACGCCCATTGAGCGCGACCCCCGCGCTCGGCTATGAATCGTCCCAGGCCGGACGGTTGGGGAACCCGGCGCTGCCCCGCGCGGCGCCAGACCTTGCAGCGACACCCTGCCGTCGCCAAGGTGTCCGGCCCGTGGGGGCCAGGTGCCGTCGCGCCGGGATCGAAGGAATCGATCCGGCGCGGCGGCGCAGGGTCATGGTCGCGAACGGGGGACGGCCGCTGGGCCGTCGATGGGGGGAGTCATGGTCCGTCGCCAGTTCCTGGCGCGCCGCCTGCACGCGGCTGCGCTTGCGTTGATGTTGTGCCTGCCGTCGGCCCATGCCGCGCGCCTCGATGCGACCACGATCGGCAACGGCGTGGTGAGCATGGATTTCACCGGCAGCGACGCCGGGCAGGGGGGCAGCAACCTGCGCCTCACCTCGATGGGCCGCTGGCTCGACGCGCGCGACGCCGATCGCTACACGGTCTGGCGCCTGCGCAACAACGGCAGCACCACGCGCGAAGTGCGGCTCGAGGGCTACCTCAGCCCCTTCGCGGTGTCGCTGACCTTGCGGCCGCGCAGCGACACCTACGTGCGCTCGCCCATCATCGAGGGCACTGCCAGGCACCGGCTGCTCGAGGGCAGCGTCCAGATCGCCAGCGTCACCGCGGGGACGTCCACCTGGTCCAACGCCACCGCCGTCCCGATCGCGAGCGGGCCCAATCGCCCGCCAGTGTTCCTCAACGCGCCGGAGCGCGCGGCGCAGGTCGGTCGCCTGTACCGCCATGCCGCGCTGGTCGAGGATCCCGACGGGGACCTGGTCGCGCTCAGCGCGCCGGTCGCGCCCGGTGGATACACCTTCGACGCCGACCCGGTCTCGTTTCGCTTCCTCGCCACCAGCGCGCAGCTCGGCGCGCACGCCGTCAGCCTGCGCGTCGACGATGGCCGCGGCGGCACCGCCACGCAGCAGCAGGTCCTGCGCGTGCACCAGGATTTCTGCGCGGTGCTTCCGATCGCGATGCCCAAGACCCGCCTGGGCAGTGCGACGCCCGGCCAGAACTTCAGCAACCTGGCCGGCGGCGGCGGTGCCAACCAGTTCGGTTGGGTCAGCTGGACCGGGGCGCCTTCGCCCGCGACCCTCGCCAACAGCCTCGTGGCACCCGGCGACAGCCAGACCTACGCCAATCCGGATGCCGCGACGGACACGCGCATCGATATCGGCGACTGGGCCCAGGGCGTCGCCGGCAGCATGGACACGCCCGAGGTGCGCGCCAGCCTCAGCGCGCTGTTGCAGCGCGAGATCGTGGTGCCCGAATGGCGCGAGACGCGCACACGCGCGGGCGGAACCGATTACTGGATCACGCGCTACTCGCGCATCCAGCTCACCGCCTTCGACCTTGCCGGCGCGGGCACGCTGTCGTTCACCTACTTCGGACCGGCCGACTGCTATGCCGATCCGCCGGTCGCCAGCGACCTCGCGCTGGAAACGCCGCGCGACACGTCGATTGACTTCGCGCTGTCCGCCTTCGATCCGGAGGGGGACCAGATCACGTACTACCTGACCCACGATCCGGCGCACGGGACCGTGTCCGGCACGCCGCCGGCCCTGCGCTACACGCCGGCCGCCGGCTTCATCGGCAGCGACCGCATCCTGTACAAGGTCATGGCGGACGGCCTGCGCTCGGAGACCGCGCAGGTCACGTTCACGGTCACCGATGGGGCGCCGGCCAACCAGCCCCCGGTGGCGACGCCGCAAGCGCTGGTCACTGCACGCGATGCACCGCTGGCGATCGTTCTCGCCGCAACCGACGCCGATGGGGATGCATTGACCTTCCGGATCAGTGCGGCGCCTGCGCACGGCACGATGTCGGGCACGCCGCCCGACCTGACCTACACGCCTGCGCCGGGCTACGCAGGCAGCGACGCCTTCGCCTTCGTGGCCAACGATGGCGTGGCCGACTCCGTGCCTGCGACCGTGCAGGTCATGGTGACCGCACCCAACTCGCCTCCACGAATCACGACCTCGCCGCTGAACTCCGTCGGCGAAGGCGCTGCCTACGCCTACGACATCGACGCAACGGACCCGGACGCCGGGGACGTGCTCGCCTATGGCCTCGATACCGCGCCGGGCAGCGCCAGCATCGTGCCCGCCTCCGGCCTCGTGTCCTGGAACCCGGCGCCGGGACTGGCCTCGGGCAGTCGCGCGCCGAACACGCAGTGTCGAATGCCGGATTCGGAGATCGGCACCTTCCAGCCGCGCGTGAAGTGGCAGTGGAACAAGTATCCCGTCCTGAGCAGTCCCGCGGTCGCGCCGCTGACCGACACCAATGCCGACGGGCGCGTCGACACGGCCGACGATCCGGTGGTGGTGGTCGTGCGCTGGTACAGCGACTGCGCCCGCACCTCGGTCCATGCGCTCGATGGGTCGACCGGCGCTGAGCGATGGTCCTTTGGGGGACTGGGCGGGATCGGTTCGGGCTCCCACGTCGCGATCGGCGACATCGATGCCGACGGCAGTCCGGAAGTCATCGCGCTGCTCGCCGAAGGCGGCGTGGTGGCGTTGACAGCCGCCGGACAGGTCAAGTGGACCTCGATCGAGCCGCGCTTGAGCTCGTGCTACGTGCAGGGCGCACCGACCATCGCCGACCTCGACGGCGACGGGCAGGCCGAGATCCTGGTGCGCGGTGCCGTCCTCAACAGCGATGGCTCGTTGCGTTCCGTGCGGCCCAATCTCTGGCACGGCACGATCGACACGGCGGTCGACCTCGATGGCGATGGCATCCAGGAGGTGCTCTCGTACGATGGCGCATATCGCGCGGACGGCTCGCTGTTTTGGCGCCTGCCGGACGACGACACCGGTCGCACGCTGATCCCGCTCAACGTCGATGCCGATCCGGAGCCCGAGATCGCCTACGTCGGCCGCTACGTGGGCCTGGTCGATCACCTCGGCCAGCGCATCTGGCGCATCCCGAACTTCAACAGCTACAACGCCGGTCCGCTGGCGGCGGGCGACCTCGACGGCGACGGCCGACCCGAGCTCGTCGCGCTGCTCGAGAACAACCTGCGCGCGCTGCGCGCACACGACGGCTCGGTGCTCTGGTCCAGCCCGGTGGTCGAGCCCTCGCACATGACCGGCGTCGTCATATTCGACTTCGAGGGCGATGGTCGCTACGAGGCCATCTATGCCGACGAGCAGCGCCTGCGCGTCTACGACGGCCAGACCGGCGCCATCCGCTTCGATGTCGCCAATCCCTCGGCCACCGCGACCGAGTCGCCCTCGGTGGCGGACGTCGACAACGACGGCCATGCCGAGTTGATCATCAGCTCTGACAACGGCCCGACGACGGGCGTGCGCGTGATCGAGGACCTGTACGACTCCTGGCGACCCACGCGCAACATCTGGAACCAGTACCAGTACGCGATCGACAACATCGGCGATGACCTGCGCGCGCCACCGAATCCGCTGCCCAGCTGGCTCACGCACAACACCTTCCGTTCCAACGACCTGCCCAATGCGCCCGCGACCGCACTGCCCGACCTCGCCGTGCATGACGTGCGCCTGGCCGACGAGGTTGGCGGCAGTCGCGTCACCGTGCAGGTTTCCAATCGCGGCCTCGCCGCCACGGCACTGGCGGCACAGGTTCGTCTCTACAATGGCGCGCCAGACAGCGGCGGCGTGCTGCTTGCCGAAGGCACCATGGCCGGGCTGGCCGCGGGCGCGACCACGACGGTGGACTTCGGCACCTTGTCGCCGTCACGGATCGACCGTGACCTGCAGGTCGTCGTCGACGCAGGCAACGTGTTGCGTGAATGCGTCGAGGACAACAACCGTGCCATCGGCACGCTGTTCGCGGCGCGCGCCACCGATCCGGCCGGATTGCACGACGCCCAGCGATGGACGGTTTCGGTCGAGGACGTCAACGCCGCGCCCAGCATCGCTACCGCCGAGATCCCGACCGGCATGCCAGGCCAGGCGTATCGCGCCACGATCGCGGTCGCGGACCCGGACCTCGGCGATGCGCAGCAGTTCTCGCTGGTGGATGCGCCGGCGGGCATGACGATCAACGAGGTCTCCGGCGAGCTCCTCTGGTACGTGCCGCTGGCCGCCAGCGGCGACCACGCGATCACCGTGCGCACGATGGACCTCGCCGGCGCAACCGGGACGCGCGCTTACACCCTGCGCATCGAGGGCAACAACGCCCCGCGCTTCACCAGTGCGCCGGTCCTGCGCGGCGTGCTCGGCGGCTACTACACCTACGACGCCGACGCGATCGACCTCGAAGGCGACGCCATCACCTACGAGCTGGTCAATGCGCCCGCCGGCATGGGCTACGACACGACTTACGGCCAGATCTACTGGACGCCGACCGCAGGGCAAGTGGGCTCGCACCCGATGGTGATCCGCGCTCGCGACGCCCGCGGCGCGGTCGGGACCCAGTCCTTCAGCATCGAGGTGTCCGCCGCGGGCGGCAATCGCGCGCCGGTCATCACGAGTACCGCCCCCCTGGCTGCGCTCGCCGGCACCGGTTACCGCTACGACGTCGATGCCAATGATCCCGACGGCGATGCCTTGATCTACCAGCTCGCGTGGTCGCCCAGCGGCATGACGATCGACCCGGCGACGGGCCTGATCGCGTGGACCCCCACCTTCGCGCAAGCCGGCTCGCACCTCGTGCGCGTCCGCGCCTCCGACCACTGGGGCGCTGCGGTGCTGCAGGAGTACTACCTGGTCGTGACGATCCCGGTGAATCATCTGCCGGAAATCACGAGCACCCCGGCGACGACCGCCAAGGTCGGACGCGAGTACCGCTACGACGTCGAGGCAACGGACGCGGATGGTGATGCGCTCGTGTACTCGCTGCGCTTCGCTCCCGCGTCGATGAGTATCGATCCGGCCAGCGGACTGATCCGCTGGACGCCGTCAGGCCCGGGCGTCGTTTCGCCGATCGTCCGGGTTGCGGATCCCCGCGGTTACGTCGAGCAGCAGTGGACCCCCACGGCTCTGCCAGCCACCACGCCGCTGGCGACCCAGGTCGTCGCCACGCCGGAGTTCGTCGTGCCCGGTGGCACCATCGCGCTCAGTGTGTCGACCACGGGCGCCGCCGGCCCGGTGGTCGCGACGGTCAGCGTCGGCGCACAGACCGTGCCCATCGCGGCGAACGGCACGACCGAACTCACCGCGCCAGTCGCCCCCGGTTGCATCATGATCACGGTGGTCGTGACCGATGGCTACGAAACCAGCACGGGCGAGGACTCCGTGTGCATCGGCGACCCGTCGGACACCACGCCGCCGGTCGTGACACTGCTTTCGCCTGCCGACGGCAGCGAGGTCACCGCGCCCGTCGCCGTTCGAGGCAGCGTGCAGGATGCGAACCTCTCATCGTGGACGCTCGCCCACCGGCCCGCCAATTCGCCTGCCGCACCAGTCAACGTCATCGCGCAGGGCACCAGCAGCTTCTCCGACCAGGCAATCGGCCGCTTCGACCCGACCCTGCTGCTCAACGGCCAGTACGCCCTGATCCTGCAGGCCACCGACACCGCGGGACGCACGTCGTCGGATTCAGTGGTGGTTCGCGTCACCGGCGACATGAAGGTCGGCCACTTCTCGGTCACCTTCGAGGACGCCTCGGTGCCGCTGGCCGGCATCCCGGTGCGCGTCACCCGCACCTACGACACGCGCCAGCGCGCCGAATCGCTGGACTTCGGCCATGGCTGGAGCGTGGACTACCAGAACGTGCGCATCCACGAGTCGGCCAAGCTCGGCTACAGCTGGCGCATAGAAGCCCGCAACGGCGGCTTCTTCCCGCTGCAGTGCGCGGTGTCCAACGGCGATCGTGTGGTCACGGTCACGCTGCCCGATGGCGAGGTCGAGACCTTCCGCGCGAAAGCCGAGCCCGAGTGCGGCGAGGGCTTCACCGCGCAGACGCGGGTGCAGATGGTGTTCGAGCCGATGGACGACACCCACGCGACGCTCGAACAGAGCACGTACGGATTGCTGGCGATCGCGACGACCGCAGGCTCTGGCGTCTACAACATGGTCGATCCGGAGCAGCCGAACGAGCCGGCCGATCCGCGCCTGTATCGGCTCACCACGCCCGAAGGCCTGGTCTACGAGCTCGACCAGAGCTTCGGCATCCGCCAGGTCATCGAGCCCGGTGGCCAGAGCCTCACGTACTCCACCACGGGGGTCGTCCACACTTCAGGCGTCGGCATCCAGTTCGTGCGCGACCCGCAGGGCCGCATTCGCGACCTGATACTTCCGGATGGCGGGATCGTCAGTTACGTCTACACGGCCTCCGGCGACCTCGACTTGGTCAGGGACCCGGTCGACCAGACCACCCGTTACACCTACGGCCTGGCGAGCTTCCCGCACTATCTCACCGAAATCGCCGACCCCCGCGGCGTGCGCGCCGTGCGCAACGAGTACGACGACGACGGCCGCCTCGTTGCCACCATCGACGCCGACGGCCATCGCATCGCCTACACCCACGACATCGACGGGCGCACCGAGCAGGTGCGCGATCGCCGCGGCAACCTCACCCAGTACGTCTACGACGACAACGGCTGGGTGCTGGCCGAAACCAACGCGCTGGGCGAGACCACGCAGCACACCTACGACGCCAATGGCAACGAGCTGACCCGCACTGATCCGCTCGGCCACGTGACCGCGTGGACCTACGACGTGCGCGGCAATGCGCTGACCGAGACCAACGCGCTCGGCCAGACCACGACCAGCACCTACGACGGCCGCAACAGCCTGCTCACCCAGGTCGACCCGATGGGCCGCACCGTCATCGCCAACACCTACCACCCGCGCATCAACGCCCTGGTGGCCACCGCGGATGCGCTGGGCAATGCCACGACCTTCGACTACGACACGGGTGTCGGGGCCGGCACCAACACCGGTGAGCTGGTGCAGATGACCGACGCGTTGGGTCACGTCTCGCGCTACGAACTCGACCAGGCCGGGCGCGGCTGGCGCGTCGCGGAAGTCGATGCGTTGGGCAATCGCACCACGTACACCCATGATGCGGCGGGTCGCGTGCTCACCGAGACGCGCACGCGCACGATCTCCGCGTCTGGCGGTGGCACCACCGTCGAGACGCTGGTTACCAGCCACGAGTACGACACCAAGGGACGCCTGGTGCGTACCGTCCAGCCCGATGGTTCGTTCAGCACGATCGAATACAACGGGATCGACAAGCCCGTGCTCGAATGCAATGCCCTCGAGCACTGCACATCGACCGGATACGACCATCGTGGCAACGTTTCATCCGTCCAGTTCGCCGGAGGCGCCGAAATCACCCGCTACGACCCCAATGGCAACGCCATCTTGCGGACCGACGCCAACGGCAACGAGACCACCATGGTCTACGACGCCGCCAACCGCCTGATCGAAACCGTGCATCCGGACAACACGCCGCATACCCGTGCCGACAATCCACGTGCCACCCAGGCCTACGACGCCGCCGGCCGCCTGATCTCCACCACTGACGAGCGCGGCAACACCACCACCTACACCTACGACGCCGCCAACCGCCGCCTCACCACGACCGCCCCCCCTGTAGGAGCGGCTTCAGCCGCGACCACGACCAACTACGACGCCTCCGGCCGCCGCCTCGCCGAAACCGATCCCAACGGCAACACCACGTCATTCACCTACGACGCCGCCGGCCGCCTGACCGAAACGCTGCACGCCGATGGCATGCGCTCGCTCGTCGAGTACGACGCGCTCGGCCGCAAGATCGCCGAGATCGACCCGGCATCGCGTCGCACCGAGTACGCCTACGATGCCCTCGGCCGCCTGACCGCGGTCACGCTCGCCGCCGGCACGCCCGAAGCCACCGTCACGCGCTACGCCTACGACGAAGCCGGCAACCGCACCGCCCAGACCGACGCCGAGGGCCGCATCACCCATTGGACCTTCGACGCCGCCGGTCGCGAGGTCGCCCGCACCCTGCCGCTCGGCCAGTCGGAGCAGACGACCTACGATGAAGCCGGCGATCGCCTGACCCACACCGACTTCCGCGGCCGCACCACGACGTACCTCAACAGCGGCTTCGGCCGCCTCAGTGCCATCGACTACCCCAACGATACGGATGTCTTGTTCGGCTACACCCCGACCGGACAGCGCGCCAACGCCTACGACGCCCGTGGCGCGACCGAGTATGCCTACGACACCCGCGACCGCCTTGTGCACAAATCCGACCCCGATGGTCTTACCATCGAGTACACGTACGACGCCGCCGGAAACCTGGTCAGCCGCGTGAGCCCCAGCCAGTCGCTCGTGTACAGCTACGACGCGCGCAATCGCCTGGAGACGGTGACCCGCACCATCGACGGCGCACCGCCGCAAGTGACCCGCTACGCCTACGACGCCGCCGGCAACCGCCGCGAGATGCAGGGCGCCGACGGCACCCGCACCGAGTACGCCTACGACGCCCGCCATCGCCTCGCCAGCCTCATCAAGCGCAGCGCCGCGGGCGCCCTGCTGGTCGGCATGGCCTACACGGTCGACGCCTCGGGCATGCGCACCGCCATCACCGAGTCCGACGCCGCGGGCACCACCCGCACCGTCGCCTACGCCTACGACGCCCTCAAGCGCCTCACTGCCGAGGCCATCGCCCACCGCGACCCGACGCGCAATCGCACCAGCACCTGGACCTACGACCGAGTCGGCAACCGCCTGACCCAGATGATCCACACCGCCGTCGGCACTGAGGGAGCGGCTACCGCCGCGACCCAATACATCTACGACGCCAACGACCGCCTCACGGCCGAGACGACCACGGTGGGGGCGACTTCCGCCGCGACGCTCTACGCCTACGACGCCAACGGCAACACCGTCACCAAGACCACCCCGTCCGGCCCGATCGAGTACGTCTACAACGACGCCAACCGCCTGGTCGAGATGCGCCAGTCCGGCGAGCGCACCACCTACGCCTACGACGCCGACGGCCTGCGCATCGCCCAAACTCGATACCCAGCGACCGGCGATCCGGTCACCACCCGCTACCTGCAGGACCCGAGCTACGCCTACAGCCAGGTGATCGAGCAGTGGCGCAGGGAAGGCGCCGGTGCGACGCAGCTCGAAGCGACATACGCCTTCGCCGACGAGCTGATCGCGCAGACGCGCTATGCGGGCGCGGCGGCGACGACGGCGTTCGTGCAGGCGGATGGGTTCGGGAGTGTGCGGTGGCTGACGGATGCGGCGGGGGTGGTCACGGACGGGGTGGAGTACGACGCGTTCGGCAACGAGGTCTACCGAAGCGGATCGACGCCCACCGAGCACCTTTATCGGGGGGAGCAGTTCGATCCGATCCTCGGGTTCTACTACCTGCGCGCGCGGTACATGGACCCCAGCGCGGGGAGATTCACGCAGCAGGATGCGTTCAACGGCCTCAACACCGATCCACGATCCCTGCACAAGTACCTCTACGCGCACGCCGATCCGATCAACAATTCCGACCCAAGCGGGAACTTCATCGTTCCGTGGACGATGGCGCCCTCACTGCTCTTGAGTTCTGTAGGGCGTACTGTCCTCTGGAGTGCGGCGCGGCCCGCACTTGTGCAAGCTGCGAGACGCGCAACACTCTACACTCTTGGCGCAGCCGCGCTCATTGCTGCTACCACGGTGCAGGACGACCGAGATAGCCCGCCAATCTTCTTGGTGGGCAGTGATCACCCTGAAGTGAGGGACCACATCATGGAGGCCCAAGTCGAGAAGGGGATTAGGCCAATAGTGCACAGGCGCGGCAGTTCGCATGACCGCAGTTGGCTCTACACCAGCTTGACCAGAGGGCTTTGTGGACCAGGGATCACCGGTGGTTCCACTGGTCGCGATTGCGACGAGTTCCCGATGGCGATCCAGACGGAGGGTGGGCGAGCAAACTTCCTGGCGGGCCGCGTCTCCGTGAAGCCTGCGTCGCTGAACCAGAATCGATCAGTTGGTGCCCGCGTTCGAGTTTTTCATGAGGCCTGCGGAATTCGGGCGGACGATTCGAGCCCGGATGAGGCCTATCTCATGGGAGTCACATACGCACCGACTCATTGGATCTGCGGATCAAACAAATGACGCACGCTAAACGTTGGTCGGAGCTTCTCGCTGAATGGGCGGCCGAGGGGCATTCTCTCTGGGCTGAGAACCCGAACCGTTGGGATTCCATGGGGCTGCCTCCAATTGAAAATCTTCGCGCTACTCAGCCTGACGTTTTTGGCGCAGATGCACTAAGCCACCGCTTCCCAACGCTCACTGATCCAGAGGTTGCTTGCTTCTACTCGATGACCGACGGTTGGCCCCTCTGGCTCGGGTCGTTTTGGAGTGCCCTAGCACCAGTAGCCCGGGTCGGGCTTTTCCGTCAGAGCTATCCGAGTGCTTTCGACATCGCGTTGTCGAGTGCGCCCAAAGCGCGGGAAATCGAGTCTCCCAACGTCATGGTTGCAAAGCACGAGATCCACGATTCGATCGTGCTCAGTGAGCCAGACTCGCGAGAGCTTGTTCTATCGCTGCCAACAGGAGAAAGCTGCCTGTACCTCTTCGACTCGATGAAGGTCTTCCCAAACCTCTTCGAGTTCATGGCCTATCAGAGGCGAGCGACGTTTGATTGGGTCCGCGAGGTACTGTCGTCGACCTGAGCGGTGTAGACGATGACAGTCACAATCCGTTCGCAGATTCCTACACGCCCGGTCGATAATTTCGGCACAGAACTGCAGAACTGGGATGCAGAACTGGGACACCCACGATTCTCAGCCCTCCTACCAGCTGACGCGCGAATTTCGTACGGCCAAGCCGCGCCTTGTGATGCCACGCTGCACCCATGGCCGTACCGCGCCACCAGCTCGTTGACCCAACCACTCCGGGCTACTACCACTGCATCACCCGCTGCGTCCGCCGCGCCTTCCTCTGTGGCCTTGACCCGCTCAGCGGTCGATCCTTCGACCACCGCAAGTCCTGGATCGAGTCCCGCCTGATCGAGCTCGCGGAGATCTTCGGCGTCGGCCTCTACGCCTACGCCGTGATGAGCAACCACGTCCACGCAGTGGTCCATGTCGATCCAGGCACAGCTGCCGGTTGGCCGGATTCCGAGGTGGCCGAACGCTGGGTCCGCCTGTTCCCGGCCAGTGCGAACGGCGAGCCCGATCCGGAAGGCTGCCTCCGACGCCGCGACGCGATCCTCGGCAACCCTGACCGTCTTGCCCAATGCCGCCTGCGGCTGCGCAGCCTGTCGTGGTTCATGCGCTGTCTCGCGGAACCCATCGCCCGTCGCGCCAACCGCGAGGACGGCTGCACGGGTCGCTTCTGGGAAGGCCGCTTCAAGTGCCAGGCCCTGCTCGACGACGCGGCGGTGCTGTCTTGCATGAGCTACGTGGACCTCAACCCGGTGCGGGCCGGGATCGCGCCGGACCTGCCGAGTTCGACGCACACCTCGGTCAAGCGCCGCATTGAGACCACCAGCCCGCCGGCGCGCGGCGAACCGCTGCGGGCTATCGCCGGGTCGATCATTGAACCCACCCTTCCGGTCGCGCTGGTGGAGTGCCTGGCCCTGGTCGACTGGACCGACCGCACCACCCGGCCGGACAAGCGCGGCGCGATCCGCAGCGATGCGCCACCGGTGCTGGCTCGAATCGGCCTGCGTCCGCGCCAGTGGCAGGTCCAGGTGCTGGGCACCGAGAGCCGCTACTGGCGCGATCGGAGCGGCCAATCGACTGCTGGAGAAGGCCGACGCGATCGGGCAACGCTGGCTCAAGGGTATCGGCACGACGCGCGCGTTGCAGGCTCGACCGGTCGCGGCGGTCGCCTAGTTGCAGGCGGGCTCGTCGCAGCGCGCCGAACTTGCTTGTCCAGATCGCGCCAAGCCACCCTCACTCGGAGGGCAGCCGCGGGTCCGCAACAAAGCACCAAGCCTCGCCACGCGAAGGCGGTCGCCGTGGGCGGGCTGTCATGACGGGACTCGCCGTGGAAGAATTGTGGGTGTCCCGGCTTTCGAATGACAACGTTTCCGCGGAAGCAGCAGGCAGCAATGGGATCAAGTTGGGCCGTGAGGTCTGGCACCAGGTTCGAGAGGCCATTGCGCCGCGCCTTTATGGACTTGACCCGCTTCCGTGGACAGGCGGTCGTCTTCGTTTCTTGATGTCGTCTTCGCTACTGTCCCCCGATCTGGGTGACCAAGTCCAGTCTTCCGCCGGATGCGGCAGGAGCTTGTGGTATCGG
>Ga0209476_10000965_pt1 | contig 19854 bp, 16 predicted proteins | sample KloWWTrecipitate_FD_187179 | JGI IMG/M metagenome (GOLD analysis project Ga0209476, IMG submission 187179) | Active sludge microbial communities from Klosterneuburg, Austria, studying microevolution and ecology of nitrifiers - Klosterneuburg... | ecosystem: Engineered > WWTP > Aerobic digester... | reverse complement strand
CGATGGGCCGTGTCGATGCGGCGACCGATCGTCGATGGGTCTTTCCTGTCGATTCTGATCTGCCTCAGATGATCGACGCATTTGACAAACTCCGGTTGCTTACTGATCCTGAGTCGAAGACGGTCGAGAACGGCGTCATCGCCGCCGGTCGTCGGTTGGATCGCCACATTCTTGGCGCGTTTTTCGGTGCTGCGAAGACTGGAGTTTCTGGGGCGGCTACTACGACGTTCACCGCGGCTAATGAAGTGGACGTGGCAGTAGGAGGCGTGAATAGTCGGCTGAATGTGGAAAAGCTGCTCGCCGTGAAAGAATTGATGCGCGCGAAGTTTGTTGATTTCGAGCGTGAGCAGATTTATTGCATCCTCACGGCGAAAGATGAAAGTTCGCTGTTGCGTGAGGCGCAAGTCATTTCGTCTGATTTCAACGGGGACGCTCCGGTGATGCAGGATGGAAAACTTGTGCGGTTCCTTGGGATAAATTTCGTGTATTGCGAATTGGCGGAGCAAGTGTTGGCCGGAACGAATGAAGTGACCATTCCTGTGTGGGTCAAGAGTGGGATGCACCTGGGGATGTGGAACGAGCTTACGACCGACATTTCACAGCGGAAAGATATTCAGGGCCTTCCGTGGCAGGCATATCTTAAGCTGACGGCCGGCGGAACTCGGCTTGACGAAGATAAGGTGTACGCGATCGAATCGTACAGACCGTAATCGGTCAGGGTAAAAGATACTGAGCCTAAAGAAAGGGCACTACCATGGCGATTGATTTAACGTTGAAGTCGGTGCAGATCACGAATCGGGAGGCGGCGCCTCGGGTGTTGAATAGCCCTCAGAATGGATCGGAGGGGGTGGTGCACGAAACGTTCGGGCATATCGATGCCGTTCCGGCGGCGTTATCTGCTACATCCATCATCCGGTTGTGCCAGATCCCATCGAATGCGCGGGTTAGTGGGGTGACGTTTTATTCTGGCGCGCAAGGCGCTGGAGCGGTTGATATCGGCATCTACCAAACGAACGACAAGGGCGGGGCGGTGGTTGACGCTGACCTGTTCGGGTCCGCGGTTGGAGTGACGACCGCGGTCGTAGGGACGAGCGTGTTGGACGAGTCCGGGCAGTTTTCCATCCCTGAGATGGCAATGCCGTTATGGCAAGTGTTGGGGCTAACGGCGGATCCGCATCGGGCGTATGACGTGGCTGCGACCGTGACTACAGCGGTGACGACTGGATTAGCCCCGCTTGCGGTGCGTGTTCAGTACGCACGATAACACCACTTGTAACAGGGCTAAAAAGAGGTCGTTATGGCAGACAAGTTTTACAGTGTGGATCTTGGCGGAAAGATCCCAAGCCAAGTAACAGAGGGAGCGGCGACCTCTGGGAAAGCGATCGAATTGCGGGTGTCTGACACCGTGTACGCCAGTAAAATGGGTGTTCTTCTCGGCCTAGAAGCTATCGAGGATTACATCATCACGAAAGAAACTAACCCGATCGCATAAGGACTTTGCGATGCTGGGAAGATTATGGGGCGCGCCGGATGTAACGCTGGGGCGCCCCATTGTCGTACAAAGGAGGACCCTATGTTGAAACGAATAGGGCTGCTTGTGGCTGCGGGGGTGCTGTGCATTGTGGGGGTTATGACCGACTCCGCGCAAGCGCAGTGTGTCGTTGATACGTCAACACCGACCTATGCGAACGGAAAGTTTCTTCGGTACCATCCGTGTGACGCAAATGGAAACGTAAAGGTCACAGGCGGGGGCGGTGGGGGAGGCGGAGCTGTCACTATTGCAGATGGTGCAGCTGTTGCGATCGGTGCTACTACTGATGCCGCTGTCACCACCAATGCGGTTGGTACGTTGTCGGCTAAGCTTCGCGGGTTGGTAGCGATCTTCGCTGATATCTGGAACGCTGTTGCCCACTCGATGCGTGTGACGATGGTAGACTCGGCGGGCAATGAAATTGTGGTGCCTACGGCTGGCCTCACCCACTACTTGGCGGCAGCAGCCACGACCAATGCCACTAGCGTAAAGGCCAGTGCAGGGACGCTGTATGGGTTGAGCCTCAGTAACACGACCACGACGGTGTACTACCTACGATTGTACAACTTGGCTGTTCCACCTACATGTAGCAGCGCAACGGGGTTTGTTGAGTCTGTCCCAATCCCACCGGCTTCGGCGGCAGGCCAGGTTGGCGGACGTGAGGCTCAATTTAACATCGGCAAAGCTTTTACCACGGGGGTGGCCTACTGCATCACTGGTGGGGCTGGAAGCACAGACAACACTGCCGCTGCTGTGGGGGTGTTTGTGAGTGGGTTGTACAAATGAATAAGACGTTATTGCTCACTTTACTGCTGGGGTGCATCCCGGTTTCGGGGTGGGCGGCAGTTAGTTACGATGCCAACACCACCCACCAAGCCGCATCCGGCACGAACTCCACTTTCAATCATGTCATTGGATCAGGCTCGAATGTGTATGTAGGTGTTTGCGGTATTACACGCAGTGCCGTATCAGCAGACATCACGGCTGTTACGATTGCGGGGTCTGCCGGCACTCATATTGCGACAGCTGTTGATACGCAGGACAGTGCTAATGTGCGCGTTGAATTGTGGGGGCGTGCTGTAGGGAGCACGAATGGATCAATAGCGATTGATCCGGTATGGGACCAGACTGACAACCCTCGATTCGTGGCGTTTTCGATGTTTGGTGTGGATCAAACCACGCCAGTCGGAACCGCGCAATCTGCCACATCGGTGTATCCCACGAGTTTGTCTGTCAACGTCAGCAGCGCGGTTGGTGAACTGGTGGCGTCATGTCTGGCTACGGCATCATCAGCAGCATCTATCACGGTAGGCGCCGGGCAGACACAGCAATGGCTCAATACAACGAACAGCAACAATACACAGGACCAAGGTTCTACGGAACCTGGAGCAACTACCGTCACAATGAGTCATTCGTGGACTACTGCCGATTACGGTGCATTGGTGGCAGCACCATTTAAGGCAGCCAGCGCGAGCGCCACAGTTTGTCGGATGATGATGTTGGGGGTTGGATGTTAATTAGACTGATTGTATGTGCGGTTATCATATTGGGTGCAGGTCCATCTTTTGCGGCAACGAGATATGTAGACAGTACTATCGCAGCAACATGTGCAGGTAGTACATACAGCATTGCGGCGCGCAATTGCAGCGGGAGCGACGGAACAGGTTACAAAACTGTTGAGGAAGGTTTGCGCGCACTGGTGGCAAGCGATCAACTGTATATTCGCGCCGGTAGTTACACGATTAGCGGTACATACGGAAATATTTCTACAGATGATTACGGCGGTGGCGCATCTTCCTGGGCAACTGCAACTACGATTAGTAACTATGTGGGTGAAGTTGTTACGATTACGGTAGGGGGATTCAACTTCGACGAAACTATTACTGCAAATACTAAGTATATTATCTGGCATGGAGATAGCCGGGAGAATTTCATCGTACAGGGTGCAGCAAGCGGGGTTGGCGGGGGAGTTGGCTTCCGCACCGTAAATGGTGCAAATCACATACGCATTCAGACGATGACTGTGCGCAATTTTGGGCAAGACTGCCTCGGCGGAGGTGGTTCGCCGGCTGTAAACAATATAGAGGCAATTGACAACGAAATCAGCGGGTGTGGTGATCTGACCAACCTGGAGCACGGCATCTATTGGTCCAATGTGACAGACAGCCTTATCGAGGGCAACTACTGCCACGGCGTCCAGGGGTACTGTTTCCACCTCTACAATTCTGTGGCTGGGAACGCTCGCATCACAGTGCGGGGCAATCGTATTGGAGGACGCAAATCCGGAGCGACCGGCACCGCGTATGGGATGGTGTTCGTTGGTGCGGATCATGTTGCCTATAACAACATCATATCCGGGCTGGATGGGGAGTCGGTGAAGTACGTCGGCTGTTTCCAGGCCTGGACCTCCTACACCACCGGGCTGAAGATTGTTAACAACACCTGCTACGACGTGACAATAGGAATCGAGAACAATTCAGGTGTTACAGGGGCTGAGTATAAAAACAACATCTTCAATACCCTAACCAATGTAATCAGCGATAGTGGCAGCGGCACCGTACTTGGTACTAACCTCTGCCCGGCCGCAGGAACGGGGTGCAGCGTCACCGGTTCGCCCTCATTTACCAATGCGGCGGTAGGTGATTTTTCTTTACAAAGTAGCAGTCCGGCGCGAGATGCAGGTGCCACACTGGCTGAGGTCAGCGATGACTACATCGGCACCGCCCGCCCTCAAAACAGCGTGTTCGATATTGGGGCCTACGAGTACATCGTAAGTTCAGGCGGTGGCGCGGGCGGTATGAGTGAAACGCCTAGCTGGTCTAGCCCGAGGCGGAATCCGTTGTTTGTAAGATAGAAAGAGTAGGACTTTTTTACATGGCTCAATATGTGAATTTCAATCTCACATTCAAAGATAACAGTTCAGGAACCAGAGAGGAAGACGGAACTGAGATTCAGATATTCACGGATTCACCGAGCTATAAATGCACGGTTCCTATCGACTATGCGTACGCAAGGCACGGGTGGATGAGGCTGCCGTTTGTCGCGTACGGGGTGACGACAATACCGATTAGCTTGAAAGCCCCCTTGACGTTCGTAGTCGTGCGCGTGAGACAGTTCAACGCGAACGGAAACGGAACGTGGAACGAGCCTGGAGGCGGGGCCGGAGAACGGTTTGAGTTTGTGCAGAGCGCGGGCACGGATGCTCCGAACGCGCCGAGTGAGGTAGGGATGATCGTAGTCGGGACCCCAGTGGGTCCTGTTGAGCCTCCTGTTGACCCCCCGCCCGATCCGCCTCCGGTTGACGGAGGAAGTGTGACGAATTTCTCGATGCCGGGGCAGTTTTCTGGAACACAAGGGGAGAGCGGGTGGGAGTACAAAGATAGTTCCGGGGCGGATTTGACGTTTGATGCGCCCACGTCGGTGTGGCGCCTCGCGTCTCAATCATATCTAAGTATTTGGGGCGGCGCGCATCCAGGCCCCACGCTAGGAGCGATGTACAGATTCACCGTGCCTAACAGTTCTTCGGCGCTCGTTACCGGAACGGTGGGGTTGTATTCGTCTCCGTCAGTTGGAAAGAGTGGAACATTCGTGGTGAAGCACAATGCCACAGTGAAATTCACGCAAATTATGAGCGACACCACTCAATACGCGCTGCAAGATCAAATAGGGGCGGCGTTTGCAGTGACAGCGGGGGATTTCATAGATTTTATTCTCACTTCTAACCAAGTGGATAATTCAAATCTCAGTACACAAACGTCGTTGGCGATTGCGTTAACAAGCGGGGGTTCTCCCACGAATCCAGTTGCAGCGAATATCACGCCCGCGGTGCTCCCCACGAACACTAACACAGTGAATTCAGTAGTGGTGTCATTATCGAGCGCCGCGATCGTCAACGCTACAGTGGTGTTGTCGTCATCGGATGGGGCCGTCGCCACGGTGCCGTCGAGTGTCTTAGTGCCTGCTGGGCAAGCGATAGGCAGGTTCGATATCACGATAGGCGCGGTAGCAGGATCAGCGATCATCACCGCGACCTATAACGGCGGAAGCGCACAATGCTCGGTGGTAGCGTCCAATCCATCGACTGGCGTTCAATGGCCTAATGAGCCGTCGGGCATGATTGTAGTAACCGACACCCCGTTTAGTGATTCGTTACCAGCCGAGTGGTTCAACGTCTACAATACGCAGAGCTACGCATCGCCTAGCGGGGGTGGAACGGCGTTCAGTCCTCCGAGAGCATTTGATGAGTTCATGGCAGCGGGCAGCAATTCTGGCAACGGGCAATGGGGGATCGCGTTTCCGTCGAGCAGTGAGATTTACATGGGGATGTACTGGAGCACGAATGTTGATTTCATGGGGTATGTGAACACAACCAATAAAATGATTTTCTTTCGAGACGCGAATCTCGATAACAGCTTCTTGAATTGGCACGGGGCGCCTGGAGCGGCGAAGCAAATTAAGTGGTATTTTCAAAGCCCATATAGCAATGCGCACATCGTGGGGTGGGACGGTGATGCTACAGGTGTTTCGGGGCGCTTACCTTGCAACGTCAACGGGGCGGCGGCGACAATAGCCGCGGGGTCCGGATGGCACTTCATCGAGTTGTATTTGAAGAAAAGCACTTCATCGACGAGCCGAAACGGCACGGTGAAGTGGTGGGTGGACGGAGTGTTATGCGGAAATTATATCGACTGCAATCTCTGCCCGAACGGAATTAATGAAATGCAGTTAACCGCGGCGTGGGATGGGTCGCCGTCAGGGCGGGATTTGACTAAGGCGTGGCACCACTATTTTGACCACATTAAAATCACGAGGAAAGTGTAAGACATGGTGTATCTGATTCCATACGGAGAGGTGTACGTCCTAACTGGGCTTCAGCTAAAAGACCGAACAACAGGCCAGTTTAAGGTCGCGCCTACGTTGGCAGCAGGAGATTTTAAAATAGAGAAGGACGGTGGCGCGGCGGCGAATTTGGCGACGTTGCCGACGGTCACTCCGGCTGGCGGGAGTTCGGTGTCTGTGTCGTTCAGCGCAACGGAAGTTCAGGCTAAACAAATCGTCCTACGAGCGTCCGATCAGGCCGGGGCTGAATGGGATGACACCGCGGTGTATTTGCTGACTGTTGGGAATCCAAACGCGTTTTTTGAATTCGATTTAAGTTCGGCGTCAGTGGCGTTGTCTCTTGCGTCTCAAGGTGCAGTAACAGGAGGCACGTGGGATGAACTCGTTGACAACCATCAGCTAGCGGCGACGTTCGGCAAGTTAGGGAAAGACACCGGGACCGCGGTTACAGATATTCAAGCGAAGGTCCTAGAGCTTCGTGGGATGCTCGAGGATCTATCGGATGTTATCAGCGGCGCCGGCGGGGCGGTGACGCCGGCGGAAGTGATCGCGCAAACGAGGGTGGCAAATCACGCCTTGCAAAAACTTGGCGCGAATCTCATCACCTCGATGGATGAAGATACACGAGAAGCGCGGACGGTAAAGGCGTGTTATTCGATTCTTCGCGATCGTGAGCTACGCGCGCATTCGTGGAATTTCTCTGTCAAGCGGGCGGTGTTGGCGCCGTCAGCGACCGTTCCCGTGTTCGGGTTTGCGAAAGCATTCCCGCTCCCGGCGGATTGTCTCCGTGTGCTCCCTCCGGCGCGAGATGTAGACTGGTCGGTAGAAAATATCGACGGAGTGTCGCACATTTTAACCAACGAAGGCACGGTGTTGAATCTTCGGTACGTGGCGCGAATCACAGATGAAGCGGCGTTCGATGAGTTATTCGTGGATATGTTGGCTTGCAAAATCGCATGGCATTGTTGTGAGACGATTACACAATCGAATCAGAAAAAAGCCGATGTGATGAACGAGTACCAAGACGCACGGGCCGAAGCCAGACGAATCAACGCGTTTGAACAAGCCTCACCACAAGAGCCTGAGCCTCCGTGGTTGACCGCGAGGCGTACCGGGAATAGCGGACAGAACTGGTTACGTTTCGGGAGTGAAGGATAATGCCGAAGGTTTCGCCCATTCAAAGTTCGTTCTCTACCGGTGAAGTTTCGCCGTTGTTGTACGGGCAGGTTGAGTTCGACAACTACAAGTCCGGGCTGAAGGTGTGTTTGAATCTCATCCCTCTCATCCAAGGGCCGGTAACACGACGGCCAGGGACATACTTTTGCGATGAAGTCAAAGATTCATCAAGGCGCGTCCGGCTTTTGCGATTCAAATACTCGACACAACAAGCGTACATGGTGGAGTTTGGGCACCAGTACATCCGCTTCAAGCGCGGGAATCTGCCGGTCACACTTGCCGCGCAGTCGATCACCGCGGCGACGAAAGCCAATCCGTGCGTTGTGACGTACTCAGGGGCCGATACATTCGTGAACGGGGACCACGTGGATATATCCGGCGTGGTCGGAATGAGCGAACTCAACAACCGTCGGTACCGTATTACAAACTTGAATGCTGGGGCGAACACCTTTGAGTTACAAACGCTGTATAGTGCGAACGTCAGCAGTGTCGGGTTCGGGGCGTACATATCCGGGGGTAGTATCTCAAAAGTCTACGAGATCACATCGCCGTACGATGAAGATCAGTTATTTGAGCTTAAATCTGTGCAATCTGCGGATGTGTTGTTTTTGACACATACCGCGCACACCCCTCGAAAGCTCGCGCGCACGGCCAATACCTCATGGTCACTTACGTCAATGAACAACGCGGTATTGCGGGACGGCCCGTATATGCTGACGAACACGACGGATACGACGTTAACGCCAAGCGCGGCTACGGGTACTGGGGTGACGATAACAGCATCGTCGACGACAGGAATAAACAACAACACAGGTTTTCAAACGACTGACGTCGGGCGGTTGATCCGCATAAAAGAAGGCACCACATGGGGGTATGCGATTATCGCCACGTGGGTATCTTCAACGGTTGTGACGGTGGATATCACTGGGACGTTTACGAACACGAACGCGAAGAAGTTTTGGCGCCTAGGCTTGTACTCGATTACGACCGGGTATCCTGCGGCGGTGGCGTTTTATGAAAATCGGTTAGTCTTTGCGGGGAGCCTATCTGAGCCGTCGCGCATCGATATGTCACGCACAGGCGACTATGAAAACTTCGCACCGACTGATTCGGACGGAGTAGTGGCCGACGATCATGCGATTTCATACACATTGAATAGTGATGAAGTACAAATTATTCGGTGGCTCAAAGGCGACGAAAAAGCACTGATTATCGGCACGATCGACGGCGAATGGGCGATGAGGCCGAGTACCGCCTCAGAAGCCTTGACACCGACAAATGTTTCAGCCAAACCATCAACTGCACGGGGAAGCGCCGATATCCAAGCGATCCGGGCCGGCGACGCTATGCTCTTTGTGCAAACCGCCAAGCGTCAATTGAGAGAATTGGCGTATGTATTTGAGGCGGATAAGTTTAGAACGCCAGATGTGACGGTACTCTCGGAGCACATCACGAAAGGAACTACGCCGGCGCTATCAGGGATTAACGACCTTGATTATCAAAAGCAGCCGAACTCCATGGTGTGGATGACGCGGGAGGATGGGGCGCTCTTGTCGCTCACGTACGAGCGCGATCAAAAAGTACTGGCATGGGCGAGACACGAAATAGGGGGCTTCTCTGATCCTGGGCTGACGACTCCTGCGGCGGTAGAGTCCGTGGCATGTATGCCCAGCGCGGACGGGACACGGGACGAAGTATGGGCGGCGGTGAAGCGTATTATCGGCGGCCGTACGGTGCGGTATATCGAGTATCTGACAAAGACGTGGGAGAAAGGCGACTTGCAAGCCGACGCGGTATACGGGGATTGCGCCTTGACCTACGATGGGCCCGCTGTGTCGACGATTACAGGCTTGTGGCACGTTGTCGGAGAAACGGTGAACGTGCTCGTCGACGGAGCGGCGCATCCGGAGCGTGTGGTAAGTCCTACCGGGACGATCACCCTAACCGCGCCGGCCTCGAAAGTCCAGGTGGGGTATTCCTACAACAGCGACGGACAAATGCTTCGGCAGGATGTAGGCGCAGCGGATGGGACTGCACAAGGGAAATTACAGCGTACACATCGTGTAATCCTTCGTGTTCATGATACACTCGGCCTCAAGACCGGTTCCGGATTTCATCTTACTGGCCCTGGTAAACTGACGGAAACGACGTTTTACCGAGGCACGACACCGGCGGATTCCATGGTGCCACTGTATTCAGGGGATGTGGAAATCACATGGGAAGGGACGTACACCACCGCGAACTATGTGACCTGGAGATTCAACGGGATGTTCCCAGGGACCGTCTTAGCGGTGATGCCTCAATTGCATACGCAAGACCGGTGATTTCGTTTGGTCCGTTTAAGCCCGCGCATCTGTACAATTTGAATGTCCAAGAAGCGCAACGCTGGACCATGGCCTACATCGATCCGTTTATGGCGCAAGCGTTAGAGGGGATGTGGTCGAACACGGTGTTTAAAAACGGGCATCCAATCTGTTGCGGCGGGGTGGTGGCGCAGCGCCCGGATTACGGCATTGTGTGGTCGTTTGTGGGCGCAGATGTGACCGCTGTGGATTTCCTCTCTCTTCACCGACTCGTGAAAACGTTCATAGGATCACTCCCGTTTAGACGTGTAGAAATGCACGTGGACTGCGAATTTACGAACGGGCACCGATGGGCGAAGGCGTTAGGATTCAGCATGGAGGCGGCGCGGATGCGGGGGTTTTTGCTCAATGGCGGGGATGCGTCACTGTACGCACGGATAAAGAGGTAGCCGGTGGCCGATCCAATTACAATTTTCTCAGGCGTGTCGATGTTGGGCGGGATGATCGGCGCCATGGGCGCGCAAGCGCAAGGGCAAAGCGCGGCCGCGGCTCAGCAGTTTAATGCGGATTTGGCCGGGCGCAACGCGACATTAGCTCGAGAATCAGCGGCGACAGATGCGGCGATTCAGGAACGCCAAAGCCGAATGCAATTGGGATCGATCCGCGCGGCCTATGGCGCGTCTGGTGTGACAATGGCCGGGAGTCCGCTGGATGTGCTCGAGATGAGCGTCGCGAACGCAGAACGGGATCGGCAGCAGATCTTGTATCGGGGTGAACTGAAGGCGTTGGGGTATGAGGATACCCGTACGCTAAGCTTGTTTGGCGCTGAATCAGCGAAGAAACAAGCGGAGTTTACTTCATACAGTAGCCTCTTGACAGGCGCCACTGGTGCGGCAAAACTCTTCACAGCTGGGCATACGGCCTCATCCGCCGGCGCACCAGTCGCGATTTCATAGGATACATCATGGCTCAAATTCGGGAGTATCAGCAGCAAGTGGGCGGGGCCTCGGAACTTCCGCTGGCCCAAGTGACACGCCAAGCCTTCGCCTCTGATTTTAGCGGCGCAGCGGACGGTGCGGTGATCGCCGGTCAGTCCGTTCAGCAGGCGGCGGCCGATGCGGTGTCGATCCAGCGTATGATTGAGGATCAAAAAGCACGGAGCGAAGTCACGGACGCCGCGGTAGAACTAGCGCGTTTCAATTCATCGGCGGCGCACGAATTGAAAAACGCGGAGAACACTGGGGCGTTTGACAACGATTCGTACACTGAAGAGTACATGGCGAGGATCAACACGAACCTTGATCTCGTGGGTTCTCGTTTCGAGACGACCGCGGGCCGGCAAGCGTGGACACGCGGGGCCGCTGAAATGAGTGGACACTACTTAATTGCGGCCGGCAATGCGCAAAGCCGTGCGGCGGGTATCAAAGCGGTGTCTCAATATCGCGATTTTGTGGATGCAACCCGCAACACGGTGATGAACGATCCGTTTCAATTCTCTCGCCTGGAGCAAGGGGCCGCGAACGTCATTAATGACCCGAACGGAGTGTTTGCCCACATCCCGGCAGATCAGCGTGACGAACTTGCGCGCACGACAAAAACGGAACTCGCGAAATCAGCGGTCCAAGGCGTAATACGATTAGACCCCCGTATTGCGCTGAATCAGCTCACGGGAGATCAGTGGGACCCGTACCTGGATGCGGATGCGAAACACGCGCTCCAAAACGAAGCCCGAGTGGGGATTGCGGGATTGGATGCGGAGGCGCGGCGACAGGAAGCCGAAGCGGAGCGACAACGGAAGCGAGAGATTGAGCAGACGAACCAGCAAATGGTCGATTTGTATACGTCGAAAAGTCTGACGACTCGGCAAATACTCGACTCCAATTTAAACGCCACGGGTGAAGGATCGAAAGAACACTGGATTAAGATGATTGAGGCGCAGAATAAAGAGCACCGTGAAGCGCCGATTAAGAAAGATCCACGCCTGTTCGTTCAGACCTTGGAAGGTATTCGTAAAGGTACGATTACCTCAGAGACGCAGATTGAAAACTTGTTCGCACAGAGCGCCGATCGAGGGACGGGCGTGACGTGGGAAGATACCAAACAGCTACGCCAAGAGTTGATGGATCTTCGGACACCAGAAGGCGAACGGTTGTCGAAACAACTAGATTCGTTTATGGCGAGTCGAAAGCCGTCGATTGATAAGTCAAATCCGTTAATGGGGAAGATTGATCGAACGGGGTCTGCCAAGTTTTACGACTTCGAGCAAATGGTGCGGTCGAAGATCGATGAGTACAAGAAAGCCGGGAAAGATCCACGCGCGTTATTGAATCCGAATAGTCCGGAGTTCTTAGGCGCGCCGTCAATCGTCAATCAATTCAGGCCCACAATACAAGAGACGGCACAAGCGATGAGCGAGGATTTAAGCCGAGGAATGAAGCCGCCGGAGGCTAAAGCGCCAAGCAAAACACCGGGGATTTTTGAGTGGTTTAAGCGGGGCGAACCGGAAAAGAAACCGGTGCCCCAAGCGCAACCTCAATCTTCGCCCGTTCCAAAAGACAGCACAGAGCAAATGCGAAATGCGGTCAGCGATTTAGAGAAGGCGGTTCGTACGATGCCCGGAACGGCGCCAGCACCGGTAGAACCGCGCAAAGCGGGAGAAACTGCCGCACAGTTTTTAGACCGATGGAATAAGGCGCGCGCTCATGAATGAGACATTACAAAAACAAAAAGCATTGATCGACGCCGGGTACAGCGACGAGGAAATCTCGCAATGGCAAGCCGAGCAACGGCAGGCGTTGAGTGATGCGGGGTTTAATCAGGCTGAGATTGATACAGAGTTCGGCAATCCACCCCTCGATCCCGCTCCCGTGGCGAAAGCGTTTGATGAAAGCTTGAAAAAAGCGACGGCGCCAGAGACACCGGATGGTCAACCGAGGCCGGTGAAGGATTTCAAGGACGCCTTTATGGCGGGCCTCACAGGATCGGTAAGCGGCCTTCTAGTCGAAGGCAAAAAGCCAGATACCGTGCTTTCGGAAGACGCGCCGATGATTTCCCGATTTGCGGCGAACATCGGCGCGCTCGCCGGTGACGCCCCGTTTTATGGCGCGGGAGCACTCGTCGGCGGAAGCGGGGGGCCAGTTACCGCAATGGCCGGAGCGATGGGGCTCACTGAAGGTATTCGCGCCGTCATCATGGATAAGTATGAAAAAGGCGAGGCGTCCACGTTTGGCGAGATCATGGAACGCTCTGCCGATGCACTGATTAAAACAGGCAAAGGCTACGTTGTGGGAGCCGTAACAGGATTAGCCGGCAAGGCTGCTGGATTCCTCCCGATCGCGTCCCCGACCGCCAAAGCCGCAGCTACAGTGGCGTCCGAAGTGACCGCAATGGTCACAGCGAGCAAGGCACTTGAGGGCGAGGTACCGACCGCAAACGACTTCATCGACGCGGCGGTTGTGGTGGGAGGCGTCAAAGGTGCAGTCAAAGCGGCGGGTAAGGTGCGAGAGATTTACGCCAAAACCGGCGTGAAGCCTGATGATCTGGTGGCAGACATGGAGCGAGATGTCACCATCGGGCAAGACATGTTGTCGGAAAACGTGGCGATTCCGCGCACGTACGGAAAGGTCACGGCTACATTTGAGTCTCCAGAGCGCGGGGTTGTACCGGTTGAGGAAGTAAAGCCGTCAAAAACGGTCGATGAACAAATCAAAGATGTGGCCGATGAACTCGGTCAACCTGTTCCTGAGCCCAAACCGCTCACACTAAAGGACGCGCAACAGAAAATCTTGTCAAAAATCTCCATCGGTGAACACACGGATAAAGAGCCGATGACGTGGCAAAAGCTGTATACGAACGTGGTGGATAATCTTAATCCGTTCCGTGAAGCGGTAAAGCAAGCCACGAAGAACAAAGAAGAACTGCCTACAGTGGATGACCCGTATCAATTGGCGCGACTGACGCGAGGGGTGTTCGGCAAGGCCACGCAGTTCCTAGAGTATGGCACGTATGACTTTAAGACTTACGACAATAACGGCGCGAGTCTCAAAGCCATTTTGCAGAAAGGCGCGGGCAGGGATTTGCCGGAAATTACGAGCCCTGAGAAGGTCGATCTCAACGGCTTCCGCGCCTACATCGCGTCACGCCGAACGGTGGAGCTCGCCGCGCGCGGGATTGAACCGGGGTTTGATGTTGAAGCCGCGAAGGTCGTGGTGAAGGAAGGGAAGCACTTTGAGGCTGTTGCACGGGAACTCACGAACTACCAGAACCGATTGACGAAGTATTTGAAAGACGCCGGTGTGATCTCAGAAGACGCCCACAAAGCGATGATGGACGCTAACAAAGAGTATGTGCCGTTCTTTCGCGTGATGGACGACGAATCAGGAGGGTTTGGATTTAACAGGGGCGGGGGTGGTTCGCCGATTAAAAAGATCAAGGGGTCAGATCGCCACACCATCGACCCGATCGAGTCCGTCATTAAGAATACCTACCTGTATGTGGCGATGGCCGAACACAATGCGGTAGGTCTGAAGTTCATTGAGATGGCGAACAAGTCAGGGGCGCCAGAGACGTTTTATAGAAAGGTTCCTCAGAAGATACAAGCGACGACATTGCGAGAAAACGAAATCAAGGCGCTATTTGATGAGTTCGTGACGGTTCGCAAACAAACCTCAACCGAACGAACAACTGCGACGAAATCAGCCAGTGAATCGAAGTCTGAAACCATTGGGGGAGAAGACGCGGCCCCGCAATCGAAACAAGGAAAGATAGTGCGGGATCGAGTGTTTGAAGCGCTTTCAGCGAGGGGCTTCAGTAAAGGCGAAGCCGAGCAGATGATTGCGCGTTTAGAGGCGAAGTCAGGGGGTGGCACCACAACGACGGAATCAAAAACCACGGTTGAAACGCTCATTAAAGAGATTGAGAAAACCGAATACATTCCTGAAATTGATATTCGCCTCCCCCACGAAGTGGCGACAATTTTCCGCGCGATCAAAGAACCCTTGCGAGATAACGAAATCGCGGTGTTCGAGAACGGGAAGCGCAACGTGTATGAAGTGGATAAGGATCTTGCAGAGGCGTTCAAAGCGGCGGATGGAGAAACCGCCGGGCTATTGATGAAAGTATTTACACTCCCCGCCCGAACACTTCGCGCCGGCGCGGTACTGTCACCGGATTTCATCTTCCGGAACATCATTCGTGACCAACAGATGGCGTTTTTGCTGTCAAAAGCCGGGTACATCCCGATGTTGGATTTCATGAGGGGTTTGGCATCCCTGGCTAAAAAAGATACAGACTTCCAAAACTTCTTAAAATCAGGCGGCGCGAACGCCACGATCGTGGCGATGGATCGGCAGTATCTTCAAGACCATATGAAGTCGCTACTTGCGAATAAGACGGTGATGGAGAAATCATGGAACGTGGTGAAGAGCCCCCTTCACATCTTACAAATCCTCACAGAACTCGCGGAGAACTCGACCCGCCTTGGAGAGTTTAAGCGCGTATCTGGGGGGCTTACTGAAAAAGCAGCGATTCAAGAAGGTGGATTCGCGGCGCGAGAACTCACTGACTTTGCGCGCCACGGGGCCAAAACCCGCGCGCTTAGTATGCTCTCCGCGTTTTGGAACGCGAGTCTACAAGGCGAGGACAGGATGTACCGTGGCCTTGCCGAAAAACCGTTTGAAACCTCGGCGAAGGCTTTCGCTGCAATTACGCTCCCATCCATTCTCCTGTGGTTGAACAACAAGGATGATCCGCGATGGAAAGATATTCCACGTTGGCAAAAAGATACGATGTGGATCGTGATGACGAAGGACCACATTTACAGAATTCCGAAAGCGCACTCGGCCGGCATCTTGTTCGGGAGCATTCCAGAGCGAATGTTAGAGGCGTGGTCGGAAGAAAACCCCAAGGCGTTTAAAGATTTGGAAGCGTCGATCCTTTCCAACTTCATCCCTGTGCCGATGCCCACGACACCGGCGCCGGTGGTCGAACAGTTCGCCAATCGATCGACGTTCACCGATCAACCGCTGATCCCGTCGGATGTGGAAGGGCTACTCCCTGAATACCAATATACGCAGTACACTACAGAACTGGCGAAACAACTCGGCGCTACAATGGCCGCGTTCCCTGGGATGCGGGATCGATCGCTAGAACGAGGGCCAATTGCGGGTGTGGCGCGTGCATTAACTTCCCCTATCTTAATTGAAAATTATGTACGCGCATGGACTGGTGGACTCGGCATGTACGTGCTGCAAACGGCAGACAAAGCACTTCGGGAAGCCGGTGTGTTGCCCGATCCTATTAAACCGTTGTCTACTTTAGACGACATTCCGATTGTGAAAGCCTTTACGATCAGGTATCCAACCGCAACCGCGCAGTCGATTCAAGATTTTAACGACCAGTATTTCAAAGAAAAGCGGTACTATGACTCGTGGATTCGGAAACTCGAAGATTCAGATGTAGCCGCAGCCGCGCGAATTCGAGCGATGGCGCCTGCTGCATGGGACGAAGCCGCGGACTTAAGAAGAGTAATTGGAGACTTAGGTAAATACATTCGAGACGTATATGGGAATCCTCAGTTCAGCGAAAGTGACAAACAGCAATTGATCGATACGGCATATTTCCAAATGATAAATCTGAGTAGGGCTGGTACACAGATGATGCAGGACGTTCACGATGCAATGGATGGAGCCATAGAAAAATGACCATTTCTAACCGACTCAACCGCACCACACTCTTAGGTAACGGGATCAGTACCGGCGTCCCCATCACCTTTCCATTTCACAGTGCCGATGACCTGGTAGTTATCGAAACAATCCTTGCCACTGGGGCGCAAACAATCAAGGTGATGACGACCCATTACACGGTATCCGGAACTGCGGATGCTCTCGGCCACTACCCCACCGGCGGTACGGTGACGATGCTCACCGCACCCGCGTCGACGGTCAGTATCACCGTGTATCGAGATGTGGCCGCGCTTCAGCAAGTGGTGTTAGTGGAGAATGAAAAGATCCCGGTGAAGGCGTCAATCGAAGCGCCCTTCGATCGCCTCACCATGATCGCGCAACGGCTCATCGATCGTGTGGACCGCGCCATGGTGCAGCCCGACGGAGACGCCGCGGCCATTGGTCGCTTGCCGGCGAAGGTCGTCCGTGCGTCTCGGTACATGGGGTTCGACGGCGACGGGAATCCGACGCTGATGCAAACTCCTACCGGAATGATTACGTCGATTGCCCAATTGACCGAATCTACCTACGCCGAGCTTCCGGCACCTGGCGCAGCCGGCACGTTGCGGAAGGTCACGGATACTGTGCGCGGTGTATGGATGGACACCGGGAGTCAATGGGCGGCGGTGAACGGAGGCGTCGCGAATGTGCGAGATTTCGGCGCGAAAGGTGATGGAGTAACCGACGATACCGCCGCAATCCAAGCCGCCCTTGATACCGGCGCGCCAGTCTGCATACCCTACGGAAACTTTGTCATATCAAACGCCCTACTGCTCCGCGTGAATCGACAACGGCTGTTTGGATGCGGCAAAGGATCTCGGTTACTCTGCGCCCCTTCATCAGGGCTGTTTTGCGCGGTGGCCATTACTGAAAATACGACTGATATTGAACTGGATAATTTAACACTACTCGGAAATGCATCGTCTGAACCGGCGGGCCCCTCCCCTGTCCGCGGCATTGTAGCTGGAACCAACAGTACAGGCACCGCGCACTCAGCCATTGAGTGGGACGCGCGGGCCTCTATCCACGACTTGTACATATCAGGGATCACTCCGGGCGCTACGGGTTTTAATGTCGGCATCCAAATAAACAAAGCCAATAACAGTTCGATAGCGCATCTCGTGATCGACAGTTTGTACGGGACGAACGGCAATTATGGATATGGAATTGTGTGCCACGGGGATCACATCGCTATCGCACACGTGAATGTGAAAGCGACAATCTCCGGCCAGGGGCGCCACGCCTTTTATTTGACGAGCGCTCCGAATTATGTGCGCGTAATAGATTGTTCGGCTGAGAATTTCCAAAATGAGCCGTTCACATCGAATATTTCAAGCGGCGGCGTGGGAATGGAGTTTATCAACTGCCTAGCTATGAACTGCGCTCAAGCTACGGTTGGATCTCATGACGCCTTATTCTCATTTCACGGAGGGAGTAAAGGCCGTATCTCAGGGTGTCGCGGGTACGGCAGTGTAAGCGCAAGTAACAATTTCGGCGTAACCGTAAAGGATCACGATTTCGCAACCGTATCAGACGTGTACTTAGAAAATATCGATCGCCATGGGGTGTACGTTGAGAATGCAGACTATACGCAAATCTCGGCGATAAAAATGAATCTCATCGGGATTGAGGATATATCCTTATATGGGGGCGTGACGATCATTCAAAGTAACTACTGTGAGCTTGACGGCGTGCAGGTCAAAGGCCCGGGGCGGTTTGTGGCCAGGCTCGATAGCAGCGCACCGCAACCAACCTTTTGTCGGTTTAGAAACCTATCCTATTCCGGGTCGTTCACGTATGAAATCGAAAACTACGCAATCGGGACCGATACCAACCGCGTGTCTATGAATTCGATTCCGCTTGTACAACGGGCGAATCTCGCCACCGCGGCGGCCGGGATGGGCTCCGTTGTTGTAATCGATGACAACGGGAGCGGGGACCGAAACTTAGTCTTGTACGCCGGCGGGCAACGATTTAGAATTGACGGCGGTGCGAACATTTAGAAAGGGGGCCTCATGCACAATCCGATAGAAGACGCGAGATCAATCACCAATTTCGCACTGCTCACGTATGCGTGGGTGATTATCCTTTCGACATGGGGCGGACTCGTGAACTACATTTCAAAAGTTCGATCAGGGAATATCGCTAAATTTAACATTACGGAACTTATCGGCGACATTTGTATTTCCGGATTCACCGGCCTGTTAACGTTTTGGCTGTGCCAAGCCGCAGGGTTTGATGAGCTTATCACAGCCGTCTTCGTCGGAATCAGCGGCCATATGGGCGCGCGGCTCATCGGGAAAATGGAGCAAATGATGACTAAAAAGCTCAACATTCCTGAAGAGGGGCCTTCAAAACCCGCCGATCCAAATCAAAGAGGGTCCGGTGTCTTTTGATCGTGCCTTCAACATTGTCGTAGGAATTGAAGGCGGATACTCGAATGACCCGCACGACCCAGGCGGCGAAACCAAGTACGGCCTATCGAAGCGGTCATACCCACTCTTGGATATTCCGTCACTTACTCGTGAAGACGCCAAGAAAATCTATCGCCGGGACTACTGGGAGCGTATCAAAGGTGACGCACTTCCGTGGCCTCTGAGTTGTTTCGTGTTTGATATGGCGGTAAATCAAGGTGTAAGCCCGGCCATACGCGCCTTGCAACAAACCCTGAGCGTCATAGATGACGGTGTAATTGGGCCCCAAACATTGACCGCGGCCAGATCATTGCCGCTCACCGAAACGTGCCCGCTGTATCTCGCCATGCGCGGGGTGAGGTACGCCTCTACCATCGGATTTAATCGATACGGGAAAGGGTGGCTGAAAAGGTTATTCACGTTAGTGTGGGAGATTTCAAATTGATTCCGCCTTCACTTTACCTCTATGCCGTTATCGCGGCGCTCATTGCTGCCTCGTTCATCGGCACCTACGTGAAAGGCCGAACCGACGGGCGCCAGATTTGTAATGACCGAATCGAGGCCTTGATTATGGAATCGACTGAGCGGGAGCAAACGGCCATGCGGCAAGCCAACGACGCCGCGACACGATTGGAACAATCACATGCGAAAATCGAAATCAAATACCGCACCATCGTCAAGGAAATCGAAAAGGTTGTTGACCGGCCTGTGTATGTGGGGCGGTGTCTGGATGATGATGGGCTGCGCCTCGCAAACGCCGCTCTTACCCGATCGAGCCCCTTTGCCCCCAAACCTACTCACCCCGTGTCCGAACCTCCCCACGCTCAGTAGTGGAACGGGGGAGGCGGTGTTACGCACACTTGTTGACG
>Ga0209476_10000964_pt1 | contig 19863 bp, 19 predicted proteins | sample KloWWTrecipitate_FD_187179 | JGI IMG/M metagenome (GOLD analysis project Ga0209476, IMG submission 187179) | Active sludge microbial communities from Klosterneuburg, Austria, studying microevolution and ecology of nitrifiers - Klosterneuburg... | ecosystem: Engineered > WWTP > Aerobic digester... | reverse complement strand
ACTTACGGCATCGGCAGCGCACTGGACGCCGCGCGCTGGCGCAGCGTGTTCCGGCAATTGGTGGCCGCCGGCTTCCTGGAGGCCGACTTCGACAGCTTTGGCGCATTGCGCCTGACCAAAGCCGCCACCCCGCTGCTGCGCGGCGAACTCCAGCTTCATCTGCGTGAAGACCCCAGCAAGCGCGAGCGCACGCGCCACCGCAATGACACCACCAGCAACAACAGTGCACTCTCCGCTGACGCCGAAGCCCGCTTCGCTACCCTGCGCAACTGGCGCAGCAGCACCGCACGCGAACAAAACGTGCCCGCCTACGTGATCTTTCACGACGCCACCTTGCGCAGCATCGCCCAACACCACCCGCACACCCTCACCGCCTTGGCCGCCATCAGCGGCGTGGGCGCCGGCAAGCTGGAACGCTATGGAGAGGCGGTGTTGGATGTGCTGCAAACAAACTAAGCACAGGTGCGTGGCTGGCAATCCAGCCTAGGTTCTTTGAGAATTCGATGGTGGGCCGTGATGGATTCGAACCATCGACCAAAAGATTAAAAGTCTTCTGCTCTACCGACTGAGCTAACGGCCCACAGGGAAAACGTGCCCGACATTGCATCGGGGTGCGCATTCTAACCGAATCGCGCCGCCATGTAGCGGGTTGGGTCCAAAATTCCAGCTTCATTGAAGCCTTGTGCGCGCAAATGACAGGCATCGCAATGGCCGCAGGCGCGGCCGTCGGCATCGGCCTGATAGCAACTCACGGTCTGCGCGAAGTCCACACCCAGGCGCAGGCCCTCACGGGCGATCTCGGCTTTGCTCATGCGCATCAGCGGCGCGTGCACCCGGAAGTGGCTGCCCTCCACCCCTGCCTTGGTGGCCAGATTGGCCAGCGCTTCGAAACCGGCGATGAACGCCGGCCGGCAATCCGGATAGCCGGAATAGTCCACCGCGTTGACACCGCAAAACAGGTCGGTGGCGCCCAGCACTTCGGCCCAGCCCAGCGCCACCGACAGCATGATGGTGTTGCGCGCCGGCACATAGGTGGACGGGATGCCCTGCCCGATGATGTGGCCATCGGTGTCGGTGGGGACCGCAATATCGTCGGTCAATGCCGAACCGCCAATGCTGCGCAAATCGACATTCACGGTCTTGTGCACCACCGCACCAAGGGCGATGGCCACGCGCGCAGCGGCATCCAACTCCGAGGTGTGGCGCTGGCCGTAGCGCACGCTGAGCGCATGCGCGGCAAACCCCTGCTCACGCGCAATGGCCAACACCACGGCCGAATCCATGCCCCCGGACACCAGTACCACTGCAGGTTTCATCGGCCCGGCTCCTCGCCCCACAAGATTTTGTGCAATTGCATCTGAAAGCGCACCGGCAATTTGTCTTCGATGATCCAGTCGGCCAGTGTACGCGGCGTGATCTGGCCGGCGCTGGGCGAAAACAGCACGTCGCACACCTCGAACAAGCGATGTTGCAACACGACTTGTTTGGCCCAATCGAAATCTTCACGCGAGCAAATCACTGCCTTGACCTGATCGTGCGCGGTCAGCAGCGGCAGGTTGCTCCACAGGTTGCGCGCCACTTCGCCCGAACCCGGGGTTTTGATATCCAGCACCCGCGACACCCGCGTATCCACGCCGTCGATGGCAATCGCGCCCGAGGTTTCCAGCGACACCACATAGCCGGCATCGCACAACTTTTCCAGCAAGGTCAGGCAGCGTTTTTGCGATAACGGCTCACCGCCGGTGACGCACACATGGTGCACGCCGTGTTTGGCCACCTCCGCCAGGATGGCGTCGATCTCCCACCACTGCCCGCCGTAAAACGAATAGGTGGTGTCGCAATAGGTGCAGCGCAGGGGGCAGCCGGTCAGCCGCACGAACACGGTGGGCCAACCCGCATCGCGGGCTTCGCCCTGCAGAGACAGGAAGATTTCGGTGAGCTTGAGGCGCTCTGCTGGGAAGGCCGCCGATGCGGCGGCCGCATCGGCGACGTCGTTCATCGGTGCAGTTTACCGGTTGCCGGCGATCTGCATGGACCGCAGCCGATCCTGTGCGGTGCGTGCCACGTCGGTGCCGGGGTAGCGCTGCAGCACTTGCCGCAAGGTGGCTTCGGCCTGCGGATATTGCTTCTGCCCGTACTGGGCCAGTCCCAGTTTGAGCAAGGCCCCCGGCGCTTTGTCGTGGCTGGGGTACCGGTCCAACAGGGCACGGAACTGGTCGCCTGCCATCGCATAGTTCTGGGTGACGTAATAACTCTCACCCAACCAATACAAGGCATTGGGGGCCAGCTGGCCACCCGGAAATGCGGCCAGAAAGTCCCGCAGGCGACGTGCCGATTCCACATAGTCGCCACCCTTCAGGGCATCAAATGCATACCCATAGGCGGTTTGCTCGTCCTTGCCGGCCAGCCCGCTGCCAGCCGCCGCTGCAGTTGGTGCAGTGGCGGTTGCAGATGTCGATGCCGAGGCGGGTGGCGTTACCGATGGCGCCACGGTACCGGCTGGTGCAGTGCTGCCATTTTCCAAGCGATCCAGGCGCCCGCTCAGGTCCAGATATTGCGCACGCTGGCTTTGCTTGGCTTGTTCCTGCTGCTGCTGCAGTTGCTCAAGCTGGCCACGCAACTCCTGCACTTCGCTGCGCAATTGGCTGATCTGATTGACCAGCTCGGTGCCGTTTTGTTCACCGGCAGCACGCTGCTCCAGCACTGCCACCCGATCGGCCAGACTGGCACGCTGGGCCAACACCTGCGGCGACACGATCAGTGCCGCCGCAAGTACGCCAATGGATGCGAAGGTACGCATTACTTGGCGCTGTACACCAGTTCAACGCGACGGTTCTTGCTCCAGCAACCCTCGTTGGACTCGGTGCACACCGGGCGTTCTTCGCCGTAGCTGATCACCGACAGCTGGCTACCGCTGCCGCCATTGGCTTGCAGTGCCGAGGACACCGCATTACCACGGCGTTCACCCAGACCCAGGTTGTATTCGCGGCTGCCGCGCTCATCGGCATTGCCTTCCAGGCGCAGACGCGCACTCGGACGGTCGCGCAGGTACTTGGCGTGGCAATTCATGATGGCCTGGAATTCCGGCTTCAACGCATCCTGGTCCAGATCGAAGTACACCACGCGCTGCCGCAGGCAGGCATCGCTATCGAGATCGGCGGGGGTGTACACACCGGCGCGCGGGGTCTCGCTGACCGGTGCGGTGGTGGTAGTGTCCACGGCATTGGCCGGCGGCGGCGTTTCCTTGACCTTCTTGGCGCAGCCCACGGCAACGCATGCAGTCAGGCCGGCAATGGTCAGGATACGGGCGATCTGGGGGATGGAAGCCTTCATGGTGGATACCTCTGTTCGTGAGTTCGGGGTGAGTTGCAGCAGTGTAGTCATTGCGCTGTGAATACGGCGGTCATCTGCCGGCATCCCGCGCTTATTTCTGTCGGAACGGCGACCACGCGGGTTCGCGCACATCGCCACTGGCCAGGACCAAGCGTTGCCGCACACGGCCATCGGCAGAGACCGCATACAGCACGCCACGGCGACCTTCGCGTGCGGCATACAGCACCATCGCAGCATTCGGGGCAAAGCTGGGTGATTCATCCAGTGAGCCCGGCGAGAGCATGCTCCAGCGGGGACTGCCGGTGCTGCGATCCATCAGGGCGATGCGATAGACATTGCCGGCCCCTTGTGCGGTGGCCAGCTTCTTGCCATCAAACGACAGCGACGGGCTGGCGTTGTAACTACCATCAAACGTCACGCGGCTGGCGCTGCCACCATTGGCGGAGACTTGGTACACCTGCGGCCGCCCACCACGATCGGAGGTGAAGTACAGGCTGGTGCCGTCGGGGCTCCAGGTGGCTTCGGTATCAATGCTGAATTGATTGGTGACCTGGGTCAGGTGCTTGCTGGCCAGATCCATCACGTAGATGTCGGGATTGCCGCCCTTGGAAAGGGTCATCGCCATGCGGGTGCCGTCCGGCGAGAAATTCGGCGCGCCGTTGATGCCACGGAAATTGGTGATTTTCTCGCGGCTGCCGGTGGCGATATCCTGGATCCAGATGCCCGAATTCCCACCCTCGAAGCTGACATAGGCCAGTTTGCGCCCGTCCGGACTCCACGACGGTGACAACAGCGGCTCGCTGGAATTGACTATGGTGCGCGGGTTGAAGCCATCGGCATCGGCCACCACCAGCGCGTACCTGGCCTCGCGCCCCAAACCGGTGGCGGTGACGTAGGCAATGCGCGTCCAGAATGCGCCGCGCACACCGAGGATTTTTTCGTACACCGCATCGCTGATCTGGTGCGCCACATCGCGCTGCGCAGCACCCGGCGCGGTCAATGCGAAACCCAGCAGACGCTGCTGCTTGGCGACATCGAACAATTCATACTCGGTGCGGTAATCGCCACCATTGGGCACGCAACGGCCCACCAGCAAAAAATCCTGTTTGAGCATGCGCCAGGTGGGATACGCGACTGCGCTGCCCTCGGTGGGGCGCTCTGGCAAGGTCGCCGGATCCAGCGTGCGGAACTGGCCGGAGCGGCCCAAATCAGCGCGCACCACGCCGCCGACATCGGTTTGCCCGCAATCGCCGCCAAACGGCACCACGGCAATCGGCAGCGCCGCGGCATTGCCGCCGACGATATCGATTTCCAACCCACCGCGTGACTGCGCCAATGCGGCACAACAGGGCAGCAATAACAACGGCAATAGCAATCGGCGGGCGATCTTGTGCATGCGGCTTCACAATCGGTCAGCAAGATGAACAGGATCGCCTATTTGTGCTGCCATAGGGTGAACAGTTGCGGACTAAGCCACGGTTTTCATACCCATCACAGGTCTTCGGCGCGGAACTTCAACACCGGGTCGCGCACAAACACGTCCTCGAAACCGGCATACGGCAGCGGCGAGGCCTTCATCACCGCCGCTTCCACCGAGCGCCGGCCCAGATCGTCGTACGGGCAGCCCGGCGACACCTGCACCGAGACCACTTCGCCGCCCGGAATCTGCTTGATCAGGACCTCGCAGATCTGCCCCAGCTTGACCGAATCCGGGCGTGTCCACTGCCGCAAAATCGCGTTCATCAGCGCCACTTGGTAGCTGGCACTTTTGCGCAGCCGGCTATTGGGGTCGCCCGGTGGCGGCCGGCTGGGTGGCGCGCTATTGGTGCGGGCATCGGCCAATTGCTGGGCACGCTGCTCGGCCATCGTGCGCTCGCGTGCGGCCAACTCGCGTTGTTTGCGGATTTCCTGCAACAACTTGTCGCGTGCGGACAATTCCTGTTTTTGCGAGTCCAGCTCGGCCTGCTCAGGTTTCCTGCGCTTTTCTTCCTGCTCTTGCTGGACCTTGGTGGTCGCTGGGGTCACCGCATCGCGCTGCACTTTTTCCTGTTCGATGGGCGCAGGATCCGGCACCGGCGGCGGCAGTTCGGTCAATTTGGGGGGCGTGGGCGGCTCTTCGATCGGTGTTGGCAGCGGCTCCGTCACCGATGTGGGGGCCAGCGCCTGCTCCACCGGCTTGCGCTGCAATGCGCGCTGCATCGCGGCGCTGAGGTCGCTGACGGTCACCAGATCGGCCTCGATCGGGTCACCTTGCGCCGCTTGCATCGGCACATCCCGCGACAGCTTCAGCCCGGCAAACAGCAGCACAAACAGCAGCACATGCAAGCCAATCGCCTGCATCAGGGCAATGCTGGTATCGGCGCGGGTTTGCTTCATCGCGGGGCCGTCACTTGCCCGGCTTGGCCGTCTGTGCCGGTGCACCCATCAGGCCCGCACGCGGCACCTTGGCGTCGCGCTGCAGCAGCGACAAGACCTCGTACACGGTTTGATAGCTGACATCACGGTCGCCCGCCACGTACACGGGGATATTCGGGTTGCTCGCCACAAAGCCACGCACCTTGGCGACCAATTGGGTCTGATCCACCTTCTGCGGGCGATCCACCCCTTCATACGTCAGCGCCAGTTGGCCGTCCTTGTGCACCTGCACCACCACTGGTTGCTGTTTGCTTTGCTCCAGTGACTTGGCATCGGCCTGCGGCAAATTCACGTCCACGCCGACATTGAGCAACGGCGCGGTGACCATGAAGATGATCAGCAACACCAGCATGACGTCGATGTAGGGCACGACGTTGATTTCGGCCTTGAGTTTGCGCTTGCGCGCACGGCGATTGGAGGTCGCGACCATGCGCTCAGTCGTCCGAATGGGTCTGACGCTGCAGGATCGACGCGAATTCTTCGCCGAAGGTCTCGTAGCGCACCGCCATGCGTTCGGCGCGGGTGGCGAAGCGGTTGTACGCCCACACCGCCGGGATCGCCGCGAACAGGCCCATCGCGGTGGCAACCAGCGCCTCCGAGATCCCCGGCGCCACCGTGGCAATGGTGGCCTCCTTCATCGAAGCCAAGCCCTGGAACGAAATCATGATGCCCCAGACAGTGCCGAACAGACCCACGTACGGGCTGATCGAACCCACGTTGGCAAGAAATTCCAGATTGCGCTCGAGCCCGTCCAGTTCACGCGAGGTGGTGGCGCGCATCGCCCGCTGCGCGCCTTCCAGCTGCATGCGTGCGTCCACACCGCGGCGCTGCCGAATGCGGTTGAATTCGCGCATGCCGCCTTCGAAGATGGCTTCCAGACCTTCAATACTGCGATGGCGCTCGGTGGCGGTGGCATACAGCTTGGGCAGTTCGATGCCCGACCAAAAGGTTTCCTCGAAGCGATCGGCCTCGTTCTCGGCGCGATCCAGCACGCGCTTTTTGCGCAAGATAATCACCCACGAGGCCAGCGATGCCGCCAACAACAGCAGCATCACCAATTGCACAGGGATACTGGCGTGCAGCACCAACTGCAAGATGTTCAGGCCCTGATCGCCGTGTGCCACGGCAGTCTTTGCGCCGGTATCGGCCAACTCCACGGTACTGGCGGCGGCGGTGTCGGGCAGCGCCTGCGGCAGCGATTGCAACATGGTCGAAACGGGCATCTACAGAGACTCCGAGGAGGGTTCAAAGTGTTGCAACAGGGCATCGGGAATGGCGCGCGGGCGGAAGGTGGATGCCTTCAATGCGGCAATCTTCACCTGTGCGGCCACCAGCAATGTGCCGTTGCGGGTAATCCGTTGTGCCAGCACAAAACTGGCGCCGCGACATTCAAGCAGAGCCACGCTGACCACGAGCTGATCGTCCAGCCGCGCCGGCGCACGAAAATCGGTTTGCAGCGCGCGCACCACGAACACCAGATCGGCATCGCGCTTCAAGACGTCCTGATGCACGCCCAAGCTGCGCAGCCATTCACTGCGGGCACGCTCCATGAACGCCAGGTATTGGGCGTGATAGACCACCCCGCCGGCATCGGTGTCCTCCCAGTACACGCGCACCGGCCACTCGAAACACCTGGGTGGGGAAAGGGGGTCAGAGTGAAGTTTCCCGTCCGGGGATTCGGAACACGTTGATTTCTTCGGTGGGAAATTCACTCTGCCCCCCTTTCCCCTTCAACCCCGGCCTTCGGCTTGAAACCCAGGTGACGATAGGCTTTCGGCGTCGCCATGCGGCCGCGTGCGGTCCGGATCAAATAGCCTTGCTGGATCAAATACGGCTCGATCACGTCTTCCAACGTGCCGCGTTCTTCGCTCAGCGCTGCGGCCAGCGATTCCACCCCCACCGGGCCGCCATCGAAGGCGTCGATGATGATGCCCAGCATGCGCCGGTCGAGCTCATCGAAGCCTTCCGGATCGACTTTCAGCATGTCCATGGCGGCACGCGCACTGGCGGCATCAATCGTGCCATTGCCCTTCACCTGCGCGAAATCGCGCACCCGCCGCAGCAGACGGTTGGCGATACGCGGGGTCCCGCGTGCGCGCCGCGCCACTTCGGCGGCACCGCCGGCATCGCAGGCAATCCCCAGAATCTGCGCCGAGCGCCGCACGATGCGGGTCAATTCTTCCGGCGAATAAAACTCCAGCCGTTGCACGATGCCGAACCGGTCGCGCAGCGGTGCAGTGAGCAGACCCGCGCGGGTGGTGGCACCGATCAGGGTGAACGGCGGCAAGTCCAATTTGATCGAACGTGCCGCCGGGCCTTCGCCGATCATGATGTCGATCTGGTAGTCCTCCATCGCCGGGTAGAGGATTTCCTCGACCACCGGTGACAGCCGATGGATTTCATCAATGAACAGCACGTCATGTGCCTGCAAATTGGTCAGCAGCGCCGCCAGATCACCGGCCTTTTCGATCACCGGCCCGGAGGTCACCCGCAAGTTCACCCCCAGCTCGTTGGCGATGACATGGCTCAGCGTGGTCTTGCCGAGCCCCGGTGGCCCGAAGATCAGCACGTGATCCAGCGCCTCGCCACGCCCCTTGGTGGCTTCGATGTAGATCTGCATCTGCTCGCGCACCGGCTGCTGGCCAAGGTATTCATCCAGCCGCCTGGGGCGGATCGACGCCTCCAGCGCTTCGTCTTCGCGGGTGGCGGCGGGGGTGATGATGCGGGAGTCGGTCATCCCGGGATTATCGCTAAATCTCTACTTGCGCGCCCAGTTCCACCAGGCGATTGCCGGGGATCCGGAAAAAATTGGTGGCCGGAGCGGCATTGCGATGCAGGAAAGCAAACAGCTTGTCACGCCAGATCGGCATGCCGCGATGGCGGCCCGCCACGATGCTTTCACGACTGACGAAATAGGTGGTGTCCATCGGGTTGAAGGTCAGCTCGCATTGGTCGCAACTGCGCATCAAGGCCACGGGTACGTCCGGGGTTTCCATAAAGCCATAGCGAATGATGACGCGGTAGAAATCATCACCGGAAATCGAGTCGATCTTCATCCGCCGATCTTTCGGCGCATACGGCACATTCAGTGTCTCTACTGTCAAGAATGCATTGTGCTCATGCAGAACCTTGTTGTGCTTCAGGTTATGCAATAAGGCATGTGGCACAACCCCGGAATCTGCGGTCAAAAACACCGCTGTCCCTGGCACGCGCACCGGCGGTGCCAGCATCAGGCCGGGCAGGAATACATCCAACTGGATACCGTCTTTGCGGACTTCCTCGCGCAGCAATTCACGCCCGCGCCGCCAAGTCCGCATCATGGTGAAGACCAGCAGCCCCAGCGCAATCGGGAACCATGCGCCATGGAAAAACTTGGCCCCATTGGCAATCAAGAAACCGATATCCACCAAAATTATGAAGAAGCAGCATGGCAGCACCCACCACCGTGCGCGGGCCCACTGCGCACGTGCCAACAGCGCCAGCAGCAAGGTGTCGATCAGCATCGTGCCCGATACCGACACGCCATAAGCCGAGGCCAGGTTGGTGGAGCTTTGGAATGCCAGCACCAGCGCAATCACCGTCACCATCATCAACCAATTGATGCCGGGCACATAGATTTGACCGATGGTGTCACGCGAGGTGTGCTTGATCAGCATGCGCGGGATATAGCCCAACTGCATCGCCTGGCGCGACATCGAAAACGCGCCGGTAATCACCGATTGCGAGGCAATGATCGCGGCCATCGTGGCCAACAGAATCATGGGGTACAACGCCCACTCCGGCACCGCTTCAAAAAACGGGTTGGCCACCGATTCCGGGCGCTTCAACACATTCGCACCCTGCCCCATATAGTTCAGCACCAGGCAGGGCAACACGAAGAAATACCATGCGTTGCGAATGGGCGGTGCGCCGAAGTGACCCATGTCGGCATACAACGCCTCGCCACCGGTCACCGCCAGCACCACCGCACCGAAGATGAAAATGCCATGCCAGTGATGCTCGGCAAAAAACTGCACCGCCCACCATGGACTCAAGGCTTTCAGAACTTCAGGTGCTGCCAATAGATTCCATACCCCAATGGCCGCAAGAGAGATGAACCACAACACCATCACCGGGCCAAATACTTTCCCGACACGCGCAGTACCAAAGCGTTGCGCTGCAAACACCCCAACCAGCACCACCACAGTAATCGGCACGATGAAATTTTCCAGCCCGGGTGCAGCCACTTCCAAGCCTTCAACTGCACCCAATACAGTGATGGCCGGGGTAATCACACCATCACCGAAAAACAGGGACGCCCCGAAAATTCCGAGAATGCCCACCACATAGGCCGAGCGCGAACCATTGCGCAACGTGCGCTGCGTCAAGGCCATCAGCGCCATGATGCCGCCTTCGCCATCGTTGTCGGCGCGCATGATGATGGTGACGTATTTGAGCGTCACCATGGTCATGATGGCCCAAAAAATCAGTGAAAGCAGGCCGATCACGGTGTCGTGGTTATTGACCAACCCATAGTGCGGAGTAAACGCTTCTTTCAGCGTATACAACGGGCTGGTGCCGATATCGCCAAATACCACGCCGATGGCGCCGACGATCAACCCAAGCCCGGCAGAGTGTCCCTCTGTGTGGCTGTGCTGCTCGGGACTGGATTGTGCGGAGGTCATAGTAATACCTACAGCCGTCTGTTAAAGCAGCGCAGACTGCAATGCTTTACGGATGATGGCGGGGGCATCGTCGCCCGCACCTGCGGCTTTTTTCGCCATGCGCTCGGCTTCGGCAGGCTTGTAGCCCAGCGCCTGCAAGGCGGTGATGGCTTCGCAAACAGGGTCGCCTGGCAGGGCCGACGCATTGCCCGCGCCACTGCCCAGGTCGGCGGCGCGGTCGCGCAATTCCACCAGCATGCGCTCGGCGGTTTTTTTGCCGATGCCGGGAATGCGGGTGAGTGCGGCGACATCGCCGCTTTGAATCAGCCGTACAAAGTCATCCACCGATGCGCCCGACAGCACCGCCAGCGCAATTTTTGCGCCGATGCCGGAGACCTTCTGCACATCACGAAACAAGCGGCGTTCGGTTTCGCGCAAAAACCCGTACAGCGACACGCTGTCTTCTTTTTGCGCGTAGTGGGTGAACAAAAACACCTCGCGCCCCAACTCCGGCAAGTCGTAGAACGTGCTCATCGGCGCTTCCAACTCATAGCCAACGCCATGCACGTCCACCACCAGCCACGGCGGCGCCTTGTGGATCAGGATGCCTTTCAATCGTCCAATCATCGCCGCCCCCTGCCCTTGCGACCCCATGCCATGCGTGCGGCCACGCCCAAGCGCTGCGCACTGGCGCGCACATGCGCATGCGTAATGGCCACCGCCAGCGCATCGGCGGCATCGGCCTGCAACTTGCCGGACAAGCCCAGCATCACCGCCACCATATGTTGCACCTGTTGCTTGTCGGCCGCGCCACTGCCGACCAATCCCAGTTTGATCTCTTTTGCGGCGTATTCGCTCACTGGCAAATCACGCGCCACGCAAGCGGCCACCGCCGCGCCACGTGCCTGCCCCAGTTTGAGCGCACTCATGGCGTTGTTGGAGAGGAACACCTGCTCCACGGCCACTTCATCGGGCGTGTATTCCTCGATCAAGGCCCACAAGCCATCCAGCAGCAAACGCAGGCGCAGCGGGAACGTTTCCGCCTCCAGCAAGACCAACGGCTGATGATGCACATGGCTCACCTTGCCAGTGGCATCGACATCAATGATGCCCACGCCAGTGCGCTGCGAACCGGGGTCGATCCCAAGGATGCGAGTCATGGCGGGTGGCACCGCGCGCGCGAAATTACGCGGCGGCCCCTAGGTCGGCATTGTGCGAAACATTTTGCACATCATCCATGTCTTCCAGCCAATGCAGGAGTTTTTCAACTTGCAAGGCCACATCGCCGGTGACCGCGATGTCGTTGTCTGCACGCAAGGTGACCTCGGCCAAATCCGGCGCCAGCCCTGCGGCTTCCATCGCCGCCTTCACATCGGCAAACACATCCGCGGCGGTGAGCACATCAATCGCGCCATCTTCCGGATACACCACGATATCGTCGGCGCCGGCTTCAATCGCCGCCTCGGTGATGGCGTCCTCATTGGCTCCGGCGTCATAGCTGAGCACGCCGAGCTTCTTGAACATGAAGGCTACCGAGCCTTCGTTGCCCATATTGCCGCCAAATTTGCCGAAAGCATGGCGCACATCGGCGACCGTGCGCACGCGGTTGTCGGTCAGGCAATCCACAATCACCGCCACCCCGCCCGCGCCATAGCCCTCATAGCGGATTTCTTCGTAGGTGACGCCTTCCAGCTCGCCGGTGGCTTTCTTGATTGCACGTTCGATCACGTCCTTGGTCATATTGACCGCCAGGCCCTTGTCGATCGCCGCGCGCAGGCGCGGATTGCCGTGCGGATCGCCCCCGCCACCACGCGCCGCCACTGAAATTTCACGAATGATCTTGGTGAAAATCTTGCCGCGCTTCGCATCCACTGCGTTCTTGCGGGCTTCGATGGAGGGGCCACGTCCCATAGGTGTACATCCAGCCAAAAGGCGAAGCCGCGGATTATACGACTGCCGGCTGGTTGGTGCGCTCGGAACTGGCCGCAAATCGGCCATGCCGCAAAAAATGCGCAGTCTGCCGCGCCACATCCGGCGAAACCACCAAACCGCTATGACTGGCGCGGACGGTACAGTGATCGGCCAGCCCCGGCAGGCGGGTCTCGGCCACGGCAACGGTACCGTCGGATGTGTCATCGAAGCGCGCGAATAACCGCCCCAATCCGCGCGGCAAATCTCCTGCCACCACCCCCACTGCCGCAGCACCGGCCCAGTGCGGAATGCCCTGCTGCAATAGCGCCGCACTGCGTCCCAACATGGGCTTGGCCCAGCGCCGCGACGCCAGCGTGCGTGCCGCCGCACTGCCCAGCAATGGCGAACCAAGACACACCACACGCTGCACGCGGGGATGTTCTGCCTGCTGCAATGCACTGAGCGCAATCAGCCCGCCCAGGCTATGCCCTACCAGGGCGTCGGATGGCTGCTCCAAGAGCCGCCTGCGCAGGCGTGGCAATGCAAGCTCCGGGCCTTCCCACACGCTTGAATAGTCAAAAAGCTCGGTGGCAAACCCCTGCTTGCGCAAGCGCAAGGCCAGCGGCAGCAACCACCACGAAGCGTTGAGCAGGCCATGCACCAACAGCACACGGGGCCTCATGGTCAGGTCGCCAAGCGCCGATACATGAACTCGCGGTCGCGCTGCTCACCCACGATGAAGTGGTATTCGCCGGCAAATTCGAACCCATAGCGGGCGTAGAAACGCTGCGCGCCGTAGTTTTCCGACCACACCGATAACCATAAGATCCGTGGGCCATCGGCCAGCAGCCACGCCAGCATCGCGTCCATCAGTGCGCGCCCGGCACCACTGTTTTGCGCATCGCCGCGCAGGTACAGGCGCTTGATTTCGCCATCCTCAGCGCGCACGTCGGCGTGCGGCAACCCGCAGGGGCCGGCCTGCGCGTAGCCAATGGCCTGACCGTCGCGTTCGGCCAGCCACAGCGCATACGGGGAATCGGCGGCCAGCAGCGCGGCGTAGGCGGCCTCGCTGTGGCTGTCGTCGAGAAACGCCTGCAAATCTTCCGGCGTGTACAGATGGCCGAAGGTTTCGATGAAGGTGAAGGTGCCCAGCGCGGCCAAGCTGGCGGCGTCGGCGGGGGTGGCGCGGCGGATGTTTGCTTGCATCCTTCACTCCCACGATGGATGGCGCCGGGGAACTGCGGAAAGCAGACCATGGATGGTCTGCGGCGACGCGTCGAACAGGATGTTCGCACGCGTCGGGTAGCAGTCCCCGGCGGCAGCCATCAGTCCTTGGCCCGAACTGCCACATGCACTTCCGCCAATTGCGCATCGGCAATGGGAGATGGCGCATCGGTCATCAGGCACTGCGCGCCGGTGGTTTTGGGGAAGGCGATCACGTCGCGGATGGAGTCGCTGCCGGCCATCAGCGCGGCGATGCGGTCGATGCCGAAGGCAATCCCGCCGTGTGGCGGCGCGCCGTATTTGAGGGCGTCCAGCAAGAAGCCGAACTTGCCGCGCTGCTCGTCTTCGCCAATGCCCAGCAATTCAAACACCGCGCTTTGCAGCTTTGAATTGTGGATGCGGATCGAGCCACCGCCGATCTCGTTGCCGTTCAGCACCATGTCGTAACCACGGCTGACCGCGGTCTTGGCGTGGGCGCGCAAATCGTCAATCGAATCCACCGCCGGCGCGGTGAACGGGTGATGCAGGGCGACGTAGCGCTGCGCCTCGTCATCCCATTCGAACATCGGGAAATCGGTCACCCACAGCGGCGCCCAGCCGTCGGCAATCCGGTTGAAATCCTTGCCGGCCTTCAGGCGCACCGCGCCCATGAAGTCGGACACTTTGCCGTAGGCGCCGGCACCGAAAAACACGATGTCGCCGTTGCCTGCGCCCACGTGCGCCAGCAGCGCCTCGAACGCGCCTTCGGCAAAGAATTTGGCCACCGGCGAATTGATCGCGCCGGCCTCGTCGATCTTGGCGTAGGCCAAGCCCTTCGCGCCGAATTTGGCGGCGTGCGCGGCGTAGTCGTCAATCTGCTTGCGTGACAATGCCGCGCCGCCGGGAATGCGCAACGCGGCCACGCGGCCATCGGCATCATTGGCGGCAGCGGTGAACACCGCAAACTCGCACTGCTTGACCAGATCGGCCACGTCGACCAATTCCAGATCGATGCGCAGATCGGGCTTGTCGGAACCGTAGCGACGCATCGCCTCGGCGTAAGTAATGCGCGGGAATTGCGCGGCCAATTCCACCCCGACCACGTCGCGGAACACATGCCGCACCATGTCCTCGGTGAGATCTTGCACGTCGCGCTCGGACACCCAGGCAAACTCCATGTCGAGCTGGGTGAACTCCAGCTGGCGGTCGGCGCGCAGGGCCTCGTCGCGGAAGCAGCGGGCGATCTGGTAGTAGCGGTCGAAGCCCGCCATCATCAGGATCTGCTTGAACAGCTGCGGGCTCTGCGGCAGCGCGTAGAACTCGCCGGGATGCATGCGCGCCGGCACCAGAAAGTCACGCGCACCTTCCGGCGTGGCCTTGGTCAGGATCGGGGTTTCGATGTCCTGGAAGCCGCGCGCGTCAAGGTAATGGCGCAGCGCCGACACCAGCTTGGTGCGGGTGCGCATCTTGCGCTGCATGTCCGGGCTGCGCAGGTCCAGATAGCGGTACTTCAGGCGCACGTCTTCGCCCGGGTTTTCATGATGATGAAACGGCAGCGGCTCGGCCTTGTTCAGCAGCTCGATGCGGGTGGCCACCACTTCCACCTGGCCGGTCCTGATCTTGTCGTTCACCGACTGGCGGCGACGCACGGTGCCGGTGATGCGCAGGCAGTCTTCGTAGCCCACTTTGCTGGCAGCGTCCAACACCTCGGCGTTGCCAGCGGCACTCGACGGTTCGGCGACGATTTGCACGATGCCCTCATGGTCACGCAGGTCGATGAACACGATCTGGCCCATATTGCGGGCGACATCGGCCCAGCCGCAGAGGGTGACGGTTTGGCCGATCAACGTCGCGTCGATCAGGCCGCAAAAATGGGTACGCATGGAGACTCCGGGGAAATTCGGGCCGGCGGGCACCGGCAAGCCAATCATTTTAACGGGTTCAGTCGGCAGGCTTGGCTGCGGGTTTGGCAGCTTCTGGCTTGGTTTCCGGTTTTGCCGGCTCAGGCTTGGCGTCGGCAGGCTTGGCGGCATCGCCGGCCAGATTGCTTTTCTTTTCGCCGTCTTTCTTGAAATCGGTTTCGTACCAGCCACCACCGGCCAGCCGGAACTGCGGTGCGGTCAATTGCCGGTGGATGCCGCCGTCTTTGCCGCACTGCGGGCAGACGCTGGGGTCGGCGTCGGAGAGTTTCTGCAATTTGTCGAAGTGATGCCCGCAGAATTCGCAGGCGAAGGCGTAGATGGGCATGGCGCTACCAACAACTCAAGTGTGTAAGAACAAATGCGGCACATGGCCACGGTTTCAAGGCGAAGCTTATTCGTACAAGCCCAGCAACTCGGCTTCGGCCTGCTCCAGCTCGCTGCGCAATTGCAACTGCGTGCGCCCCAAATCAGCCACTTTGCCGGCATCGGCATACACCGTCGGGTCGGCCAGTTGGGCATCGCACTCGGCCAGTTTGCCTTCCAGGCGCGCCACGCGCTCTTCGGCTTTTTGCAGCTTGTGCGGGTTGATCTTGGCTGCGGGTTTTTTGGGCTCCGGCGGCGTTGCGGGCAATGTAGGTTCGGCTTTCGGTGCCGGTGTTTTGGGGTTGTCACTGCCCGGGCGGGTACGCAGCCACGCGGCGTATTCGTCCAGATCACCGTCGAACGGCTCGACCTTGCCGCCGGCCACGCGCCAATAGTTGTCGCAGACCAGACCGATCAAATGGCGGTCATGGCTGACCATCACGATGGCGCCATCGAAATCACTCAGCGCTTCGGCCAGCGCTTCGCGCATATCAAGATCAAGGTGGTTGGTGGGCTCGTCCAGCAACAGCACGTTGGGCCGGCGATAGGCGATCAGTGCCAGCGCCAGCCGCGCTTTTTCGCCACCGCTGAAGGTGTCGATGACTTCAAACGCACGGTCGCCGGGGAAATTCCATTTGCCCAGAAAATCACGCAGCACCTGATTGGCCGAATCGGGATCGAGCTTGCGCAAGTGATCCAGCGGCGAGGTGCCGGCCACCAGCGACTCCACCGTGTGCTGGGCAAAGTAGCCGATGCGCAAATCCGGGTGCGCTTTGCGCTCGCCGGTCAGCGGCGCCAGCTCGCCCACCAGGGTTTTCACCAAGGTTGATTTGCCCGCGCCATTGGGACCCAGCAAACCGATGCGGTCGCCGGCTTCCAGGCCGAAGCTGGCGTTGTGCAGGATTTTGGCGTCCACGCCGTAGCCACAATCGCAATCGTGCAGCGACAGCAGCGAGTTGGGCAGCCGCAGCGGCTCGGGGAAATCGATATGCAGCGCACGCTCGGCGCGTACCGCTTCGGTGCCGGCCAGTTTGGCCAGCCGCTTCATCCGTGACTGCGCCTGCTTGGCCTTGCTGGCCTTGGCCTTGAAGCGGTCGATGAAGGACTGCAGGTGGGCGCGTTCGGCCTGCTCTTTCAGGTGGGTGATCTGTTGCAGCCGCAGATGTTCGGCGCGCTGGCGCTCGAAATCGGTGTAATTGCCCGAATACAGCTTCGCGGTGCCATCGTGCAGATGCAGGATGTGGGTGGTGACGTTGTCGAGAAATTCGCGGTCGTGCGAAATCACCAGCAACGTGCCGTCATAGCGTTTGAGCCATTCTTCCAGCCACACCACCGCATCCAGATCCAAATGGTTGGTGGGTTCGTCGAGCAACAGCAAATCGGAGGGCGTCATCAGCGCACGCGCCACGTTCAGGCGCACGCGCCAGCCACCGGAGAAATCCGAGACCGCTTTTTCATGCACCTCGGCCGGAAACCCCAGCCCATGCAGCAACCGGCCGGCACGCGCGGTGCCGTCGTAGCCGTTCACTTCTTCCAGCAACTGATGCGCCTCGGCGACCGCTTCCCAATCCTCGTTGGCAAACGCATTGGCCTCCATCTGGATGGCCGCGTGCACGGCGCTATCGCCCGACAGCACGAAATCGATCGCCGGGTCCGGCAGATGCGGAGTTTCCTGCGCCACCGACGCAATCCGCGCCTTGCCGGGCAGGTCCAGATCGCCCTTGTCGGGCTCGTGTTCGCCCATCAGGGCACCAAACAGCGACGACTTGCCAGCACCATTGCGCCCGATCACGCCCACCCGCCAGCCGGCGTGCAGGGTCAGGTCAACATTGGACAGCAGCAGGCGTTCGCCGCGACGCAGGGCGAAATTTCGGAAGGAAATCATGAGCCCGCCATTGTAACGCCTAAGCCAGCGCCCGGCCTTGCCGATGCAGTATTGCAACCGATGGCATAGCCCCATGCCATTGAAGCGTTTGCGGTCATGTTAATTCAGTGTTAAATAGAGCGAAGACTTACCCTCCAATGGAGTTGAACATGCCCCGTATGACCCCCCTTGCCTTGGCGCTGTCTTCGTTGTTGCTCGCCAGCCCGGTATTGGCGCAGCAGACTTCCGCACCGGCCAGCAAAGATGCCCGCACCCTCGACACGCTGATCGTCACCGGCACCCATGTGGCGGATCGCACGGTGGCCGAATCGCAATCGCCCATCGACATCATCACCCCGGAAACACTGCAAGCCACCGGCACCACCGAGCTGGCCACCGCGCTGGCGCGCGCATTGCCCTCACTGAATTTCCCGCGCCCCGGCATGGCCGACGGCACCAGCGGCGTGCGTCCGGCGCAATTGCGCGGGCTGTCGCCGGATCAGGCGCTGGTGCTTGTCAATGGCAAGCGCCGGCATATTTCGGCGCTGGTGAATGTGAATGGCACGATCGGCCGCGGCTCGTCTGCAGTTGATCTGAACGCGATTCCCGTCGCCGCGATCGAACGCGTGGAAGTCCTGCGTGATGGCGCATCGGCACAATACGGGTCCGATGCCATCGGTGGCGTCATCAATATCGTGCTCAAGGGCGCAGGCACTGGCGGCAGCATTGCATTGGGCGGCGGCCAGTATTCCAAGGGCGACGGCCAGCAGTGGCAACTGTCCGGTGATGCAGGCCTGACCCTGGGCGGTGGCGGCGGCACCATCCATTTGGCGGCACAAACCGGCCACCAAGACATGACCAATCGCTCCGGCGCGTACCAAGGCACAGCGCCCAACACCGGCAATTTCCCGGGCGTGGGCGAAACAGCATTCAAGCTCGGCGACCCGGATGTGGATCAGACCGCACTGGCATTGAATGCCAACCTGGTCATTGGCGATCACGCCAGCCTGTATGCCACCGCCATGGCCAGCAATCGCGACATCACCTCGTTCGCGTTCTATCGCTCCAAAAATCACAGCGGGCAAGGCGCACTGCTGGCGCAGGTTTACCCGAACGGCTATGTGCCCGAAATCAACCAGGATGCGCGCGATCGCAGCGTGGTGCTGGGCGCCAAGGGCACTGCCGACAATGGCCTGAACTGGGATTTCAGCTACAACTTCGGCGACAGTCTGCTGGGCTTTCGCACCCAGAACACCATCAACTATGCCTTGGGTGTGAGCAGCCCACTCAGCTTCTATGACGGATCCCTGCAATACACCCAGCAAGTGTTGAACGCGGATTTCTCCAAGCCCGTCGGGATTGGATTGGCGTATCCGGCCACTCTCTCCTTCGGCGCGGAATATCGCACCGAAGACTGGGCGCAGCGCGCGGGTGAGGCCAATTCCTATTTCGGTTCCGGCGCACAGGGCTTTGGCGGATTCACGCCGCGCAACGCCGGCAGTTACAACCGGCACAACTATGCGCTGTACGCGGGCCTGGAAGCTGATGTGTCCGACAAATTCTCGGGCGGTATCGCCGGGCGTTACGAAGACTATTCCGACTTCGGCAGTCAATTCTCCGGCAAGTTGTCACTGCGCTACGCCTTCACCGACAAGGTGGCCTTGCGTGGCACCGCCGCCACCGGCTTCCGTGCACCCTCGTTGGCGCAACAGCACTATCAGGCGGTGACCACCAACATCAACAACGGCGTGGCCTTTGAAACCGGTACCTTCCCGGCCTCCGGTGCAGCAGCACAAGCGCTTGGCGCAGAGCAACTCAAGCCGGAGACCTCACGGTCCTACAGCCTGGGCCTGGTGTTGCAGCCGTTGGATCGCGTGTATCTGACCATCGATGCCTACCAGATCAATGTCGATGACCGCATCGTGCTCTCATCCAACCTGAATATCGCCAACAATGCGGCGGCACAGGCACTGTTGGCCGGCCTCGGCATCACCAATGTCACCAGTGCGCGTTATTTCAACAACGCCATTGATACCCGTACCCAGGGCATCGACGTGGTGGGCACCTGGAATGTGCCACTGGCCGCCAGCAGCCTCAACCTGACCGGCAGCTACAACTACAACAAATCCAAAGTCACCCGCATCGCACCCAACCCTGCCGCGTTGACGGCATTGGGGGCCAATTTGGAACGGATGGGACGCGATGAACG
>Ga0209476_10000963_pt1 | contig 19869 bp, 15 predicted proteins | sample KloWWTrecipitate_FD_187179 | JGI IMG/M metagenome (GOLD analysis project Ga0209476, IMG submission 187179) | Active sludge microbial communities from Klosterneuburg, Austria, studying microevolution and ecology of nitrifiers - Klosterneuburg... | ecosystem: Engineered > WWTP > Aerobic digester... | reverse complement strand
AACGTCAGCTCGACGGCAGGAGGTGGGCGCTGCGAGGCCTGTCAGGGCGACGGCGTGCTGAAGGTCGAGATGCACTTCCTGCCCGATGTGTACGTCGCCTGCGATGTATGCGGCGGCAAGCGCTACAACCGCGAGACGCTCGAGGTGCTGTACCGCGGCAAGAACATCACCGAGGTCCTCGATCTGACCGTCGAGGATGCCTATGCGCATTTCAGCGCGGTACCCAACATCGCGCGCAAGCTGCAGACGCTGCTTGATGTCGGGCTGGGCTACATCCGTGTCGGCCAGAGCGCCACCACGCTGTCAGGCGGCGAGGCTCAGCGCGTCAAGCTGGCGCTGGAACTGAGCAAGCGCGACACCGGCCGCACGCTCTACATCCTGGACGAGCCGACCACCGGCCTGCACTTCGCCGACATCGATCTGCTGCTGAAGGTGCTGCACCAGCTGCGCGACGCCGGCAACACCATCGTCGTGATCGAGCACAACCTCGACGTCATCAAGACCGCCGACTGGATCATCGACATGGGGCCCGAGGGCGGGGCCGGCGGTGGGCAGGTGGTGGCGGCTGGCACGCCGGAGGCGGTAGCGGCAAACCCCGCGAGCTACACGGGGCGTTATCTGAAGCCGATGCTGTGACGGGCGCGCAGACGATAATTGCTCGCATGCGTTCCAGCTTGTCATCGGGTTCAGCGTCTTTCAGGCAGCGTTGGCGTCAGCCACCCACCTGACCGCCCCTCGGCGCCCGCTCGGGCGCGACAGAGCCCTCGCCCAGCTCGATGCACCCGCTGGGCCGCACCGCAAACACGCCAGAAATCAACAGGACTGAGCGCACATGCTGCTGATGATCGACAACTACGACAGCTTCACCTTCAACCTGGTGCAGTACTTTGCCGAGTTGGGTGAAGACGTCCGTGTCTTCCGCAACGACGAGCTGACGCTCGAGGGCATCAGCGAACTGCGGCCCGATCGTCTGGTGCTGTCGCCCGGCCCCTGTTCCCCGAACGAGGCGGGCATCTGCGTGCCGGCGATCCGGCATTTCACCGGCAAGCTGCCGATCCTCGGTGTCTGTCTCGGCCACCAGAGCATCGGTGCGGCGCTGGGTGGCAAGGTCGTCCGCGCCCATGTCCAGATGCACGGCAAGACCAGCGTGATTTCCACCGACGAGCGCGGCGTCTACACCGGGCTGCCGCAGAAGTTCACGGTCATCCGCTACCACTCGCTGGCGATCGAACTGGCGACGCTGCCCGAGATCCTGGAGATCACCGCGACATCGGAAGACGGCGAGATCATGGGCGTGCGTCACCGGGAGTTGGCCGGCACCTCGACGCCGCTCGAAGGCGTGCAATTCCACCCCGAATCCATCCTGACCGAGCACGGTCACGCGATGCTGAAGAACTTCCTGGATCTGAGAGCGTGACCTCGCGGGCCCGCCTGTCATCCTGAGTACCTTTCGGAGCCTGTCATGCCCATCACCGATACCGAGGCCCTCGCTCGCCTCGTCGACCATCGCGAGATCTTTCACGACGAGATGCTGACGCTGATGCGTCGCATCATGAGCGGCGAGATGCCGCCGGCGACGATGGCCGCGCTGCTGATCGGCCTGCGCGTCAAGAAGGAGACGATCGGCGAGATCACTGCCGCGGCTCAGGTGATGCGCGAGTTCTCGACGAAGGTGGAGGTCGCCGACAGGCGTCATCTGGTCGACATCGTCGGAACCGGAGGAGACGGCTCGCACACCTTCAACATCTCGACCTGCAGCATGTTCGTCGCGGCCGCCTGCGGTGCGCGCGTCAGCAAGCACGGCAACCGCAGCGTGTCGAGCAAGTCGGGCAGCGCGGATGTGCTGGAGGCCCTCGGCGTGCAGTTGGCACTGCCGCCCGACGCGATAGCTCGATGCATCGCGACGACCGGCGTCGGCTTCATGTTCGCGCCAGCGCATCACCCGGCGATGAAGAACGTCGCTCCGGTGCGACGTGAACTCGGCGTGCGCACGATCTTCAACATCCTTGGGCCTCTGACCAATCCGGCGGACGCACCCAATATATTGATGGGCGTGTTTCATGCCGATCTGGTCGGTATCCAGGCCCGCGCGCTGCAGCGGCTGGGCGCCCGGCATGCGTTGGTGGTGTATGGCCGCGACGGTATGGACGAGGTGACGCTGGGCGCGTCGACCCTGGTGTGCGAGATCAAGGGCGACGAGGTTTGCGAGTACGAGATCCACCCGGAAGACTTCGGGCTGGCGATGGCCAGCCACCGTGCTCTCAGGGTCGAGACCCCGGATGATTCGAAGCGCATGCTGCTGGCCGTGCTCGACAACCACCCCGGCCCTGCACGCGACATCGTGATGCTGAACGCGGGGGCCGCTCTGTACGCCGCAGATGTCGCGCCAAGCATGGCCGATGGCATCGCATTGGCTCGCGAGGCGCTGAGATCGGGCAGCGCGCGCGACAAGCTCCATGAGTTCGTCGGTGCCACGCAGGCGCTGGCTGCGGCCTGAGGATCGACGAGATGAGCAGTGACATCCTGAAGCGCATCGTCGAGGTCAAGCGCGACGAGATTCGTGCGGCGCGCGCCAGACGCGATCAGGCCTCGCTGCGGCGCGATGCCGAATCGCTGGGAGGCGTGCGCGATTTCGCAGGCGCGATGCGCGACAAGATCGCGGCCGGGCAGGCTGCGGTCATCGCAGAGATCAAGAAGGCCAGCCCGAGCAAGGGCGTGCTGCGAGAGCATTTTGTGCCGGCGGAAATTGCCGGGAGCTATGCGCGCGGCGGGGCGGCCTGCCTGAGCGTGCTGACCGACGTGCAGTTCTTTCAGGGCGCCGCTATCTATCTGGAGCAAGCCCGGGCGGCCTGTGCGTTGCCGGTTTTGCGCAAGGATTTCATGGTCGATCCGTACCAGGTCTTCGAGGCGCGCGCGATGGGCGCCGACTGCATCCTGCTGATCGCTGCATGCCTCGATGATGCGGAAATGATGGATCTCGAAGCGCAGGCGCACGAGTTGGGCATGGCCGTGCTGGTCGAGGTGCACGATGGTTTCGAACTGGATCGCGCGCTGTTGCTGAAGACGCCTCTGGTAGGCATCAACAACCGCAACCTGCGTACTTTCGAGGTGACGCTCGACACGACGCTCGGCTTGTTGAAGCACGTGCCTGCCGACCGGCTGCTGGTGACCGAGAGTGGCGTGCTGGCACGCGCCGACGTCGACCGCATGCGCGCTGCCGACGTGTCGGCTTTCCTGGTCGGCGAGGCCTTCATGCGCGCAGCCGATCCAGGGCAGGCGCTCGCCGACTTGTTCGGGTGACGCGTATCGCGGTATCGGATTGCAGTCGGGCATTTCTGGCTCACCGATGAATACTGCCCCGCGCCTCGCCGAGTCGATCGACGTGCTGGTCGATCGGTTGAGAGGCGACTGGCGGCCGTGCGTCGAGGCCTGGCGCAGCAGCGCCGGGGGGCGAGCATTGATCGCACGCATCGATGCACTCGTGGCGAGCGGAGTGACGGTCTATCCGGCACAGGTGTTCCGTGCGCTGCAGACGACGCCGCTTGCCAGCACGCGCGTGGTGATCCTCGGCCAGGACCCGTATCACGGGCCGGGGCAGGCCGAAGGGTTGGCTTTTTCTGTTCCGCCGGGGGAGCGCATTCCACCGAGTCTGCGCAACGTGTTCAAGGAGTTGCAGCGCGATCTGCGCGTGACGCTGCCGACCAGCGGGCATCTGGGCCGGTGGGCCGATCGAGGAGTCCTGCTGCTCAATACCTGCCTGACGGTCGAGGCGAGTTCGCCGGCAAGCCACGCGAAATACGGGTGGCAAGCGCTCACTGACATGATCATCTCGACCGCGGCGAACGATCGCAAGCCCAAGGTCTTCATGCTCTGGGGGGCTCATGCCCAAGCCAAGACGCACTTGATCGATGCGGCGCAGGCCGGCCATCTGGTGCTGCAGTGCAACCATCCGTCGCCGCTGGCGGCCTCGCGCCCGCCGGTGCCTTTCATCGGGTGCGGGCATTTCTCGTCGGCCGTTCGATTTCTCGAGCGCTGCGACGTTGGTGCGTCAGGGGCTGCCGGTGCGACGGACATCTTCGATCTGCGTTGAGGCGGTCGCCAGCAGCAATTTGCCGTGATAAACTCTTGGGCTCGCCGCGGAGGGGTGGCCGAGTGGTTAATGGCAGCAGACTGTAAATCTGCCCTCTAACGAGTACGCTGGTTCGAATCCAGCCTCCTCCACCATGGCGAAAAGAATAGTTTTGACCCTCTCGGGCCTTGGCTCGAGGAGGATCGGGCGGGAGTAGTTCAATGGTAGAACCCTAGCCTTCCAAGCTAATGACGCGGGTTCGATTCCCGTCTCCCGCTCCAGGGTTCGGGCCGGTTTCCATCTGGATCCGATGAGGATCGGGGTGCGGGCTGGCAGACAAGTTGTAGGTTAGGCCCATGTGGCTCAGTGGTAGAGCACTCCCTTGGTAAGGGAGAGGTCGCGCGTTCGATCCGCGCCATGGGCACCAAGAATTTTTGACATCGGTTGTGAATCTTCAGTCTCGTATTCGAGGAGTTGAGAATGGCAAAAGGCAAATTTGAGCGGACGAAGCCGCACGTGAACGTGGGGACCATTGGGCACGTGGACCACGGCAAGACGACGTTGACGGCGGCGATCACGACGATCCTGTCGGCGAAGTTTGGCGGTGAGGCCAAGGCGTACGACCAGATCGACGCGGCGCCCGAAGAGAAGGCGCGCGGCATCACCATCAACACCGCGCACGTCGAGTACGAGACCGCCAACCGCCACTATGCGCACGTCGACTGCCCCGGGCACGCCGACTACGTCAAGAACATGATCACCGGTGCTGCGCAGATGGACGGCGCCATTCTGGTGTGCTCGGCCGCTGACGGCCCGATGCCGCAAACGCGCGAGCACATCCTGCTGGCTCGTCAGGTGGGCGTGCCCTACATCATCGTCTTCCTGAACAAGTGCGACATGGTCGACGACGCCGAGCTGCTCGAGCTCGTCGAGATGGAAGTGCGCGAACTGCTGGACAAGTACGACTTCCCTGGTGACGACACCCCCATCGTGCATGGCAGCGCCAAGCTGGCGCTTGAAGGCGACAAGGGTCCGCTGGGCGAGCAAGCCATCCTGAAGCTGGCCGAGGCGCTCGACAGCTACATTCCGACGCCAGAGCGTGCCGTTGACGGCGCCTTCCTGATGCCGGTCGAAGACGTGTTCTCCATCTCCGGGCGCGGCACCGTCGTGACCGGCCGTATCGAGCGCGGCATCGTCAAGGTTGGCGAGGAAATCGAGATTGTGGGCATCAAGCCCACGCAGAAGACCACCTGCACCGGCGTCGAGATGTTCCGCAAGCTGCTCGATCAGGGGCAGGCTGGCGACAACGTCGGCATCCTGCTGCGCGGCACCAAGCGTGAAGACGTCGAGCGCGGCCAAGTGCTGTGCAAGCCGGGCAGCGTCAAGCCGCACACCCACTTCACGGCCGAGATCTACGTGCTCAGCAAGGAAGAGGGCGGTCGCCACACGCCGTTCTTCAACAACTACCGTCCGCAGTTCTACTTCCGCACGACGGACGTGACGGGCGCGGTGGAGTTGCCCAAGGACAAGGAAATGGTGATGCCTGGCGACAACGTGAGCATCACGGTCAAGCTGATCAACCCGATCGCGATGGAAGAGGGTCTGCGCTTCGCCATCCGTGAGGGTGGCCGCACCGTCGGCGCCGGCGTCGTCGCCAAGATCATCGAGTGAGTTTGAAGTCGGCGATAGGGGCGTAGCTCAATTGGCAGAGCGCTGGTCTCCAAAACCAGAGGTTGGGGGTTCGATGCCCTCCGCCCCTGCCACCCACCGGTGATTGGTGGCTGGTGGTGGGATTGAAATGAAACGCTGACCGAGAAGCGTCGTGCCGAAAGCGGCCCGCTGGCACCTCAAAGGGGCTTGCGGGCTTTGCTCATGGATTGCGGCGCGTGGCATGCAGGTTTTCGAGGTGAATAGAACGACATGGCCAATCCAACCGTAGAGACGGTATCGACCGGCGCCGACAAGGCCAAGCTGGCGGGCGTGGTGTTGCTGGTTGTCGGAGCGGTGGCTGCGTTTTATGCGCTGGACAAGCAAGACCTCTGGCTGCGTGTCATCGCGTTGCTGGCGTTGATCGCCGTTGCGGTCGCCGTATTCTTCACCTCCGAGCCGGGCAAGGAATTGATCGCCTATGGGCGTGATTCGATCAAGGAAGTGCGCAAGGTGGTGTGGCCGACTCGCCAGGAGGCGATGCAGATGACTGGCTACGTGTTTGCTTTCGTGGTGGTCATGGCCTTGTTCTTGTGGTTGACCGACAAGACCCTGGAATGGGTTTTCTACGACCTGCTGTTGGGTTGGAAGCGTTGAGGATCACACCATGAACGAAGAAACCGTCAGCGCAGAAGCTGGTTCGCCGGTCGATCCCGTCTTGGCAACCGGGGAAGGGTCCGCTCCTGTTGCGCCCGCTGTGCCATCGAACAAGCGCTGGTATGTTGTTCACGCCTATTCCGGCATGGAGAAGGCGGTTGAGCGCAACCTTCGCGAGCGAATCGACCGTTCCGAGTTGCAGGACAAGTTCGGCCGCATCCTGGTGCCGATGGAGGAAGTTGTCGAGCTGAAGAACGGCAAGAAAGCCGTGACGGAGCGCCGCTTCTTTCCGGGCTATGTGCTGGTCGAGATGGAGATGGCTGACGACAGCTGGCACCTGGTCAAGCACACGAACAAGGTCACCGGATTCGTCGGCGGTGCGAAGAACCGGCCATCGCCGATTTCCGAAGCCGAGGTAATGAAGATCGTTCACCAGATGCAGGAGGGCGTCGAGAAGCCGAAGCCCAAGACCCTGTGGTCGGTCGGTGAGCTGGTTCGAATCAAGGACGGCCCGTTCACCGATTTCAACGGTGCGATCGAGGACGTCAACTACGAGAAGTCGAAGGTTCGCGTCGCGGTGACGATCTTCGGCCGCGCAACTCCGGTGGAGCTGGATTTCGCGCAGGTCGAGAAGGTCTGACGAGAGAATAGAGAGCTCGGCGAGAGCTCTCCCGTGCCGCAAGGCCCGGGTCCATCTCGCTCGTTGCTGCCGATGACGAGACATCGGCATGAGGAGCCCGGGTAACCAGTCCCTGGCGTTTGCACTCGAGGAGTCCAGATTCATCGGACTTCTGATTGAAGGATAGACATGGCAAAGAAGATCATCGGCTTCATCAAGCTGCAGATTCCTGCAGGCAAAGCCAACCCCTCCCCCCCGATCGGCCCGGCACTCGGTCAGCGCGGCCTCAACATCATGGAGTTCTGCAAGGCGTTCAACGCCCAGACTCAAGGTGTCGAACCCGGCCTGATGTTGCCGGTGGTGATCACCGCGTTCGCCGACAAATCGTTCACCTTCGTTCTGAAGTCGCCGCCGGCAACCGTGCTGATCAAGAAGGCGCTGAAGCTCGACAAGGGCTCTCCGAAGGCCAATTCGCAGAAGGTTGGCAAGATCACGCGTGCTCAACTCGAAGAGATCGCCAAGATCAAGGTCAAGGACCTGACGGCCGCCGACATGGACGCCGCCGTTCGCACGATTGCTGGAACTGCCCGCTCGATGGGTGTCACTTCGGAGGGTGTCTGACCATGGCCAAACTGACAAAACGCCAGAAGGCTCTGGTCGGCAAGGTTGAAACGACCAAGCTTTACACCATCGACAGCGCTCTCGCGCTGGTGAAAGAGTGCGCCACAGCCAAGTTCGATGAATCGATCGACGTGGCGGTGCAGCTTGGCATCGACGCCAAGAAGTCCGACCAGGTCGTGCGTGGCGCCGTCGTGCTGCCCAACGGCACGGGCAAGACCAAGCGCGTCGCCGTGTTTGCCCAGGGCGCCAAGGCAGAAGAAGCCAAGGCGGCTGGCGCCGACATCGTCGGCATGGAAGACCTGGCCGAGCAGATCAAGGCCGGCGTGATGAATTTCGACGTGGTGATCGCCTCGCCCGACACGATGCGTATCGTCGGTACGCTGGGTCAGGTCCTGGGCCCGCGCGGCCTGATGCCGAACCCGAAGGTCGGTACCGTGACGCCTGACGTTGCGCAAGCGGTCCGCAATGCCAAGGCGGGTCAGGTGCAGTTCCGCGTCGACAAGGGCGGCATTGTGCACAGCACGATCGGCCGCCGCTCGTTCGAGTCGGACAAGCTGGTGGGCAATCTGCGCGCCCTCATCGAAGCGCTGAACAAGGCCAAGCCAGCATCGAGCAAGGGCGTGTACCTGCGCAAGGTGGCTGTTTCATCGACGATGGGTGTGGGCGCCCGCGTAGACGTGGCTTCGATCAACGCCGCTGCGCCTGGCGCCTGAGTGACAAGAGGCCGGTGCCGAGAGGCGCCGGCGCATGAGTTTGGTGGGCTGTGACCGGAGCAATCCGCAAGCAGGTCATCCAAGACCGCTGGTGCGATCCAACGATCGCTTAATGGAAGGTCAGACTCGGTGAGAGCCGAGGAAGGCAACAAGCCAGCGCAGATGGCGGTCCCGCTGTAAAGGATTGATTTCCTGGACAGATGGTCGCTGAACCCCGGTGCACCCGGCTGCTCGAAAGAGTGAAGGGTGCGTGATGTGAGGAGCAGACCTTGAGTCTCAATCGCAACGAGAAAGCAGCCGTGATCACGGATGTGGCGGCCCAGGTGGCACGCTCGCAGACGCTGGCGCTGGCCGAATACCGTGGCCTCACCGTAGATCACTTGAACAACCTGCGCCGTCAGGCGCGCGAAAAGGGTGTGTACCTTCATGTCTTGAAGAACACGCTCGCTCGTCGCGCTGTCGCAGGCACACCGTTCGAAGTGGCCTCGGAGAGCATGGTCGGTCCGCTGATCTATGGTTTTTCAGAAGACGCAGTTGCTGCGGCCAAAGTCATTTCCGACTTTGCCAAGGGCAACGACAAACTGATCGTCAAGGGCGGCGCGTACGCCGGCAAGGCGCTGAATGCCGACGGGGTCAAATCCCTCGCCGCCATTCCAACCAAGGAAGTGCTGCTGTCGCAGTTGCTTGGTTTGATGCAATCGCCGGTCTCGCGCATCGCACGCGTGCTGGCGGCCATTGCCGAAAAGCGCACTGAGCCTGTTGCCGAGTCGGCCCCTGCCGCCGAAGCTGCACCAGCCGCTTGACCCATTCTTGATAATTCACTGAATCTAGGAGCCTCAACATGGCATTCGATAAAGACGCATTCCTGACCGCACTCGACAGCATGTCGGTGATGGACCTCAACGACCTGGTCAAGGCCATCGAAGAAAAGTTCGGCGTGTCCGCAGCTGCAATGTCAGCCCCGGCCGCTGGTGGCGGTGGCGCGGCCGCAGCGGTCGTTGAAGAGAAGACCGAGTTCAATGTCGTGCTGCTCGAAGCCGGCGCGAACAAGGTTTCCGTCATCAAGGCCGTTCGCGAACTGACGGGTCTCGGCCTGAAGGAAGCGAAGGATCTGGTCGACGGAGCACCGAAGAACGTCAAGGAAGCCGTGCCCAAGGCCGACGCCGAAGCCGCTCTGAAGAAGCTGGTCGAAGCTGGTGCCAAGGCCGAAGTGAAGTAATTCAACTTCCCGCCAGGGGCTGGGCGCTGTTTCAGGCGCCCGGCCCTTTGCGCTTCAAGCGCCGTCTGAAAAGATAGCCCTTGGAGATCACTTGAGAGAATCCTGCGGTGACAATCAGGGTCTTCCCAAGTGATTTCAAAATAGTTCTCTGATCCGACTGCAGAGAACGGGTTTGGTCGGACTCCGGTGCAATGCCGGGGTTGTCCGCCAGCGGTTGGTAGAGGCCAACCACCAAGCTTCGAATGGCCTTGTCCCGCGAGACAGGGTTCGAACGACAGTCGCCGATGAGAGCGAGGCCTAGGCCAGGTCGCGCTCTTTGAGACGGAGTGGAAAACCACACATGGCGCAGCACGCAACCCCCTACAGCTACACCGAGCGCAAGCGGATCCGCAAGAGCTTCGGAAAACGCGAAAGCGTCCTCAAGGTCCCGTACCTCCTGACCATGCAGCAGGAGTCGTACATCGCCTTCCTGCAAAAGGATGTTCCGCCGCAGAAGCGCAAGCCTGAGGGGCTGCAAGCCGCTTTCCTCTCCGCGTTCCCGATCGTGTCGCACAACGGGTTCGTGGAGATGAAGTTCATCGAGTTCAACATGGCCAAGCCCGCCTTCGACACTCGGGAGTGCCAGGTGCGTGGCTTGACTTACGCGGCTGCGGTTCGCGCCAAGTTGCAGATGATCATCTATGACCGCGAGTCTCCCCAGGCGAAGACGGTCAAGGAGATCAAGGAGCAGGAGGTCTACATGGGCGAAGTGCCGCTCATGACCGATTACGGCTCTTTCATCGTCAACGGAACCGAGCGCGTCATCGTGTCGCAGCTGCACCGGTCCCCTGGCGTGTTCTTCGAGCACGACAAGGGCAAGACACACTCGAGCGGCAAGCTGTTGTTCAGCGCGCGGATCATCCCCTACCGCGGATCGTGGCTCGATTTCGAATTCGACCCCAAGGACATCCTGTACTTCCGCGTAGACCGCCGCCGCAAGATGCCGGTGACGATCCTGCTGAAGGCCATCGGGCTGAACCCGGAATCGATCCTTGCGCACTTCTTCGTCTTCGACAATTTCCGCCTGATGGATTCCGGCGCGCAGATGGAGTTCGTCGCCGACCGGCTTCGCGGTGAGATCGCCCGCTTCGATATCACCGACAAGAACGGCAATGTCGTGGTCGAGAAGGACAAGCGCATCACGGCACGTCACACCCGAGCCATCGAGACATCGGACACGACCCATATCAGCGTGCCCGAGGACTATCTCGTGGGCCGCATGCTGGCGCGCAACGTCGTCGATGCCGATACCGGCGAGATTCTCGCCAAGGCCAACGATGAGCTGACCGAGGCGGTACTGAAGAAGCTGCGTGTGGCCGGTGTCGCAGAGATCCCTTGCCTGTACACCAACGAGCTCGACGAAGGCGGCTACATCTCGCAGACCCTGGCTGCTGACGAGACAGCCGACCAGTTGGCTGCCCGCGTGGCCATCTACCGAATGATGCGCCCCGGCGAGCCGCCGACCGAAGACGCCGTCGAAGCGCTCTTCCACCGGCTGTTCTACAACGCCGACACCTATGACCTGTCGCGTGTCGGCCGCATGAAGTTCAACGCCCGCGTCGGCCGTGATTCGGCCGAAGGTGCGATGACGCTGAACAACGACGACATCCTCGACGTCGTCAAGATCCTCGTTGAATTGCGCAACGGCCGCGGCGAAGTCGATGACATCGACCACCTGGGTAACCGCCGCGTGCGTTGCGTCGGTGAACTGGCCGAAAACCAGTACCGCAGTGGTCTGGCCCGTATCGAGAAGGCCGTGAAGGAGCGTCTCGGTCAGGCCGAGACCGAGGCCCTGATGCCCCACGACCTGATCAATTCCAAGCCGATCTCGGCTGCGTTGAAGGAGTTCTTCGGTGCGTCGCAGCTGTCGCAGTTCATGGACCAGACCAACCCTCTGTCCGAGATCACGCACAAGCGGCGCGTCTCGGCCCTGGGCCCGGGCGGTCTGACCCGTGAGCGAGCAGGCTTCGAAGTGCGGGACGTGCACCCGACCCATTACGGTCGCGTGTGCCCGATCGAGACGCCGGAAGGCCCGAACATCGGCCTGATCAACTCACTGGCGCTTTACGCACAGCTCAACGAATACGGGTTCCTCGAAACACCGTATCGCCGTGTTGCCGATGGCAAGGTGACGATGCAGATCGACTACCTGTCGGCGATCGAAGAAGGCAAGTATGTGATCGCGCAGGCCAGCGCGACGCTCGACTCCGAAGGCAAGCTGATCGACGAATTGGTCAGTGCCCGCGACAACGGCGAGTCGATCCTGACGTCGGCCGAACGCATCCAGTACATGGACGTGGCGCCGACGCAGATCGTGTCGGTGGCTGCATCGCTGGTGCCTTTCCTCGAGCACGACGACGCAAACCGAGCACTGATGGGCGCCAACATGCAGCGTCAGGCCGTCCCGACGCTGCGTCCCGAGAAGGCGCTGGTCGGCACCGGGGTGGAGCGCGTGGCCGCGAAGGACAGCGGCACTGTCGTCGCCGCCAGGCGTGGTGGCATCGTCGACTACGTCGATACCAATCGCATCGTGATCCGTGTCAACGACAAGGAAACGGTTGCTGGCGAAGTCGGCGTCGACATCTACAACCTGATCAAGTACCAGCGTTCGAACCAGAACACCAACATCCACCAGCGCCCGATCGTCAAGCGCGGTGACAAGGTGGAAGCCGAGGACATCATTGCCGACGGCGCGTCGACCGACATCGGTGAACTGGCCCTGGGCCAGAACATGCTCGTCGCGTTCATGCCGTGGAACGGCTACAACTTCGAAGACTCGATCCTGATCAGCGAGCGGGTGATTGCCGATGACCGGTACACCTCGATCCACATCGAGGAACTGGTGGTGATGGCGCGAGACACCAAGCTGGGCTCGGAAGAGATCACCCGCGACATCCCCAACCTGTCCGAGCAGCAACTGTCCCGTCTGGACGAGTCGGGCATCGTCTATGTCGGTGCGGAAGTGAACCCGGGCGACACGCTGGTCGGCAAGGTCACGCCGAAGGGTGAAACGACGCTGACACCTGAAGAGAAGCTGCTTCGCGCGATCTTTGGCGAAAAGGCCAGCGACGTGAAGGACACGTCCCTGCGTGTCGATCAGGGCACCAGCGGCACGGTCATCGACGTGCAGGTGTTCACCCGCGAAGGCATCGTGCGCGACAAGCGCGCGCAGCAGATCATCGACGACGAACTCAAGCGCTACCGTCTGGATCTGAATGACCAGCTGCGCATCGTCGAGGCCGATGCCTTCGACCGTATCGAGAAGCTGCTCGTCGGCAAGATCGCCAACGGCGGTCCGCAGAAGATCGCCAAGGGCACACCCATTGACAAGGCTTACCTTGCCAGCGTCGAGCGGTACCACTGGTTCGACATCCGACCTGCCGAGGACGAGATCGCCAACCAGCTGGAAAGCATCAAGAACTCGCTGGAGCAGACTCGTCACAGCTTCGATCTGGCCTTCGAAGAGAAGCGCAAGAAGCTGACGCAGGGCGATGAGCTGCCTGCAGGTGTGCTGAAGATGGTCAAGGTCTACCTGGCCGTCAAGCGTCGCCTGCAACCGGGCGACAAGATGGCCGGCCGTCACGGCAACAAGGGCGTGGTCTCGAAGATCAACCCGGTCGAGGACATGCCCTACATGGCCGACGGCACGCCGTGCGACATCGTGCTGAATCCGCTGGGCGTGCCGTCGCGGATGAACGTTGGCCAGGTGTTGGAAGTGCATTTGGGCTGGGCCGGCAAGGGCATCGGTCAGCGCATCGGCGACATGCTCCAGGAGCAGGCCAAGGTGGCCGAGCTGCGCAAGTTCCTCGACGAGCTGTACAACAAGTCGGGCGGCAAGACCGAGCGACTCGATCATCTGAGCGACGCCGAGATCATCGAGATGTCGACCAACCTCAGCAAGGGCGTGCCCTTCGCAACGCCGGTGTTCGACGGCGCGGCCGAGGAAGAAATCCGCAGCATGCTGAAGCTCGCCTACCCGGACGACATCGCCAAGGCCAAGGGCTTGACCGCGACGCGCACGCAGGCGCAGTTGTATGACGGCCGCACCGGAGACGCCTTCGAGCGTCCAGTCACGGTCGGCTACATGCACGTGCTGAAGCTGCACCACCTGGTCGACGACAAGATGCACGCACGCTCGACGGGCCCGTACAGCCTGGTCACGCAGCAGCCGCTGGGTGGCAAGGCGCAGTTCGGTGGACAGCGCTTCGGCGAAATGGAAGTGTGGGCGCTCGAGGCCTATGGCGCCTCGTACGTGCTGCAGGAGATGCTGACCGTCAAGTCCGACGACGTGAATGGGCGCACCAAGGTGTACGAGTCCATCGTCAAGGGCGAGCACGCCATCGAAGCCGGCATGCCGGAGTCGTTCAATGTGCTGGTGAAAGAAATTCGTTCGCTCGGTATCGATATCGAACTCGAGCGTAACTAAGGAGCAGATGCATGAAGGGTTTACTCGATCTATTCAAGCAATTCACCCCGGATGTGCATTTCGATGCCATCCGGATCGGTCTGGCCTCGCCGGAGAAGATCCGCAGCTGGTCGTTCGGCGAAGTCAAGAAGCCGGAGACCATCAACTACCGAACCTTCAAGCCGGAGCGCGACGGGCTGTTCTGCGCCAAGATCTTCGGCCCGATCAAGGACTACGAGTGCCTTTGCGGCAAGTACAAGCGCCTGAAGCACCGTGGCGTGATCTGCGAGAAGTGCGGCGTTGAAGTCACGCAGACCAAGGTGCGCCGTGACCGCATGGGTCACATCGACCTGGCGGCGCCTTGCGCCCACATCTGGTTCCTGAAGTCGCTGCCGTCGCGTCTGGGACTGGTGCTCGACATGACGTTGCGCGACATCGAACGCGTGCTGTATTTCGAAGCCTACGTGGTCGTCGACCCGGGCATGACCCCGCTGAAGAAGTTCGGGATCATGACCGAGGACGATTACGACGCCAAGCGCACCGAGTTTGGTGACGAGTTCGTGGCGTTGATGGGTGCCGAGGGTGTCAAGAAGCTGCTCGAAGAAATCGACCTCGACGTCGAGATCGACAAGCTGCGCAACGACATGACCGGCTCCGAGCTGAAGATCAAGAAGAATTCCAAGCGCCTGAAGGTGATGGAAGCCTTCAAGAAGTCGGGCATCAAGCCGCAATGGATGGTGATGGACGTGCTGCCGGTGCTGCCACCGGACCTGCGTCCGCTGGTGCCGCTGGACGGTGGCCGCTTCGCGACCTCCGACCTCAATGATCTGTATCGCCGCGTCATCAACCGCAACAACCGTCTGGCTCGCCTGCTCGAACTGAAGGCGCCGGAAATCATTGTGCGCAACGAGAAGCGCATGCTGCAGGAAGCGGTCGATTCGCTGCTGGACAACGGTCGGCGCGGCAAGGCAATGACGGGTGCCAACAAGCGCGCTCTGAAGTCGCTGGCCGACATGATCAAGGGCAAGAGCGGTCGTTTCCGCCAGAACCTGTTGGGCAAGCGTGTCGACTACTCGGGCCGTTCGGTCATCGTGGTCGGGCCGACGCTGAAGCTGCACCAGTGCGGTCTGCCGAAGCTGATGGCGCTCGAGCTGTTCAAGCCGTTCATCTTCTCGCGTCTTGAAGCGATGGGCATTGCCACGACCATCAAGGCGGCGAAGAAGGAAGTCGAATCCGGCACGCCGGTGGTCTGGGACATCCTTGAAGAAGTGATCAAGGAACACCCGGTGATGCTGAACCGCGCACCGACGCTGCACCGCCTCGGTATCCAGGCTTTCGAGCCGGTCCTCATTGAAGGCAAGGCGATCCAACTGCATCCGCTGGTCTGCGCGGCGTTCAACGCCGACTTCGACGGCGACCAGATGGCCGTCCACGTGCCGCTGAGCATCGAGGCGCAGATGGAAGCACGCACGCTGATGCTGGCTTCTAACAACATCCTGTTCCCGGCCAACGGCGAGCCGTCGATCGTGCCATCGCAGGACGTGGTGCTGGGTCTGTACTACGCGACCCGCGATCGCATCAACGCCCGCGGTGAAGGTCTGATCTTCTCCGACGTGCCCGAGGTGCAGCGCGCGCTCGACAACGACGTGGTCGAGATCACCAGCAAGATCAGCGTACGCCTGACCGAGCACACCAAGAACAAGGAGACCGGCGATTTCACGTCGCAGACCAAGCTCGTGGACACCACGGTGGGCCGCGCCTTGCTCAGCGAGATCCTGCCTAAGGGCCTTCCCTTCAGCAACATCAACAAGGCGCTGAAGAAGAAGGAAATCTCGCGCCTGATCAACGTCTCGTTCCGAAAGTGTGGATTGAAGGAGACGGTGGTATTCGCCGACAAGTTGCTGCAGGCCGGATTCCGGTTGGCCACGCGCGCCGGCATCTCCATCGCCATCGACGACATGCTGGTGCCGAAGGAAAAGCCGGGCCTGATCGAACGAGCCGAGAAGGAAGTCAAGGAGATCGAGCAGCAGTACGTCTCGGGTCTCGTGACCGCGGGTGAGCGCTACAACAAGGTGGTCGACATCTGGGGCAAGACCGGCGACGAAGTCGGCAAGGTCATGATGGCCCAGCTGTCGAAGCAGAAGACGATCGATCGTCACGGCAAGACCGTGGACCAGGAGTCGTTCAACTCCATCTACATGATGGCCGACTCCGGTGCTCGCGGCTCTGCGGCCCAGATTCGTCAGCTGGCCGGCATGCGAGGCCTGATGGCCAAGCCTGACGGCTCGATCATCGAGACGCCGATCACTGCGAACTTCCGCGAGGGTCTGAACGTTCTGCAGTACTTCATCTCCACGCACGGCGCTCGCAAGGGCCTGGCGGACACCGCTTTGAAGACCGCGAACTCGGGCTACCTGACACGCCGACTGGTCGACGTGACCCAGGATCTGGTCGTGATCGAAGACGACTGCGGCACCCACAACGGGATGAACATGCGCGCGCTGGTCGAAGGCGGTGAAGTCATCGAAAGCCTGCGTGACCGGATCCTGGGTCGTGTCACGGCTGTCGAGGTGCTGCATCCCGAGACGCAGGAGCAGCTGCTGGGCGCCGGCGAGATGATGGACGAAGACGTGCTCGACATGCTCGAAGCCGCCGGCGTCGACGAGGTCAAGGTGCGTACCGCCCTGACCTGCGCCACCCGCTTCGGCATCTGCGGCAAATGCTACGGCCGCGATCTGGGCCGTGGCGGCACCGTGAATCAGGGCGAAGCGATCGGCGTGATCGCGGCGCAATCGATCGGCGAGCCGGGCACGCAGCTGACGATGCGCACATTCCACATCGGTGGTGCTGCGTCGCGCGCAGCGGTGGCCTCAAGCGTCGACGCGAAGTCCGACGGTTTGATCGGCTTCAACGCAACGATGCGCTACGTCACCAACGGCAAGGGCGAATTGGTCGTGATTTCCCGCTCCGGCGAGATCATCATCTCCGACCAGCATGGCCGCGAACGCGAGCGTCACAAGGTGCCTTACGGCGCGTTGCTGTCGATCAAGCCCGACCAGCAACTCAAGGCCGGCACCGTGCTGGCCAACTGGGATCCACTGACCCGCCCGATCATCACCGAGTTCGCCGGCAAGGCGAAGTTCGAGAACGTCGAGGAAGGCCTGACGGTTGCCAAGCAGCTCGACGAAGTGACGGGTCTGTCCACGCTGGTGGTCATCGATTCGAAGCGCCGCGGTGCATTGAAGGTGGTGCGTCCTCAGGTCAAGCTGCTCGATGCGGCTGGCAACGAGGTCAAGATTCCGGGCACCGATCACTCCGTGACCATCGGCTTTCCGGTGGGCTCTCTGATCCAGATCCGCGACGGTCAGGACCTGATGCCAGGCGAGGTGCTGGCGCGTATTCCGGTCGAAGGCCAGAAGACGCGGGACATCACCGGCGGTTTGCCGCGGGTGGCCGAACTGTTCGAGGCGCGCACGCCGAAGGACAAGGGCACGCTGGCCGAGATGACCGGCACGGTGTCGTTCGGCAAGGAGACCAAGGGCAAGGTTCGCCTGCAGATCACCGATCCGGAGGGCAAGGTCTACGAGGAACTCGTGCTCAAGGAAAAGAACATCCTGGTGCACGAGGGCCAAGTGGTGAACAAGGGCGAATCCATCGTCGATGGTCCGGCCGATCCGCAGGACATCCTGCGTCTGCTGGGTATCGAGGAGCTGGCGCGTTACATCGTCGACGAGGTGCAGGACGTCTATCGTCTGCAAGGTGTGAAGATCAACGACAAGCACATCGAGGTGATCGTTCGCCAGATGCTGCGCCGCGTGCAGATCGTCAACCCGGGCGATACGTCCTATATCGCAGGCGAACAGGTCGAACGCTCCGAACTGCTCGACACGAACGACCGCATGGTCTCGGAGGGCAAGTTGCCGGCAACGCATGCAGACGTGCTGCTCGGTATCACCAAGGCATCGCTGTCCACCGACAGCTTCATCTCGGCGGCCTCCTTCCAGGAAACCACACGCGTGCTCACCGAGGCTGCCATCATGGGCAAGCGCGACGAGTTGCGCGGCCTGAAGGAAAACGTCATCGTCGGCCGCCTGATTCCCGCGGGCACCGGCATGGCCTTCCATCAGGCTCGCAAGGTCAAGGAAGAGATGGATGACGCCGAACGCCGCGCCATCGCTCTGCAGGAGGCTGACGAACTGGCTGAGTCGCAGGCCCAGCCGGCCGAGATTGGCACCGAGTCGGGCGAATGACCGCGTAGTCTGATCTGGACCTCAGGGGCGGCTTCGGCCGCCCCTTTTTCTTGTCTATCACCGGTGCATCGTCAGGCGTCGGGTGCGGCCTTTGGGTTGAAGCGCTCGGGCGTCACGATGGCCAGACCCAGCGGGGTCGCCCGGCGTGCCAGCTTCAGGAGTGCCCGGTCCCGGGTGATCAGCCATTGCGCACCTGTGTCCAGCGCGAGGTCGACGAATTTCTGGTCGTCGGTGTCGGTGCATCGTGGACGATGCAGCGGGGATGGCGACGCGCAGGGTTTGGCGGAAATCGAGTGACTCTCCCAGACCCGCCACAGCCGGTACAGGTCCGGAGCCCAACGTTCGACCACCCCGCGGCCGAGGACGTGAGCCAGTTCGCTGCGCACCGCTTCGTTGACGACCCAGTTCACGCGCCCCGAAACGATGGCGCCGCTGACGGCCCGGCACGATGGATCATCGAAAACCAGCCAGTCCAGAACGGCGTTGGTATCGAGCACCAGCTTCGGAATCATCGGATCGCGGTGGATCGCCAGCTGTGGAGGCATCAAGATTTGAAGGCGAGGCGACTGGAAAGAAGCGCGCCGGAACGCTGTGGCGAGGCGTTGCATCCCGAACGGATGGCACCCCGGAGAACTTGCCATGCTTGCCGGGCTATGTCCAAACGAATATACTCGAAGGCTTTTCGGATGTCGGGCCGCTGAGCGAGTGTCTGCGCGCGCCCTACCGGAAGCAAGTGACTTCAAACGGGAACAAGTTACCTATGCCTACTATCAATCAACTCGTGCGTCACGGTCGCGAGACCGAGGTCACGAAGTCCAAGTCACCCGCGATGCAGGGCAGCCCCCAGCGTCGTGGTGTGTGCACTCGCGTGTACACGACGACTCCGAAGAAGCCGAACTCGGCTCTGCGGAAGGTCGCCAAGGTGCGCCTGACCAACGGTTTCGAGATCATCTCGTACATCGGCGGTGAGGGTCACAACCTGCAGGAGCACAGTGTCGTGCTCGTGCGCGGCGGCCGTGTCAAGGATTTGCCGGGTGTGCGCTACCACATCGTGCGTGGCTCGCTCGACTTGCAGGGCGTGAAAGACCGCAAGCAGTCGCGCTCCAAGTACGGCGCGAAGCGCCCGAAAAAGGCGTAAAGCCAAACGTTTCGGCAGGTCGCTGACTTGCCGAGTAAGTGGGTGGCCCCAGATGTCGGTGGCGCCCAAGGTGAAGGCGAAAGCCCGATCCAACTGAAGCTAAAGGAAGAGAAATGCCACGTCGTCGCGAAGTCCCCAAACGGGACATCCTCCCTGATCCGAAATTCGGTTCTGTCGATCTGTCCAAGTTCATGAACGTCATCATGGAATCGGGCAAGAAGGCGATCGCTGAACGCATCATCTACGGTGCGTTGGAGCAGGTCGAGAAGAAGTCGGGCAAGGACCCGCTCGAAATCTTCGTCACCGCCTTGAACAACATCAAGCCGATGGTCGAAGTGAAGTCACGCCGCGTCGGCGGTGCGAACTACCAGGTTCCCGTGGAAGTTCGCCCTGTGCGCCGTGTGGCTCTGGCCATGCGCTGGTTGAAGGAGTCAGCCCGCAAGCGCGGCGAGAAGTCGATGGCCCAGCGCCTCGCCAACGAACTGCTGGAGG
>Ga0209476_10000954_pt1 | contig 19955 bp, 18 predicted proteins | sample KloWWTrecipitate_FD_187179 | JGI IMG/M metagenome (GOLD analysis project Ga0209476, IMG submission 187179) | Active sludge microbial communities from Klosterneuburg, Austria, studying microevolution and ecology of nitrifiers - Klosterneuburg... | ecosystem: Engineered > WWTP > Aerobic digester... | reverse complement strand
TTGCCTCCGCAGCGCCTTTCTGATATTAAATCGCCCTTTTGGTAACTAGGGCGCACAAGAAAATGGCAGAAGAACTGCTCCACAAACATTTCGCACCGTACGAACCCAAGCCGGGTGAGGATTACATGAGCGCGAAGCAACTCGCGCATTTCCGCAAGATTCTCGAAACGCTGAAAAAGGAATTGGGCGAAGATATTGATCGCACAGTTCACACCATGCAGGATGAAGCGACAGTCTTTGCCGACCCGAATGATCGAGCCAGCCAGGAAACCGATATTGCAATTGAACTGCGCAACCGTGACCGCGAACGCAAGCTGATCAAGAAAATCGATGAGACGCTAGGTAGCATCGAAAGTGGCGACTATGGCTTCTGCTATAAGTGCGGCGTCGAAATCGGTATCAAGCGCCTGGAAGCACGCCCTACGGCGACGCTGTGTATCGACTGCAAAACGCTGGACGAGATGAAAGAAAGACAAATGGCAAAGTAATTCGTCATTTGCTGTTGCTGCGGTCAACCTTCAGAAAACCGCAAAAATCAAAGGGCACCTTTCGGTGCCCTTTTGCTTTACCTGGAGCAATGATTCCCACTTTCGCGGAAATCATCATTCAAGCAATTACTGCTGCTGTTGCTGCTCAGTTGCAGCGGGTGCGGCCACCGCTTGCGCAGCACCCTCTTCGGCCGTCACTGCCTTCATGGAAAGCTTGACACGACCACGGTCGTCAGTTTCGAGAACCTTGACGCGAACGATCTGGCCTTCCTTGACGTAGTCTTCGACCTTGTTGACGCGCTCCTGAGCGATCTGGGAGATGTGCAACAAACCATCTTTGCCCGGCAACACGGAAACAATCGCACCGAAATCAAGGATCTTGAGCACGGTACCTTCGTAGATCTTGCCGATCTCGACTTCAGCCGTAATGGCATCAATACGCGAACGTGCCGCCGCAGCAGCCTCTCCACTGGTAGCAGCAATGGTGATCGTGCCGTCGTCCTGGATATCGATGGTGGTACCGGTTTCTTCGGTCAGCGCACGAATGACAGCGCCACCTTTGCCGATCACGTCACGGATTTTTTCCGGGTTGATCTTGAAGGTATAAAGGCGCGGCGCGTAAGCGGACATCTCTTCACGCGGACCGGAAGCAGCTTCCTGCATCAGAGCGAGGATGTGCAAACGGGCTTCCTGGGCTTGCGCCAACGCAACCTGCATGATTTCCTTGGTGATGCCCTGGATCTTGATGTCCATCTGCAGTGCGGTGATACCGCCGGTGGTGCCAGCAACCTTGAAGTCCATGTCGCCGAGGTGATCTTCATCACCAAGGATGTCGGTCAGCACGGCAAAGCGGTTACCTTCCTTGATCAGGCCCATGGCAATACCGGCAACGTGCGACTTGAGCGGGACACCCGCATCCATCAGCGCCAGACAACCGCTGCATACGGAAGCCATTGAGGAGGAACCGTTGGACTCGGTAATTTCCGAAACCAGACGCATCGAGTAGGAAAAGTCTTCCGGCTTCGGCAGCACTGCAAGTAGCGCGCGCTTGGCCAAACGACCGTGACCGACTTCGCGACGCTTCGGCGTACCAACGCGACCACATTCACCGGTGGCGTACGGAGGCATGTTGTAGTGCAGCATGAAACGCTCGCGATATTCGCCAGCCAGCGCGTCGATGATCTGCTCGTCGCGGTTGGTGCCAAGGGTGGCAACCGCCAGCGCCTGGGTCTCGCCACGGGTGAATAGTGCCGAACCATGGGTACGCGGCAGAACGCCGGAACGCATGGTGATCGGACGCACGGTACGGGTGTCACGGCCGTCAATACGTGGTGCGCCTGAGAGGACACGACCACGGACGATGCCCGCTTCGATTTCGTGGAACAGATTACCGACAGTATTTTCATTCGGCGCATCAGCTTCACCTGTGCAAAGGACTGCAACAGCCTCGGCACGGATAGCCTTGATCGCCTGACTACGGGTCTGCTTGACGGTGATGTTGTAGGCTTCTTCAACCTTGGCATTCACCAGTTCGCCCAGCCGAGCAACCAGCGCCTCATCCTTGGCCGGAGCTTGCCAATCCCATTCCGGCTTACCAGCCTCTTCAACGAGTTCGTTAATGGCGTTGATTGCCTTCTGCATTTCGGTGTGACCGAAAACAACGGCGCCAAGCATGATTTCTTCAGACAGCTCTTTGGCTTCTGATTCAACCATTAGCACAGCTGATTCAGTCCCGGCGACGACGAGGTCAAGCTCGGTATCCTTGAGCTGGCTCATGGTCGGACACAGCACATACTGACCATTGATGTAGGCAACACGGGCGGCGCCGATTGGGCCGTTGAACGGCACACCGGAGATGGCCAGAGCGGCCGAAGCACCGAGCAGGGCCGGAATATCGGAGTCGATTTCCGGATTCAGCGACATCACCGTGGCAATAACCTGGACTTCATTGTAAAAACCGTCCGGGAACAGCGGGCGAAGCGGACGATCGATAAGACGGCAGGTCAGCGTTTCCTTCTCGGAAGGACGACCTTCGCGCTTGAAGAAGCCACCCGGGATACGACCCGCAGCGTAAACTTTTTCCTGATAATCAACAGTCAGCGGGAAGAAATCCTGGCCTGGCTTGGCGTTTTTTGCCGCCACAACGGTAACCAGCACAACAGTTTCTTCCATCGACACCAATACGGCGCCGCCAGCCTGGCGGGCAACTTCGCCGGTTTCCAGGGTGACCTGATGATCCCCGTAGGCAAAGGTCTTTTTCACGACATTAAACATAGATCCCTTTCTCTCTCATCACAATGAACAGCAAACAACACAACAACAAATGAAAAAAGCGGCCGGGAGAATCCGGGCCGCTCTTTCGTGGGCTTCGATCTGGCTTACTTACGCAGACCGAGGCGGGCAATCAGGTTACGGTAAGAATCGACGTCCTTACCTTTCAGGTAGTCCAGCAATTTACGACGCTGGCTGACCATGTGCAACAGACCACGACGGGAGTGGTGATCCTTCTTGTGCTCTTTGAAGTGTGGGGTCAGATCGTTGATACGAGCGGTCAGCAGCGCGATCTGAACTTCGGAAGAACCAGTATCGCCTTTGGCGCGCTGAAATTCGGCGACGACGGCAGCTTTTGCTTCGGTAGTGAATGCCATTTCAAACTCTCTTTCATGGTTACGACGCAGCCCCAGTTTGATAGAGCCAACGCCAAATTAAAATAACGACTTCCGTTGGCAACGGAAGTGTACAATTATACCAGCTTACGCTGCCAATTGCACCAGCCTCTTCGGCCACAGCCGGCCATCCGAACCTGGCTCGCCGACACCGATCAAGCGACTATCGGCATAAACGCGGATCTTTCCGGCAAAACCTTCCGGCAAATCAACCGGATTGCCATGCATGAAGCGCTCGGCAGCTTCGCCCTCGACCGTCACTACCGGCAGGCTGTTCAGCAAAGCATCGACCGATTGCAGACACCCTGCCCGCTCGCTCTCCGCCAGCGCCTCCAGTTGAGCCAGCGTTACGGCGTTAGCCAGATCAAGATCGCCAACGACCGTCCGGCGCAAAGCGGTCAAGTGAGCACCACACCCCAGGGCCTGGCCGATATCGGCCGCCAGAACACGGATGTAAGTTCCCTTGCTGCAAGCAACACGAAGTGTCAGGCAATCGCCGGAAAAACCCAGGGTATCGATGGCATAAATCGTGATGAGGCGCGGTTGCCGCTCAACCTCGATACCTTTTCTGGCCAATTCGTACAACGGCCGGCCATTGAGTTTCAGCGCCGAATGCATTGGCGGAATCTGCTGAATGGCGCCGGTGAACCGCGGCAGCACCCGGGAAATATCACTTTCCGAGACGTTGACCGCAGCAGTCGCGACAACCCTGCCTTCAGCATCACCGGAATCAGTTGTCACCCCAAGCCTGATTTCTGCCTCGTAAGTTTTATCGGCATCCAGCAGATCAGCCGAGAATTTCGTCGCCTCGCCAAAACACAAGGGCAGCAAACCCGTCGCCAGCGGATCCAGCGTCCCGGTGTGACCACCTTTGGCCGCCGAAAACAGGCGGCGAGCTTTTTGCAAAGCGTCGTTGGAGGTCAAACCGATCGGCTTGTCGAGCAAAAGAACACCGTCGACCTGCTTCCAGGTCTTTTTCACTTGCATGACGGCTTATTCTTCCGGTGTCTGATCGCTGATCGCGTTCGCCTGGTCGATGAGCAGCGACATATTGGCACCGTGCTCAATCGAGTTGTCGTAAACGAAATGCAGTTCCGGCAAGGTGTGGATGTGCAAACGCTTACCCAATTCGCGCCGCAGAAAGCCAGAGGCACGCTTCAGACCAACTTGCACTTCTTCCAGATGTTCGGCATTGAGCGTCGCAAAGAAAACCTTGGCATGCGCGTAATCCGGTGTCAGTTCGACCGCGGTCAGGCTGATCATACCAACACGCGGATCTTTCAACTCGCTACGAATCAGATCGGCGAGATCGCGGCGAACCTGCTCCGCGACCCGATCACTACGCTGAAAACCTTTTTTCTTCATTACAGCGAACGCGCCACTTCCTGAATTTCGTAAACTTCGAGCTGATCGCCTTCAACAATATCGTTGTTGTTCTTGAGCGACAGGCCGCATTCGAAATTGCTGCGCACTTCCTTGGCGTCATCCTTGAAGCGCTTGAGCGAATCAAGCTCGCCGTCCCACTGCACCACGTTGTTGCGCAGCAGACGAACGCGCGAATTGCGCTTGACGATACCTTCGAGGACGTAACAACCGGCAATGGCACCAACCTTGGAAACATGGAAGACTTGGCGGATTTCGACCATACCGAGAATCTGTTCCCGCTTCTCTGGCGACAACATGCCGGAAAGTGCCGATTTCACTTCGTCGACCGCGTCATAGATCACGTTGTAGTAACGAATATCGACACCGAAGGTCTCGGCCAGCTTGCGTGAATTGGCGTCGGCACGCGTGTTGAAGCCAATAATGACCGCACCGGAAGCCTGCGCCAGATTGACGTCGGATTCGCTGATCGCACCGACCGCAGCGTGAATAACGTTAACCCGGACCTCTTCGTTCGAAAGCTTCGACAGCGTTTGTACCAGTGCCTCCTGGGAACCTTGAACGTCGGCTTTGACGATGAGCGGCAAGGTTTTGACTTCGCCTTCCTTCATCTGCTCGAACATGTTTTCCAGCTTGGCAGCCTGTTGCTTGGCCAGTTTGACGTCGCGGAACTTGCCTTGACGGAAGAGTGCGATTTCCCGCGCCTTCTTCTCATCGACGAGCACAATCGCTTCCTCGCCAGCCGCCGGCACATCGGACAAACCAAGAATTTCAACCGGAATGGACGGACCGGCTTCGTTGATCGGTTTACCGTTCTCGTCGAGCATCGCCCGAACACGCCCGGAAACCTGACCAGCCAATACCACATCACCGCGCCTGAGGGTGCCGGAAAGAACCAGCATGGTCGCCACAGCACCGCGCCCCTTGTCGAGGCGAGCTTCAATGATCAGACCCTTGGCAGGTGCCTCTTTCTGCGCCTTGAGTTCAAGCACTTCGGCCTGCAACAGCACCTGCTCAAGCAGCTCATCGATACCTGTACCTTTTTTGGCAGAAACACCAACAAAGGGCGAATCACCGCCGTACTCCTCGGGAATAACGCCGACAGCAACCAGTTCCTGCTTGACACGATCCATGTTGGCATCAGGCTTGTCCATTTTGTTGACCGCAACCACCAGCGGCACACCGGCCGCCTTGGCATGATGGATAGCTTCCCGGGTCTGCGGCATCACGCCGTCATCGGCAGCCACTACCAGAATAACAATGTCAGTTGCCTTGGCACCGCGGGCACGCATGGCAGTAAATGCCTCATGACCTGGAGTATCGAGGAAAGTCACCATGCCACGCTCGGTTTCGACGTGATAGGCACCAATATGCTGAGTAATACCACCCGCTTCACCGGCTGCCACCTTGGCGCGACGGATGTAGTCAAGTAGCGAGGTCTTGCCGTGGTCTACGTGACCCATGACAGTAACAATCGGCGCCCGCGACTCAAGCGGCACATCCTTATGTTCGCCAACCATCGATTCCTCGAGGAAGGCATCCGGATCATCCAGTTTCGCAGCAAGTGCCTTGTGGCCCATTTCCTCGACCACGATCATGGCCGTTTCCTGGTCCAGCACCTGGTTGATCGTCACCATTGAGCCCATCTTCATCATGACCTTGATGACTTCAATCGCCTTGACGGCCATCTTGTGGGCCAAGTCGGATACCGAAATTGTTTCAGGAACGTGAACTTCACGCACGACCTGCTCGGTCGGCGCCTGGAAGCTGCCCTGACCGTCGTCGTCCTTCTGATTATGTTTCTTGTGACCGCCGCGTCCACTCTTCCAGGAACTGCCGGTATCTGCAGAACGTGTTTTGATCCCTGTCTTTTTCTTGCCATCATCGGTGCGGCCATTGCCGCCCTTCTTGGCATCCTTGCCCGGCGCGTCGGGCTTCTTGTGCAGCGTGCCCTTTTCAGCGGCAGGTGCGGCAACTGGCGCCTTGGGTGCCAGAGCTGCTGCCTGCTGCTTGGCAAGCTCAGCCGCCTTGGTCGCCACGGCCTGCGCCTCCGCTTGCTGGCGCATGCGAATCAGCTCCGCTTCACGCGACTGCTTCGCCTTCAACTCACGTTCCTGAATTTCGCGCAATTGGTTATAACGACGATCCTGCTCCTCACGGGCACGCAGTTCGGACTCACCAATGATCGAGGCGCGTGTCGGCGGGGTGGGAGGAGCAGGTGCAACGGCCTGAGGTGCCGGAGCAGCCTCAACTACAGGCTCTTCAATGATTGGCTCAGGGATGGGTTCTGGTTCTGGTTCCGGTTCAACGACCGGTACGATTTCAACCATCGGTTCCGGAATAGGTTCCGTCTCGGGAGCAAGCTCAAGTACTGGCAGATCCAGCGGCATCTCTTCCGCTTCAGCAGCCACCGCTTCCGGCAAAGGATCGCCTACTTCGCGCTTGACCAGCACGCGCTTCTTGCGCACTTCGACCTGAACGGTACGAGCCCGGCCATGCGAATCGGTAGCCTTGATTTCTGACGTTTCCTTGCGGGTCAGGGTGATCTTGGTCTTTGACTCATCACCGTGTGCGCGGCGCAGGTAGTCGAGCAGCTTTGCCTTGTCCTGATCGGTCAGCAGATCGCCACTCGCCTGCTTGCCGACGCCGGCCTTGCCCAATTGCTCGAGCAGAACTGCGGCGGGCATCTTAAGTTCAACAGCAAATTGTGAAACAGTTATTGCGGACATAATTGCTACCTCCCGCTCACTCGAACCAGTGAGCCCGTGCCTTCAGAATGAGTTCCTTGGCACGCTCGTCGTCGATGCCGGTCATTTCCGTGAGTTCATCAACCGCCAACTCAGCGAGGTCATCGCGGGTCTTGACGCCATTACCAGCCAACTTGGCGGCCAGTTCCTTGCTCATGCCCTCCAGACCGATCAGGTCCTCGGCAACATTTTCGAGCTGTTCTTCAGTCACAATTGCTTCAGTCAGAAGCACGTTGCGAGCACGATTGCGCAGCTCATTGACGATTTCTTCGTCCAGACCGTCAATTTCAAGCATTTCAGCCAGCGGCACATAAGCCACTTCTTCCAGACTTGAGAATCCTTCCTCAATCAGCAAGTCAGCCAATTCTTCATCGATATCAAGCTTTTGCACAAATATCGAACGCGTCTCGGCAGACTCGGCTTCCGAGCGCTTGGCCGATTCATCCTGGGTCATCAGATTGATCGTCCAGCCGGTCAATTCGGAAGCGAGGCGGACATTCTGGCCGCTGCGACCGATGGCAATGGCGAGATTATCCTCATCAACCACGACATCCATCGCATGCTTTTCCTCATCGACCATGATCGAGGAAACTTCGGCCGGCGACAGTGCACCGATCACGAATTGAGCAGGATCCGCCGACCAGAGCACGATATCAATATTCTCTCCACCGATTTCGTTACGAACAGCGGTTACGCGAGAGCCACGCAGACCGACGCAGGTACCAATCGGATCAACGCGCGGGTCATTCGACTTGACGGCAATTTTGGCGCGCAAGCCAGGATCACGGGCACAAGCCTTCAACTCCATCAGACCATCGGAAATCTCCGGCACTTCCAGATCGAAAAGTTTGATAATGAATTCTGGCGCAGTACGCGACAGGATGATCTGCGGCCCGCGGGCATTGCGATCAATCCGCAACATAAAGGCTCTGACGCGATCACCGACGCGCAGATTTTCCTTGGGGATCATCTGGTCACGCGGCAACAGCGCTTCAATCTTGCCGGCCTCGATAATGGCGTTACCGCGCTCCATACGCTTGATCGTGCCATAAACAATGTGCTCACCGCGCTCCAGAAAGTCAGCCAGAATCTGCTCACGCTCGGCATCGCGAATTTTTTGCAGAATAACCTGCTTGGCCGCCTGGGCACCGATACGGCCAAAGTCAATGGGCTCCAGTGACTCTTCGATGGAATCACCCGACTCAACTTCCGGATCGCCTTTCTGCGCATCGGAAAGCGGCACCTGCAAAAATTCATTGACGTATTCGTTGTCGGGCACGACCTGCCAGCGACGGAAGGACTCAAAGCCACCCGTAGCGCGATCGATCGAGACGCGCACTTCGGCCTCGTCATGGATACGCTTCTTGGTTGCAGAGGCGAGGGCCAGCTCAAGGGCGCCAAAGACGATCTCCTTGCTGACGTTCTTTTCGCGGGCCAATGCATCGACCAGCAGCAAAATTTCACGGCTCATGGGCTAAAACCTCCTAGTCCTTCAGTCGAATCGCGGCACTAGACGTGCCTTTTCGATATTATTGAATTCGAGTTCCACATCATCTTTTTCCAGACGCAGACCGACCTTGCCATCTTTGCAGCCAAGCAGTTCGCCCTGAAAATTGCGGCGCCCACCCTGGGGAATACGTACCTTGATCTGGATATCCTGGCCGGCAAAGCGCTCGAAGTCGGCAGTTTTTTTGACTACCCGATCGAGACCCGGCGAAGAGATTTCGAGATGATCGAAGTCGATATTCTCAACCTCGAAGACGCGCGAGAGCTGATTGGAGACCTTGGCGCAATCTTCAACGTCGATCCCCTTATCATCATCCGGCAAGTCGACAAAGACGCGAATGGTACGGCCGCGCGGCGACATCTCGACATCGACGAGTTCATAACCCAGACCGACCACAGTCGTTTCAATCAGCGTGTTTAAATCCATAGCCACAAATAAAAAATGGGCGAAACGCCCACCTTACGAAAAAAGATACTCGCCAGAAATGGCGAGAGGAACAAACCCGTGAATTATAACGAATTTATCCCCCTCGGTAAATGAATCTGGCTGACTTTATGCGCCTCCCTGGAACTCACCCTCCGGTTTGATCATCTTTTCCAGGTCGCGCATGAACACTTTGACTTCAGCCTCGTTCAGTTCGCGTACCCGACCGCGCTTCAACTGTGGCGGCAGGCTGATTGGCCCATAACTTACCCGAATCAGACGGCTAACCGTACAACCCACCGCTTCAAACATGCGACGCACTTCGCGATTACGCCCTTCATGAAGCGTGACGCGATACCAGTGATTGGCACCCTCGCCGCCCGCTTCCTGCAAACTGGTAAAACTGGCCGGACCATCTTCCAGCTCGATACCGCTCAACAGTAGTTGCTGCGATTCCATGCTTAGCACGCCGAGGACGCGAACCGCATAGTCGCGGATCAGCTCCGAACTGGGGTGCATCAGCTTGTTGGCCAGTTCGCCCGAGGTCGTGAAGATCAGCAAGCCAGAAGTATTGAAGTCAAGACGACCAACGGCAATCCAGCGCCCGCTGCGGATACGCGGCAGCGCAGAAAATACGGAAGGACGGCCATCCGGATCGTCACGCGAGACGATCTCGCCTTCCGGCTTGTGGTAGATCACCACGCGCGGCGTCTTGGTCGTTGTAAAACGCAGATTCACCAGACGGCCACCAATCTTGACCTTGTCGGTGGGCACCACGCTTTGACCGGTCTGGGCGGTCACGCCATTAACACTGATTCGACCGGCCGCGATCCATTCTTCCATTTCGCGCCGCGAACCAATACCGGCCTGGGCCAGCACCTTTTGCAGGCGCTCTGGTTTGGCCTCCGCAATCGGCTTGCCATTCCGCCCGATATTGCCACGATTGGCCCGCCCGCCAGGCGGCGTCATGACGCGACGGCGTGGCGCTGGCGACGGCGTCGATTCACCGGCCACGGTTTCAGAGAGCTCAGCGGAGGCAACTCGCCCGCGTGGCGCCGCATTGCTGCGGTCAACGCCATTATCGGGCCGTTTTTCATAACTACCATCATCGTTTCTAGGCGGCTGGCGGAAGGGTGTTCGTTTATTTTTCATAGTTCAGCTCCAGTGTCTGGCTGATTTGTTCAAGCGGCGGCAGTTCACTAACGCTGCGCAGGCCCAGATCATCAAGAAATTGTTTCGTCGTGGCAAATAGCGCCGGCCGGCCCGGCGTCTCGCGATGGCCGACGACGTCGATCCAGCCTCGCTCTTCCAGCGTCTTGACGACGTTGGCGTTAACGGCAACGCCGCGGATTTCTTCAATATCACCCCGCGTCACCGGCTGACGATAGGCAATGATGGCCAAGGTTTCAAGCATGGCGCGCGAGTACCTCGGTGGCCTTTCCGGATTCAGGCGTTCGAGATAAGGCAGAAATTCAGCCCGTGTCCGAAAACGCCAGCCAGAGGCGAGCTGAATCAACTCGACCGGACGCTCGGCCCAGTCTCCACGCAGTTCATCAAGCAGCTTGCGCAGGAGATCGGTCGATATATCCTCATCGAACATCTTGCGCAGTTCGAGCGGCGTCATCGGCTCGCGGGCGGCGAGCAAGGCCGCCTCAAGCACCTTCTTGACCAGGCTCGGTTCCACCTTGATGCACTCTCACATAAATCGGCGCGAACGCCTCGGTTTGGGTAAATTCAACCAGTTTCTCGCGCGCCAGCTCAAGCATGGCCAGGAAATGCACAACCAGCCCAGGGGCACCCATCGCCGGGTCGAACATGGTTTCAAACTGCACAAAACCACCGCGCTCCTGCAACAGGCGCAGGATGATGGTCATATGTTCGCGCACCGATAACTCTTCGCGACTGATTTTGTGACTCTTGTTCAGCTTGGCCTGACGCACGACCGCCATCCAGGCATCTTTCAGATCATCGACTGAAACTTCCGGCAAGCGCACATAGAGCGACTTTTCAACCAGCGTTTCAACCCAGAAAAACTCCCGTTCCGCCTGCGGCAATTCATTCAGCTTCTGGCCGGCGATTTTCATCTGCTCGTATTCCATCAGCCGGCGAACCAGTTCGGCGCGCGGATCTTCGGCATCATCACCAACACCGATTTTGGGTCGCGGCAGCAGCATCCGCGACTTGATCTCGATGAGAATCGCCGCCATCACCAGATAATCGGCAGCCAACTCCAGATTCCCGGCATGCATACCTTCAATATAATCAAGGTACTGCCTGGTCAGCGGCGCCATCGGGATATCGAGGATATCGACGTTGGCCTTGCGGATCAGGTAAAGCAGCAGGTCGAGCGGCCCCTCAAAGGCATCGAGCATGATCGCCAGCGCATCCGGCGGGATATAGAGATCTTGCGGCAGATGCTGGAGCGGCTCGCCATAGATGCGGGCGAGCGGCTCGAAAAGTCCCGCCTGAGGCACGTCGACCGCGCCCTGCAAGAAGTGCCCTTGGGGTACAGCATTCATCTTCAGACTATCGCCCCGCCGCCCTTACGGCCGTTGCCGATGGAAAAACCGGGTACGCCATTGCCGATCAATGGTATTCCAGCCCCATTGACTCACGCACGTCGCGCATGGTTTCGCGGGCCAGTTCGCGTGCCTTTTCGCAACCATCGGCGATGATATTCTTAACCAGCGTCAGGTCATCCAGATAAATCTGGGCCCGCTCACGCATCGGCGCCTGTTCGCGCAGAATGCCGTCGATCACTGGCTGCTTGCATTCGATACAACCAATCCCGGCGGTACGGCAGCCATGTTGCACCCATTCCTTGCAGGCATCGTTGGAATAAACCTGATGCAACTGCCAGACTGGGCACTTGGTCGGCTCCCCCGGATCGGTGCGGCGCACCCGTGCCGGATCGGTCGGCATGCTGCGTACTTTCTTGGTCACCGACTCGGCCGACTCGCGCAGCGTGATCGTGTTGTTGTAGGACTTGGACATCTTGTGACCATCCAGCCCCGGCATCTTTGAAGCCTCAGTAAGCAGTGCGCTAGGCTCGGCAAGAATCATCTTGCCGGTGCCTTCGAGATAGCCAAATAACCGCTCGCGATCACCGACCGAGAGATGCTGGATTTCATCGAGCATGGCGTGCGCCTGCGCGATGGCTTCCTTGTCACCGTTCTGCTGGAAACGAACACGCAGCTCCTCGTAAAGACGCGCCTTCTTGCTGCCCAGTTTCTTCACGGCTTCGCGGGCCCTGTCCTCAAAACCCGGCTCGCGGCCGTACATATGGTTGAAACGGCGAGCCAGTTCACGGGTAAATTCGACGTGCGGCAACTGATCCTCACCGACCGGCACCTTGTCGGCGCGGTAGATCAGAATGTCGGCACTCATCAGCAATGGGTAGCCGAGGAAGCCGTAGGTCGAGAGATCCTTGCTCTCGAGTTTTTCCTGCTGGTCCTTGTAGGTCGGCACGCGTTCCAGCCAGCCAAGCGGCGTCATCATCGACATCAGCAGATGCAATTCGGCATGTTCCGGCACCCGGGACTGAATGAACAGTGTTGCCTGATTGGGGTCGACACCAGCCGCCAGCCAGTCAATGACCATGTCCCAAGTGGCCTGTTCAATACCCTGCGGGTTGTCGTAGTGCGTCGTCAGTGCGTGCCAGTCGGCAACGAAAAACAGGCAAGGGTACTCATGCTGGAGCTTGACCCAGTTCTTGAGAACTCCGTGGTAGTGACCCAAGTGAAGGGCGCCGGTAGGGCGCATGCCGGAAAGAACACGTTCAGCGTACATAGTCGATCAATAAAGCCCAAAAATGGATTCAATGGCCCGCGCCGCGAAAATCACCAGCGGGTTCATGACGGCACCGAGAACACCGGTGAATAAAAGTAGTAACAGAATGGGAAAGCCCCAGGGCTCGATCTTGGCAAATTTCCAGGCCAGATTATGAGGAAGCAGACTGACGGCGATCCGCCCGCCATCAAGCGGCGGTAGCGGCAGCAGGTTGAGAACCATCAGCACGCAATTGACGATGATGCCGATTTTGCTCATTTCAGAGAGCGGCAACGTGAAGTCGTTACCCGGCATCAACCAGGCCAGCTTGAGCATAAGCGCCCAGCACAAGGCCATGAACAGGTTGGCACCCGGCCCGGCAGCGGCCACCCAGAGCATGTCTTTTTTCGGGTTGCGCAAACGACCGAAATCGACCGGCACAGGCTTGGCGTAACCAAACAGGAAAGTCCCGCCGGAAAACAGCAGGATGGATGCTGGAATGATGATGGTGCCAATCAGATCGATATGCCGTAGCGGATTCAGACTGATTCGCCCCATCTGCCAGGCTGTCGGGTCGCCGAAGTGACGGGCGGCATAACCGTGCGCCGCTTCGTGCAGGGTTATGGCAAAAATTACCGGCAGTGCCGCTATGGCAATCGTCTGGATCAGGCTTTCGAGCATCTTTGTCTCAATCCAGCCCGAACAGTGCCAGCGAACCGCGACCGGCGCGAATCAACTCGGGCGCGGCACCGGTCAGGTCTATAACGCTTGTCGGCTCAATGCCGCAATGACCGGTGTCGAGAATCAGTTCCAGCTGGTCTTCCAGGCGATCCTGAATTTCCCAGCCTTCAGTCAACGGCGCCTCGTCGCCCGGCAGTTGCAGTGTTGTGGTCAGCAGCGGCTCATTCAACTCTTCAAGCAGCGCCAGAGCGACCGGATGATCGGGAATACGCAGACCGATCGTTTTGCGTTTTGGGTGCAACAAGCGGCGCGGCAGTTCCTTGGTTCCTTCGAGAATGAAGGTGTAACTACCCGGCGTGGCCGCCTTGAGCAGCCGATACTGCGCATTGTCGACACGGGCAAAATGAGCGATTTCGGAGAGATCGCGCACCATCAAGGTCAGGTGGTGACGCTCGTCTATCTGGCGAATCTGGCGGATGCGATCCAAGGCCTCCCGGTCGCCAAGATGGCAGCCCAAGGCGTAGCAGGAATCGGTCGGCAGCGCGACGACCGCACCATTGCGAATGAAGTCCGCGGCTTGCACCAGCAAGCGCTGTTGCGGCGAGTCGGGATGAATATTAACAACGCGAGCCATGATTTATCGAATCAGACGCCAGACCGGCTTGAGATCTTCCGGCAGTTGCGGCAGTTTGCCGAGATCAACGTAACTTTCTTGCGGGCCGTGAAAATCGGAGCCACGCGAAGCGTGGAAGGCGTAGTGCCGGGCCAGCCGGGCAAAATGCATAATATGGTCCGGCGAATGACTGCCGCAGGTAACTTCGATGCCCTGCCCGCCGGCGTCCTTGAAATCATCGAGGAAGCGCCGCATGTCGCCACCCGACATTTTGTAGCGACCGGGATGTGCCACCACCGCCACGCCGCCAGCGGTATTGATCCAGCCAATCGCTTCCTCCAGCGTTGCCCAGCGATGATCGACGTAACCTGGCTTGCCCGGCGTCAGGTAATACTGAAAAACCGAGGAGACATCGCGAGCAATGCCGATTGAAACCATGTAGCGGGCAAAGTGGGCGCGGGAAATCAGACTTGGATTGGTCGCGAAACAGACGGCACCTTCATAAACGCCGGGAATGCCGATGGCCGCCAGTGAGTCTCCCATCCGTTTGGCTCGTTCCAGCCGCCCGGTACGAAGCTCATCCAGACCACCTGACAAGGCGGGGTGCGCCGCGTCGAAGCCAAGACCGACGATATGAATCGGCACGCCTTTCCATTCGATGGAAATTTCCACCCCGTTGACGAAGTCCATGCCAGCCTCGTCGGCGGTCGCCCTGGCAATCGCCAAGCCACCCAGATCATCGTGATCGGTGAGCGCCCAGAGGTCGACACCATTGGCAGCAGCGCGCTTCGCCACTACTTCGGGCGGCAACAGACCGTCGGAAACGGTGGAATGACAGTGGAAATCGAAATTGGCTGGGGTCACGAGGGCAGAAAGGCTTTGCAAACTGCGAGTTTATCACGAAGGTGGCCGCCACCCGGACCCTTGTGCAGTGCAGCAGGTTGCCTCACGTCAGGCATCCCGTTATAGTGCGCCTCGTTCCATGGGAGAGAGCAGACTACTTCTGCCGCCGAAGGCGCAATTTCACCCGAAAACGCTCAGGCAAAAGGACCACGGAACCGGCAGACTGCGTGCAGTTTACCGAAACTCTGGAGAGCGATGGCGACTGCTACGGTCGACATCCACCGATGGGGCAAATCTCTCAGGTATCGAGGACAGAGGGGTGAAACGCAAGACGTTGTTCTTTCGTTTCACCCTTTTTCCGTTTCTAGAACTGACATTAATAAATGTCTGTAAAGGATTGATATGCTGAAGAAAACTGTTTTAAATTCCGCCCACCGCGCGCACGGTGCCCGAATGGTCGATTTCGGCGGCTGGGATATGCCGGTGAACTACGGTTCGCAAATCGAGGAGCACCACGCGGTGCGTCGCGATTGCGGCATGTTCGATGTTTCGCACATGTGCCCGGTCGATGCAGTCGGCCCCGATGTTCGCGCCTTTCTCTCCCGCCTCGTCGCCAACGATGTCGCCAAGCTGCAAGTCTCCGGCAAGGCGCTCTATGCTGCCATGCTCAACGATGCTGGCGGCGTCATTGACGACCTGATCATCTATTTCCTGACCGAAACGCGCTTCCGCATCGTGGTCAATGCCGGTACGGCCGAAAAAGACCTGGCCTGGATGCAGGCCAAGCTGGCCGAATGGAAGCTCGACGTCAGCATCACCCAGCGTCGCGATGGTAACAATGCCCTCGGCATCATTGCCGTGCAAGGTCCGAACGCCCGTCAAAAGGTCTGGCAGGTGCTGCCACAGAGCAAGACTGCCACCGAAGGCCTGAAGGCGTTTTTTGCCGCTGAAGTCGATCAGTATTTCATCGCCAGTACGGGTTACACCGGCGAAGACGGCTACGAAATCATGCTGCCTTCGAATGAAGCCGAAGCGCTATGGACTGCGCTGAACAAGGTGGGCGTTGCCCCTTGTGGCTTGGGCGCGCGCGACACCTTGCGCCTGGAAGCCGGCATGAATCTGTATGGCCAGGATATGGACGAAACCGTGTCACCCCTTGACGCAGGCCTGGCCTGGACGGTGTCGCTGAATACCGAGCGCGATTTCGTCGGAAAATCCGCGTTGACCGCAAACGGCCAAAAAAGGCAGTTCCTCGGCCTGATCCTGCAGGATAAAGGCGTGTTGCGCGGACATCAACAAGTTATTACAAAACAAGGTAATGGAGAAATTACCTCAGGTAGTTTCTCACCAACATTGCAGCAATCCATCGCCCTTGCCCGCCTGCCGCTCGGTGTGCAGATCGGCGATGAAGTCGAAGTCGATATTCGCGGCAAGTTGCTCAAGGCCAAGGTCGTCAAACCCGTATTCGCCCGCAACGGCAAAGCAGTCATCTAATTACCCCCATTCAGGAGAAAATCATGTCCAACGTCCTCGCAAATCTCAAATACACCTCTTCCCACGAATGGGTTCGCCTCGAAGCTGATGGCAGCGTCACTGTCGGCATTTCAGACCACGCCCAGGAGGCTCTCGGTGACCTCGTCTTCGTCGAACTGCCGGAAGTCGGCACGCATTACGCCGCTGAAAAAGAAATCGCCGTTGTTGAATCAGTCAAAGCTGCGGCTGACGTCTATGCCCCGATTGGCGGTACCGTCACCGAAGTCAACCAGGCGGCGGCCGATGCGCCGGAATCGGTCAATCAGGATGCCTACGCTGCCTGGCTGTTCAAGATGACACCGGACAACGTCGCCGATCTCGACCAGATGCTCGACGCTGCCGCCTACCAGACCGTCGCTGACGCCGCCTGAGCAAGGACAGCCCATGCCGCTCAATCAACCGCTCTCCTTGCTGGAGCAGCACGACGAGTTCATCGACCGTCACATTGGCCCCTGCGCCACCGAAATGACTGCCATGCTGGCAACCATCGGCGCTACCAGCCTCAATCAGCTGATCGACCAGACCGTTCCGGCCGCCATTCGCCTGCCGGCCGACCTGCCGCTGCCGGCCCCGCGCCGCGAACACGAGGCGCTGGCCGACCTCAAGGCCATCGCCGGCAAGAACGTCATCAACAAGTCCTGCATCGGCATGGGCTATTACGACACGCTAACGCCCAAGGTCATCCTGCGCAATGTCATGGAAAACCCGGGCTGGTACACCGCCTACACTCCCTACCAGGCCGAAATCGCCCAGGGCCGTCTGGAAGCGTTGATGAATTTCCAGCAGATGGTCGTCGACCTGACCGGCCTCGAAATCGCCAACGCTTCGCTGCTTGACGAAGCGACTGCCGCAGCCGAAGCGATGACCATGGCACGCCGCGTTTCCAAGTCGAAATCCAACCGCTTTCTGGTGGATGCCGCCTGCTTCCCGCAGACCATCGACGTCGTCAAGACCCGGGCCGGCTATTTCGGCTTTGAACTGGTGGTTGCTGCGGTCGACATGGTAAAAGACGAAGAATTCTTCGGCGCCCTGCTCCAGTACCCGAACGCCAATGGCGAAGTCCGCGACCTGACCGAGACCGTCGCCAACCTCAAGGCCAAGGGCGCGACAGTTGCCGTCGCCAGCGACTTGATGGCGCTGCTCCTGCTCAAGTCGCCCGGCGCCATGGGCGCCGACATCGCCCTCGGTTCCAGCCAGCGCTTCGGTATTCCGATGGGCTTCGGCGGCCCGCACGCCGCCTTCTTTGCCACCCGCGAAGCCTATGTCCGCTCAATGCCGGGCCGTATCATCGGCGTCTCGAAAGATGCGCGCGGCAAGACCGCCTACCGCATGACGCTGCAAACCCGCGAGCAGCATATTCGCCGCGAGAAGGCCAATTCCAACATCTGCACCTCGCAAGTGCTGCTCGCCAACATGGCCGGCATGTTCGCCGTCTATCACGGCGCCGAAGGCCTGCGTACCATCGCCGGCCGCATCCATCGGCTGACGGCCATTCTGGCGGAGGGACTGAAGCGGGCCGGGGTAACGCTGCTCACCATGCAATTTTTCGATACCCTGCAGATTGACCTCGGCGGCCGTGCTGAAACCGTTTATCTTGAAGCGCTGAGCGCCGGCTACAACCTGCGTCGCGTCTCGGCCGGTGTACTGGGCATTTCCTTCGACGAAACGACCACCCGCGCCGATGTCGCCACCCTGTTCAAGCTGATCGCCCAGATCACACTCGACGTGGAAGCCATCGACGCCCAGGTCGCCGCCGCCGACCCCGCCCTGCCCGCCGCGCTGATCCGCAGCGACGCCGTACTGCAGCACCCGGTGTTCAACACGCATCACACCGAACACGAAATGCTGCGCTACCTGAAGTCGCTGCAAAACAAGGATCTGGCCCTCGACCACTCGATGATCTCGCTCGGCTCGTGCACCATGAAGCTGAACGCGACCAGCGAGATGATCCCGGTCACCTGGCCGGAATTCGGCGCCATTCATCCTTTCGCCCCGGCCGATCAGGCCGTTGGTTACCTGGAAATGATCGCCGGCCTGACCGAGTGGCTGAAGACCGTCACCGGCTTCGACGCCATCTGCATGCAGCCGAACTCCGGCGCCCAGGGCGAATACGCCGGTCTGGTCGCCATCGACCGCTACCATGCCAGCCGCGGCGAGGAACACCGCAACGTCTGCCTGATCCCGAAATCGGCGCACGGCACCAACCCGGCCACCGCCCAGATGGCCAACATGAAGGTCGTCGTCGTCGATTGCGACGACAACGGCAACGTCGATGTCGCCAATCTCAAGGCCAAGGCCGAAGCGCACAAGGACGACCTGGCCTGCCTGATGATCACCTACCCGTCCACGCACGGCGTGTTCGAGGAAGCAGTGCGCGAAATCTGCGCCATCGTCCATGCCAACGGCGGCCAGGTGTACATGGACGGCGCCAATCTCAACGCCCAGGTCGGCCTGACTTCGCCCGGCTTCATCGGCGCCGACGTCAGCCACATGAACCTGCACAAGACCTTCGCCATCCCGCACGGCGGCGGTGGACCGGGCATGGGGCCGATCGGCCTCAAGGCGCATCTGGCGCCGTTCATGGCCGACCACGTCGTCCAGCCGACGGGCGACGCCAGCCGCGTCAATGCCGGCCAGGGCGCGGTCTCCGCCGCCCCCTTCGGCTCGGCCTCGATCCTGACCATTTCCTGGATGTACCTGGCCATGCTCGGCGGCGCCGGCGTCAAGAAGGCGACGCAGGTCGCCATCCTCAACGCCAACTACGTCGCCCAGCAACTGCACGACCACTACCCGGTGCTCTACGTCGGCAAGAACGGCCGCGTGGCGCACGAGTGCATTCTCGACATCCGCCCGATCAAGGCCGCCACCGGCATCGCCGAGATCGACATCGCCAAGCGCCTGATGGACTACGGTTTCCATGCGCCGACGGTGTCCTTCCCGGTCGCCGGCACGATCATGGTCGAGCCGACGGAATCCGAATCGAAGGCCGAACTGGATCGCTTCATCGAAGCATTGATTGCAATTCGCGCGGAAATCCGCCAGATCGAGAATGGCGTCTGGTCAGCCGAGAACAATCCGCTGAAGAATGCGCCACACACTCAGGCAGACATTGTCGATGCCGACTGGACCCACCCGTACAGCCGCCAGCAAGCCGTCTTCCCGCTCTCCTGGGTGGCGGCCAACAAGTTCTGGCCGAGCGTCAATCGCATCGACGATGTCTATGGCGACCGCAACCTGAACTGCGCCTGCCCACCGATGGAAGCGTACGCCGACTGATGACTGTCGATCTCTCTGCCATGTTCC
>Ga0209476_10000953_pt1 | contig 19961 bp, 8 predicted proteins | sample KloWWTrecipitate_FD_187179 | JGI IMG/M metagenome (GOLD analysis project Ga0209476, IMG submission 187179) | Active sludge microbial communities from Klosterneuburg, Austria, studying microevolution and ecology of nitrifiers - Klosterneuburg... | ecosystem: Engineered > WWTP > Aerobic digester >... | reverse complement strand
CAGCATCAGCGCGAGGGCCGCAGCGAGTTCACCAACCGCGAGCTGCGCCTGGATCCCTCGCTGGGCCTGCCCGGCTACAAGGACAACCTCGAGAGCCGCCTGATCCTGCTGCGCAAGCGGCTGGCCGAGAAATGCCCGTGGGTGCGCATGGTGCCGGTGCGCCGCGGTCGTTTCGCCCTCGAGATCGAGAGCGCCGTCGAGCTCGTCGAGCGCGACTCGGCCTGATTCGGCTTCTCCGCCGCGCGTAACTCAGCCGGCGGCCTATAGACAACCGGACGACGATCCACTAGCGTCACCGGACTGAATCTCCTGCATTTCGGTCGGCGTTGATTATCTGCTGCTTTCGGATGGCCGCGCGGAGCGCGGGGCTTCCCCGGGGGGAGGGGCCTTATATTTCTGTTCGTGCTTGCTGCGGCCTGGCTGCTGCACGCTGCCGAGGGCTTCGCTCAGTCCGGAGGATCGTCGGGCGAGCCCGGGCGCGTCCTGGCGCGGGTCGGTGAGGCGTCGGTGACGGTGGCCGAGTTCGAGCGCGAGTGGACGCGCGTGGCGCGCAGCGCGGCCACGGCCGCCCCGGTGGACGAACAGCGGCGGCAGCTCCTCGACGAGATGATCGGCTTTCGGCTGCGCGTCGCGGCGGCCCGGGCGGCCGGCCTCGACCGCGACCCGGAGCTCATCGCCTCGTTGGAACAGGCGCTGGTGCGGCGCCTCGACGAGCAGTGGGTCGAGAGCCATCGCGCCGACCTCGCGGTCACCGACGAAGAGATCGCCGCTGCCTACGCCGCGCGGCAGGAGAGTTACCGTCTGCCGGCGCGCTCCCGTGCGGCGCTGATCTGGATCGCTGCCGCCAAAGGCAGCGACCGCCAGGCGGCCGAGCGGCGGGCGGAGAAGGCGCTCGACGAGGCGCGGCGGCTGCCGGCCGCGCCGCCGGACTTCGGAGCGCTGGCGGTGACCTATTCGGAGGAGCGCGCGACTCGCTACCAGGGGGGCGACATCGGCTGGCTGGCCGTGGGCGAAGCGAACCGCTGGCCGTCCGAAGTCACCGCGGCGATCTTCGCCCTCGAAACCCCCGGCGCCCTGTCGCCGCTCGTCGAGACCGCGGACGGCTTCTACCTGGTGCGTCTCACCGCGCGGGAGGAGAGCCGGCTGCGGCCGCTGGCGAGCGTGCGCGACGCGCTGCGGAGCGAGCTCCTGCGCGCGAAGCACCAGGCGCTGCGCGCCGCCCAGAGCGCGGCGCTCGCCGCAGATTTCCCCGTTGCCGTCGATGAGGCGCTGTTCGAAACGCTCGAGCCCGCCGCCGTCCGACCTCCGCCGTTGCCCGGAGAGAGGTGAATCGAATGAACCTGTCCCGCCGTCCGCTTGTCTTTCTGTTCGCGTGCCTGCTCGGCGCGAGCGCGTTTCCGGCCCACGCCTACAACGAGAGCTGCTCCGGCGGCCTGTGCACGCAGCAGTTCAGCCTGGTCACCGGGTGGAATGCCGTCTGGCTCGAGGTGCAGCCGGACCCCGACGATTCCGAGACCGTCTTCAGTGGCCTCCCGCTCTCCAGCGTCTGGACCTGGAACCCGCGTTCGAGCATCGACTTCATCCAGGATCCGAGCGAGCAGCGCCTGCAGATGACCGACTTCCTCGGCTACTTCCCGCCGGAGCGGCCGGAGTCGTTCGTCAACAACCTGCAGGCGGTGAAGGCGCATCGACCCTACCTGATCCGCGTCACGTCACCGGCGACCTGGACGGTCACCGGCCGTCCGTCGCTGCGCGCACCGCACTGGCTGCCGTCGTCCTACAACCTGGTCGGCGCGCCGATCGATCCCACCGGCGCCGCGCCGACGCTCCAGACATTCTTCCGCGGCTCGAGCGCCCACGCCGGCCGCGCCGCGTTCCGGCTGGCGGCGAACGGCACCTGGAGTCCGCTCGCCCCCGGCGATCTCCTGCGCACCGGCGAGGCGTTCTGGATCTGGACCGAAGGCGGGTCGCAGTTCCAGGGTCCTTTCGACATCGAGATTCCGCTCAAGGACGGGCTCGACTTCGGCGCCAGCCTCGAACGGCTGCCACTCCGCGTCTACGATCGCGACCTCACGCCGCTCGCACTGCTCTTCGAGCCCGGGGCGGCGCAGGGCGAGCTCGCCTACGAGGAGAGCCGCGAGCGCCTCGATCAGGCACCGGCCACCGGCTGGCCACCCGTGCCGGCGTCCTTGTCGCTCGCGGTCGAGCTCGATCGCCCTTGGATGATCGAGCTCGGGGTGCGGCGGAGTGTGGCGACGGTGGCGCTCGAAGCGGTGGCGACGCTGCGCGGCCAGGGCGTCCGGCGCTGGATTCCGTTCTCGGTCGAGCCCGGAGCCGGCAGCGCGCCGATCGCCGACCCGAACTCGCCGACCGGCCTCTGGGTGGGGACGATCGTGCTCACCCGGGTGGCCGAGATTCACAGCCCGGCGGCACCGGCGCCGCCGTTGCCCGACCCCGCGACCTACCTGCCCTGCGCCTGCGGCTCGACGGCTCCGGAATGCACCTGCGTCTGCGGCGCCGACGAGGCAGGGGTCTGCAAGAGCTGCGGCGCGGCGATGCAGCTGCGAGTGCTCTTCCACGTCGACGGCGCCGGCGACGTGCGCCTCCTCAAGGAGGTCGTCCAGGCCTGCGAGCGCGACCCCGCTCTGCCGAACGAGCGCTGCGACGTGCTGGCAACCGACGCGGCGCGCGTGGCGGGACTCGAGGGCGTTTCGAAGCGTGGCGGCGTGGCCGTGCCGGTGCGGCTCTCGGCGGCCGGCTTCGACTTCGACGCCGCGCAGGCCGATGCGACCGGCGGGCTGCCGGTGGCCTCGACCGGCGGTTTCGGACCGGGCGCGAGCCTCGGCGCTGCCCTCGAGATACCCTGGGATCACCCGACCAACCCCTACCGCCACGCCTTCCATCGCGACCTCGGCGGCAGCTGCGGCTGCGACCCGATCAGTCCGTCTTACCCCGCCTGCATCGACGAGTGCGCCGAGCGTTTCCGCTTCCCGCTGGCGCGCTCGATCGAGCTCGTGTTCGACAGCGTCGATCCGACGGTCGATCTCTCCGACCCGGACTCCGAGCCGCGGCTCGACTGGCGGACCCGCCGTCTCTCGGGCTGCTACTCCGAGCAGATCACCGGCCTGCACCGCCTGCCGGTCAACTTCCAGGGAAGCTTCCGGTTGACCCGGGTCTCCACCGTTCCGACGCTCAAGTGAGGGGATGATGCGACCGAAAATCTCTGCGATCCTCGTCCGGATCTCCCGCGCGTCGGGCCTTGCTGTCGGCGCCGCTGCGATGACTCTCGTCGCCGCGCTCGGTGCGCCGGCGAACGCCTCCCTCCCGCTCCTGCTCAACACCCAGGCCGCCGGTTTCGACGGCCATCAGCTCGTCGTCGACACCGCCGGCAACGCCTACCTGCTGGCCGAGTTCACCGCGCCGGTCGCCTGCGGCGCGACGCTCATCTCCTCGCCGGACGGCACCCAGGGCCTGTTCGTGGCGAAGTACAACGAGGTCGGCGACTGCCAGTGGATCGTAAAAATCACGCAGCCCCAGGTCGACATGTTCGTGTCCACGGCGGCCAGTCTGCCGCGGGCGCGGATCGCCTTGTCCGAAGTCGGCGGCTCTGGTCCGGATGTGATCGTCGGCGGCATCTACGTGCGCTCGAACTCCGACACCAACACAGGTGTCGTCACGGTGGGGCAGACCGACATCTCCCACAGCCTGGGGGCGAACGCCTCAGGAGTCTTCCTGGCCAAACTCTCGCAGCCGACGGCGGTTCCCGGCCAGCCGGTCGTGCCGGTGCAGGTCGCCGTCACGAGCACCCTGCCGGCGAACCACGGCGGCTACTGCAAAGACTCCGTCGAGTTCACCGGCATCGCGGTCGCCGGGTCCGGCTCCGCCACCAAGATGCTCGTCACGCTGAACGGCCGCGGCGACTGCGGCGAGAACGTGCGTGCCGAGGTCTTCGAATCCGATCCGTTCCAGATGTCGCTCGCCAACCGGCTCCAACCGCTGGGCGACGGCGGCAACAAGCATTTCGATGTCGTCAAGGCGCGGACGACCGGGCAGGGCGCCGTGTTCATCATCGGCGGTCGCGAGGCCAGCACGGCCTTCGTCGGCGCCTACAGTTTCGCGGCGCACAACTTCAGCTGGCGCAAGATCTTGAACGGCGCCGGCGCCTCGCCGGAGGATGTCAGCTGGGGCGATATCGGCGACCTGGAGATCGCTGTCGACGGCCAGTCGTTCTGGGCGCTGACCTCCTCCTTCTTCTCGCTCTATCAGCCCGGCCTGCCCGCGACCTGTCTGAACCTCGGCCCGTTCAATCTGCTCCTCCGGTTGGACACGGCGAGCGGCGCGAGCGCCTGGGGCACGCCGACGGCGCGTCCCATCCTCGGGTTCTCGTCGTTGACGCAGGTCAACCGCCTGGCGGCGGATGCCGCCGGACGCCTGAACGTCGCCGGCCGGACGTTCGCGACGCCGGTGATCGCCGATTTCTGCGCGTCGCACGTGACCGGCCTGCGGGCGGCGCTGCTCGAACCGTCGGGCGCGGCCTTCAACCTCGCCTGGGAGAGCACGGCAACCGTCAGCAACACGACACTCGGGGCCTATTCCCGCGGTTTCGCGTCGGGCGGTGGACGGCTCTTCCTCGCCGGCGGCTTCTACGGCAGCGGCGGTCAGGTCTCGTTCGGCGGCGGTGCACCGGTGCCCGCCCCGTCGCCGCTGGGTAGCGTCGAGCTGCTGCATCGGCTGAATCCGCTCACCGGCGCGTGGTATTTCGAAGAGGACTGGGTCGCCGGAACGAACGTGACGCGCCCCCCGAAGACGCTCGCCGGGGTCCAGCCGAGCGCTCGCCTCCCGGGAGCCGGTGCCGGCTCGGGCGACGGCAACATGCACTGGGATGTTCCGACGCAGCAGCTCTTCGCGCTCCATCCGGCCGGCACGACGGTCACGCTCGAATGGTCGACGGGCACCTGCTCGGTGACGACGACGCAGGTCTGCGGCGTGGCCCTGGACTGTCCCGGCGTCGAGTCCTGCAACGCCTCGGTGCCCGGAACGCCGGTCGAAACCTACGGCGTCATCCGCTGGCCAGATCTGCCGCAGCTTCATCTCGCCGGTGCCCCGGCCACGGTCGGAACCGGCAGCCCGGCCTTCAGCGAGCTGCTCTACGGCGACGGCGGCGAGAGCGCCGTCGTCGGCGGGGCCTTCCAGCGCGCGACGGCGGGGTACAGCGTGCTCAAGTACGCCGGACCGGCTCTCCAGGTGGTGCAGTCGGTGGTGTGGGAGAACTGGTTGCCGGCGCCGGCGGACGGCGGAGCCTGCACGGTCGGCGCGGCCCTGCCGGTGCCGCTGGAGCACACCGACGCCCCGCGCCAGGGCTACCCCCTGCAGGGCTCGCCGATCGACATCCAGGACGTCTTCGATGTCTCGACGCGCCTCGGCTCGCTGGTACCGGTCAACACGACGACGGCGGCGCGGCAGATGCGCGTCGCCTGGTACGCGGCCGGCGGCTTCGGACGCGCCTGGCCGACGGTGCCGCGCACCTATGCCTGCGCCTGGCCGGCGACTCCCACCGGCATTCTCTTTCCGGATTCGCTGATGGGGGCGGACTCCTGCCGCTGCGCCGGCGACGCCACCTGTCAGGCCGCCTGCCAGAGCCTGGAGAACCCCGCCGCCGGAATCGAGAGCTACGCCGCGGCGACGATTTACAGCGAGAACGATCCGACCCGCCTCGGCTTCAATCCCAACGACGAGCACGCCTTCATCGCGGCGCCGAATTCGCAGCCGCCGTGCGTCACCATGAACCCGGTGCCAGCCTGGTGCACCGCGGCGCCGGCGCACGCGAACGGTCTGACGCTCTTCGCGCTGCGCAAGCAGCTCGATGTCGCGGCCTCCGATCCGTACGTCATCCTGAAGGTGAAAGGTTCGATCGCCGGGCCCTGGCAGCACCGCGTCTACAAGGTCGACTTCAGCGGCGCTGCCAACACATTCACCTTCCCGGTCACGGTCGGCGACAAGGTCCCGAAGCCTTTTCCACTTTCGCTCTTCGAGGACTGCTCGGGAACGGTGGTGACGGACCTCACCGGCACACCTTCCTGGCAGGCGGCTGACGGCTCGGTCTTCGCGCGCGCCGACGGCCAGATGAGCGCCGACTTCTTCTACTCGGGGCGCGTGCCCGACAAGTTCTATCCGACGGGGGGCTGCAGCCGCTGGCTGCCCGAGGCGACGGTGATCTACAACGCCTCCTGGCCGGCGGGCATCCCGACGCTCCTCGTCGGGCAGACCCTCGCCAACCTGCGCGCCGGCTTCCCCGACATCGGCGGCGCCGACGCGGCGCGGGTCGTCTTCGAAGGCGACACCGCCGCGCCGAGCACCCTGGTCGCCGATCGCGAGCTCGTGCGGCTCTTCGATCCGGTCGCGACCCGTTGGGTGCCGATCGCGGTGAACGAGCTCGATCTCTTCCGGTTGCTCAAGAGCCGCGCACCTTCCCACCTCGGACGCCGTCTGGTGATCGACGAAGCCGGGCCGCGTCTCGGATTCAAGGGCGAGATCCAGCAGGTTTCCGGCTCCGATCCGCTGCTTCTCCTGAACGTGATCACGCAGGACGAGCGCAGCGCGCTCCTCGACGTCTGCTTCGATATCGACGACTCTCTCGTCTGCGCGCCGAAGGTCAACAGCCTCTACGCCATGACGCGGAGTCCCTACGGTCTGCCCAATCCAGCGGATCAGGTGCTGGTCGGCCTGGACGAGAACGGTGATCCGATCCAGCTGGAGAACGCGCTCGCCAAGGTGCTCTCCGCCGGCGCCGCGAAAGGGAAGGGCTACGCGACGGTGGCGATCAACGACGGCGTCCCGGGGCGGCAGGTCGAGCTCTGGCCGATGCGCGTCGACTGCGGCGTCGTGGACGGCGCCGAAGTGCCCTATCCCGGTGTCGCCTTCACCCTCTCCGGAGCCGACGTCTTCGGCTTCGACTTCGGTCTGCGCCACGGCAACGACTTCGGCGGCGAGCCCGAGAACGTGATCTTCGACTGGCGGCGCTTCGAGGTCCGCGACACGGTCTACAGCACGCCGGGCACCGACTGGGGCACTCCGACCGCTCCGGGACCGGACTGTCCGGGCGGCGGCGCGCTCTGCTGGTCGGGCGCGCCGCTCAGCACCGAGGTGCAGCTCGACCTCGATGGCGAGAATCCGGACTACCTCGGCGACACCTACTTCTTCGTGCGCTACGCGCTGCCCGGCGGCGTCTGCGGTCAGTCGACCTGGACCGGCGATCCGGCGAGCACCCCCGCCGATCCGCTTGCCAAGCTCGCCGAGGGCTGGGTCAAACGGGTCATCCAGGCGCTGAATCCGTTCCACCAGCGCATCGTCGACTTCCACCTCGACAACGGGCCGGTAGCGACCTACGTCAGCATGATCCGGCAGGCCGGTCCGGCCTACGAAGGGCCGATCGCCTTCAACCCGGCGGCCGACAGCGTCAACGATCGCGGGCTCGTCGAGACTTACGAGACGGTGCTGCGGCGAGCGCTGCACCTCACCGTCGAGGACCTGGACTTCGAGCCCTCAGCGGCGATCGACAACGCCCTCCTCCTGGTCTCGGGGCGCATCGCGGATCTCTACATGCTGCTCGGCAACGAGGCCTGGTCCGACTCGATCGACCCGACGATCGGCTTCGGCACCGACAGCGGCGACTACGGGACGCTCGCGCCGTCGATTCACGCCTTCCAGAACCAGTTGCCGTCGCTGCTCTCGGAGGAGCTCGCGCTCCTGCGCGGCGTCGATCGCAGCGGCACCCGCCCGGTCTACAACCGGCTCACCTGGAACTTCACCACCGGGGAAGGCGAAGCCGCCTACGCTCAGGTCTACGACATCCAGGACGAGGACGACAGTGGCGACATCGACGCTGCTGACGCCCGGACCCTCTACCCGCAGGGGCACGGCGACGCCTGGGGCCACTACCTGACGTCGCTCACCAGCTACCTGCGCCTGCTGCGCAACGAGCGCTTCACCTGGAAGCCGCGGGTCGAGGCGGTGAACATCCTGCAGGGAGCGCAGCTCGTCGACTTCCGCGACGAACGCAAATTCGCCGCCGCTGCCGCCGCGCGCGCCCGCACCAGCGCCGAGATCCTGCAGCTCACCTATCGCAACGAGTACGTCGAGGAGCCGGCCGGGCAGTGGCAGGGCTACAAGGACCCCGACCGCGATCGCGCCTGGGGGGTCGACGACTGGGCCCGCCGCGGCGCCCAGGGCGCCCTCTTCGACTGGGCGCTCGCCAACGCGGTGCTGCCGGCCGCCTGGGCCGAGCCGGGCTCCGAGGAGCGCCGCTGCGAGCTCGCCGCGGCGGGCGTCACGGTACCGGTACAGGAGTGCTACGAAGGCTCGCTCACCTTCGCCGAGAGCGGCCAGATCGACCGGCCGCGCGTCCCCGAGCTCGCCGAGATCGCGAGCCAGGCGCAGGTCATTCAGGGCAAGATCGACGAAGCTGACCAGGGGCTGAACCCGCTCGGTCTGGCGCGCGGCGTGGTGCCGTTCGACATTGACCCGTCGCTGCTCGATCCCTCGACTCCGGGCGGCGCCAAGACGCATTTCGAACAGGTCTACGAGCGCGCGACCGCCGCGCTGCGCAACGCGGTCCGGGTGTTCGACCATGCCAATCGCATCACCCAGATGCTGCGCAAGAGCCAGGATACGCAGACCGACTTCGAGCGCAACGTCGAGGACCAGGAGCGCGATTTCCGCAACCGACTGATCACGGTCTTCGGCACGCCCTATCTGGACGACGACTTCTATCCGCCCGGCTTCGCCGGCCCCGACCTGCTGCACTACTTCTACATCGATGCCCGCGACCTCTCGGGTCTGCCCGGAGAGGGGGTCCTGCGCACCGGCTTCGGCGACGGCGGCTCGTCCGCGATCTGCTACACCACGCCGGTGCCTGCGGACGCCACCTGCGCCGAGATCTTCCCCAGCGAGTCCGCGCTGTGTGCGGGAAATCCGCCGCCGCTCATTCCCACCGAGCTCGAGAACTGCATCGACGCCGAGCTCGGCGTGGTGAAGCCGGCCACCTGGTCGGGTCTCCGAGGCTCGGAGGGCGACCTGCAGCGCATCTATTCCGAGCATCTGCGCGCCCTCGCGGCGCTCGAGCGCGCCCGGCTCGAGTTCGACGACCTCCGCGCGCAGGTCGAAGCCGAGACCGAGCTGCTCGAGATCCAGGAGGGGATCGGGGCGGACACGGTGCGGATCCTCCAGGGGGGCATCGACCAGCAGAAGAGGCTCAACGACCGGATCCGGACCGATCGCGAGGCCGCAAGGGCCCTGCGCTCGACCGGAGCCTTCGCCAACGGTCTCCTCCAGGCCATCGCCAACATCGGCGATGTCAACATCGAAGATGTCGGAGCCGGTGACGGCACCGAGTGGGCCGTCAAGGCGGTTCGCTCGGCTGTCCAGGCGGTGGGCGAGTCGGTCGGCTACGGCTTCGAGATGGGGGCCGACGCGCGCGAGAACAGCGCCGACAACCTTGCGGACAAGCGCGATCTCGTGTCGCTCGAGACCGAGCTTTCGCTCGAGGCCGACACCGACGACCTCGAAGTTGAGGTCCGGCTGCGGCAGATCGAGGCCCTCATGCGCCGCCAGCCGGCGCTCCTGCTCGAGGCGTTCGACCGCCAGGAGGCGGTGCGCTCGACCCAGATCGCCTACCGCAACAAGCTCGCCGAAGGGCTGCGGATGCTCGACGAGCTATCCGTGCTGCGCAAGCGCACGGCGGCCGACGTGCAGAGCTACCGCTATCAGGATCTGACTTTCCGCATCGCGAGGAACGACGCTCTTCAGAAGTACAAGGCGCAGTTCGACCTCGCGGCGCGCTACACCTATCTCGCCGCGGCGGCCTACGACTACGAGACCAACCTGCTCGGCTCGGCCGGCGCTGCAGGCCAGGAGTTCTTCACCGACATCGTGCGCCACTCGAGCCTCGGCGAAGTGCTCGACGGCGAGCCGGCGGTGGGCTCGCGCGGTCTCGCCGATCCGCTGGGACGGATGAAGGCCAACTTCGACGTCCTCAAGGGGCAGCTGGGCTTCAACAACCCGCAGACCGAGACCAACCGGTTCTCGCTCCGCGGCGAGCTCCTGCGCATGCGCGACAGCTCCGACGAGGCCTGGCGGCAGGTGCTGCGCGAGAACTGGGTCGATGATCTCTGGTCCCTGCCCGAGTTCCGGCGCCTGGCGCGGCCGTTCGCTCCTCAGGGCTCGGAGCCCGAGCCGGCGCTGGTGCTGCGCTTCCGTACGACCGTCACCTCGGGGCTCAACTTCTTCGGTTGGCCGTTGGGCGGCCAGGACTCGACCTACGACTCGAGCCGCTTCGCCACCAAGGTCCGTTCGGTCGGGCTCTGGTTCGAGAACTACGACGTCACCGGGCTCTCCAACACGCCGCGCGTCTACCTGATCCCGGCGGGCGCCGACGTGCTGCGGTCGCCGAACCCGTCGGACTTCACGACGCGCGAGTGGAATGTCGTCGACCAGGTCGTGCCGGTGCCGTTCCCGGTCGGCGAGATCGATCTGCAGAACCCCGACTGGATTCCGCTCAACGACTCGCTCTCGGGTGAGCTCGGGGCGAGCCGCCGGTTCGCGCGCTTCCGTGCCTACCACGACGCCGGCTTCGACATCGGTCAGATGACCGTCGACAGCCGGCTGATCGGCCGGTCGGTCTGGAACAACGAGTGGATCCTGATCATCCCCGGCGAGACCCTCAAGGGTCCGACGCTCGCCGACAAGCTGGCGGGTCTCGAGACCTTCCTGACCACGGTCTCCGACGTGAAGCTCTTCTTCCAGACCTACTCCTATCCGGGGAACTGAGGGGCGCCATGAGAACACCTCGTCCGATCGCTCTCGCTGCGCTCCTCCTCGCTTCGCCGCTCGCGGCCGAGCTGCCGGCGCCCGACCACGTGCTCTTCGGCACGGCGACCCGCGACGGTCTGCTCGTCGAGTCCGGGGTCGTCGAAGTGCGGCTCGGCACGGCACCGGAGCCGATCACGACCTATCCGATCGGCACGGTGCTGGCCTACGGCGAGCGCTTCGTCCTGCGCCTGCCGATGGACGTCCGTGAGCCGCGACGGCCGGGCACGGCGCGCGCCGGGGAGGAGGCGCGGATCTACCTCGACGGCGTTCTCGCCGGTTGCACCGCGGTCGGGGACTCTGGTTCGGCGCAGGAAATCGATATCGACACCTCGTTCGACGACAATCCGGAGCTCTGGATCGTCGACGAGGATCCGGCGACCGTCGGCGGGGCGCCCGACGCCCGCCTGACCGAGGGCGGTCCGGGCTCGACGCAGATCCTGAATCTCGTCGTTCGGCTGTCGCGCGCGGTGACCTACGATGTGGTGGTCGACTGGGCGACGGCGAACGGCACCGCCACGGGCGGTACGGCGTCGCCGGCCGACTATCTGTCGGCTGCGGGCACCGTCACGATCCCGGAGGGCGAGGTCGAGGGCTTCGTCGCCCTTTCGATCTTCGGCGACGACCTCGCCGAGACCGACGAGACCTTCACCCTGACGCTCTCGAACCCGCATACGCTCGGCGAACCTTCGCCCTGCGACGCCGCGAGCGGCGTCGTGCTCCGGGACGGCGAGTCGGTCGCGACCGTCCTCATCGAAGCCGACGACAGCCGCCAGGCGGTGCGGGTCGCCGACGGCCGGACCCTCGAAGGCGACGGCGGCGCGCCGGTCTTCGCGCGCCTGCTGATCACCGCCGATCTCGAGGTGCCGAACGCCGTTCAGGCGCTGCTTTCGATCGACTACGAGACTGCCGACGGCACCGCGCTCGCCGGCAGCGACTACGAGGCGACGGCCGGTACGGCGACGATCGACACGGCGGTCGTCTGCCCCGAGGTCGGCAAGCCGTGCGCCGAGGTGCTCGTCGAGATCTTCCCTGACAACGACGAGGAGGGTCCGGAGAGCTTCTTCCTCGATCTGCTGACGCCTCCGGTTCCGGGCCAGGCCGGCTACGAGATCCTCGACGGCCGCGGCGTCGCGACGATTTCGACCGACGAGAGGTTCCTCTACTACGTCGAGGCGCAGCTCGAGGGCAGCGACTGCACCGGCTGCCTGCATGGACCGCTCGGCGGCGTACTGAGCCCCGACGGCCTGCACCTCTACGTGGCGGCCGGACTCGACAACACGCTCTCGTCGTTCGATCGCGACGTCGTCACCGGCCGGCTCGAGCACCTCGAGAACCAGGTCGACAACGAGAACGGCGTCGACGGCCTCGAAGGCGTGCAGGCGGCCGCGGTCAGCCCGGACGGACTGCACCTCTACACTGCTGGCTTCCTCGAAGACCAGATTGCGATCTTCGATCGCGACGCCGGCACCGGCCTGCTGACCTACTCGACGCTGGCCGATCGTGGCGGCGCGGCGCTCAACGGGCCGACGGCGCTGGCGGTGAGTCCGGACGGACTGCACCTCTATGCGGCAGCCAAGCTCGGCAACGCGCTCGAGAGCTTTACCCGCGACGCCGGCACCGGCGAGCTCGCCCATTTCTCGACGCTGGTCGACAGCCAGGCGCTGCCCGGCGGCGGGAGTCTCGACGGACTGCTCGAGCCGCGGGCGCTCCTCCTCTCGCCCGACGGACTCCATCTCTACGCCGCCTCGGCCGTGGACTCTGCCGTCACGATCTTTTCGCGCAACGCGTCGAGCGGCGAGCTGACCTACCTCGGCCAGGTTCGGGACGCGACCGGAAATCCGCCGATCGACGGTCTGAACGGCGCCACGGCACTCGCCTTTTCGCCGGATGGACTGCACCTCTACGTGGCGGGGGAGCTCGACGACGCGATCGCGGTCTTCCGGCGCGATCCCGGCACCGGCCTGCTCACCTGGCTGCACCGCCGGCGCGAGGGTCTCGGCGGGGTCACCGGCCTCGATCGCGTGACCGCGGTCGCAGTCTCGCGCGACGGCGGCTACGTCTTCGGCGCGAGCCGCGACGGCAACGCGCTCACCGTCTTCCGGCGCGACACCAACCCGGCGAGCCCGACCTTCGGGCGCCTGCTCGACTTCATCGAGGCGCGGGTCGACGGCGAGCCCGATGCGAACGGGGTTGGATCGCCGCCGAATCTGCCGGAGATCGACGGTCTGGCCGGCGGCCTCGGGCTGGTGGTCTCGCCCGAGCCGGACGGGCGCCACATCTACGTCGTCGGCAACATCGACGATGGCCTCGCGGTCTTCCTCAAGGATCTCGTCGCACCGGATCTCCCGGTGTTCGATTCGCCTACCCCGAGCGGCCATGTTCCGGGCGTCTGGTCGAACGATCCGGAGCTCGAGGTCGGCTTCCGTAGCGCCGACGACCCGTTCGGTGCCGGCCTGGCCGGCTACCCGGTGCAGTTCGATCAGGCAGCGGCGACGGTCCTCGGCACGACGCTCGACCTGCTGCACGATCCGCTGACCGATCCGCAGGCCGCCGCGACCGTGCTCCTCGACGGGGCGCAGCACCACTTCCACGTGCGGGCCTGCGACGGCGCGGACAACTGCAGCCCGACGGCGCATCAGGGGCCGTTCCTCATCGACACGGTCGATCCTTCCCTCGTGACCGGACTGCAGTCGACCAGCCACACCGTCTCGACGCCTTCGAACCTCGAGGAGCTGACGATGGTCTGGACGGCGGCGACCGACGCCGCGAGCGGTGTCGCGGGCTACGCCTTCACGGTCGACGGCAATCCTGCCGGGAGCTGCAGCCAGGCGCAGAACCTCGGCCCCGTGAGCACAGCTACGACCGCGCCGCTCACCACCGGCACCTGGTACTTCCACATCTGCACGCTGGACGTGGCAGGGAACTGGAGCGCCACAGTGGCCTCCGCCGGGCCGTACCTGATCGACCTCGTTCCGCCCCGGGTGGCAGGACTGCGCACTGTGCCACACACGGGCGATCCGCAGCTGGCTCCGGGCGAGACGACCTCGAGCGGTCTGACCCGTTTGCTCCCCGGCTTCGACGAGGTGATGGTGGGGGAGCTCGAGATCGAGAACTACCACCTCTTCTCGGGTGGCGACGACGGGGTGGTCGAGTCGTCCGGCTGCGGAGCCGCGACCGGTGATGACGCAGTGGTGGCGCTCAGTGCGCCAGAAGTCGCACCCGCCGGTCAGTCGCCCGTACTGTCGGTCGGAGCGCCGCGCTCGCTGCCGGCCGGCATCTATCGCATGGTCGTCTGCGCCGTGCCGGGACTCACGGATCTCGCCGGCAACCTCCTCGACGGCGACGGCGACGGGGTGGGTGGCGACGAGTTCCAGCTTGATTTCCGGGTGGTGGCCACGAACCTACTGCTCAATCCGAACTTCGACGCCGCGGTTGCCGGCTGGGTGAGCGGCACGCCGGGGAACCTGGCTCTTGACCCTGAGGACTCGGACCTCGAAGTGAGCTCCGGCGCGGGCACTTTCGTCGACAACCTGGCGACAGCGATGTCCATCGGACAGTGCCTCGTCGTCTCGCCCGGCGCCCTCTTGACCCTGGGTGGTGTCGTGCGGCTCGACAGCCTGAGCTTGACGCAGCCAGCGGCTTACGCCGCGGCTCAGTTCCACTCCAACGCGCTGTGCTCCGCGCCGGTCGGCAGCCCGCAGGCGACGCTGCCGGTCGCAGGGGATGGCGGCGGGGCCTGGGAAATTCTCCCTGAGCGATCGGTAACGGTACCCGCCGGCGCCCAGAGCCTTCTGTTCGGACTGGTGGTGGACGACAATGCTGCGCAGAACCTCCTGGACGTAGGTTTCGACAGCCTCTATGCCCGCAAGCCGTTGCCCTTCTTCAGTGACGGATTCGAGACCGGCGACACTTCGCGGTGGAGCCATGCGCAGCCCTGAGGGCGCACCGAGGAGCCCGGGCGTCACGAAGCGAGACCGACTCCGCTTCCGGCTGCAACTCATCGGCTCGCTGCTCGCGGTCGTCGTGGCGGCCGCGGCAGCGCTCGGCATGCGCGACCGGGTGCGGATGGTCGACATCCTGGCGCTCTTCGCCGGCGGCGTGGGGGCCGGAGTTGCGATCGCGCAGATGGCGCAGGCCGCCCGCGAAGCGCGGGACCGCCGGTCACGCTGAGTCGGCGTGACTTCGGGCCGACGCTCCCGATCCACGCCCCTGGCGAGGGTGGAGCGTTCGTCCGCGGCGGGAAAAGGAGCGTACAGTGCAAGGTGATGCTCCCGCGCTCGTTCCAGCTCGCCCCGCGAATTCGCCGCCTGGCGGGGTTGGCGCTCGCCTTCTCCTGGATCGGAATCCCCGCCATGGCCACCGAAGAGCCGCCCTACGATGTCGTCGAGAAGCTGGGCGACGTCGAGATCCGTTCCTACGCCGCTGTCGTACTTGCCGAGACCGAGGTCGAAGGGTCTTTCGAAGGAGTGAGCAACGCCGCCTTCCGCCGGCTCGCCGGGTACATCTTCGGCGGCAACCGGGCGCGCGGCGCGACGGGAGAGAAGACGAAGATCGACATGACCGCACCGGTCGGCATGCGACCAGCCGGGAACGCGAAGATCGCCATGACCGCGCCGGTGGGCATGCGCCCGGCGGCGGCGGGAGGCTCCGAGCGCTGGGTGATGTCGTTCACGATGCCGAGCGCCTGGACCCTGGCCACCCTGCCCGAGCCGACCGACCCCCGCGTGACGCTGCGCGAAGCGCCGCCGCGCCTGGTCGCCGTGCTGCGGTTCTCGGGGTTGTGGAGCGACGCCCGGTTCGCCGAGCAGGAGCGGCTGCTGCGCGCCCAACTCGCGACGAGCGGCTGGCAGGTGACCGGCCCGGTGGAATCGATGCGCTACGACCCGCCCTGGACCCTCTGGTTCCTGCGCCGCAACGAGGTCGCCCTGCCGGTCGCTCGCGCCGCCAGCTGACCGGCCGGAGGACCCCCTTTCGGGCCGCGCGCGCGACATGATCTAGTTCCGCGAGCGCCATGGAAGACCTCCCCAGCGGCAGTCTGACGCGGCTCCTGCGGGACCATCGGGCAGGCGATGCGAACGCCTTCGGCCGGCTGGTCGAGCTCGCGCATGGTGAGCTCGAGAAGATGGCGCGGCAGCAGCTGCGCAAGGCGCCCCCGGGGCGCACGCTCGACACGGTCGCCCTGGTCAACGAGGCCTATCTCCGGTTGCACGATGAGGGTTCGATCGACTGGCAGAGCCGGGCGCATTTCTACGGCGTGATGGCCCGCGCGATGCGCTTCGTCGTCGTCGATCACGCGCGGCGCCACGGCGCCGGTAAGCGCGGCGGCGGTGCGCGGCGCGTGACGCTGGACAGCGGCTTCCTCGCCGTCAGCGAGCAGGCGGAGCTCGTGCTGGCCGTGCACCAGGCGCTCGAACAGCTGGAGAGCTTCAACCCGCGGCTGGCGCGCATCGTCGAGTGTCGCTATTTCGCCGGCATGAACGACGAGGAGATCGGCGCCGCGCTCGATCTCTCGCCCCGCACCGTCCAGCGCGACTGGCTGCGCGCCCAGGCCTGGCTTCGGCGCGCGCTGGAATCCGACCCAGGGGAGTAGCCAGGGTCAACCTGCGCCGGCGCCACTGGGTCGCGTGCCACGCAGGCGGGTGCGGTCGTCCTCCAGCTGGCGAACGAGCAGCGGATCCTGTCCGGCGGCCATCGCCAAGGCTTCGCTCCAGGTCGCCTCGGCCTCCTTCCAGCGCCCGGTCGCGACGAGGCACCGTGCCAGCGGTAGCAGGACTTCGGCGACCTCCACATGATTCGCGCCGACGCGGGCACGGCGCAGCTCGAGCGCCTCCCGCAGCAGCGTCTCGGCCTCCGCGAATCGCCCCTGCGCGAAGCGCAGCTGTCCGATGCCCTGCAGGGTGGTGGCGATCCGGTGGTGACCCGGTTCGAGTTTGGCGCGAAAGATCGCCAGGGCGCGGGCGAACTGTGCGTCGGCGCGGTCAAGTTGGTTGAGGATCTGCAGGTTGTTCGCCAGCAGTGTCAGATCGGTGGCGACCTCCGGATGGTCCGGCCCGTAGACCTCGCTGTCGATCGCCAGCACCTCTTCGAAGAGGGGTTGAGCTGCGGCGTAGTCGTGCCGGCGCTGGAGGACGCGTGCCAGATTGAACAGGTTGATCGCCACGTCGGGGTGGCGCTCGCCGTGGAGCTGTCGATTCACCGCCAAGGCCTCGCGATGAAGCTTCTCCGCCTCGTCGAGCTCGCCGCGTTTCTCGGCGACGAGCGCGACGCTGTTCCACGCCGCAGCGATCAGGGAGAGGTCTCCGCCCTGTTGCCGCAGGAGCAGCGCCTCGCGAAAACAGGCGTCGGCCGGAGTGTGGTCGCCGGTGAAGTAGTGCAGGTAGCCGAGCTCGGTCAGGCTCTCGGCGATCTCCGGAGCGGCCGGCGCGAGCAGCTCCCGCCGCTGCGCCAGGGCTTCGACGAGCAGAGGTTTCGCTGCGGCATGATCGCCGAGCTGGCGGGCGAGGGAGCCGAGGCGATGGAGGCTCTCGGCGACGTCGACGTGGCGTGGGCCGAACGCCTGCCGACGCAGCTCGAGCGAGCGCTCCTCGAGCTTCCGCCCTTCGGCGAGCCTCCCCAGCCGTCCGTAGATGTGGCCGAGCGTCGAGAGCAGTCGCGCCTGCACCACCGGCTGGTCCGCGAGCCCGGATTCGACCCGCTCGGCGCCGCGCTCGAGCAGGGTGATGGCATCGATCGTCTTGCCGAGCGAGGTGGCGGGATCGGAGACGTCGAACAGTCCGACGACGAAGCGCTCGACCTCGGTGGCTTTGGCGGCTTCGAGGCGGGCGCGGTCGCGCTCCAGCGCCAGAGCGCGCGCCTGAAGGGTCACGGTCGTCGCGTAGCCGACCGCGAAGAGCGCCGCGAGCGCCGCGGTGGCGGTGAGCGCACGGTTGCGGCGCACCCACTTCCAGCTGCGCTGGAACGGATTCGCCCGGCGGGCGTGCACCGGCCGGCCGTCGAGGTACCTTTCGAGGTCGGTCGCAAACTGCTCCGCGGACGGATAACGCCGCTCCGGGTCCTTCTCGACGGCGCGCGCCACGATGGCGTCCATCTCGGGGCGGAAGCGTCGCGCGAGCCGTAGCGGCGTCGACCGGCGCTGCGCCGCGAGCGCGACGGCGGATCGCTCTCCGAGCGGTGCCAGCACCGCGACGCTCGGCGGTACCGGACTCTCTTCGCAGACCGCGCGCACGAGCGCTTGCAGGGAGCTGAACGATGCCTCCTGCGGCGGGTGACCGGTGAGGAGTCCGGAGAGCAGGAGCCCCAGCTGATAGACGTCCGAGGCGGTGGTGACCGGCTCGCCCCGGACTTGCTCCGGTGAGGCGCATGCCGGGGTCAGCGCCAGGCTCGAAGTCGCCTCGGCCGGCGCGGTGTCGGACTCGAGGAGCTTGGCGATGCCGAAGTCCAGGAGCTTGATCTTGCCTTCGCGGGTCACCAGGAGATTCGACGGTTTGAGGTCACGGTGAACGACGAGATTGCGATGGGCCGCCTGGACAGCGCGCGCGATCTCGATGAGCAGGAGAATCCGCGCCTCGATTCCGAGCTGCTCGCGATCGCAATGGAGATCGACCGCGACCCCTTCGACATATTCGAGCACCAGGTAGGGCAATCCGCGGCGATCGACTCCGCCGTCGAGCAGGTGCGCGATGCTCGGATGGTCGAGCCGGGCGAGGATGCGGCGCTCCTGTTCGAAGCGGCGAATGGCCTCGGCGGAGCTGGCGGCGCGCGGCAGCACCTTGAGCGCCGCCCGTTTCTCGAAGCTGCCGTCGGACCGGGTGACGAGATAGACCAGCCCCATGCCGCCGCGGCCGATCGCCTGCACGATCGTCCAGGCGCCGACCGTTTCGCCGGCGGCCAGTCCCTCGTCGCCCTCGGCGGGAGCGGTGATCTGCCGAACGAACGACCGCAGGGGCTCGATCACTGCCGCCAGCTCGAAGCCGGAATGCCGAAGCAGTTGTTCGACTTCCAGGCGCAGGGCGGTGTCGCCGGCACAGCGCGCGGCGAGAAAAGCCGGGCGCTCGACCGGATCGAGGTCGAGCGCGTCGGCGAATACCGCGTCGATTTCGGCTAGGCGGCTCGGCAGCATGCTCCTCCCTGGAATGTCAGGTCGCAGGCGTAGCCGGCATCCTACTGTGCGCTGCTCGACCAGGCAGCGAGACCCGCCGACTCGAAGCCGTCGCGGAAGAGGCCCTGGCTGTAGAGGACATTGACCGCGCCGGCGTCGAGGATCGCTCCGACGTCTTCGAGGGGCAGCCCGACAGCCAGATCGGAAAAGCCGTTGCCATCGAAGTCGCCCGGCGCGAGAGCCTCGCCGAAGGAATCGCCAGCCTCGACCGCCCCGGGAACGGCTCCATCCTGGCTGAAGGTCCCGACCACGACCGGATGGGCCGGCACGAGCCCGGACAGGATGTAGGTCTCCCCGGCGGACCCCGTTCCCGCGACTTCGGCTCCGGGGGCCGCGATCACCAGCTCGTCTGCGCTCCCGCCGTCGAAGTCGCCGGCCGCGAGCGCCCAACCGAACCGATCGCCGGAAGCGGCGGCGCCGGCGGCCTGCGAGCGGTCGATCATCGCGCTGGCGAGGCTGCTGACGCCCAACCCGGGAACGCCGGGCAGCAGGTGCACGAGCCCGAACTCGGAGCCGCCGGCGGTCGATTCCCCCGGCGAGCCGATGGCCAGGTCCGCGATCCCGTCGCCGTCGAAGTCGCCGGCGGCCAGACTCCAGCCGAAGTGATCGTCAGGATCCGCATCGCCGGGAATCCCCCCGTCGTCCTGGGTGCGCACCTGATCTCCGAGCGCTGTGAGGCCGTCGTCCGAGCCGAGGATGACGAAGACGGCACCGGCATCGATCACCTCGCCCCAGTTCTCGCGCGGCGCGCCGATCGCGAGGTCGTCACGGCCGTCGTCGTTCCAGTCGCCCGCCACCAGGGCATGGCCGAACTCGTCGCTCGCTTCGTCGAGTGACGAGCCGAGGTCTCCCTGCGTCCACAGACTGTTGGCGGTGGTGCCAGGCGCCGTCGAGAGCCCGGCAGCGGAGCCGTAGAGGACGTTGACCGCGCCAGCAT
>Ga0209476_10000949_pt1 | contig 19987 bp, 13 predicted proteins | sample KloWWTrecipitate_FD_187179 | JGI IMG/M metagenome (GOLD analysis project Ga0209476, IMG submission 187179) | Active sludge microbial communities from Klosterneuburg, Austria, studying microevolution and ecology of nitrifiers - Klosterneuburg... | ecosystem: Engineered > WWTP > Aerobic digester... | reverse complement strand
CCGCGCTGACCGTGCAATCCAACGATGCCGCCTTCGCCCAACAGCTTGCGCGCTTGCTGCATGCGCCGACTTTTCGCGCCTACACCGGCAACGACATCCTCGGCGCCGAGCTCGGCGGGGCAATGAAGAACGTCCTCGCCGTGGCCACCGGGGTCGCCGACGGCATGCAGCTGGGACTGAATGCGCGCGCTGGCCTGATCACCCGCGGCATGAACGAGATCCTGCGCCTCGGCACGGCGCTCGGGGCCAGGGCAGAAACCCTGATGGGCCTGGCCGGTCTGGGCGATCTGGTGCTGACCTGCACCGGCGACCTGTCGCGCAACCGCCGCCTCGGCATTGCGCTGGGGCGGGGCGTGCCACTGGCACAAGCCGTGGCCGAAATCGGCCAGGTGGTCGAGAGCATCGTCACCGTCGATGAGGTGGTCCGCCTCGCCCGACGAGTCGGCATCGAATTGCCGATCGCCGAGCACGTGCAGCATGTGCTGCACGAGGACATGACCCCCGAAGAGGGCCTGCACGCCTTGCTCGCCCGCGAGCAGAAGCCGGAATATCCGGAGTAGAAACACCGGCGAAAGCCGGCAAGCGGCGCGGGCTCCGATTACCGCTCCCGCGTTGCTGCTTCGGTGTTGGAGTCGGCTTCAGCCGCTTGTCCCCGCTTCGGGGGCGATACTCGCTCGCAATGTGCCGAAAAGCATCGGGCCTGAAGGACCCTCCTGCGAAAAGCAAACGAAAAGCTGAGCAGGCGGCGCGGGTTTCGATGGCTGTTCCCGCGTTTCTGCTTCGGTGTTGGCTTGCCGTACAATGCGCGGTTGCATTGCCTCGTGCGCGATGTTTTCGATCCTGCACAAGCGCCGCCACATCACTCCGGAACAACTCGCATGATTTCCTTTCGCAATTTCGCCCTGCGGCGCGGCGAACGCCTGCTCCTGTCCAGGGTCGACATCGCCCTGCATGCCGGCTGGCGTGTCGGCGTGGTCGGCCGCAATGGCTGCGGCAAGACCAGCCTGTTTGCCGCCATCCTTGGCGAGATCGAGGCGGATTCCGGTGATCTGGAAAAATCGCCGAAGCTGCGCATCGCCAGCGTTGCCCAGGAAACGCCCTCGTTGCCGGATGCCGCCATCGACTTTGTCGTCTCCGGCGACACCGAAGTGCATGCGGTGCTGATGGCCGAGGAGGCCGCGATGGCTGCCGAGGATTGGGATGCGGTCGCCGCCGCGCACCAGAAGATGGCCGAGATCAACGGTTATGACGCCACCGCACGTGCCGGCAAGTTGCTGCACGGTCTTGGCTTTCCGGCCGATACGCACCAGCGCGCAGTCTCCGAGTTTTCCGGTGGCTGGCGCGTGCGCCTCAATCTGGCGCGGGCGCTGATGATGCCGAGCGACCTGCTCCTGCTCGACGAACCCACCAACCATCTCGACCTCGATGCCGTGCTCTGGCTCGAACAATGGCTGCTCAAGTATCCGGGCATGCTGATGATGATCTCGCACGACCGCGAGTTCCTCGATGGCGTCGGCACGCACATGCTGCATCTGCATGACGGCACGGCCAGGCTCTACACCGGCGACTACACCAGCTTCGAGCGCCAGCGCTCCGAGCAGTTGCGCCAGCAGCAGATCGCCTTCGAGAAGGAACAGGCCGAGCGCGCCCACCTGCAATCGTTCATCGACCGCTTCAAGGCCTCGGCGGCCAAAGCCAAGCAGGCGCAGTCGCGGGTCAAGCGCCTGGCCAAGCTGGCCGGAACCGAAGCAGTCCGTGCCGAGCGCGAGATCCGCATCAATTTCGCCGATCCGCTCAAGCTGCCGAACTCGCTTACCCGGCTCAACAAGGTCGATGCCGGTTATGGCGACATCAGGATTCTCGGCAAGGTCGGATTCGGCCTCGAGGCGGGAGATCGCATTGGCTTGCTTGGCCCGAATGGCGCCGGCAAGTCGACCCTGGTCAAGACCCTCGTCGGCGAACTGCCGATCCTCGCCGGAGAGCGCAGCGTGCATCCGGACATGGAGCTGGGCTACTTCGCCCAGCATACGGTCGAGTCGCTGCACGAAGGCCAGTCGCCGATCGAGCACCTGCGCGACATCGCCCCGGGTTCAAGCGTGCAGGAGTTCCGCGACTTCCTCGGCCGCTGGAATTTCGCCGGCAATCGCGCCTTCGAGAATGTCGATGGCTTTTCCGGCGGCGAACGCGCACGCCTGGCGCTGGCCTTGATCGCCTGGCGCAAGCCGAACGTTCTGCTGCTCGACGAACCGACCAACCATCTCGATCTGGAAATGCGCGAGGCACTGGCCGAGGCGCTGAGCATCTTCCCCGGCGCAATCGTCATGGTCTCGCACGATCGCCACCTGATCGGACTGGTCTGCGAAACCTTCTGGCGCGTCAGCGACGGCAAGGTCGAGGAGTTCAAGGGCGATCTCGACGAATACGCGGCGTGGTTGAAGTCGCGGGCATCGCGGGGGTGAGAGGCGGGGATTCGAGAATAGGGAATAGGGAATAGGGAAGCGTCAAGCGGAAAGCGCAAATGCGGGAAGGCGTCTGCGCGCCGGGTTTGTCGCCGTACATGGCAAAAAGGTAGGCTGCCGGGATGACCACTCCCGCCAGCCATGCCGCAGACAGCCTGCGTTCGATCGACCTTCCGGATACCGACAAGGCGCTGCGTGATGATGTGAATCGCGTCGGCTCGCTGGTCGGTGAAATCCTCGCCGAACAGGAAGGCGCGGCCTTTCTTGCGGAAGTCGAACGCATCCGCGTCGCCGCGATCCGGCGTCGTCAATCGAAAGTGGGTACCGAGGCCATGCAGGCCGAATTGTCCGGCATTGCAGTCGCCCATGCGACCGCTCTGGTGCGCGCATTCTCGACGTATTTCCAGGCGGTCAATGTGGCCGAACGCGTGCATCGCATCCGTCGTCGCCGCGAGTACGAAATGGACGATGGCGCGCCGCAACCGGGTGGCCTGCGCGATGCCATCGGCAAGCTGCGTGCGAGTGGAACCCGCGAAGACGAGCTGCGTGCCTGCCTTGCTCGACTGCGCATCGAGCCGGTGTTCACCGCGCATCCAACCGAGGCAGTGCGCCGCGCCCTGCTGGAAAAGGAAACCGAGGTCGTGCGTGCCCTGGTTGCCGATATCGATCGCGGGCGCACGCCGGTCGAGCGGCGCGCCGATCTCGAACGCATGCGCATGGCGCTGACCGCTGCCTGGCAAACCGCCGAATTCGCGCTCGACAAACCAAGCGTCGCCGACGAGTTGGAAAACGTGGACTTTTACCTGACCGACGTGCTCTATCGCGTCGTGCCGGTCTTCTACGAGGTTCTCGGCGACGCACTCGGCACCGCATCGGCGGGATTCGAACCGCCAACCTTGCTGCGCTTCGGCAACTGGGTTGGCGGCGACATGGACGGCAATCCGAATGTCGGTGCCGAGACGATCGCGGCGACCCTGGCTACCCAACGCCGCCAGGTGCTTGCCCTGTACCGGCGTGAGGTCTACCAGCTTGGCCGGCTGCTCAGCCATTCGCTTTCACGCGTGGGCTGTTCCGCCGATCTGCTCGCACGCACCGATGTCTACCGCACGCTGTTGCCGACGGCTGCCGCGCGTCTGCGCGCGCGTCATGCGGACATGCCCTATCGACAATTCCTCAAACTGGTTCGCGCGCGCCTTGGCGAAACCGAGCGTGGGCGCGAAGGCGGCTATGCCGACGCTGCCGAGTTCGTCGGCGATATCCGCATCGTCCTCGCCAGCCTCGCGGAAAACCGCGGCGTTCACGCCGGCTGGTTTGCCGCGCGCCGATTGCTGCGTCGTGCCGAGACCTTTGGTTTCCATCTGGCCACGCTCGATCTGCGTCAGGATTCGGCGATCCACGATGCCGCGCTGGCTGCCCTGCTCGACGATGCGCAGTGGGCGACACGCAATGTCGATGAACGCGTCGTCCGCCTCGAGGCCGTGCTTGCCGATCCGGGCAGCGTGGCAGCGTGCGACGACGAGGCCGCGCGGCGCACGCTGGCCGTGTTCGGCACCGTCGCGCAACTCCGTCCGCGCTACGGCGAACAGGCGTTCGGCCCGTACATCATCAGCATGAGCCGCAGCGCCGCCGACGCTCTGGCCGTGCTCGTGCTGGCGCGGATTGCCGGGTGTGTCGACGCGGCTGGCCAGGTTCCGCTCGACGTCGCGCCGTTGTTCGAGACCGTTGCGGATCTCGATGCCGCCGAAGCCGTGGTTGCCGCATTGTTTGCCGATGATGTCTATCGCGCGCATCTCGCCGCGCGCGGCAACGCGCAGGTGGTCATGCTTGGCTACTCCGACAGCGCCAAGGATGGCGGCCTGGTTGCTTCGCGCTGGGCCCTGCAGCAAACGCAGATCGCCTTGACCCGCCTGGCCAGCGCATCCGGCGTGCGCATCATCTTCTTCCATGGCCGCGGCGGTTCGGGCAGCCGCGGTGGCGGCAAGGCCGAGCGCGCCGTGATCGCCGCGCCGCGCGGTTCGGTAAATGGTGTCTTGCGCTTGACCGAGCAGGGCGAGGTGATCCATCGAAAATACGGCATCCGTGCGCTGGCCTTGCGCAATCTCGAGCAGATGACCGGCGCGGTGCTGCGCGCGACGCTGCGTCCGCGTCCGCCGGAGCCACGCGAAGCGCAGTGGCGGGCGATTGCGGCGGCGATTGCCGCTGAATCGCGCAAGACCTATCGCGGCTTGGTCCACGACAATCCCGATTTCACCGAATATTTCCGCCATGCCACGCCGATCGACGTAATCGAACGCCTGCGCATCGGCTCACGCCCGACCAGGCGTGGTGGCAGCGGTGGCGTCGAAAACCTGCGCGCGATTCCCTGGGTGTTCGCCTGGTCGCAAAACCGCTCCACCATGACCGGCTGGTATGGCGTCGGCAGTGGGCTTGCCCATGGCATCGAGGCATACGGGCGCGAAGCCATGAGCGAAATGACCCGCGATTGGCCGTTCTTCGCCCAGCTCGTCGATGATGTGGAAATGGTCCTGGCCAAATCCGACCTCGCCATCTTCGAGCGCTACTCGCGGCTTGCCGGCGACTTGCATGAATTCTTCTTCGCCGACATCAGCAGCGAATTCGAGCGCACGCGCAACGCGATCCTTGATCTGAAAGCCGAAGGGGAACTGCTGGCCCACGATCTGCGCCTGCGCCAGTCAATCCGCCTGCGCAACCCCTACGTCGACCCGATCAGCCTGATCCAGGTCGATCTGCTGAACCGCTGGCGCGCCAGCGACCGCCGCGATGACGACCTGCTGCACGCCCTGATCGCCACGGTCAACGGCATTGCCGCCGGAATCCAGAATACCGGGTGATCGCCCGGGCCAGGAACCGCCTGGTAGTCCCTTCTCCTGCGTGCGGGAAAAGGGAGGTGCGCATGATTGAATCATGGCGCTACGCATCCCTTCTCCCGCGCGCGGGAGAAGGTGCCCGGAGGGCGGATGAGGGCGCTCCTTAACGCAATCCTTTAGCCCACAGCACATTGAGAATCGATCCCAGCACATCGTCAATCCTCAAGAGCACATCATCATTCCAAAGGCGCATTACCTGATAACCCAGTTCCGAGAGCTTCTCGGTGCGTCGCAGGTCAAATGTCACATGATCCAGATGCTGTCCCCCGTCAACCTCGACGATCAGCTTCGCTTCAATGCAGGCGAAGTCAGCAATGAAACCCGCGACTGGAAATTGCCGCCGAAATTTGAATCCCTGCAACCTTCGATTGCGAAGATGTGACCAGAGCATGCGTTCCGCATCCGTCATTCCTGCCCGAAGCTTGCGCGCGACCGCGATGTTCTTCCGTGCTGACATGTGGGGATCCGTGCTTCGCGTTCGAGTCATGATGTATCAAATTGCACGAAGCACAAAGCCCCTCATCCGCCCTCCGGGCACCTTCTCCCGCTGATGGGAGAAGGAAGTACCGAACGTCTCACGCGTATGTATTGATTACTTGTTGGCCGATAAGGTCGCTTACCACGGCTAGCATCGGCACCCCCGCGTTTCCTTCTCCCGCGCGCGGGAGAAGGTGCCCGGAGGGCGGATGAGGGTGGAGCTTTTGACCTTAGAGCGCTTTCTCTTCCGGCTTGGTCGCGTAGCGATACAGCAGCCAGGCGATGACGCTGAGCAGGAGCAGGCCGAGCCAGCCGCCGAACTGCATGTTCTCGGGCAGGGCGAGCACGTCGGCGCGGCCGGTGAGGACGATCGGGATGGCGATGAAGATGCCCATCAAGGCTTCGCCGGTGATCAGGCCGGCCGAGAACAACATGCCCTTGCGATGGATCTGGCCGTGTTCCGCCTCATTCCTTGAGCCACCCATCTTGCGCTCGACGATGTGGGCGAGCAGACCGCCGAGGAAGATCGGTACCATCAACTCGATCGGCAGGTAGATGCCGATCGCGCAGGCGAGCACGGGCACGCGGAATTTCCTGCCGCTGGCCTGCAGCCAGAGGTCAAAAATGATGATGGCCGCGCCGATTGCCGCGCCGATGCCGATCGTCGTCCATGGCAGTTCGCCACCAAAGATGCCCGTGGCCACCGAAGCCATCAGGTTTGCCTGCGGCGCCAACAGCGGATTCGGATGTTCGGCGGTTGGCGTGCCGATGCCGTAAGCGTGCAGCAACAGGTTCAAGACCGGGGCCATGATCAGCGCCGAAGACACCGCGCCGATCGCCAGCATGAGCTGCTGCTTCCATGGCGTTGCGCCGACAATGTGGCCGCACTTGAGATCCTGCAGGTTGTCGCCGCCAATGCAGGCTGCGCAACAAACCACCGCGCCGATCATGATCGCGGCGACCGCACCGATCGACGAATCGCGACCGAGCAGCAGTACCAGGATCAAGGCGGCAAACAGGATCGTCGAAATCGTGATGCCGGAAACCGGATTGTTCGATGAACCGACCAGGCCGGCCATGTATGCGGACACCGAGACGAAGAGGAAGCCGGCGACAATCATGATCAGGGTCATCGGAATGCTCGCCGTCCACTGCTGCACGATGCTTTGATAGAGCCACAACAGCGGCAGGGTGAAGATCACGAGGCCGATCGCGATGTACTTCATCGGGACGTCTTTCTCGGTATGCGCGACGACCGTGGTGACCCCGGAACGGGTGGCGTCGAAGCCGCTCTTGATGCCGGAGAACAGGGATTTGCGCAGCGAGATCAGCGTCCAGATGCCGCCGATCAACATCGCGCCGACGCCGAGATAGCGGATCTGCGCCGACCAGATCATGAAGGCGGCATCTTCGGCACTGGCGGCGGCGATTTGCGTGGCGAGCGCCGGATCGGATTGCAGGAAGAAGCTGCTGTAGATCGGGATGGCGATATTCCAGCCGATCACCGCGCCGGCGAGCACGACGATGCCGATATTGAGGCCGACGATATAGCCGACGCCGAGCAGGGCCGCCGACAGATTGGTGCCCATGTAGGCGATCGCCTTGCCCACCCAGGTCGCGCCGGCGGCGGTATCCGGAAACAAGCGCAGTCCGCTGGCCGCACCGACCTTGGCAAACGCGCCGAACAGGGCGGCGACCGCCAGCACCTTCACTCCTTGCGCCGGATTTTCGCCGGTCTTCAGCACTTCCGCCGCGGCCTTGCCCTCCGGGAAAGCCAGGCCCTGGTCGACGATCAGGGAGCGCCGCAAGGGCACCGAGAAGATCACGCCGAGCAAGCCGCCGAGTCCGGCAATCGCGAACACCCACTGGTATTCGAATTCCTGCCAGTAGCCGAGGATGACCAGCGCGGGAATGGTGAAGATCACCCCCGAAGCAATCGACGAACCCGCCGACGCGCCGGTCTGCACGATGTTGTTTTCAAGGATGCCGCCACCGCCGAGCAGCCGCAGCACGGCCATCGATACCACCGCTGCCGGAATCGCCGAAGCGATGGTCATGCCGGCAAACAGGCCGAGGTAGGTATTCGCCGCGGCGAGGATGACAACCAGCACGACCGACAACAGGATCGCGCGCAGGGTCAATTGCGGTGCAGGTTCAGCGATGACGCTCATGGATGTCTCCCCGTTGATGCCGATCCATTGGCGAATAGATTGATTCGTGCGCGACAGTGCCATTGCCTGACACCGCTGAAACCGGCTCTTGCGGACGCGAAGAGCGGTCCGGGAAGGGCATCCTGCGCCCGTGCAAGGTTCCCGCCCCGCACCGCAGCGTGCATAGTAGCCGCCATTCCACCGATGCAGAACCCACGATGCAGCCGATTCCCGCGAAATCCGAGATCGACGAAAACGCCGCCACGCGCATGCCGCGGCAGATCCCCTACATCATCGGCAACGAGGCCTGCGAGCGCTTCAGCTTCTATGGCATGCGCAACATCCTCACGCCTTTCCTGGTCACCACCTTGCTGCTGTACGCGCCGATTGCCGAACGCGCCGGCATCGCCAAGGATGTCTTTCACACCTTCGTCATCGGCGTGTATTTCTTTCCGCTGCTCGGCGGCTGGATCTCGGATCGATTCTTCGGCAAGTACAACACCGTGCTGTGGTTGTCGCTGCTGTATTGCGTCGGCCACGCCTGCCTGGCGATCTTCGAATCCAACCGCAGCGGTTTCTATGCGGGCCTGTTCCTCATCGCGCTCGGCTCGGGCGGCATCAAGCCACTGGTCTCGGCCTTTGTCGGCGACCAGTTCGACCAGAGCAACAAGGCCACCGCGAAAGTCGTCTACGACGCGTTCTACTGGACGATCAACTTCGGCTCGTTTTTCGCATCCCTGCTGATGCCGCGCATCCTGGCGTCGTGGGGGCCGGCCTGGGCATTCGGCATTCCCGGCATCCTCATGTTCATCGCCACGGTGATCTTCTGGATGGGGCGCAAGAAATACGTGCATGTGCCGCCGACGGCACACAATCCCGATTCGCTGATCAACGTCGCACGCAGCGCACTGCTGGCACCCGGTCGTGGTCGCAGCGGACTCGTGCTTGCCGCATCCGGTGCGCTGGCCGCCGTCGGCATGTTTGTCGCCTGGGCCATCGCGCCGTCCTGGTGGCCCGAGCACTTCAGCTTCGTCATCACTTTCTGCCTCGCGCTCGGCGTGTTCATCCTGTTCGGCGGTCTCGGTACGTCGCTGCAACTGGAACGCGCGCGCGGCCTGCACCCGGATGCCGCCATCGACGGCGTGCGCGCGGTGCTGCGCATCCTCATCATCTTCGCGTTGGTCACCCCGTTCTGGTCATTGTTCGACCAGAAAGCCTCGACCTGGATCCTGCAAGGCAATGCCATGCTCATGCCGCATGATTCGTGGTGGTGGCCAAGCTGGCTGGTCCAGCAACCGGCGCAGATGCAGGCACTCAATCCGCTGCTGGTGATGCTGTTGATTCCGTTCAACAACATCGTCCTCTATCCCCTGTTGCGACGCCTGGGCTTCCGGGTCACCGCCTTGCGACGCATGGGTTGGGGCATCGCCTTTTCCGGTCTGGCCTGGATTGCCGCCGGCCTGATCCAGCTCAGCATCGATGGCGGCGATCCCACCTCGATCGCCTGGCAGGTGCTGCCCTATGTGTTGCTGACCTTTGGCGAAGTGCTGGTCTCGGCGACCGGCCTCGAGTTCGCCTACAGCCAGGCGCCGCCGTCGATGAAGGGCACGATCATGAGCTTCTGGCTGCTTTCGGTGACCTTCGGCAACCTCTGGGTCCTGCTCACCAACGCAGCCGTGCGCAACGACACGGTCACCGCGCATATCGCCGACACGGGACTCAGCGAAAACGCCTTCATGATGTTCTTCTTCGCCGGCTTCGCCCTGCTGGCGGCGCTGGTATTTGCGCTGTACGCCAGACGCTATCCGATGGCGGATCACTATCGAACGGCGTAGACATTGCGCGCGGCCGCCTGTCGCCCCTGCGCTGGCAGGGGCGTTGCGCTGGCTTACAGCTCGATGCAATCAAAGCGCCGGTCGGCATCGACTTCGGCGTCGTAGTCGACATCGTCGCGATCGAATCCGAACAGCTTCAGGAACTCGTGCTTGTAGCCCGCGTAGTCGGTGACCTCGCGCAGGTTCTCGGTGGTGACGGTGGGCCACAGGGTCTTGCAGGGCTCCTGCACGTCGTCGCGCAGTTCCCAGTCGTCAAGGCGGATGCGGCCTTCGTTGTCGGTCGGAGCGGCGGCGCCGTCGGCGCGGTAGAGGCGCTCGCGGAACAGGCGGTTGGCCTGTTCGATCGGATTCTCGTGGATGCCCTTCTCCTTCATGATCTTGAAGGCAATCGAGACATACAGCGGAATCACCGGAATGGCCGCGCTGGCCTGGGTGACGACGGATTTCATCACGCCGACGTGGGCGTCGAGGCCGGGGTGGCGGCTGCGCAGTTGCCTGGCGGTGTTGTCGAGATGCTGCTTGGCCTGGCCGAGCGTGCCGTGCCAGTACATCGGCCAGGTGATCTCGGTGCCGATGTAGCTGTAGGCAATCGTGCTGGCCTGATCGGCGAGCACGCCGGCGGCGCTCAGCGCGTCGATCCACAAGGCCCAGTCCTCGCCGCCCATGACGGTGACGGTGTCCTTGATTTCCTGCTCGCTGGCCGGCTCGACGCTGGCCTCGATCACGGTGTCCTTGTTGGTGTCGACCGATGTGTTGTGGAAGGGCTCGCCAATGGTCTTCAGCGCCGAGCGCACCACGACGCCCGTGTCCGGAAGCTTGCGCACCGGCGAGGCCAGCGAATAGACGACCAGATCAATCGGCCCGCCCATCTCGTTCTTGATGATCTCGATGGCCTTGGCGCGGGTTTCATCGGCAAACGCGTCGGCATTGATCGACTTGCTGTACAGGCCGGCCTGCTTGGCCGCCTTGTCGAAAGCGGCAGCGTTGTACCAGCCGGCGGTACCGGGCTTCTCCGGGCTGCTCGGTTTCTCGAAAAACACGCCCAGCGTGGCCGCGCCGTAGCCAAAAGCAGCCGTGATGCGCGATGCCAGGCCATAGCCGGTCGAGGCGCCGATCACCAGCACGCGTTTGGGGCCGTCGCCGGCATGGCTTGTCGCCTGGGTGATCCGGATCTGCTCGAGCACGTTGCGCTCGCAGCCGACCGGATGGGCCGTCGTGCAGATGAATCCACGTACCTTGGGTTTGATGATCACGCCCTGACTCCTGAAGCTTCTCGGCAATCGACCATAGTACCCAAGCACGAGTGCCATGCGCTGCCGTAGGGTTTCGCGGAGTACCCGGCCAGCGCGTTTCGCCGTGGCGGGACAACGACCGTCCAGCGAAGGACGAAAAGGGTGCCGGTGCGCCACCGGCACCCCTTGCCCATCAATGCGTGTGCAGCGTGCCCGACTTCGGGCAATGGCAGGGCGCGGTCGGGCCGTATTCGATGCCGAACGTGCGGCCTTCGTGATGGCGCTGCCAGTAAAACTCCGGTGCCTTGCGTTGCTTGCCGCCGACTTCTGCCATGTCCGCATCGACATCGAAGACGCGACCATTGACGGCAACATAGCGGGTGTCGATGGTGGCGCGGATGTTCTCCAGCGGATTGCTGTTGAGCACGACAAAGTCGGCGCGCTTGCCGGGCGTCAGCGAGCCGATCTGCTTCGACAGGCCAATCATGTCGGCGCCATCGATGGTCGCTGCACGCAGGGCCTCGAAATTGCTGAAACCTCCCTGGGTCAGCATCCAGGTTTCCCAGTTCAGCGAGAGGCCCTGCAACTGGCCATGGCCGCCGGTGCTGATCTTGATGCCGGCATCGCGCAGTTTCTTGGCGGCCTTGGCCACTTCGATATGGTAGTAATCCCAGTCCGGCGCGGTCTCGCGGCGGATCGAACGCGCATCCAGGGTTTCGCGCGGGAAGAAGCGGTTGAGCTTCTTGTCTTCCCAGACGTTGTCGCGCGCATACCACCAGTATTCGCCACTGAGGCCGCCGTAGCTGACCACCAGGGTCGGCGTGTTGCGCACGTCGGTTTCCTTCCACAGGTTGATGACATCGGCGTACAGCGGCGCGACCGGGATGTTGTGCTCGATGCTGGTGACCCCATCGAGGATCATCGGCATGTTGTGATTGAACGTCGAGCCGCCCTCCTCGACCACCAGCATGCCGAGTTCGCGCGCGGCCTGGTTGATCTGCTGATGCTGGTCGCGACGCGGCTGGTTGTAGCTCTTCACGCTGAACGCGCCGTTGGCCTGCATGCGGCGCAGGTGCGCACGCGCATCGTCGAGTGAATTGACCACCGCCTTGAAGTCGCCGTCGGCGCCGTAGAGGATCGTGCCGGTGGAGAAGATGCGCGGCCCGACCATGGCCCCGGCCTCGACCAGTTCGGCTTGCGAGAACACTGTCTCAGTGGTCGCCGATGGGTCGTGGGTGGTGGTCACGCCGAAGGCGAGGTTCGTGTAGTACGCCCAGTTCTGCTGCGGCACGACACCCGAGGTGAAGTGGTTCACATGGGCGTGGACATCGACATAGCCGGGCACGATGGTCTTGCCGCTGGCGTCAATGACGCGGGCATTGGCGGGAATCGCGACTGCACCGCGGGCACCGATGGCCTTGATCGTGTTGCCGTCGACGACGAGCACCCCGTCCTCGATGACCTCCTGTTGCGACTCGGCATCGTTCATCGTCACCAGGCGCGCGCCGGTGAAGGCAAACATCTCGCCCGGCGCGTCGTAAGCGACGCTGAGGCCGACATCGACGGGTTTGTCGCTGCCGGGTTTCGGCAGATCCCTGGCCGCGCCGGGCAGGAAGGCGAAGGTCTCGGTCAGATCACGCGAGTGGTAATTGGGGCCAACCATCCAGTGCAGTGACTTCGAGTCCGCCGACCAGTGCAGGTAGGAGCCGACATCCTGGCTGATCAGACTGACCGGGATGGCCTTGGTATCCTTCGACAGCTCGATGCTGCCGCCGGTGCTCGGCATCGGCGCGACATAGGCATTGAACAACTCGGTGAAGGCCACCCAACGACCATCCGGGCTGATGCTGACGAAGTTGACGTACTTGAGATCAAACACGTCGCGCGGCTCGCTGCCGTCGATGGCGATGCTCTTGAGCTTCTTCTTGAGGCCGTCGCCGGCAAGGAAGGTGATGCGCTTGCCGTCGGCCGAGAAGGCCGGATCGCCACCTTCCCTTGCCAGGCGCCGCACTTCGCCGCCGCTGCTGGCCATCAGGTAGACGCCGGACTCGCCGGAGTTGAGGTTGCCGGTCAGCGAGCTGCCGGAAGTCTTTGCATAGACAATGCGGCTGCCATCATTGGAATAGCGCGGGCCGTAATAGAAACCCGGTTTCGGCGTCAGCACGCGCGAGGTTCTTGCCGCGAAATCGTGTTCGACGATGCGACCCTGATCGGCATCGGACCAGGTCGTGTAGAGCATCTTCTTGCCGTCGGCGCTGAAACTCGGCTGATATTCGTAATGATCGTCGTCGCTGCCGAGGCGGCTCGGCTTGCCGTTCGGCAAGGCCTTCAGCCACAGATGGCCAAGCGCGTGGAAGACCAGGGTCTTGCCATCGGGGCTGGTGGCGGCATCGCGGATCATCTTCGGCTTGAAGGTGCCTTCGCCAATGCGCTGCTCGAAGCGCAGCGGTTCGGCCACGGTCTGCTCGACATCGGCGCTGAACGGAATTTCGGCATGTGCGCCAGTGTTCGCATCGACGCGCCAGAGCTTGCCCTTGGCCCAGATCACCAGGGCTTGCGAATCCGGCGTCCAGGCGTAGTTGGGATACGGCCCGAAGATGGCCCAGGCTTCCTGCATGTCGTGGGAGAGGCCATCCCAGATCGTCTTCACCTCGCCACTGTCGAGATCGACCTTTTCCAGCACGGTCTTCTCGCGCACGCGTTTGACGAAGGCCAGCGACTTGCCATCCGGCGATGGCTCGGGCCGCACTGCGCCGCCGGGTGTGGCGATGACGGTCTCGATTTCACCATCACGGCGATCCAGGCGCTTGATTGCGTAGATCAGGCCGTGCGGATCCTTGTTGTACTGGAAGCTTGGCCCACGGCTTACATCTTCCGAAAAGTAGACAAAATTGCCATCCGGGCTGACTGCCGGTTCGCCGAGATCCTGCTGGTCGTTCTTCTGCTTGGTCAATTGCAAGCCGGCACCGCCGGCGATGTGGTACATCCACAATTCGCCGGCACCCAGCGAGCGTTCGCCGGTGAAGTGCTTGCGGGCAATCAGGTATTGGCCATCCGGCGTCCACGCCGGGTTGTTGAGCAGGCGGAAATCCTCCTTTGATACCTGCGTGCCCTCGCCGCCGATGACCGGCATGCGCCAGATGTTGTTGCCGCCGCCACGATCCGAGGTATAGGCGATTTCCTTGCCATCCGGCGAAAAGCGCGGCTGTACATCCCAGGCCGCGCCTTGGGTGATGCGTCGGGCCTTGCCGCCTTCGATCGGCAGCAGATAAAGATCGCCGAGCAGGCTGAAGGCGATCGATTTGCCGTTCGGGCTGACATCGAGATCCAGCCAGGTGCCTTCATCGGTGCTGAAGCGCACGCTCCTGGTCTTGCCGTGGGCGGCGTTGACGTCCCACTTGGGCTTTTCGTCCTTCTTGTCGGGGGCAGCGTAGGTTGCGCCGGGCAACAGCAGCAGGCAGCCGAGCAGGGCGGCGATCGGTCGGTAAGTCATGGGAATTCCCCTGGCAAATACGCAACATCCTAGACGGGATCGCCGATGTCGGCACGGGACAAAAGTCCCGGTCCGGCATGGCCCGGCGGTGACTGCGGTACATTCGGTGCAGACACGGCCAGGCGCGGGCGAGCACAGCATGGACGAAAACACGTTCCGACAAGCGCTGGCAGACCGTCATGCGAGCAGGCAGGCGGTGGCCGCCGGATTCGGCAGGGGCGCAAATCCGCCGTTCGGCTTGCCGGCATGAACCGCGTTGCACGCTGTGGGTTGCTGCTCGCCTTGCTGCTGTCAACGTCGGCGCATGCCGAACCGGAAAACGCCACAGCGCAGCGCGAAATTGCCGCCTTGCTGCATGCGCTGGGGACATCTCAGTGTGCGTTTTTCCGCAACGGAACCTGGCATGACAGTGCCGAGGCCGAGCGCCATCTCAAACGCAAGCTCGATTATTTCGAGCACAGGCGCCTGCTTTCGACGGCTGATGCCTTCATCGACGATGCGGCCAGTCGCAGCAGCATGAGCGGCAAGGCCTACCAGGTGCGCTGTGCCGGCAAGCCGGTGCAGGCCAGCGCCGACTGGTTGCGGCAGAAGCTTTCCGAGTTGCGCCAGCGCGAAGCGGATGCGTCACCCTGAGGCGGCATTCGCCAGCAAGGCCCGGCGTGCCTGCTGCCAGGCGCGGCCTGCCGGCAAGGGAAGACGCCGGTCATCGCGGCCAATACCGCAATGACGGCGGAAACAAGCGCGCTCAGCGCGCGCGAAAAAGGGTCGGTGACCAGTTGCTGCCGGCACCGTAGCCATCGCGGCGGCGGCGGCGCATGTTCTCGTGGGCTTCAAGGCGGCGGGTTTCCAGCCAATCGACGCGCTCGGTCTTGAGGCTGCCCGGATCGACGCCACGGCGGCTTGCCTCCTGGTTGCGGTAGCGCACGAAATCGCTGTACGCCTCGATCTCGGGCTTCAGCTCGCGCACGCACAGCTCGATCATGATTGCGTCATCGAGGAAACCAATCACCGGCACACTGTCCGGGATGATGTCGTCCGGATCGGCAAAGTAGGCCAGGCAGGAAAGCACGCGGTGGCGATCCTCGTCCGGCAAGCCGTATCCCGCGTCGATGACGAGCTGGATCATCTGGTCGAGACTCTGCAGGCGATCCTTGACGAAATGCGGAACCCGGGTTCTCGGCACGTCGACGAGCAACTTCGATGCCGCATCGACAATGGCCTGCGGCGCGAGGTTGCTGACATTGGCTTGCGCGCGCTTCATTGCCTCGATGAAATGATCGAGATCCGCATCATCCAGTTGAATCGTGATGTCCAGAGACATGGGTACCACTCCGCAGGGAAATTCCGAGCGCTGAGACTAGACGGCGCTCACTGGCGCGTCAATCGGCGCGGGGCCGGGATGGCTGCCGGGGCCGCTCCGGCTCAGAGGATGCCGACGGCACCGGCGCCGAATGCGGTGACCATGCGCGTATAGATCGTCTTCATCGGCAGATCGACTTCCGGAAAATCGCCGACCGCGGTGTAGCACTGGTAGAAGCCCGCATCGGTCTGCTTCATCGGTGCGCAACCTTCGTTCAGGTCGTAGCTGGTGGCGTAGCGGAACGGCCAGAAATCGAACAACGGCAGGGCTGACGAAAAGTCGGCGATGGCATTGTTGATGCGATGCAGGAAGTTGGTGCGCGGGCGCTTCGCGATCGCCCACGAGTTCTGTGGCTCGATGTCGCCAAGGATCGCCTCGCGCACCAGTTCGGCCACCGCCCGGTCATGGATGATCAGGCCCGATTCGGTGTTGTAGTTGTCCGAGCGCGGATCGAAGTTGTGCGAACCGATCAGGGTCACCTGGCCGTCGATGATGATCGACTTGGCATGCATGCCGACGCGCACGCCCTGCGTGGTCAGCGGCGCCATGCCGTAGCGCTCGTAGCCAGCCGGCTCGTCACCACCACTCAATTCGCTGTATCGCGAGAACAGGCGTTCGGCATCGCCTGGACGCGGTTTGAACTCGTAGATGCGAAAGCCGAGCTTGAGATATCGCTTCTTGTACTTGTGCGAAAGTGCGTAGACATAGAATGCGTCTGTCGCGGCGAGCGAATTGGTCGAGACGATGATGTCCGGTGGTTGCTCGCGCTCACGCAAGTCGCGGAAGACACGACGCGCATGCTTGCTGATGACCAGATAAGGCGTCTGCATGATGATTTGCCGCTCGGCCCCGGCAATCATCTGCGCAATCTGCTCGCCCAGCTGCTTGTTGCTTTGCGAGCCGCCATCCTGCTTGTCCGGGGTATCCGAAAAGTAATCCACCTGGCCGACGCGTTGCGCCTGGGCAATGAAGCGGCGCTCGATCTCGGCGGTGAGACCGGCGTGAGCGCGCAGCGTCTCCACGCGCATCGGATCAATGCCACGCTGGGCGGCAGGCAAGGCCAGGCCCTGGTCGGCCTCGGCAACCAGGCGTTTGTTGACATCGTTGAGCCGGGTCAGGCGCGCGGCACGCTTGTAGTTCCAGAACTGCTCGAACGATGCCGCCATTTCGCCACCGGCGACCTTGCCGGTCACCAGCACGTCGCGATCGCGATAGTCGAACTCGCGATCCCAGTCGAAGTAGCGGTTCTCGTAGTTGCGCCCGCCACTGATGCCGAATTCATCGTCGACGAGGAACAGCTTGTTGTGCATGCGCTGGTTGAAGTGCGTGAAACAGCAAAGGATGCTGACGGCGAATTCGAGAGGTTGGGTCACCGCCTTGTGGAAGGTCGGGTTGTAGATGCGTACTTCAAAGTTTTCATGGACCAGGGCCAGCCGCGAGAGCAGTTCGGTGTCTTCGAGCGAGAACAGCTGATCGGCCAGCACGCGCACGCGCACGCCGCGCCGGGCGGCGGCGAGCAACTCGTCGAGTATCAACCTGCCGGCGTCGTCGTTGACCCAGATGAAGGTTTGTATGTCGATGCTGTGCCGCGCTGCGCGGATCAGGTGCACGCGCAGAAGCAGGGAATCCTCGCCCAGCTCGAGCACATTGACGAAATGGACGGGCTGGCCCGGCCGGCCCGCACTGGCTGCGCTGGCGGCCAGTTGGCGAAATGGGGTATCGATCGCGCAGAGATCGGCCTGCGTGCAGCTGACCGCCCGCGCTTGTTCCGCGAGCACGATGTGGTCCGCCTGCCGCGCCAGCTGGCGGTTGACCCCGCAACCGGCCAAGGCGAGCACGCCCAGTGCCAGGGCGATGGCTCGCAGACGCCGCAGCCGACGTCCTGGCGATGCCGCGGCGCTCATGATTCCGCCGCGCCCGGGGCTGCTTCGACAATGCGGATGCTGAAGCTCAGTTCGACCTTGTCGGCCAGCGTCGCGCGCCGCGTGCTCATGCCGAATTCGCTGCGGCTGATCGAACCGGCCGCCTCGATCGGGCAGGCGATTGCCGGTTCGTCGCAACGGGAGGGCAGGACCTCGAAGACCACTGGTCGGGTGATGCCGCGCATGGTCAATGCGCCCGGGACCTGGCCGCCGAGGTGCAAGCGCGTCAATGGAATCGCGTCCGAGCGGAAGCGGATTTCCGGATAGTGCTCGACATCGAAGAACTCGGCCGATTTCACCCAGGCCTGCACGCTGTCGCGGCGCATCGTCACTGCGGCGGTGTCGATCAAGGCATCGACCGAGGCCTGGCTGCGGAAGCGGTCGACCTGTACCGTGCCGCGAACATTGCCGAAGTGGCCAACGACGGCAAACATCCACATCGCCTTGACGCTGAAGGCAGCGCTGGATTGCGCGCTGTCGAGGGTCAGGGTTTCCGTGGCCAGCGTGCGCTCATCGGCCGACGCCGACGCCCACGCCAGCAAGCCGGCGAGGCAGGCAGCCCCATGACCCGCGAATCGGGCGGCGTTCGCGCATCGCCTTGGCATGTCCGGCACCCGCGGTTTCCGCCATGCGCCGCGCCATGTCGCGTGCGCACGGGTGCGCCAGCCAGTCGGGATGCTTTCATTGTTGGCGAACTGCCTCACGAGCGGCCGCCATCATGATCACCACGCAATGCTGCGTGCGCCGGCGGCAACATGGGCATGGCAAGCGCGCCGTGATCCCGGGCCCGGTCAATGGTCGCGGACATCGGAATCGCGCCGGGTCAAGGCCACCAGAAATGACGCAGGCTGGCTGCACCCGGTTCGAGATTGGCATCGCCATCGACATGCAGCCAGGCAATCGCGCCGGGTGGCATTCCCCGGCCTTGATCCGAGGTGCCATCGGTGAGCAGGGCAACCAGGGTTTCCAGCCCGGGATTGTGTCCGACCAACAGGATGCAATCGGCACCGGGGTAGTCTTCAAGTACCTGGATCAGCACCGCGGGCGTGGCTTCGTAGATGCGCGGTTCGACCGTGATGGCGAGTTCGCCAGCGAGACCGGTGACGACATGGGCCGCGGTTTCCTGGGTGCGCATGGCCGGTGAGCAGATCAGCACATCCGGCTCCGCCGCATGCGCCTTCAGCCATGCCGCAGCTGCAATCGCCTCGCTGACGCCACCTTCGGTCAGCGGCCGCGATTCGTCCGTCTGGTTTTCGATGGGAGGTTCCGCGTGGGCGTGGCGCAACAGGATGATCTGACGTACGGACATGATGATTCCTTGGCGTGAGCCTGCATCATGCCGCAAGGCTGACGAAAAGCCCAAGTTACCTCGCTGCGACGCGGCGACGCGGTTCTGTCCGCGCTAATGATCCGGCATCGCTGCAACGACTTGTTGCGCGTTGCGGTACCCCCGAACGACTCGGCAGGCAGCCTTCGTCAGCCGTGCTCAGCCGAGCTTGTTCAGCCAGCGCAACAGCTTTGCCCAGTCTTCCTGGTGGGAGCGGACAATTTCGGAGTGATAGTCGAAGATGCTGCGACCCAGGCCGTTCATGAACGAATACGCCTGGGTATCGCGCAACTGGGCGATCAGCGGGAACGGAAACTGACGGATCTGTTCGATTCCCGTCTGCGTGTTGTTGGTCCAGGGCTTGGTGCGGTTGGCGACGAGGCCCACGGCCACCTTGCCCTTGCGGATACGCGGCAGGCTGGCCAGGTCGGCGAGAAACGGTTGCGTGGCCTCGAGATCGATCACCGAAGGCAGCACCGGTACGACAATGGCGTCGACGTCATCGAGAAATTCGGCAATCTCGCTGGCCCGGATGCCGGCGCCGGAATCAATGATGACGCGCTCGGCGTCGGCGGGAATGCGTTGCTGCCAGTTCTTGCGCGTGGCATCGATCGGCAGCACCGCGGTATCCAGATCGGCGCGTTTTTCGCACCAGCGGCTGCTTGATGCCTGGCGGTCGGCATCGGCGAGCACCGTCGCCTTGCCCTTGAGCGCGGAATGCGCCGCCAGGTTCGTCGCGATCGTGGACTTGCCACAACCGCCCTTGGAACTCGCTACCAGGACTTTCAGCATCACGGCCTCCGTCAGACAGCACAGCGAGGCAGAGCGTACACCAGCATCAGCC
>Ga0209476_10000946_pt1 | contig 20017 bp, 13 predicted proteins | sample KloWWTrecipitate_FD_187179 | JGI IMG/M metagenome (GOLD analysis project Ga0209476, IMG submission 187179) | Active sludge microbial communities from Klosterneuburg, Austria, studying microevolution and ecology of nitrifiers - Klosterneuburg... | ecosystem: Engineered > WWTP > Aerobic digester... | reverse complement strand
CGGGCTGGAAGCGATGCTGGTGGAATGCACCGGCTACGACGCGGTCAGCCTGCAGCCGAATTCCGGCGCGCAGGGCGAGTACGCCGGACTGCTGGCGATCCGCGCCTACCACGCGTCGCGCGGCGACACCCATCGCGACATCTGCCTGATCCCGGAGTCGGCGCACGGCACCAATCCGGCATCGGCGCAGATGTGCGGCATGAAGGTGGTGGTGACCAAGTGCGATGCGAACGGCAACGTCGATGTCGAGGACATCCGCCGCGCCGCCGAGAAGCACTCGGCCAACCTCGCCGCGCTGATGATCACCTATCCGTCCACCCACGGCGTGTTCGAGGAGGACGTGGTCGAGATCTGCGACATCGTCCACCAGCACGGCGGGCAGGTGTACACCGACGGCGCCAACATGAATGCGTTGGTCGGCGTGGCCAAGCCCGGCAAGTGGGGCTCCGACGTCTCGCACCTCAACCTGCACAAGACCTTCTGCATCCCGCACGGCGGCGGCGGTCCCGGCGTGGGTCCTTGCGCGGTGAAGGCGCACCTGGCGCCGTTCCTGCCCAAGCCGGTGCAGGCCGGCAGTTTCCGCACCGAGGGCGTCGGCAACGGCGCGCTGGTGAGTGCCGCGACTTACGGCAGCGCCAGCATCCTGCCGATCAGCTGGATGTACATCGCGATGATGGGCGCCGACGGCCTGCGCAAGGCGACCCAGGTTGCGCTGCTCAACGCCAACTACATCGCCACCCGCCTGGCCCCGCACTACGAGACGCTGTACACCGGCCGCAACGGGCTGGTCGCGCACGAATGCATCCTCGACCTGCGGCCGATCAAGGACGCCACCGGGATCAGCGCCGAGGACGTCGCCAAGCGCCTGATCGATTTCGGCTTCCACGCGCCGACGCTGAGCTTCCCGGTCGCCGGCACGCTGATGGTGGAGCCGACCGAGTCCGAATCGCTGCATGAGCTTGACCGTTTCATCGACGCGATGATCCAGATCCGCGAAGAGATCCGCATGATCGAGCGCGGCGAGCTGGACCGCGAGGACAACCCGCTCAAGCATGCGCCGCACACGGCGACGCAAGCCGCCGCCGCCGAATGGACCCATGCCTACAGCCGCGAGCTGGCGGTGTTCCCGCTGGCCACGCTGAAGCAGCAGAAGTACTGGCCGCCGGTGGCGCGGGTGGACAATGTCCACGGCGACAAGAACGTGTTCTGCAGCTGCATCCCGATCGGCGATTTCAAGGACGAGCCGGAAGCCTTCAGCGAGCCGATGGCGGTCTGAGACTCGATGGCAGACACCGCGCACCGGAGACGTTACAGTCCAGTGACGCGGTGACCCTGCGTGGCGTTCCGGGGATGGAACGCCAGTAGCACACTAGAAGACAGGGTCACCGGTTCGCATCGCCAACCGGGGAATCCTGCATGCCTGCCAACACCACGCCCGTCGTCCATCGCCTGTGTGCCGCCTTGCTGGTGGCGCTCGCTGCCCCCGTCGCCGTCCAGGCCCAGGAGGCCAGCACGACGCCGCCATCGGTGAAGACGCTCGACCAGATCACCGTCACTGGTTCGCGCATCCGTCGCGCCGATGCCGAGGAATCGCTGCCGATCACCTCCTTCAGCAAGGAACAGATCGACGCGGCCGGCATCAGCTCGGCCGAGCAGTTGCTGGCGCAGCTGAATATCGCCGGCAACGGCTCGGACAACCTGGCCAGCAATGGCGGCATCGTCAGCGAGGAACAACGCGGCAACAACGGCGTGTCCGGCGCCAACCTGCGCGGCCAGGGCGCCGACGCCACACTGGTCCTGCTGAACGGCCGCCGCGTGGCGACCCATGGCCTGAAGGGCCGCGCGGTCGACTTGAATGCGATCCCGTTCGCCGCGATCGAGCGCGTCGAGGTGCTGCGCGACGGCGCCTCGGCGATCTACGGCACCGATGCCATCGGCGGCGTGATCAACTTCATCACCAAGCGCGACTTCCAGGGCGCGCAGGTATCCGCCTTCGTCGACTACACCGAAGCAGGAGGCGGCAACGTCCAGCGCGGCAGCATCCTGTTCGGCACGGGCGACCTCGAGAAGGACGGTTGGAACGCATTCGGCACGCTGAGCGTGAAGCGCAACACGATCTTGCGCGGCAGCGACCGCGACTTCTCCAACACCTTCCAGCCCGATCGCGGCCTGTCGCCGGATACGCGCGGCACGCCCTTCGCCAACGTGTTCAGCCTCGGCACCACGGGTGTCGGTTCCACGAGCTTGCTGAAAGGCGGTGTATTCGAACCGGGTAATGCAACGCGCCTGACTGCGGTCAACATCTTCAACCTGCCCGGTGGTGAGGGCTGCGAATCCGCCGGCGATGACATGGGCCCGTACGCATACCGCATCTGGAACTCAGCGGGATCGAAATATGCCTGCGCCTGGGACTATCCCGCCGCAGCGGTGATCCAGCAGCCGCAGGACAGCGTCGACTTCATCGGCCGCGCCACCTTCCGCATCGGCACCACCCACGAAGCCTACGTCGAGATGACCGCGTCCAAGGTCGACGTGGCCAAGACCTTCGAGCCGAACCAGATCTCGTCCAGCACCTCCGCTGCGGCGACGGCGCTCGGCCCGAGCACCTGGTATCCGCTCAATTCAACGACCCAGGCCACCTACGACGCGGTCTACAACGCGCTCGCCGGTTACTTCGGCGCCGGCCAGCTCAATTACGGCGCGCCGATCGCCTACCGCTGGCGCTGCGTGGCCTGCGGCCCGCGCCAGATCGAAACCACCACCAAGTCGTATCGCTTCGTCGCCGGCATCGGTGGCCTGGTGGGCGACTGGAGCTACGACGTCGGCCTGACCCGCGGCTCCAGCAAGTCCGAATCGATCCTCGGCACCGGCTTCCACTACACCGATGCGTTGAAGACGGCGCTCGGCAGCGGTGTGATCAATCCGTTCCTGCCCCCCGGCCAGGAGCAGTCCGCGGCGGCGATGGCGGCACTGAATGCCGCGTCTGCGGCTGGCGTGAAGCTGTATGGCGGTGAATCGCTGGTGACCTCGCTGGATGCGTCGGTGTCCGGCGACCTCGGTTTCTTCAAGCTGCCGGGCGGCAACATCGCGATGGCGGCCGGCATCGACCTGCGCCGCGAGGAGTTCCGTTTCGACGGCGACCAGCGCGCCGACAAGCGCACCGTGTTCAACGCACCGTTCGATGATGCCAACGCCCTTGGCAACGTCAGCCGCGACATCAAGGCAGTGTTCGTCGAACTCAGCCTGCCGGTGTTCAAGAACTTCGACATCAACCTGGCCGGTCGCTACGACGACTACAGCGGCTTCGGCGGCACCACCAACCCGAAGGTCTCGTTCAAGTACCGGCCGTTCGAGTCGCTGCTGTTCCGCGGTGCCTACAGCACCGGCTTCAAGGTGCCGAATTTCAACCAGTTGTTCAACGGCCTGAGCGAAGTGCAGTACGTCGGCCTGGACCTGGCCGACCCGGAATCCTGCCCGACCGGCGTTGCCAACCCCAACGTGGCCGGCTGCGACGTCATCCGCCCGGTCGAGTTGTTCGGCGGCAACGCTGCGCTGGCACCGGAAGAGTCGAAGCAGAAGAGCTTCGGCCTGGTGTACTCGCCGATGTCGCAGTTCAACGTCGCGGTGGACTGGTGGGAGATCGAGCGCGAGAGCACCATCCGCGCCGCGCCGCGCGAAACGCTGATCAAGTACTACGATCTGTTCCGCGACAACTGGATCCGCGATTCGAGCGGCGAAGTGGTGGCGATCGACCGCCGCTACATCAATTCCGGTGGCAGCCTGATGCGTGGCGTCGAGGTGGATGCCAACCTCAACGGCGATCTAGCCGGCGGGCGCTGGAACGTCAACCTCAACGGCAGCCTGATCACCCTGTTCAAGACCAAGTCGCTGGAGGCCCTGCCGTACAGCCCGAACCTGGTCGGCAAGTACGTGCGCTACTTCAACCTGCCGATCCGCTGGAAGCACACGCTCAACTTCGGCTACGCACGCGGCGACTGGTCGCACAACCTCAGCCAGTTCCATCGCGACGGCTACTTCGACGAGCCACCACCCAGCGTGGCCAACGGCAGCTACATCCCGCCGGCGTGGAAGCCGCGGGTGGACGGCTACACCACCTACAACTACAGCCTGACCTGGACCGGCATCGAGGACATCAAGGTCACCCTTGGCGTCAAGAACCTGACCGACAAGGATCCTCCCTTCACTGCGCACCAGAACGACTTTGCCGCCGGCGCCGCGTGGGAAGCGCGCATCGCCGATCCGCGTGGCCGCGCCTACAGCCTGCTGTTCGAATACAGCCTCTGGTGATCGGCAAGTCATGGCAATGACGAAGAGGCCCCGCAGTGCGGGGCCTTTTTTTCGGACGCGAGCGACGCAGCAACCTGGCTCAGTCGCCGCCCGTCGCCTTCGACAGCGACGCATCGGCGCCAACATCCCACGCCTGCCACTCGCCATCGGCGAGATCGAGCGACAGCAGCGCCTCGTGCCGTGTGGTCACGCCCTCGCGGATTTCGCTCCAGTTCCCGTTCAGCAGCAAATGCGAGCCGACGGCCCAGCGGTTGGTCAGCGCCTCGTACGGGAGCACCGCCGTCCACAACGTGCGCGCAAACGTGGCGTCCACCCGCGACAACGCCAGCCTGCCCTGCGCATCCATGCGCGTGCGATGCAACACCAGCACGCCATCGGGCCCTTCCAGCCGCAGCGGCGGGCGGACCGTCGGTTTCATGAGGATGCCGCGCTGGATCCATTGCGGCGCGCCCGGCACTGCTTCAGCCTTCAGCAGCCGGCCCTGCAGCCATTCGCCGGCGCCTGGGATCCGTTCCAGCTTGACGATGCGCTTGAGTTTTTCCGTATCGAAGGTGTCGACGCATTCGCGAATGCGTTGCCGGTGCGTCGCTGGTGCGGTAGCGCGCGCACCGTTTTCGTAATCGTCCAGGTTGCCGTCCGCGGCGGCGCGCATGAAGGCATTGCCGTCGTCGTCGCGTGCGGCCCGCTCTGCTCTGTCCGCGCAGTAGCCCTGCACGCCGTTGCGACCGCCGTACGACAGGAAGTCGGCGTTGTATCCGCTGGCCGCCACCCGCCAGAACGTGCGCCGGGCCATGTCGCGCTCGTCGTCGATGTCGGCCGAATCCGCGTAGTTGTCGCCGGATGGGTCGTTCTCGGCATCGCGTGCCTCGCTTTCGCTGAGCAGGCCGATCCAGTCGTCCCCGAAGCGGCCATGGCGAACGCCGAACGCCTGGGTGTCATGGCCGCCATTCCAGTTCGTTCCCAGGCTGACGGCATGGCTGAATTGCCGTTCGTCCGCGACCTGGTAGGGCGTGGCGCGAAACCCGGGCACGTCGATGCGCATGCGGCGCGCATCGGCAAGCGTGACCACCAGCGCGCCGATGAAGGTATGGAATTTCAGTTCGCCGGGGATCATCCCCGCAATTCCTGGATTCACGCGTTCCAGCGTGGATCTGTCCGCCGCGACCGACCCGTCTCGCGCAGACACTGCCAGCACCTGGTCATGCAGCCAGACCCAGACGACCTCGCCCTGTTGGCCAAGAATGCGGATCTCCGCGGCCATGCCGCCGTCCTTGTCGCGCAGCACCTTGAGTTCCTTCGACCACAGGCGCTGCGCGGTCGCGGGGTCATGCGCCTGCAGGCGCAGGTGGTAGTGGGATTCGGTGATCCACTTGCCCACGCGCCTGCTGCCGCCGCCGACATGCCGGGAGCGCTCCTCTTCCTGGGTGATCGCCACCCAAGCCTGCTTGCCGCTGCCGGTATCGACCAGCCCGATCGGACCGCTGCGTTCCGGCGGGTCGAAGCTGCTGTAGTTGCACGCCGCCAGCAACAGCACCGACGACAGCAACACGGCTCGCATCGCGTTCTTCATCGCATCGCCCTGGCATTGGCCCATGCAGTCGGACACGCGATCCACCGCGCCACGCGGCCATGCGCGCACTGAAAAGGCCCCGCAGTGCGGGGCCTTCGTGTTCCACATCACGGCAACGATCAGACGCCTTGCTGCTTCAACCAGGCGTCGATCTGCGGCAGCCGCTTGGCGCGCAGCTTGATCCGGGTCTCGATACCGGCGATCACGGTCTCTGCATCGCGGCGCGACGTCGGGGCGATGTGCGCCTCAGCGTACGCCTTGATCTTGTCGACCATCGTCAGATCCTTGGCCCCGCCGCCAAGGGCCGGGTAGTAGCGTGCCCGCGAGGTGGTATCGACCAGCTTGTCCACTTGTTCGCGATGCGCCAGGGCAAAGTCGAAGGCCATCTCTGCATGTTCGCCAGACACCCTGGAGATCATGCCGGCAGCATTGGTCGCGCCCGGCTCGGCGGTGAGCGCCAGGTCCAGTGCGCGCTGTGCCAAGGCCTTGTCCTTCGCCACCGCCAACAAACCGTAGTACTGGTCGCGAATCATCGACGACGTCTCGGCCTTGGCCATCGCGTGCAACTTGTCCCAAGTGGCGGCATCGGCATTGCGGGCAACGATGCCCAGCACCGTGCGACGCAGATCCGGCGACAGACTGGCAGGATCGGTCACGAAGGTATCGAAGCGGCGGCGTGCCTCGGCCAGCACCTTTGCATCACCCAGCTCGCTCAGCATGCCGATCAAGCTGGTGCGCAACTGCTTGGTGGTGGTCGAATCGCCCTCGCGGTTGTCCCAGCCCAGTTGCTCGAACTTCGGCGACAACTTCGAGAGTGCGTATTTGCGCACTGCGGCCTGACGCTTCGGATCGGCTTCGAACATGTTGTCCAGGCTGCCCAGGGTGCCGGCCACCATTTGCCACAGATTGGGCGATGCGTTCAATGGCACCTGGGTGACCAGATCCAGCATGTCGGACTCCGGCTGCTGGCCCACCGCCACCAGTGCGCTGGCGTCCAGCATCAGGCCCATCTGATCCACCACCGGCAGGGTGTTGAATTGCGCCGCCAGCGCCTTGAATTGCGCCGGCGCGTAGTGGGTGCGGTAGTACCCCTTCTGGCCCGCGTTCACCAACACCGGCGCGCAGCCCGGCAAGGTGAGGCTGGCCTTGCCGTCCACCAGCGCGCGTACCACGTTGCCATCGCCACCACGCACGCTGACCGGCACCCGCCAGCGCAGCGGCGTCTTGTCAGGGCGATCCACGGTGTATTCGCCCTGTTCCAGCGACAACTTGGTGGTGCCATCCACGCAAACGGAACTTGCCTTGATCAGCGGCACGCCCGGTTGCAGGGTGAAATCGTGCGCCACCTGCAGGAACTGCTTGCCCGGCGCGGCGGCGTCGATTTGCTGCCACAGGTCGTCGGTCACCGCGTTGCCGTAGGCGCGCTGCTTGATGTAGCTGCGCACACCGTCCCGCCACGCGGTTTCACCCACGTAGTCCTCGAGCATGCCGATCACCGCCGAGCCCTTGCCGTAGGTGATGCCGTCGAAGGCCTGGCTGGCCTGCTCCACGGTGGCGATGTGCTGCACCACCGGATGGGTGGTGGCATAGGCGTCACGCCCCATCGCGCCACGGCTGGTGAACGCGGCATCGACATTGTCGGTATCCCACTCCGGATGCAGCTTGCGGGTGGTGCGGCCTTCCATCCAGGTAGCGAAGCCCTCGTTCAACCAGAGGTCGTCCCACCACGCCATCGTCACCAGGTTGCCGAACCACTGGTGGGCGATCTCGTGTGCGGCGGTGGAGAACACGCCCTGTTTGTCCGACGTGCTGGAAGTCGCCGGGTCCAGCAGCAGGATGTATTCGAAGCTGAAGATCGCGCCCCAGTTCTCCATCGCGCTGAAGAACTGGCTGCGCCCGGGCGCGGCGATGTTGTCCAGCTTGGGCAGCGGATACGGCACGCCGAAGTAGTCGTTGAACTCGTGCAGGATTTCACGGCTGGCCTCCAGCGCGAACCGCGCCTGTTCGACCTTGCCCTTCTGGGCGATCACGCCGATCTCGGTGCCGCCATCCGCCATCAGCGTGGCGCGATCAAACTCGCCCAGCGACAGGAACAGCAGATAGGTGGACATCTTCGGGGAGGCTTGGAACACCACCTGCTTGAGGCCGTTGCCCAGCACTTTTTCGCTGGCCACCGGCATGTTGCTGACCACCATCTGCCCGGCCGGCGCATTGACGGTCAAGGCGAACGTGGCCTTGTAGTTCGGCTCGTCCCACGAGGGCACGAACTTGCGTGCGTCCGAATTCTCGAACTGGGTGAACAGCGCGCGCTTCTGGCCGGATTCGGTCGGGTAGTCCAGCGCGAACAGGCCGTTGGCCTGGGTGTTGATCGTGCCGACGTAGTCGATCGACAGCGTGTAGCGGCCGGGTGCCAAGGTCTGATCGAAGGCGAAGGTCGCAGTCTGCTGCTCGGCATCCACGCTGACCTTGGTGGTGTGTGGCTTGCCGCCCTTGGCCACCAGCGTGCTGTTGGCGAAGGTGAGGTTGGCGGCCTGCAGGACGATGCTCGAGGTCGGCGTGAGCACCTCGATGTCGATCCGGACCTTGCCGTCGAACGTCATCGTCTCCGCATGCGGCGTGACCTCGATGGCGTAGTGGCTCGGCCTGGCCGTACGCGGGAGCTGGGTGGTGACCTCCGCGGCGGCTGACACGACAGGCGCATCGCCGGTGGCCGGTGCGGAGGCTGCAACGCAGTTGCCGGCAAGTACCAGTGCAATCGCGGTAACCAAAATACGGCGCATGTGGATCCTTGGTGAGGGAGGCAGGCACGTCCGGCCGGCGAGCCCGGGATGATCCGCCGCAGCCTCAATGCGGGCCAGCGCCGGAAGTCATGCCACCCCGCATTCACATCGTCATCGCGCATCGCACCTGAACCTGCGTCCCCCATTGCTGCGGATCGCCGCCATGCCCGAGACCATCTACGCCGCCCTGCGCGAGAGCCACGAAATCCAGCGCGCGCTGTGCCGCAAACTGCTACGCGCGAAGCCCGGCACCCAGGACCGCATTTCGATCTTCAAGGAATTGCATACCGAACTCGCCGCGCACGCCGCCGCCGAGGAGCGCTTCCTCTACGCGCCGGTGCTGATGCATGACGCGGGCCTGGATTCGTCGCGGCACGCGCTGCACGAACACCACGAGATGGACGAACTGGTCGAGGACCTGCACAAGGCCGATGCCGAAGGCGGCCAATGGTTGGCGGTCGCGCGCAAGCTCTCGGAAAAAGTGCACCACCACCTGCGCGAGGAAGAAAAGAAATTCTTCCAGGTCACCGGCAAGATCCTCGACGACAAGCAGAAGGTGCTGGCCGCGAAGAAGTACCGCAAGGACTACGCGCGGATGCTGGCGAAACTGCGCGGCTGAGCATCGACGCCGCCAAACAAAACGCCCCGCGATGCGGGGCGTTTTTGATGGCGAGTCGCGCCGGACTCAGGCGAACGGATCGCGCAGCACGATGTTGGCGTCGCGGTCAGGGCCGGTGCTGACGATCGCCAGCGGGCAACCCGCCAGTTCCTCCAGCGCGCGCAGGTAGGCGCGCGCGGCGGGCGGCAGCTTGTCCCATTCGGTGATGCCGGCAGTGGACTCGCTCCAGCCCGGGAATTCCAGGTAGACCGGCGTGCACTCGTCCCAACCATCCGCGTCCAGCGGCGCGTATTCGGTGCGCTTGCCGCGGTATTCGTAGGCGATGCAGATGTTGAGCTTGTCCATCCCGTCGAGGATGTCGAGCTTGGTGATGCACAGGCCGCTGATGCCGTTGATCGCCACCGCGCGCTTCAGCGCCACGATGTCCATCCAGCCACAGCGACGCGGACGCCCCGTGGTGGCGCCGTATTCCTGGCCGCGGTCGCGGATGCCCTGGCCGACGGCGTCGTCGAGCTCGGTCGGGAACGGCCCACCGCCAACGCGCGTGGCATACGCCTTGGCGATGCCCAGCACGTAGTCGATCGCGTCCGCGCCCACGCCGGTGCCGGCCAGCGCGCCACCGACGGTGGTGTTGGACGAGGTCACGTACGGATAGGTGCCGTGGTCGATGTCGAGCAGCGAGCCCTGCGCGCCTTCGAACAACACTTTTTTCCCGGCCTTGCGCAGGTCATGCAGGATGCCGGCCACGTCGGCCTTCATCGGCTCCACGTACTCACCGAAGGCCAGCGCCTCGTCCAGGGTCTGCTGGTAATCGACGGCATCGACCTTCAGGTACTGGGTCAGCACGAAGTTGTGATAGTCGAGCGCCACGCGGAGCTTCTCGGCCAGTTCGGTCGGGTAATGCAGGTCGGCGACACGGATGCCGCGACGCGCCACCTTGTCTTCGTATGCCGGGCCGATGCCGCGCCCGGTGGTGCCGATTGCGGACTTGCCGGCGGCCTTTTCACGCGCCTGGTCCAGGGCGATGTGGTACGGCATGATCAGCGGCGCAGCCGGGCTGATCTTCAGCCGCGAACGGACTTCCACGCCATTGCCTTCGAGCTCGGCAATTTCCTTCTGCAGCGCACCCGGATGCAGGACCACGCCGTTGCCGATCAGGCACAGCGCGTCGTCGCGCAGGACGCCGGACGGGATCAGGTGCAGCACGGTCTTCTTGCCGCCGATCACCAAGGTATGGCCGGCATTGTGGCCGCCCTGGAAGCGCACCACCGCGCCGATGTCCTGCGTCAGCAGATCGACGATCTTGCCCTTGCCTTCATCGCCCCACTGGGCACCGAGAACGACGACTGACTGACCCATTGCACTACTCCAGACATGGAAAAAGCCGAGGTGAGCCCCGGCTTTTCGACATTCTACGGGGTTACTGGCCTGCTGTCGTGGCGAGTTCGCGTCGGCGCAGCCCATCCGTTGGCCAGTTCGGCGCCGATCCGCGTATACCCTGAACATGGCACGCGTCCGGGGAAGGGACGACGGCGCCCGGCCAGCCACTGCGCGCCTGGCCGAAGAAGACACCAGACCAGGGGATCCGCCCATGAATGCCGCGCTCAAACGCCTTGCCCTCGTGTTTGTACTCGCAACGCTGTCGCCGCTGGCATCCGCTGCGGAAACCGTCAAAAAGAGGCCGATCACCGCGCAGGACCTATGGGCGGTCAAGCGCGTGGGTGCGCCCGCACTCTCGCCGGACGGCACGCAAGCCGCGTACAGCGTGCAGGAATGGTCGATCGAGAAGAACAAGCCCACCGCCGCGCTGTGGCTCACCGATGTCGCCAGCGCCAGCTCGCGCCGGCTGACCGCAGGCACCGGCAGTGACACCGCCCCGGCCTGGAGCCCGGATGGCAGCCGCATCGCCTTCACCAGCAAGCGCGGGGAAGACGAAGCTGCGGCGCTCTACCTGATCCCGATCGCCGGCGGCGAGGCGGAGAAGCTGGTGGAACTGCCTTGGGGCGTGGCCGTGCCGGCGTGGCTGCCGGATGGCAAGAGCATCGTCTTCGCCACCCAGGTCATCCCGGAGCTTGCGGGCAGCTTCACCAAGGCCGACCTTGCGGCGATGAAGAAGGAAGCCAAGCGCCGCAAGGACTCGAAGATGACGGCCTACGTCACCGAGTACCGCCAGTATCGATGGTTCGACCGCAACCTCACCGACAACCTCGCCAATCGCCTGTTGCGGATCGACGTCGCCAGCAAGGCACTCACCGACCTCACGCCGAAGTACGACCGCCTCTTCCAGCCTTCTGGCGAAGTGCGCTTCGACATTTCACCCGATGGCCGCCACATCGCACTCGCGCTCAATTCCATCCCGCCGCCCTACGCCGAGCAACCCAATATCGACATCGTGCTGCTGCCCACCGATGGCAGCGGCGCCTTCACCAACCTCACCACCGACAATCGCTACGGCGACGACAACCCGCGCTTCGCGCCCGACGGCCGCTCGGTGCTGTACACCCGCGTCGCCAACGCCAACAGCATGGGCGAGTTGCGCCGGCTATGGCGGGTGTCGCTGGCGGATCGCAAGACCGCCGCGGTGACGAGCGGCATCGACCTCAGCATCGACGACGTCGCGTTTTCCGCCGATGGCCAGCGCCTGTGGTTGCAGGCCGAGGATCGCGGCGTGGTGCCGGTATTCGCGATGAACGCGGACGGTTCCGGCTTCAACAAGCTGGCGACGGAAGGCACCAGCACCGAGCTCGACAGCGCCAACGGCCAGCTCGCATTTCTCAACGAAACCACCAGCCGTGCGCCGGAACTGTTCACGCTGGATGCCGCAAGCAGCAAGCCGCGCCAGCTCACCCGTTTCAACGACGCGCTGTTCGCCGGCCTCGACCTCGGCAAGGTGGAATCGCACGCGTTCCAGGGTGCCGGCGGCGACACCGTGCAGGCGTGGGTGGTCTACCCGCCCGGCTTTGATCCGAAGAAGAAATATCCGCTGGTGCAACTGCTGCACGGCGGCCCGCACACGATGGTGCGCGACGCCTTCAGCTACCGCTGGAACACCCATGTGTTTGCCAGCCCCGGCTATATCGTGACGTGGGTGAACCGCCACGGCTCCACCGGTTTCGGCGAGGCCTTCGCGCGCAGCATCAATGGCGCCTGGGGCGACAAGCCCACCGAGGACGTGCTCAAGGCCAACGACTACCTGTTCGCCACGATCCCGGCGATCGACCGCGACAACGTGGCCGCGGCGGGCGCCAGCTACGGCGGCTACCTCGCGACCTGGCTGCTCGGCCACACCAAGGCATTCAAGACTATCGTCAACCACGCCGGGGTCAGCGATTTCATGGGCCAGTACGGCGCCGACACCACCACCTACGGTTTCACCAAGGAAGTATTGGGCGGCACGCCGTGGGACAGCCCGGAGGCGATGCAGCGCAACAACCCGGTGAGCTATGCCGCCAATTTCAGCACGCCGATGCTGATCACCCACGGCGAGAAGGACTACCGCGTGCCCTACGGCCAGGGCATCGCCCTGTACGGCATCCTGCAGAGCATGCGCGTGCCGTCGCGGCTGGTGGTGTTCCCGGACGAGAACCACTGGATCCTGTCGCCGCAGAACTCGATCCACTGGAACTACGAGGTGCAGTCCTGGCTGGCGCGCTACATCGGCGGCAAGCCGATGGCGAAGCCGGTGTTTACCGCCGCGGAGTGAGCGCCCGATGCCGGCGGCAAATCTCCCCTAGCCGCCCTTGACCAGCCACAACGAGATCAACCCCAAGATCAGCACGATGCCGCCGACCCGCCGGACATGTTCGTCCGGCATGTTCTGCAACTGCTCCGCGGCGCGCTTCCACGCGCCCGGGGCGGCGAACAGGACCAGCCCTTCCAGGACCGCCACCAGGCACAGGGCGGCCCACAGGTCAGGCATGGGCTCAGCGGTCGCTGCGCAGGTACTGCAGGAACGGGTCGTTGCGCTCCAGCACGATCACGTTGTCGCCGCTGGAGAACGCCTTGCGGTAGGCCTCCAGGCTGCGCTGGAAGGCATAGAAGCTCGGGTCGCGGTTGGCCGCCTCTGCATACAACCGGGTGGCCTCGGCATCGCCCTGGCCACGCAGGGTCTGCGCGTCGCGCTCGGCTTCCGCCAGGATCACCGCGCGGTCGCGGTCGGCCTTCGCCTTGATCTGGTTGGCCTGCTCCTCGCCCTCGGCGCGCAGGCGGCTGGCCACCTGCTGGCGCTGGGCGCGCATGCGGCTGTAGACGTCGGCGATCACGCGGCTGTCGGTGGGCAGGTCGATCTGCTTGATCCGCAGGTCGACGATGCGCACGCCCATGTTCTTCGCGCCGATGTTGATGTTCTCGAGCTGCTTGCCGATGACGTCGGCGCGGCTGCCGGAGACCACCTGCTGCAGCGTGCGCGCGTTGATCTCGTTGCGCAGTGCGTCCTTGATGATCGGCGCCAGGCGCGCGGAAGCGGCATCCTCGTCGCCGCCGGTGGCGCGATAGAAGGCGCGCACGTCTTCGATCCGGCCGATCGCGAAGAAGTCGACGGCGACGTCCTTGCGCTCGGAGGTCAGGTAGCGCTCGGCCGGCGCGGCCAGCACCTGCAGCCGGCGGTCGAAACGGCGCAGGCTTTCCACCAGCGGCAGCTTGAAGTGCAGGCCCGGCTTTAGGTCGGCGCGCACCACCTTGCCCAGGTTCAGGACCAGCGCGGTCTGGCCTTCGGGAATCACGAACACCGAGCTGGCCAGCAGCAGCAGCGTGGCGACGCCCGCGGAGATCCATGCAGAGGCTTTCATCGGCTTGCTCCCTCTCGGCCTTCCGGCCGTGCCTTGCGGGCGGTTTCCTCAGTTGCGCTCACCGTAGGCGACAGCAACTCGGGCGCCAGTGCAGCAGGCGGCGCGGCATTCGACGTGGCAGCAGGCGCCCTGGCCCCCTGCATCGGCACGTAGATCAACTGGCGGCCATCGCCACCGACGACGGTGCGGTTGTCCGCGAGCACCTGCTGCACGGTGTCCAGCCACAACCGCTTGCGGGTGACATCGGGCGCAGCCTTGTATTGCTCGACCATCAGGCTGAAGCGCGCCGCATCACCGGTGGCGCGGGCGATCGACGCGGTCTTGTAGCCTTCCGAGACGGTCCGCGTGCGCGCCGCTTCACCGCGCGCTTCCGGCACCACCTTGGCGGCGTAGGCGATCGCCTCGCTGGTGACCCGGTCCTTGTCCTGCTGGGCGCTGTTGACGTCGTCGAACGCGGGCTTCACTTCCTCCGGCGGACGCGCGTTGGGCAGGTTGAGCTCGGTCACGTTCAAGCCGGTGCCGTAGATTTCCAGCGACTTCTGCAACTGGTCGCGCGCCGACACCGCCAGCGCATTGCGCGCGCCGAGCACGGTATCGAGGTCGGCACGACCGACCTGCTCGCGCACGGTGCTGAGCGCAGCCTGCTTGAGCACGTCATCGGCATTGCGGGTACCGAACAGATACAGCTGCGCATCGCCGATGCGGTACTGCACGTTGATCTCCACATTCACGATGTTCTCGTCGCGGGTCAGCACCGGGACGGTCTCGTTGAAGGTCTCGATCTTGGTGGCGTTGAGCTTGTACACGCGCTCCAGCGGCCACGGCATCTTGAAGTTCGCACCGGGCTGCATGATCCGGTCGAACTTGCCGAAGCGCAGCACCACGCCGCGCTCCTGCTCGTTGACCAACACGAAGCAGTTGAATGCCAGCCACAACGCCAGCACGACCCACAACCAGCGCAACGGGTTGCCATTGCCGAAATCCGGCAGCTTGTCGAGCAATTGGCCGAAGCCGCCGCCAATGCCGCTGCCACCACTGGATTTGCCGGAAGAACCACCGGGCCTGTTCCAGGCCATCCAGCTCGTGATTGGCCCGCGCGGGCCGCTGCTCTTGGTCGTCATGCGTCGGATTCTACCGGGAAGCGGTCTGCGGGAAGCCCATCATCGATTGCAGGCAGCAACGGGCGCAGGGGCGCGCCATCGGCCTGCGCAGCCAGTCGCGCCGCATCCGCAGCCGGCAGGTCCACCTGCAGCCGCCAGCCCTCGGCGTCGAGTTCCTCGCTGCGGACCGCATCCAGCGCGTGCAGGCGCGCGCGCAGGCGGCCGGCATCGGTAGGCAGGACGATGTCGCCGATCACCCGCTGCAGGCCCAGGCGCTCGCCCAGCGCATCGCGCAGCAGGTCGATGCCGAGTTCGTCGCGCGCCGACACCCACACCGCGTGGCGATCTTCGCCGCGCTGGTCGATGCGCGGTACCGCACCCTCGATGCGGTCGATCTTGTTGAACACCTGCAATTGCGGGATGTCGCCGGCGCCGATCTCGCGCAGCACGGCATTGACCTGGCCCATGCGTTCGTCACGCAGCGGGTCGTTGGCGTCGATGACGTGCAGCAGCAGGTCGGCCTCGCGCGCTTCGCTCAGGGTCGAGCGGAACGCAGCGACCAGTTCATGCGGCAGGTCGCGGACGAAGCCAACGGTGTCGGCCAGCACCACGCCGCCACCCGCCAGTTCGATGCGGCGCACGGTCGGATCCAGGGTGGCGAACAACTGGTCGGCGGCATAGGCATCCGCGCCGGTCAGTGCATTGAACAGGGTCGACTTGCCGGCATTGGTGTAACCGACCAGCGCCACCCGCGGCAGCTCGCTGCGCACCCGCGCCCGGCGCATCTGGGTGTGCTGGACCTCGACCTTTTCCAATCGCTTCTGCAGCATGTCGACCCGCTTCTGCAGCAGGCGGCGGTCGGTTTCCAGCTGGGTTTCGCCGGGGCCGCGCAGGCCGATCGAACCGCCGCGCTGGCGCTCCAGGTGGGTCCAGCCGCGCACCAGCCGGGTGGCCACGTGCTTGAGCTGCGCCAGTTCGACCTGCAACTTGCCTTCGGCGCTGCGCGCACGCTGCGAGAAGATGTCCAGGATCAGCCCGGTGCGATCGACGACGCGACACTCAAGCAGCTTTTCGAGGTTGCGTTCCTGGCCGGGGCTGAGCGCATGGTTGACCAGCACCAGGTCGGCGCCTGTGGCCTCGCAGGCGGCCTTCACTTCTTCCAGTTTGCCGCTGCCGATCAGGGTCGCCGGATTCGGGCGGTCGATCTTGGCGGTCAGCACCGCGACAACGGTGGCGCCTGCGGAGCGCGCGAGTTCGCCGAATTCCTCCAGCGCGCCTTCAGCGGGCGGGCCTCCGGCATGCGGCTGGATCAGCAGGGCGTGTTCGCCCCGGCGCGAGCGTTCGAACAATTGGGTTGGCATTGCAACCGAGATGTGGGCGAATCCCGCAAGGGCAACCCCGTGGTTGCCTTGGGTTGCCTTGGGTCAGGCCAGGCACGGGGGCCTGCCCCTACGAGGGGCCTGCTGCTACGGGCTTTCCGCGACAGCCTCGTCGTCGGCCTCGTCACTGGCCTCGTCGCCGGTCGCGTTGATGCGGACGTTGCGCGCCGGCACCACGGTCGAGATCGCATGCTTGTAGACCATCTGGCTGACGGTATTGCGCAGCAGGACCACGAACTGGTCGAACGATTCGATGGTGCCCTGCAACTTGATGCCATTGACCAGGTACACCGAGACCGGCACGCGCTCACGGCGCAAGGCGTTCAGGAACGGATCCTGCAAGGATTGCGACTTCGACATTGGTTTCCCCACGGCTGTTGCGTGTCTTCTTCTTGTTTGTGGTCGTGGGCCTGTTCCCCGGGCCCCGCGCCCGCCCGTTTCGGGAGGCGCGACCCGATGTTAACGCAGGACGCGTCGGTTGCGCGCGTCAATGCGCATGGTGGCCGATGAAACCGGCGACGGCCGCGTCCAGCTGCGTTCGCTGAGTCACCGGATCGAACCGGCGCGCGTCCAGTTCGCCACGCAGCCAGGTGAACTGCCGCTTCGCTAACTGGCGGGTCGCGGCGATCGCGCGCTCACGGAAAGTCGCGGCATCGCAATCGCCATCGAGGAACTGCCACGCCTGACGATAGCCGACCGCGCGAATCGCCGGCAATTCCAGCGGACCGGGATGCGCCAGCAATTCGGGCAATGCACGCAACGCACGCACTTCATCGAGGAAGCCGGCTTCCAGCATCGCGTCGAAACGGTGCTCGATGCGCTCGTGCAGTACCGCGCGATCCGGCGGCGACAACACCAGCCGCAGCACCTTGAGCGGCAAGCGCTCGCCACGCGCCTCGCGTTGCCAGGAGGTGATCGGGCGGCCGCTCAGGCGATGCACTTCCAGCGCGCGCTGGATCCGCTGCGCGTCAGTGGCGTGGATGCGCGCGGCGGCCTCGACATCAACGAGGGCGAGGTCTGCGTGCAGTGCCGACCAACCACGCACGTCGGCGTCGGCACTGATGGCGGCGCGCAAGCGTTCATCGGCCTGCGGCATGTCGGCCAACCCATCCAGCAACGCGCGGAAGTACAGCCCGGTGCCGCCGGCGAGGATCGGGATGCGGCCGCGCGCGACGATCCCGTCGATCGCGATGTGCGCATCGGTCGCGAACTCCGCGGCCGAATACGGCTGCCACGGCTCGCGCACATCGACCAGGTGATGCGGCACGCACGCCTGTTCTTCGCGGGTCGGCTTGGCCGCGCCGATGTCGAGGCCGCGATACACCAGCGCCGAATCGACGCTGACGATCTCGCCATTGAGCCGCTCGGCCAGCTCGAGCGCATACGCGCTCTTGCCCGAAGCGGTCGGGCCCATCAGCGCGATCGCGCTCGGGCGATGGTCGAGCGTCATCGTTTCAGTCCGTCATCCTGAGCACAGCGAAGGATCTGCGGTTCTCGCCAGAAAACAAGCAGGTTCTTCACTACGTTCAGAACGACCGCACCACTAGTAACCTTGCTCGCGCAGGCTCGCCCGCACTTGCTCGTGACGCGCCTGCACCTCTGCACAGGGCGCGCGCGACAACAGGCTGCCGGCGACGATCGCGACACTGGCCGCCGCCACGCCCGGCACCATTTCGTAGAGCGCACTGCCGGTCTGCTTCCACAGGATCACCGTGGCTGCACCGACCAGCATGCCGGCGAGCGCACCGGTGCCAGTCATGCGCTTCCAGCCCAGCGAGAACAGCACCACCGGCCCGAACGCGGCACCGAAGCCGGCCCATGCGTAACTCACCAGCCCGAGCACGCGGCTGTCCGGATCGCGGGCGATGAAGATCGCCACCAGCGCCACCGCCAGCACCATCGCGCGGCCCACCCACACCAGCTCGCGCTCATTGGCATGCGGGCGCAGGAAGCCGCGATAGAAGTCCTCGGTCAACGCGCTCGAACACACCAGCAACTGGCAACTCAGGGTGCTCATGATCGCGGCCAGGATCGCCGACAGCAGCACGCCGGCGACCCACGGGTTGAACAGCGCATTGGACAGCGCGATGAACACGCGCTCGTGATTTTCGACGACGGCACCCGCCTGGTCGGGATGCTGTGCGAAATACGCGATGCCGAAGAAGCCGGTCGCCATCGCGCCCAGCAGGCACAGCACCATCCAGGTCATGCCGATGCGGCGCGCCTGCGGGATGACCGCCAGCGAATCGGCGGCCATGAAGCGCGCGAGGATGTGCGGCTGCCCGAAATAGCCCAGCCCCCAGGCCAGCAGCGACACGATGCCGACCAGGCCGAGGTCGCCGCCCTTGAACCAGTCGAGTTTCGCCGCATCCAGTTGTTCGACCGCGCCCAGGCTGTCGCCGATTCCGCCAGTGCTGATGATCACCATCACCGGGGTGAGGATCAGCGCGAAGATCATCAGCGTCGCTTGCACCGTGTCGGTCCAGCTGACTGCCAGGAAGCCGCCGATCAGGGTGTACAGGATGGTCGCCGCAGCGCCCCACCAGAGTGCTTGCGCATACGGCAGGCCGAACACGCTCTCGAACAGGCGTGCGCCGGCCACGATGCCGCTGGCGCAATACACCGCGAAGAACACCAGGATCACCAGCGCCGACATGATCCGCAGCAGCTTGCCGCTGGCCGCGAAACGCGTAGTGAAGTAGTCCGGCAAGGTCAGCGCGTTGTCGGTGCGCTCGGTGTAGACGCGCAGCGGCCCGGCCACGAATCTCCAGTTGGCCCACGCCCCCAGCACCAGGCCGATCGCGATCCACGCCTCGGATACGCCGGACAGGTACAGCGCGCCGGGCAGGCCCATCAGCAACCAACCGCTCATGTCCGAGGCACCGGCGGACAGCGCGGTCACGTAGCCACCCAGCGAACGCCCGCCGAGGATGTAGTCGTCGAAGTCGCGGGTGCGCCGCCACGCGGCGAAACCGATGCCGACCATGGCCAGCAGGTAGATCCCGAACGTGATCAGTAGCGGCGTGCTGGCGGTCATGCGTGCTTCCCCATTGCGGTCGCGGGGAGCTTACATCAGCGCACTCCGGGCTCAACGAGGCCCGTCAGCCGCGGTCGCGAATCAGTCATCCGGCCAGCGGATCGCCGGCTTCGACGCCACCCGCGGCATCGGCACTGCGGCCAGCGCATTCCAGACTTTCAATGCGTCGACCGTGGCGGCGACGTCATGCACGCGCAGCAGCATGGCACCGCGTTGCGCAGCAATCAGGTGTGCGGCAACCGAACCGAACACGCGTTCGCGCGGATCGTCGCGACCGGTGAGTTCGCCGATGGTCTTCTTGCGTGACATGCCGGCCAATACGGGCACGCCGAGTTCGGTGAAGCGTTGCAACTGCGCGAGCGACTGCAGGTTGTGCTGGGTGTTCTTGCCGAAGCCGAAACCCGGATCGACCACGAGGTTCTTCCTGGCAATACCGG
>Ga0209476_10000942_pt1 | contig 20054 bp, 19 predicted proteins | sample KloWWTrecipitate_FD_187179 | JGI IMG/M metagenome (GOLD analysis project Ga0209476, IMG submission 187179) | Active sludge microbial communities from Klosterneuburg, Austria, studying microevolution and ecology of nitrifiers - Klosterneuburg... | ecosystem: Engineered > WWTP > Aerobic digester... | reverse complement strand
CGCCGCGCCCGGGCCGACGACCCCGGCGCCAACAACCGAACCGGTGAACGTGCCCGCACCGGCGCCAATACCGGCGGCAGCGCCCGCCGCACCGGCATCACCGCCCGCGCCCGCCGCGCCCGCCGCACCGGTGGGGGCGCCGGCCCCTGCGCCGCCACCCCCACCGGCCCCGGCGGCCCCACCGAAGCCGGCCGCCAGTTCGGGAAAGACCTCGAAGGCCTCGTGATGGGACGCGCGTTGACCGTCTTCGTCTCGATTGCTTTCGCGGGCGCGGTTGGCGGCGGCCTGCTCGGCGGCGGCCCTGCCTCCCGCCTGATGCCAGAACCCGGCGTACACGGCGCCTGGTATGCATCCCGGGCCGCGGGCATCACCTCGTACGTCTTCCTCTGGGCCGGCCTCGCGGGCGGGTTGATGATGTCTTCGGCCTGGTTCGACGGGATCATCGGGCGGGCGCGTTTGCTGGCGATCCACCAGGCGGCCTCCATCGCCGGGGTGCTGCTCGGGCTGATGCATGGCCTGGTCCTCATCCCCGACGGCTGGACGCAGTTCGGCTTCTTCGACGTGCTCGTACCCTTTGGTTCGTACTACGAACGAAGTGATGTCGCGCTGGGAAGCATTGCCCTTTACCTCTCGGCCATCGTTTCGCTTTCGTTCTGGTTTCGAGGTTCTTTGGGTTCCGGGACGTGGCGCTGGGTTCACCGGTCGGCGTTCATCGCCTATTGCGGGGCGCTCTGGCACGGAATCCAGGTGGGTACAGACAGCCGCGAATCCTGGGTAATGGTTCTGTACTTTGCGACGAGCCTGGTGGTGGTGTTTGCGATCGTGGTGCGGATAACCTTCATGAAGGCGCCCCGGAAACGAGCACCCGCAGGAGCAAGCGTTGCCTGAATCGCCCGGCCTGCCGAATCTGCTGGACGACCTGATCGAGGGACGCCTCGCGTATGCCTCGCCGGCGAGCGAGGCGTCGCAGCTTGTCCGGCTGGCCCGCCAGTGCTCGACGTTGCGCATCCCCGGGCCGGACCGCGCCGCGGAATCGCGGATGCGCGGCCGCTTCTCGGCTGTGCTCGAAAACGACCGGCGGCAACAGTTGGGGTTCGGCGTATTTCACGGCCTGCCGGGAGTACCGGCGCTACGGCACCGGATCGCCGGGCTGGCGCTCACCATTGCCGTGGCGGGCAGCGCCGCAGGTTATACCACCGGTATCGGTCCCATCGACGCGATAGAGGGTATCGCCGGGCTGGCTCGCTCGCTGGTGCTAAACCTGACCCCTGGCGGCGGCGAACCCGTGGCTGAGGTTGGCACCTCAACCGCGACCCCGACGACGGCGCCAGCGGGCACGCGCACTGCCACGCCCATCGCGGGCGAGGCCCGGCAATCGATACCGCCCGGGACCGTCCAACCGACCACAACGCCCCAGTCCACGACGGAGCCCGGTGAAAACACCGCCACCGATCCCACGTCCACCCCACCCGCGCAGTCACCAGCTGCAGCGACGTCCACCCCGGCTCCCACGGCTCCCACGACCCCCACGCCCGATGGAGCGGGCGATGACGATGGCTCGGCCGAGCCCGGTCAGCCTCCGCCGCCGGAGGACGGGGCTCCACCGGTTGGCCCCTTGCCAGATCCTGACGGCACCGCCAGTCCGCCTCCGGGCGCGACGCCCGCCCCGGAGCCGACGAGCGAGCCGGATGGTGATGGCGAGAGCTCTGATGACGATTCCGACAACGAGGATGATGAATCCCGCGAAAGCCGCAAACCGGGCGGCGATGAAGGACACGGTTGACCAGCGCGGCGGCCTCGGCACTCCCGTGGCGGGTGAATGGGTTCGCTGCGGCGCTCCAGCGCCAGGCGCCGGCTGACGCAGTTGGCGGTTCGACCGCCGCGGGCGGAGCGTTTATCCGGTCAATCCGCGAACGTGACCCGGATGCATGGCGCTCGCTCTTCGATGGCGAGATGCCCGCGATCTACCGGTATGCCCTTTCGCGGCTCGGAGATGCGGCTCGGGCTGAGGATGCGGCGAGCGACGTGTTCGAACAGGCTTACCGGAATGCCGCGTCATTTCACGACCGGGGGTTGCCGCCGCGGGCGTGGCTGTTTGGAATCGCCCGGCATGTTGTCGGTTCGCACCGGCGTTCATGGTTCCGCCGTCCGCCACAGCTCGCCATCGAGGCGTTCGACGGCGGCGGCGAAGACCGTGGCCTGAGCCCTGACCGGCTGGACCTCGCACGCGCCCTTGCGGAGCTTGAGGCTGCCCACTGCGAGGTCATCAGCCTGCGGTTCCTTCACGGGCTCTCGCTCCAGGAGACCGCGGAGGTTATCGGCGTTTCGACCGATGCGGTGAAGGGGAGGCAGGCGCGAGCGCTGGCTGCGTTACGCGGGCGCATGGTCGACCGTTGACTTCGGGCAACCAGTGCGTGGGAAGGAAGCGCGGTTGCAGAGAGAACATGGAGTGCGGAGATGAGGCCACGGCCTGCGTGCCCGCGCTGTTGGTCACGAGCCTCACGCCGATGGAGCCCCGGTGGGCCATTGCCAGGCCGACGCCCTAGTTGCGCAGCCGGGAGAGATCGGCCACGAAGAAGATGGTGGGGCCTTCGCGGAGAGGACTCCCGCCGGCGCGTTCGATGGTGACGACGGCAGTTTCGTAGGTGCTGAGGCCTTCCGGGACGACGGTTTCGTAACGGGCGAAGCCGGATTCATCCGGTGTGAAGGTGCCGAGGCTGAAGTAGCGGCCCCCGGAATTAACCCAGATCTGGTAGGTCTCGCCGGGGGGGCGGGGGGGGAGTTCGCTGGCGACGAACCAGACGCGCTTCTGTTCGGAATCCCAGACCAGGCGGCCGATGGCGTGGCCGGTTGCATCGAGCGAGGTGACAGCGGCGACGTCGCTCTGGGGGGACATGAAGGCGAGGTTGAGTTCGCGGTCATCCCTGGAGCGCTCTTCGAGGTCGGCGGCGAGGCGCTCCTGGTCGTTGAGTTTGCGGGTGAGGGCGGCGAGCTCGACCTTCTGAGAGAGGGCGTCATCGATCTGGGTCTGGAGGCCGGCGTTCTGCTGGCGAAGGTCGCCGACCTGGTCTTTGACGGCGAGCATGCCGGTGAAGGCGGCGACGGCGACAAGCACGGCGGCGAGCCCGGCGGCGGAGCGGCCAAGCGTGAATGCACGGCGGAGCGGACCGGGACGGGTGATGCCGGCGTTGCGGAGGACCCTTGCACGAAGGCTCGGCGAGGGCCGGCGGCGGGGGGCGTTGAGTGCGACCAGGGAGACGAGGCTTTCGGCATCGTGGGCCATGCCGCGGCAGGCGTGGCATTCGGCCAGGTGCAGAGAGACTGCACGTTCGAGGGCCGGGTCGAGCGAGCCGATGGCGTATTCGTCCGCCTGTTCCTGCGTGATGTGTTGGCCGGCCATTGGGGGTCGCTCCCTATGCCTGATCCTGGAGCGCGCGGCGCAGCTTCTGCATGCCGAGCCGGATCCTGGTTTTCACTGTGCCGAGCGGTTCGTGGAGGCGAGCAGCGATTTCCTGCTGGGTGAGGCCGCCGAAGTAGGCGAGCTCGAGGGCGCGTTGCTGGTCACGCGGGAGGGCGGCGAGTGCGTCGCGGACGAGGCGCTGTTCTTCGTGAAGCTCGGCGGAGTGGGCGGGATCTTCGGTGGGGGTAGAGAAGACGGGTTCGGCAGCCTCATCTGGTTCGCCAAGCGGGCCGCCTTCGCGCTTTCTGCGGCGGCCGCGGGCGCGAAGCTCATCGACCGCGCGATTGCGGGTGACGCTCATGAGCCAGCTCAGGAAGCGCCCCCGTTCGGCGATGAAGCTCTCGGGGCGGCGCCAGAGACGGACGAAGACATCCTGCGACGCGTCTTCGGCGAGTTGCGCATCGCTGAGGACGCGGAAGGCGGCGGAGTAGACGAGGTCAATGTAGCGATCGTAGAGGACGGCGAAGGCGAATTCATCGCGGGCGGCAACTGCATTCATGAGCGCTTCATCCGGCCACTGGATGCGGGAGACCAGGGCGGTTCCCGCGGGACGGGTGAACTCGACCGTCCTGCCAATGTTACGTATACCGGGGGTCTCTGGATTCCCCTGCCACGCCATAGACGCCTCCGATGGGCATGATACACCGGGCCCGTAGTGTGGCCAGCGGTGCGGCCGGGGGAGGGAAATGGCCCCTTACCGAACTCAGCGGGGGGCGGGCGGATCACCGGATGGCGATGGGCGGGCCGGCGTGGCGCCGCCGGGGAAACGTCCCGGGCGGATGTCGGGCGGGAGCGGGGTGAAGGCGGGGGTGGCTTCCTCTCCGGCCCGGCAGGCACCGCAGCGGCCGAGTGTCCGCGAGAGCTCGGAGTGGAGCGACTGGCCGCAGCGCGAGCAGGTGGTGTTCATACCGCGTGCCCGAGTCTAACAGTCCTGCCGGCAGGCGCGGTTTCCACAGCGTGTTGAGTTTTTCCGCGGTAAAGGAATAGACTTGGGCCGCTTCTCCCGGGCGGGCCACGAGTGACCAGATTTTGTCCGGGACGCGATGGGGAAAATCGTGCGCACACAGTATCTACTTCGTCCCTGGCGGCTTGCAGCAGGCTTGCTGCTGCTGGCGGCCTTCATCCTGGGCGTGATGCCCGGACCGGGGGTACCTTCGGCTTCGGCGGAAGACCCGTTCCAGCCGACACCATGCCGGGCGCAGGTCTGGAACAAGGGGAGTGCGGCGTTCACCGCGCTGCCCGGGGCCAAGGCGCACTTCGGCGAGTACGCGGGCGGCCTGTACCGGATCGAGATCCCGGATAACTGGAACGGTGAGCTGGTGCTTTATGCGCACGGTTACGCCGGTGAGGGCGACACGGTGAACATGGGCACGATCTCGGCCCCGTGGCGCGAACACATGATCAAGAACGGGTTTGCCTGGGCGGCATCGAGCTACCGCTGCAACAGCTACGTGCCGGGCATCGGGCTGCAGGACACACTGCTGTTGACCGGGATCTTCCATGAGCTGAATGGTGGCAAGGCGCCGGAGCGGACCTACCTGACGGGTGTTTCGATGGGTGGCCATGCGACGCTGCTGGGAATGCAGGAATTCCCGACGGCGTTCGCGGGCGGCCTCGCCATTTGCCCGGCAGGGCCAACCCTGTTCGACTACTTTGCGGCCAACGGTGCGGCAGCCGAGGTGGTGACGGGCCTGAAGTTCGGGGGTGGCCAGGCATCGAGCGCGACGCTTGCGACGATGAACGAGATCTTCGGCACGCCGCCCGCCTATACGGCGAAGGGCATGGCAATGGCGAGCATCATGATCAACAGCACAGGCGGGCCACGCCCATTCGTCCTGGAAGGCCTGACAAACTACTTCCAGCGGACGATCTCCGGATCGAAGCTGGCGGGCGAGCCAGGGCTGCTGGCGGCCGCGGCCACCAATGAGGGATGGACGTACGGGATCGGCGCCGGCCACGGGCTGACAGCGGACCAGGTGAACAGCCAGGCACGGCGGCTGGCGGCCGATACGACCTACCGCGGGGCCGATTCCCCTTATGCGGAGCTCCATCCGTTCGATGGGGAGATTGAGCGGCCGCTGCTGACCATGCACACCACGGGCGACATGTTCGTGCCGATCTTCCTGCAGAGGGACCTGTACAAGGCTGTCACGGCAGCAGGCAACGGGGACCTCCTGGTGCAGCGCATTTACCGCGATGCGAACCATTGCGGGTTCAGTTCGACCGAGTTGATCAAGTCGTTCGACGATATGGTGGCCTGGGCGCGCGGCGGTACGAAGCCAGAGGGCGACGATATCAATGCGCCGCTTCTGAATGCGGGGTTGAAGTTCACGAATCCGCTTCGGCCAAACGATCCCGGGACGCTTGAAGCAGGCAAGAACCCACCATTGCCACCCGCGACGGGGGATAGCGCCCCGGCTGGCGATGCCTCGCCGCTGGCGGATGCTGCCGCGCCGGCAGCGCTGGTGGCTACGCTTGTCGTGGTTGGCATCCTGTTCGAGCGGCGGCGGCGCGCTCGCGGATAGGTGCGGAAGGGGACGATCCGGAAGCGGGGGGCCTCGTTGAGATGCCCCCCGCTTCGTGCCTGACCGCTGCCCGCTGTCCGGCCGGGGCGTGACAGCTTCGGCGGCAGCCTTCAAGATTGCGCCACAAACATCTTTTCCCAGGAAAGTGAAGGAACAGGACAAGTGGCAAGTGTCAATAAGAACGGCGTGCTCGCCGGCAAGGTCGCCGTGGTCACGGGGGCTTCCCGGGGGATTGGCGAGGCTGTTGCGATTCGCTACGCGATGGAGGGCGCGAAAGTTGTAGTTTCGGCCCGGACGGTGGAGGAAGGCGATCACCAGCTGCCGGGCAGCATCAACGGCGTGGTGAAGCGGATCAAGGATGCGGGCGGCGAAGCGCTGGCGGTTCGCTGCGACCTTTCGGATGCTGCCGACCGGGAGGAGCTGATCAAGCAGACGGTGGATGCCTACGGACCGGTAGACATCCTCGTGAACAACGCGGCGATCACCTACTTCATCCCGGTGGATTCATTCCCGGAGAAGCGAATGAAGCTGATGTTCGAAGTGCAGGTGTTCGGGCCGTTCCACCTGGCGCAGCTCGTGTTGCCATCGATGAGGGAGCGGAAATCGGGCTGGATCCTGAACATCTCTTCTCACGCGGCGCTGCACCCGCAGCTACGCGCGCCGGGGCGCGGCGGCACGGTGTACGGCATGTGCAAGGCGGCGCTGGAGCGGTTCACCACGGGGCTGGCATCGGAAGCGAGCAACGATAGCATCGGGGTGAACGTGATCTCCCCCGGGCTGGTGGCGACGCCAGGGGTGCTGATGCACGGACTGGTGACGGAAGCGAACAAGGCGATGGCGACGCCCGTGGAGCACATGGCCGAAGCGTGCCTGCACCTGGTGCACGGCGACCCGGCGGTGAATTCCGGGCAGATCACCTATGCAGCGGACGTGCTGAAGAAGTTCGACCTGACGGCGGCAGAATTGCTGGCCTGAGGCAGGACCGAAGAGGGTGCATCGCGGCCGGTCGTCCTTCCGCGATGCACTTCGGAAACGCCGGACGACCCCGGGAGTGACCTGTGGACCCCGCTGACCTGTTCGACCTGAGCGGCAAGGTGGCGCTCGTGACCGGCGGGAGCCGCGGGCTTGGCCGCGAGATGGTGCTCGCCTTTGCGCGATACGGCGCCGACGTGATCATCGCGAGCCGCAAGCTCGATGCGTGCGAGGAGCTGGCCGCGCTGGTCCGCGCGGAGACGGGCCGCCGTGCGCTCCCCGTGGCCTGCCACGTGGGCGAGTGGAGCCAGGTGGAGCAGCTCGCTGAAACGGCCTACAGGGAGTTCGGCCGTATCGACATCCTGGTGAACAACGCGGGGATGTCGCCCATCTATGACCATGTAGCGAACGTTGGCGAGGCACTGTACGACAAGGTGCTCGACGTGAACCTGAAGGGGCCGTTCCGGCTGACCTCAATCGTGGGGACGCGGATGGCGGAAGGGGATGGCGGCTCGATCATCATGGTCTCGAGCACGGCATCGCAAGACCCGGGGGCGAACGTGATCCCCTATGCGGCGGCCAAGGCCGGGCTAAACGCGATGACGGTGGGGTTCGCGCGGGCGTTCGCGCCGAAGGTGCGGGTGAACTGCATCATCCCGGGGCCGTTCCTGACGGACATCTCCAAGGCGTGGGACCTGGAGGCGTTCAACAAGCGGGCCGCCTCCACGATCCTCCTCGGGCGGGGAGGGCAACCCAACGAAATCGTGGGGGCGGCGCTCTACTTCGCTTCGGCGGCATCGAGTTTCACGACGGGGAGCCTGCTCGTGGTCTCGGGGGGAGCCGGGGGCGGGGAATAGCAGGCGGGGACGGGTAGCCCGGCTCCCGCGACATGACGGCAGCGCCGCCGTGGGCCAGAATCCAACCACAATTGCGGGCGCCGGGGGGAAAGCGAGCATGACGGGAGGCGGAGAGTACCTGTTTTCGGGGCTCAAGGTGCTGGATGTCGGCACGTGGATTGCCGGGCCCGTGGCGGCGACGATCCTTGCGGACTTCGGGGCCTCGGTGATCAAAGTCGAGACGCCGGGTGCGGGAGACCCGTACCGGGCGCTCTCCGGCGGGGCGCTGAGCCCGCGTGCTCCGATGAACTACATGTGGCTGGCCGATGCCCGGAACAAGCGCGGGATCGCACTGAACCTGAGGGTGAAAGAGGCTCGAGAAATCCTGCTGCAACTGGTGCGGGATTGCGACGTGTACGTGACGAACCAGCCGGCGGCGACGCGGCGGGCGTTCGGTCTGACGTATGAGGAGCTGGCGCCACTGAACGAGCGGATGATCTACGCCTCGCTTACTGCCTATGGCGAGGAAGGGCCGGACGCCGAGCTGGAGGGGTTCGACGGCGTGGCCTGGTGGGCGAGGACCGGGTTGATGGACATGGTCCGCGCGCCGGGCACGATGCCGGGGATGTCGGTGCCTGGGATGGGCGACCACCCGACGGCGATTGCGGTGTATGCGGCCATTGTGACGGCGCTCTTGCAGCGGGAGCGGACGGGAAAGGGCACGCGGGTACATACGAGCCTGCTGGCGAACGGGCTGTGGTCGAACCTGTGCTATGCCCAGGCGGCGATGGTTGGGGCGGAGTTCCCGGACCGGTCGCCGCGGCCGCCCGCGAGCCCAAACCGGGTGCTTTTCGAAACGAGCGACGGGCGGCTGCTGCAGCTCTATATGGTGCGGACGCAGGGGGAGCTCGATGCCCTGATTGTGGCGGCCGGGCGCGAGGAGATGCTCGCCGATCCCCGGTTCGCCGATGCTCCGGCGCGGGCGGGAAATGCCGCGGCGCTGGTGGAGGAATTGAAGGCGACCCTGCGGCAGCGGACGGCGGCGGAGTGGATGCGGATCTTCCGGGAGGCGCAGGTACCGGTGACGCTGGTGGCGCACATGCAGGATCTGCCGCACGACCCCCAGGTACTGGCAAACGGGATGGCGGTACCTCCGGCTGACGCGGGGGTTCCCGCGCCGCTGGTGGTGACACATCCGCTGAATATCGACGGGGTGGCGCGAGTCGGGCCGATGCGGGCGCCGGAAGTTGGCGAGCATACGGAAGAAGTGCTGGCCGAACTGGGCTATGGTCCGACGGAGATCGAGCGGTTACGGGCGATCGGGGCGGTTTAGCATGCTCCCGAGCGAGTATCCCCGGAATGGGGAAAACCCTGATACCTCGGAAGGGCGGGGATGCCGACAATCCGGGCTGAGCGATTTCGGGATCGCACACGGAGCCATTGGGGATGACACTTCGGCGAAGAGCCGCGCTGATACTGAGCGTCGCCGCGCTGGCGGCAGCCCTTGGCGTGTACAGTCTCTCATCGCTGGTACTTGGATCGTCGTTTTCGGAGCTTGAGCAGACGTATTCGAAGCGGGACATGGACCGGGCGCTGAACGCCATCCATGGCGAGGTGGCGCAGCTCGAACTGACGGCGAACGACTGGGCATCGTGGGATGCGAGCTACCAGTACCTCGGCGATCGCAACCGGGGATATGAAGAAGAGAACCTGAAGGAAGAAACGCTCGAAACGCTGAACCTGGACTACCTGGTGCTGTTCGGGCTCGATGGGCGGCCGGTAATCAGCCGCTCGATCGACCGGACGAGCGGGGAGCCGAGGCCACTCGGCCCGGACCTGGTGCCGGCCCTGGCGATCCCTCCGCGGCAGCCGCCGGGGGAGGCCGACCGGTTCGTACGTTCCGGCGTGCTGATGCTGGGTGACCGGCCGCTGCTCTTCGCTCTGCGGCCGGTGCTGACGAGCGACGATCGCGGGCCGGCGCGGGGATACCTCCTGATGGCGCGGTACCTGGATGAGGCGGCGCTGGAATCGCTTGCGGAGCGAACGGTCCTGGATCTCTCGCTTTCGGTAGCCCCCGGGCCAGCGGCCGCGGGCTACTGGTCTGGAGAAACCGACGGGGGCGCGCTGCTGACATCGGGTGTTGTGGAAACGGTGAACCGGCCGGGCAGCCTGGTGCTGGGGGTAACTTCGGACCGGGACATCGCCCGGGAAGGTGCGGCGGCCAGCCGCTGGCTCCTCGGCGCATCCACCGCCGGGGCACTGGCCTTCGGGTTGCTGGTCTTCTGGTTGGCCGACCGCCAGGTCCTGGGGCGGCTCCGGCGGCTGGGCCAGGAGCTGGCGCACATCGGCCAGAGCGGCGAGCTTTCGCAGCGCGTTGAGCGTGCGGGGGGCGACGAAGTCGGCAAACTGGCGACCGACATCAACCAGATGCTGGAATCGCTGGAACAATCAGCCGGGCGCTACGAGACGCTGGTGGGGACGACGACGGAGGCGATCTACCTGGTCCGGGATGGGGTCATTGAATTCGCCAACCCGGCGGGTGTGGCGCTGGCCAGGGCAGGGAGCGAGCTGGCGTTGAAGGGCGAGGCGTTTGAAACGATCATCGCGCGGCGCGATCGCGAAGCTGTCCAGTTGGCGCTGGCACGGCCTGCCGAGGCAGGAACGGCGCCGGCCCGCATGGAAGTGACGATGGCAGGCGCCGGGCGGAGGCGTGCGGACCTTGCCCTGGTGCCGGTCAAGGGTACGGGGCTCTGGCAGGTAGGTGGCCGCGATGTGACGGATGCGCGCGCGCAGGACGAACGGGAGCGAACGTTCGAACGGCGGATGCAGGAGGCGCAGAGGCTCGAGAGCCTTGGGCTGCTCGCGGGGGGAATCGCGCACGACTTCAACAACATCCTGCTGGCGGTAGCGGGTAACGCGGCGATAGCCAAACTCGAGCTGGGGCAGAAGAGCGCGGCGATGGAATCGATCTCGGAGATCGAAATGGCGACATTCCGTGCGGCCGACCTGACCCGGCAATTGTTGGCCTATGCGGGGAGCGGGCAGTTGATGGTTCGAAACGTGGAAGTGGCGGAGCTGGTGCGCGATACCGTGAAGCTGATGAAGCGCGTGACGACGAACTTCGTGGTGGTGGAGGTGGATGCCGCCGCTGAACCGATCTTCATCGAGGGAGACGACGTGCAACTGCGCCAGGTGGTGATGAACCTGGTGACGAATGCCTACGACGCGCTGGCCAACCGGGCCGGGCGCATGCGGGTGTGCAGCGGTGCGAGGCACTTCGGGACCGAGGAGCTGACGCTGGTGCGCAGCGGAACGATTGCCCAACCGGGGCATTATGCGTTCATCAGTGTTGAGGATGACGGGCCAGGAATCGCGCCAGACCAGTTGGGCCGGATTTTCGAACCGTTCTTCTCCACGAAGGGGGCCGGCCGCGGGCTCGGCCTGGCGGCTGTCATCGGCATCGTGAACGCGCACCGGGGCTCAATCATCGTGGACACCGAGGAAGACCAGGGAACGACGTTTACGGTGCTGTTCCCCGAGGCGGCCAAGAGCAGGAGCGGTGCTGAGACGGTGACGCGTTAGCAGCCAGGATTCGACCCGGGAACGACGTGGATATCCCGGGGGTCGATCTCGAGGTTGAAGAGCCGGCGGGCGGGGATATCCAGCACGCTGTAGGGCCGTGCAGCGATTTCGACCTCGACACGGGGCCCGGGGCCCTCGGGCTGGAGTTGTAGCACGTGAGTCGCCCCGTACGCGAACTCGGCGACGATGGAAGCGGGGAGCAGGTTCATCGGTCCTGAAGAAGCCTGCATGTCGCGGCGAAGGTTCACGCGCTCGGCGCGCACCATCACATCGACCTGGTCTCCCGGAGCGACTGCGTGAGTGCCGGAGCCCGCGAGCAGCGCGGCACCGCTGACCGCGACTGTGACACCTTCGCCGGACACGTCCATGACCACGCCCGGCCAGATATTGGCCACGCCGGTAAGCTCGGCCACGCGGCGGGATTCGGGATGGCGGAAGACCTCTTCACGGGGGCCGAGCTGGAGCACGCGGCCGGCATCGAAGACGGCGATGCGGTCGGCGAGGAAGTGGGCTTCACGGAGATCGTGGGTGACGAAGAGGATCGTAAGCCCCAGTTCGGAGCGGAGGCGGAGGAGCTCGCGGCGCATCGCGTTGCGGAGTGCGTCATCGAGCGCGCTGAAGGGCTCATCGAGGAGGAGGAGCCGCGAGCGGCGGGCGAGGGCGCGGGCGAGGGCAACACGCTGCTGCTGGCCGCCGCTGAGCGAACGGGGCCTGCGCGATTCGAAGCCGCTGAGGCCGAGAAGGCCGATCAGCTCGGCCGACCGCGTGGCGCGCTCATCCCGGGGCAGGTGGTGGATGCCAAACTCGATGTTCTGGCGAACGTCGAGGTGGGGCAGGAGCGTGTTGCCCTGGGTCACCAGGCCGGATGCCCGGCGATGGGGCGGCAGATTCACGCCGGCACGGCTATCGAACAGGGCCCGGCCATCGAACTCGATGCGCCCGCTATCGGGGCGCGCTAGGCCGGCAATCGACTTGAGCGTCATGCTCTTGCCAGAACCGGAGTGGCCGAAGAGTACGGTGATACCGGGGGCGGCGCTGAATTCGACATCGAGGCTGAAGGATCCAAGGCGGCGCTGGAACTGGACGGAGAGGTCGCCGGTCAAGGGGGCTAGCTCCGTTCCTGCTGGCGGCGAAGAAGGAGGGCCAGCGCGATGAGGATCGAGATGCCGATGAGGAGTGTGAGCAGCGCGAGCGTATTGGCGAGGGCGGTATCGCCGGCCTGGGTGGCATCGTAGATAGCGGCAGGGACGGTGCGTGTTTCTCCTGGGATGCTGGCGGCGACGATGATGGTGGCGCCGAATTCGCCGATGCTGCGGGCGAAAGCGAGCAGTGCGGCGGCGGCGATGGATGGCCAGGCCAGCGGGATGGCCACGCGCCAGAAAACGCCACGGCGGCCGGTCATCGTGGCTGCCACATCGAGCAGATCGGGGTCGATTTGTTCGAAGCCGGCCTGGGCGGTGCGGACGAAGAGCGGCACTGCAACGACGGCCGCGGCAATTGCCGCTCCCTGCCAGGTGAAGACAAGCCTGAAGCCGAGGTCATCGATGAGGAAACGGCCGAATGCACTCTGGCGGCCGAGGCCATAGAGCACGTAGTAGCCAACCGCGGTGGGGGGAAGGACGAGCGGGAGCAGGGCCGCGGACGAGAGCACGGCAGCGAATCCGGGCCGGGCACGGGCGATCGTCCAGGCAAGCGGCACGCCAACGATGATGCACATCAGCGTGGCCACGACGGCAATCTGGGCCGAGATCCGGAACGTGCTCCAATCGACGGCTTCGAGGCTCACCGGGGAGGCTCCTCGAAGCCGTATGCCGCGAGCGCTGCCTGGCCCTGGGGGCCGCGGAGGTACTCGAGCATGCAGTGGGCCGCATCTTCGGCCCCCGAACCGCGAATGATGGCGCCAGTCTGTTCGATGGGCTGGTGCAGCCCGCTATCGATGACGGTGTAGGTGACCGGCGAGCCTTTGATGACGAGGGCGAGCGAGACGATGGCGGCATCCGCATCTCCGCGCTCCACGTAGTCGGTGGCCTGGCGGATGTTCTCCGCGAGGACGAGCTTCGATTCGATGGCTGCGTACAGGCCGCTGGATTCGAGGGCCTGTTTCGCGGCCCGCCCATAGGGAGCGTGATCGGGATTGCCGATGGCGATCCGGCCGACCTCGCCAGAGCGGAGGCCATCGAACGATGCGAGCGGTTGGATACCCTGGCGGGTGGCGAGGACGATGCGCCCGACGGCATAGGGGGCGAGCCCCTCCGCGGCGAGGAGCCCGGCCTGTTGCAGCTGCTCGGGATACTGGCGGTCAGCGGAGAGGAAGAGGGCGAAGGGTGCGCCAGCCTCGACCTGGGTTTTCAACTGGCCGGATGAACCGAAGGCGAAGGTGATGGAGGCGCCGCACGATTGTTCGATGGCCGGCTGGATTTCAGCGAGCACGTCGCGGAGATCGGAAGCGGCGGCGACGGTGATGCGGGCGGTTCCGCCCCGGGTGGCAGGTTCGCCATCATCACCGCCGCAGGCGGGCGCGAGGATGGCTGCCGCGAGCAGGAGCAGGGGGGATACTCGTTTCACGGGGCGACCTTTTCGCGATCGAGAGCCCGGGCATAGCCCTGGAGCCAGGTGAGGGTGGATTCGGCCGCGGTGCGTTTCGAGGCTGCCACGAGGCGCTGGAACTCGCCGGCAGGCGAGCCGGCATCCAGTCCTTCGAGGTAGGCTCCGCAGGCCGTGACCTGGTCCTGGAGGAGGCGGCGATGAGCTGCGGGGTCGATGCGGGCGAGGAAGAAGAGCTTGATGAGGAGGTCGAGGCGGACTTCGCGCATCCTGGCGACGGGGGCCCGCAGCCAGGCATCGACGGCGGCGCGCCCGGCGGGGGTGAGGTGAAAGGTCTTGCGAGGGGGCCGCTGCCCGACGCGCTCCCCGTTCCAGGCGACGAGCCCGCGCGCCTCGATATTGCGAAGGTAGGTGTAGAGCGTGCTCTGTTCGACGGGGCAGACATCGGCCAGGCCTTCGGCCTCGATGAAGGCGGTCATTTCGTAGCCATGCATCGGCCGGAGCGCGAGGAGAGCGAGGACTGCGTATTCGCCGGGGAGGAGGGGGCGATCGGCCATGTACCCGCAAGGTAACGGAGGGGCCGGTTACCCGGCAACCAAGTATTCGGCGGGAAATGCGAGGTTCGCCACGGGTGGCCAGGTTCATCCACAATGCGCGCATGGAACTGTACGACGTGATGGACACGACCTTTGCCGCGCGGGAGTTCACCGGGGAGCCGGTGCCGGATGCGGTACTTGAACGGATCATGGCGCACGCGCGGTTTGCTCCGAGCGGCGGCAACCGGCAGGGCTGGCACGTGATAGTGGTGCGCGACCAGGAGACGAAGGATGCAATCGCGGATGCGGCCGGCCCGGCAGCGAAGCGGTACGCGGCACAACTCGCGCTCGGTGAAAACCCGTGGAACACGATCGTTCCGACGCGGGCGACGGCGGAGATGATCGCGGCGACGCCGGTGCCGGCGGGCCTATCGCAGCCCTACCGGAAGGCGCCGGTGGTGCTGGTGGTGTGCGTGGATCTGCGGGTGGTTGCCTCGATCGACCAGGACCTCGGGCGAACGGCGGTCGCGAGCGGGGCCTCGATCTACCCGCTCGCCTGGAACATCCTCCTGGCGGCGCGGAGCGAAGGCCTCGGCGGTACGCTGACGACGATGCCCATCGCTGAGGAACCGGCATTGCGCCAGGTGCTGGGCATCCCGGAGCATGTGGCGATCTGCACGGTCATCCCGCTCGGGAAGCCAGTCCGGCAGTTGACGCGGCTGAAGCGCCGGCCGGTATCGACATTCGTGACGCGCGAGCGATTCGACGGCGAACCATTCGGGAAGCAGGCCGGGCTCACCGCAGATCGGTCACCCGGGTAGCGAATCGTTCGATGAAACGGCGGTCGTGGCTGACGACCAGTGATGCGCCGCGGTAGTTCGCCAGGGCGTGCTCGAACGCCTCGCGGCTGGCGGGATCGAGGTGATTGGCCGGCTCATCGAGGACCAGCAGGTTCGCACCGCCGCGGACGAGCAGGGCGAGGCCGAGCCGCCGTCGCTCGCCGTAGCTCAGGTTATCCAGGGGCGTCCGGACCTGGTCGTGTCCGAGCAGGAACTGGTGGAGGAAGTTGGTCGCTTCGGCCTCGGTGAGCGATGCCGCGCGGCGGAGGAGCTCGACGGGCGTGCGCTGGGCCCCTGGCTCTGCCGGATCGGCTGTTTCACGCTGGGGGAGGTAGCCGATCCGGGCGGAAGGAGAGAGCGCCACCTCCCCGGATGCAACCGGGAGTTCGCCAAGGATCGCTCGCAGAAGCGTCGTCTTGCCGGCACCGTTGGGGCCGGTGAGCACGATGCACTCGCCCTTATTCACGGTGAAGGTCAGATTCCCGGCGAGGACGCGGCCGCCGATGGCGATGGTCACGTCATCCACGGCGAGCAGCCGGGTAGCTCCAGCATCGCCCGCCGTGAACTCGCCGTAGAAGCCATGGGGGCGTTTCTCCGGGCGTTCGATGTGGCTGCCCGATTCGGCCTGGCGCTCAATCCGGGCCTTCAGGGTGACTGCGCGGCGCGCGATCTTGAGTGCTTTCTTCCGTTTCGCGAAATCGATGGTTCGCTGTTCGATGCCGCGAGCGCGGGTTTCGATCCTGTGGATTGCCTGCTTCAGTTGCGCTTCTTCGCGTTGCTGGCGTTCGTAGGCGTTCCATTGCTCGCTTTCGCGCCGTTCATTTTCGGCAAGGAGGGCCGAGTAGTTCCCTGCGAACACGGCGGCCGATCGGCCGCGCACATCGAGCTCAAGAATCCGGTTCGCGCAGCGATCGAGGAAAACACGGTCGTGCGAGACGGCGACGACCGGGCCGGGGAAGCGCCGGACCTCCCGTTCAAGCCATTCGAGCCCGGCAATGTCGAGGTTATTGGTTGGCTCATCGAGCAAGAGGAGGTCCGGGTGCGATGCGATGAGGCTAATCAGTCCCAGTTTGGTTAGCTCGCCGCCGGAAAGCTGGTGAAGTGGTGTCGATGGTTCGATATGGCGGATGCGAAGCGCGTCGCGGGCGGCGGCGGCATCGATGCCGCCCGGCTGGCCGGAGAGCGCGTCGAGGAGGCGGTCGTATTCCTCGCTGAGCCGGGCTCGCGCATCCGGGGACGTGGCCAGGGCAAGGCCCTCAGCCAGCACGGCAAGGCGTTTGCCGGCGGCATCGGCGCCGAAGGCGGAAGGAAACACGTCCCATGCGAGCTGGTCCTGGCGCCCGGCGTACCCCTGGGGCAGGAATCCGGTGGTTGCACCGGGCGGGCGTTCTATGCGGCCGCGATCGGGCGGTTCGATCCCGGCCAGCACGCGGAGGAGCGTTGTCTTGCCGGCGCCATTTGGGCCGACTACTCCCAGGACATCGCCCGGGCCGATGGAAAAGGAGACGCCGGTGAGCACCACGCGCCCGCCAAGCTCGCGATGGAGTGCCGCGACGGTCAACATATTGGGAATACCCCACGAGACGCAGGCTCCCACCCGGGATGGACGCAGTGGGGACGAAGCTACGGAGGTGCGGGGCGAGAAAGGTTGAGCACACCGGCACGTGAGAGCGGGCGCCAGGCCCGACCTGCATCACGTTCGCGCTTCGCCGGTGTTATCCGATCAACGGGGACCTCTCGCGGTATTGCCTGACAGTGTAACGCACGGCGCGGGCGATGTGGGCCGGGAGCCGGGAAGGAGGCGAGCGGCGGCCGGGGCTTGACCGGTCGGCCGGGAGGAAGGAAACTTCACCACATCTTACAAATTAGGCATTCCTAATGTTTCTGGCGCGTACCAACTTATCTCGAATTGTCCGGATGGGGGGTGTTTGCGTGATGCTGCTCGGGGGCGCGGCCCTGAGTGCGTGCGGAGATTCCGGCGACGATGAGCCGGCGGTGGAGGCGGCCGCGGATCCCGAAGCGGAGGCCCACCCGACTCCCGACCCCAACGCCACGCCGACGCCCGATCCCGGCCCGGCGACGACGACGCTGCGCGTGGAGTTAAACGAATGGTCGGTGCATGCGGGGAAGAACACCGTGCCGGCTGGCGTCATCCAGTTCATCGCGGATAACACGGGCACCGAGACGCACGAGCTGGTGGTTGTGAAGAACGGCGAGGAGCTGGTAGAGATCGAAGGTTTGAAGGCGGGGTACGTTCAGGCGATGCGCTTCCGGCTCGAGCCGGGCGAGTACGAACTGGCCTGCCTGCTGGTGGAGACGGAGCCGAACGGGGAGAAGGAAGACCACTACCAGCGCGGGATGCACGTGAAGTTCGTGGTGGAGTAGGGGAGCGCGTTCGGGGTTAGCTGGCTGGGACTATCTCCACGCTATCGCCCGGGCGGACCACCCCGGTGGTGATGATGCGCGCATAGGCGCGGCTCCAGCCCGGGAAGAGGTTGTGGTGCATGCGGTTGAAGTCGCCACCCTTGAACCAGCGTGCGTTGGTCTTGCAGGGGGTGGTGAAGCGAGTGATCTCGACTTCGACTTCGGGGCCGAGGCGAAGGCGGAGGCCGGGGACGATACGGTCCCAATCGAGGCCGCGAGTGGTGATGTTTTCGCCGGTGTGGCCGGGGGCGATATCGTGGCCTTCAGCAGCGAGTGCTTCGATGCGTTCGAGCGCGTAGATGCAGAGTGCGCGCTCGGGACCGCCGTGGATATCCGGGTGGTCGTGGCCATCGCCGTCGATTCCGAGGGGGGTAACGGTCGCCTCGCCAACGGGGAGTTTTGGTACGCCTCCGCGGGAGACGCTGACCTGGACGATGGTACCTGTTTGGCTCATGGATCGAGGGTATCAAGGGCGGGCGGCTGGCGCGATTGGGGGGTACGAAGCTGGTCGAGCAGGCGCGCAGTCGCGGCGGCTATCTCTTCGACGGCGGAATCGAAGGCCTGCTGATTGCGGGCGGAGGGCTGGCGGTAGCCACTGACCTTGCGCACGAACTGGAGCGCGGCGGCGTGGAAATCGGCGGGGGTGGCCGGCGGCTCGCTTTCGCGCAGGCGGCGGATGCTCCGGCACATCGGGTTCTCCTATCCCCGTGGCAATCCAAGGCCACGGGTGGCGATGATATTGCGCTGGACTTCGCTGGTGCCGCCACCGATGGTGGCCGCGACGGAGTGCAGCTGGAAGCGTGCCATGCGGCCCATGAGGAGCTCCCGGCGGGTTGCCCCGCGGGAGGTGATCTGGCCGGCCATGCCTGCGACATGGAAGGCGGCGGCAGCGATGCGCTGCTCGACTTCGCTGGCGTAGAGCTTCACGATGCTGGCTTCGTAGTTGGGTTGCGTGCCGCGGGCCTGCATGGATACGACGCGCAGGCTGAGATTGCGGGCCACTTCGACCTCGATGAGCAAGTCGACGAGGCGGAGCCGGTTGGCCCGAAGGCCGGGGAGCGCGTTTTCGCGGGCGCAGGCGATGATCTCTTCGAGGATGGCGCGGTATTCGACGCAGAGGTCTACCAGGCTGCGTTCGAAATCGAGGGTGGTAGCTGCGACGTACCAGCCGCGGTTTTCCTCGCCGACCATGTTGGCGGCGGGGACCCGGACGGATTCGAAGAAGACCTGGTTGAAGCCGCTGTTCCCGGCCATATTGATGATCGGGGAGAGCGATATGCCCGGCGTCTTCATATCGAGAAGGAAGTAGGAGAGGCCGCGGTGCTTCGGGGCGGTTGGGTCAGTGCGGGCGAGGAGGATCATCCAATCGGCGATGTGGGCGCCGCTGGTCCAGATCTTCTGGCCGGTGACGAGGAAGTCATCGCCATCGCGGACGGCACGGGTCTGGACGCTGGCGAGATCGGAACCGGCACCGGGTTCGCTGAAGCCCTGGCACCAGCGTTCGGCGCCGCTGAGGATTGGCTGAATGAAGCGGTCTTTCATCCAATCGGCGCCGAACTGCATGAGGGTTGGAGCGACCCAGCCGATACCGACGCCGCCATAGCGTGGGGCACGGGCGCGGGCCATCTCCTCCTTCAGAATGAACTGCTGCATGACGGGGAGCTCGGCGCCGCCAAAGCGCCGGGGCCAGGCGGGGGCGACCCAGCCGCGGGACTGGAGGCGCTGGCGCCAGAGGGCGAGAGCTTCCTTGTCACGTTCGTGTCCGCTGGCGAGCTGGCCCCATTCGCCTTCGCCGCCATCGCCCTTGAGGGATGGGGGAAGGGAGGTGTGGATCCACTCCCGGACGGCGAGACGGAACTCTGTTTCGGCGGGACCATCGCGAAAGTCCATCGGCTAGAGAGGATACATTTCGGGGAGCCTCAGGGCATTCCCTCTGCATAAGTTGGCCCGGTGATCCGAAACCCATGGCAGTGAACCGGCAAAGGCCAATGTTGCACGAACGAATAGACTTCCTTTCGCTCCTTTCCGATCCGGACATGCTGCAGCTCATGCTTGTCTCGTGCCCCGATGGGATCATCGCGACCGACGGCGATGGCCGGGTGACGCTGTACACGGGAGCATCGGAGACGATCTTCGGGTTCGATCCCATCCAGGTGCTGGATCACAGCTACCACATGCTCTTTGAGGGGGGCGAGGGCCTCGCGTTCCTTGAGCAATCGCTCGGGGAGCAGGGACAGGCGGTGAACGTGGAAGTGACGGGGCTGCACCGCGATGGGTCGCGGTTCGCGGCGGCGGTATCGGCGACGGTGATCCGGGACCGTTACGGGGATACGATC
>Ga0209476_10000941_pt1 | contig 20056 bp, 25 predicted proteins | sample KloWWTrecipitate_FD_187179 | JGI IMG/M metagenome (GOLD analysis project Ga0209476, IMG submission 187179) | Active sludge microbial communities from Klosterneuburg, Austria, studying microevolution and ecology of nitrifiers - Klosterneuburg... | ecosystem: Engineered > WWTP > Aerobic digester... | reverse complement strand
GCTCAAAAACAGAGGATCAAGAGCGGAGAGATTGAAATTATTGGGCGGGATCAGAATGGCGCACTGATATTGAAGCAATCAGAAACTGTCGAACGGGTCAAGAATCCGGTGACTGTCTGGAATCAACGTTCACACAATGCCGGTGCGGGTGGGTCCAATATTATCAGATCGCTCATGCCTGACCGACGATTTCCTTTTCCCAAGTCGCTTTACGCAGTTGAGGACACCCTGCGTTTCTTCATCAAGAACAAGCCCACTGCCATCGTTCTTGACTTCTTCGCCGGTTCCGGGACGACTGCTCATGCCGTCATGCGCCTCAACCGTCAAGATGGTGGCCGTCGCCAGTGCATCTCTGTCACCAACAATGAGGTGGCTGCCGATGAGCAAGCCGCTTTGCGCAAGCAGGGGCTGCGCCCTGGCGATCCAGGCTGGGAGCAGTGGGGCATCTGCGACTACATCACCAAGCCGCGGGTGGAATCGGCAATTACGGGCAAGACGCCGAGCGGGGAGCCAATCAAGGGCGATTACAAGTTTACCGACGAATTTCCCATGTCCGAGGGGTTTGAAGAGAACGCCGAGTTCTTCACCTTGACCTATCAAACGCCAGTGGCCGTGAGCCATAACCACGCGTTTGAACAGATTTCGCCCCTGTTGTGGATGCGAGCGGGCAGCCAGGGAAAGCGCATTCACACGCTTCCAGCGCAGGGGTGGGCGGTGGTAGACCATTATGGCCTGCTGATCGATCTAGACCAGGCAACCGCCTTCTGCAAAGCGGTTGCGAGTAAGAAGGGTCTGCGGGTGGCTTTCATCGTCACCAACGACGACCGCCGCTTCCAGTCGGTTGCGCGTCGCCTGCCGGACTCGGTTGAGTCTGTCCGGCTATATGAATCCTATTTGTTGAACTTCCGGTTTGCCAATGGAGAATAATCGATGAAGTTCACCCTGAAGGATTACCAGGACGAGGCCGTCCGCGACATCCTCTCCAATCTCCGTAAAGCCCGCAAGCGTTGGCACGAAGACGGCGACACCCACGCTTTTTCACTGACCGCAACCACAGGCGCGGGCAAGACGGTCATGGCTGCTGCGTCGTTTGAGGCATTATTTCACGGTGACGACAACTTCGACTTTGAAGCCGATCCCGGATCCGTAGTCATCTGGTTCAGTGACGACCCATCACTGAATGAGCAGACACGTTTCCGGCTGCTGGAGGCATCTGACCGGCTGGCGTTCACCGATCTCGTGGTCGTGCAGAATACGTTCAATCGAGAGAAGTTCGACGCGGGCAAGATATACTTCCTCAACACCCAGAAGCTGGGCAAGAACAGTCTACTGGTGCGGGGCTACGATCCTGAGGAGGAGCGTGCCTTTCCCGAACTGCGCCCCGACATGCGCTCATACACGATCTGGGACACGATCCAGAACACAATAGAAGACCCGACCCTGACGCTCTACCTTGTACTGGATGAGGCGCACCGGGGCATGGGGAACAAGACAAAAGCAGCGCAAGACGATAAATCCACAATCGTCAAGCGGCTCATCAACGGCATTGCCCCCATCCCCGCGATCCCGGTCGTCTGGGGTATCTCAGCCACTGTCGAAAGATTCAATGCGGCTATGGCCGGCGTTGAAGGGCGAAGCACCTTGCCTAACGTCGTCGTGGACTCCGCCAAAGTGCAGGGGTCCGGCCTGTTGAAGGACACGATCATCCTCGATATTCCCAACGAAGTAGGTCATTTTGACACAGTGCTTGTGCGCCGAGCTACGGGCAAAATCAAGGAATCCAGCGACGCCTGGAAAAAGTACGCCAAGCAGCAGGAGGATGCGGAGATCGTCAAGCCGCTTATGGTGCTGCAAGTGCCGAATACGCCAGACCCCAAAGAGATCGGGCGCGCGCTCGACACAATCTTTAAGGAGTGGCCGGAACTGACCAACGAGTCTATTGCCCACGTATTGGGCGAGCACACGACCCAGACTTTTGGCAGCCACACCGTGCCTCATATCTCCCCCGAACGTGTGCAGGAATCAACCTGGGTACGCGTGTTGATAGCGAAGGATGCCATCAGTACGGGGTGGGACTGTCCCAGAGCTGAGGTAATGGTCTCTTTCCGGCCGGCCAAAGACCGCACCCATATCACCCAGTTATTGGGGCGTATGGTGCGAACGCCACTTGCCCGACGCATTCCCGGTAATGACCGGCTCAACTCCGTGGATTGTCTACTGCCATTCTTTGATCCCAAGTCAGTCGTAGCGGTTGCCGACGCTCTTATGAAGGGCGGTGGGGACGATGGGGACACGCCGCTGATAGGGCGCCGGGTGCTTGTAAATCCCAAAGAAATGAAACCGAACCCAGATGTGCCAGAGTCGGTATGGGAAAAGTTTCTGACGTTGCCATCCCAGTCTTTGCCGCAGCGAGGGGCGAAGCCGGTGAAACGCTTGACTGCACTCGCCCACGAACTTGCCGCAGACGGACTGCTGCTCGACGCAGGCAAGAAGGCCCACGCGGAGATGCACACCGCCCTGGATGCCGCCCAAATTCGTTACGCCAATGAAATCACCCAAGCGCGCAAAGCTGTACTCACGGTCGAGGGAAAGAGCCTAACCGCCGATCTGAAGGGCAAAGGCAAGTCCTTTGATGCCTTCGTAGAGGACGCCGACTACGCAGTGATTGAAGACGCCTACCACCGTGCTTCGCGCATCTTAAGTCCAGACGTGTCGCGCACCTACGCTGAGTATCTGGCAGCAAAAAAGCCCGACGCCGACTCCGTAGAGGCAGCACTCATAGATGCCCACGTCGAAATCGCTGCACTTGGACTGGTGCCAGATGTGAAGGTATATCTCGATGGCGAGGCGGACAAGCTGGCAAAGGCATGGCTGGACGAGTACCGCGTATCGATCAAAGGGTTGTCGGACGAGCGACAGGAGACCTATCGCCAAATCAAGGGATGGAGTACGGATCCGGAGGACATCGACCTCGCCAAGCCTACGTCCTGGATGGAGGCCACTACGGCGCGTGAGATAGATGGAAGTGAAACGCCCCTGCCCACCTACAAGCACCACCTGCTGTGTGATGATGACGGGGTGTTTCCTGCCGAAATGAATGATTGGGAGCGCGAAGTCCTACTAGCCGAGATGCAACGACAAGGGTTCTGTGCATGGTACCGGAACCCGTCACGCTCCAGCCAGGATTCCCTCGGTGTTGCCTATACTGATAACAACCGGGTCAAGATTCTTCGGCCTGACTTCATCTTTTTCTCAACCCAATCGGATGGCAGCATTGCAGCCGATATCGTTGACCCGCACGGAATCCACTTCAGTGACGCGCTGCCAAAACTTCGAGGGCTGGCCCGCTACGCCGAGACTCACCCTCAAGCCTATCGCCGCATCGAGTCCGTAGCTAAGATCGGGGAGAAATTGCGGGTGCTGGACATGACCGATCCGACAGTGCGAAAAGCCGTGAGCGATGCTAAGGACGCAAAGAGTCTGTACGAGGGCGCATTCGCCAGCGCCCTATAAACGGAATACCTAGAAAATCTTGGGGCGAGTGAAGATCACCCTCTCCCCTCCCACTTCCACGCCATGTGCAGCCGTGCCGCTGCCTCTCGCTTCGCCCGCTCGCCACGCCGGTCGTAGCCTGCCGTCGTGTTGGCCTGGCTGTGGCCGGCCAGCCGCTGGACGGTCGCCAAGTCAGCGCCGGCGTCGAGCAGATCGCCGATGTAGGTGCGCCGCAGGTCATGGGGCGTGAAGTGCCGCACGCCGGCCTGCTCCGCCCGCTTCTGGAGAGCGTCATAGATCGCCGCGTCGGAGATGCCGCCCGGCTGGACGGCGCCGCCCTTGTTGACGGGTGCGAACAATGCGCCGGGTGCAGCTCCTCGCACACGCAGCCAGTCGGCCAGCGCCAGGTCAAGACCAGCGGGCACGGGCACCGTCCGCGTCTTGCGCCCCTTCCCCTTGCGCACCGTGATGATGCCGTCTGCGTAGTCGGCCAGGTCGAGCGCCGCAATCTCGGCGCGGCGCAGCCCACAGCGCACGGCCAGCCCGAACAAGCTGGCGTCCCTGGGGCCGGCCGGGGTCGGGTCTGCGGCACAAGCTGCCAGGAGCGCCGCCTGCTCGCCCGCTGAGAGCGCACGGCCAGCCGCCTGCTCCTCCCCGCCGCCCGCAATGGGCTTCACGTCGATGGCACGCTGATACTCGTCGGCGGTCATCAGTTCCAGCCGCCAGCACTCCTTGAGCACGCCGCGCAGCGCCGCCATGTAGCGTTTGCCGGTGGCGACGGCCTTCGTCTCGACCAGCCAGGCACGGACGGCGGTCACATGCTGGCGGCGCAGCAACCACCAGGGCAGCGTCTGCCAGTCGGCACGCCCCACCGACAGATAGAGCGCAATGGCGGCCAGCGCATCGGCCTGGGTCGGCTGGCTGGCGCGGCTCAGCCCGGCCAGGTAGGTGGCGGCCGGCTGGCGATAGGCGGGCAGCCGGGTCGGTTCTGTCTCCCCGATGGCGGTGCGCAGGTCGAGCAGCATGGTCTCGGCGTCCTCGATGCAAACAAAGTCAAGGTCAAATGTGGTGTCCATAGTCCTCTCGGATAGCTTCTGAAAACGGTGATTTTCGCGGGCGATTTCTCCCTCACATCAGGGTTGATGGAATTGCTGCGTAGCGGCGGCGGCCCGGTACAGCCATTGGATTCGCGCCACAAAGAAGGCGCTCGCCCCCGCAGCGGCCGTGCCTGCTGCCAACCCAAGCGTCTGGTCAATCTGCCCCAGTAGCGCCAGCGCCCACATCGCTACCGCACCAACACCCGAAACCACAGAGATGGCGGCCTCCAGCTTGGGGCGAGATACGTGATCGAAGGCAAAGTCAACGACCTCAACGCCGAACGTCCGAGAAAAGTATTCCGTCGCGTTGTCGGCAGAGCGAATCGTGATAAGGACAGCTTGAGAACCGGGCACGGTAGTGACGGCAGGCATTCCCACAAACTGGATACTGTTGTGCTGGCTGGACAAGTTGGTCTTCTTCGGCGGCGTGAACTCGATAGAAGGGCTTGCGAATTCGATGATTACAGGGAGACCCTGTGTCAGTTTGGTAGGGTATCGATGCTCCTCAACCGGTTCTTTTTGGAACGCTTCGACCTGTCTCGTTTTCACGTGATGTTCAAGCTCAGGGAGATACAAATCTACGAGAAACGGTGATGAATGCCCCTTCGCAATACGCCGGGCATGGGAAATCGACAGGTCGAGGGGGATTTTTTCATTGTCTGACAACGGGAGAAGTCTTGTCGCTGCACGTGACACCCGCCGCACTGCGTCTATGATAGGCGACGGTGGTGGCAACGGTGCTGGCAACGGTGCTGGCAACGGTGCTGGTGACAACGGTGGGGCAGAAGAAAGAACGCTTCCACACCTGGGGCAGAATCTTGCTTTACGCACAATCCGACCACCGCAGGCACCACAAACCCCCCACTGTTCAAAAATAGGTTCGTCCAACGGTTCCCCGGCGTCCGGTGCGTCGGCATAGGTACGATAGGCTTTTTTGAGAGTGCTGGCTCGCTCCACCATCTCCCAACTGGCATTCTTGGCGATCTCCTGCACCTTGCCACGCTTGTGCGCTTCAACCAGGATGCGCCACCAGTAGTCACCAGCGGTGCCGCCAGTGCTGATTTGTTCCGCGTTGATGCCCGCCCCTTGGGCAATATGCAGCGCTTTCTCCTTGTCATCAAAGAGTTCAACAAGCAGACGCCACAGGGCTCTCAGGGCTTCTTTCTTACTGATGGTTGTCTTCTCTGTCATGGTATTGACCCTCCTCTTTATGCACGGTCAGGGTAGTCCATCGCTGGTGTTGACGACGGCGAGCGCCTCGGTGCGGGTGGCATAGCAGCCGGCCAGCACGAGCAGACGCCCATAACGCAGCCACAACAGCCAGGCGTAGCCCTCGAAGCGGATGAAGGTCGGCGTCATCACGGCGCCCCTTCCCCTTTGTACGGCACACCCAGCGCCAGCAGCCCGGTCATGGTCTCGCTGGTCAGGTCATCGGTGACGAGCTTCAGACAGTGACCGAAGCGGGCGTCATGGTGCTCCTGCCACAGACGCCGGCCTGCCACGTCCAGCCGGTAGCGTTCCGGGTGACAGTCGGTCTCACTGCCCACCACTGCGGCAATACGAGCCCGGCCGGCCTCCCGTGCGGCCACGGTGCGGTGACGGCCATCGCTGACCACGTACCAGGTCAGCCCGTTCAGCCGGTAGCGGTTCACGTGGATCGGCGGCGCTTTCTCCCCCTCGGCGAGCTTCTGCTTGCACCGTTCCAGCCGGCCAGGATTCCACGACCACGCCAGCGCCCGGTCTATGGCAATGCTCACCGTGCGCCGTGGCAGGATGCGCGCGTCGTCCAGGTCGGCCAGCAGCACCAGCACGTCGGAGAGGATCGACGGGTCAAAGCGGTTCACAGCGTCACTCACCCTTTCAGGTCGAACAACGGCTTGCTGTGCGCCTTCTGGTATGCCAGCGCCAGCCGTGCGGAGCGTGCTTCTTCGCTCTCGGTCAGTCGCTGTAAGACGCTGTCATCGATCCAGACGGTCAGACAGTCGCCGCAACTGCGCACGCCGTGCTCGTGCCGGTAGGAGCGCCCCTCGCCGCAGAAGGGACACAGCCCGTCCCGCGTGCCAGGTGTACGCAGCGCCTCATCGAAGATAGCCAAAAGCCTCTCGGTGTCCTCAAATGACAAGTTCAGACCCTCGGCGCCGTCGCCTTCGGTGTTCAGCCGGTAGAGCAGGTCACTCATGCTTCCACCCCATCCGGTAGCATCGCGTGCAGCTCATCAGCCGTCAGCCGCTTCCACTGCACGTTGCTGGCGGTTCGGTTGCGCCAGGTGAACGTAACCAGGTCAAACGTCTCGTCACAGTCGCCGCCCTTGTAACTGAAAGCCCCGTAGTGCTCAATCCAGAAGGTGGTGTCCGGGTCAAGCGGGTAGATGCGGGCGATCTCCGTGGCGAGCGCAGCGGCGGCATTGGTCACGCTGACGCCCAGATTCTCCGCCAGTTCGGAGAGGACAATCACCGTGCCCACGTTGGCGCCATAGATGCGCAGCCGACAGAAGCCATCATCGGTCTGCAAGGCAGGGTTCTGGTAGTGGTGGATCGTGTCAACGAACAAGATCATGGCTCACTTACCCTCCTTGTACAGCACGGCCAGCACTGCCGCGTGCTTCAACGCCAGGCGTACAAAGTCACTGTTGCTGATGCCAAGCTCGGCGCTGATGCGGTCGAGTTCGGCTTTCTCCTCCTCGGTCAGGCTGACGGCGACGGCCTTGCGCTTGGTGCCGCTGCCGCTGCCGGTGGGTCGGCCTGCGCCCTCGCGCGTTCCTCCTCGTGGTGACATGGTGTTTGTCCTCTCGGTGATCATGATGGTGTCTCCTCTGTATCTGCTGCGATAGCGGTGAACGCCGCCATCGTCATGCACACGATGTCTCTGTCGCTCCGCTGCCCCACCTGGTGCAGCACCACGATGCCGGTCTGTCCGTCGCCGGCATTGCGGGCGGCCTGGTTCATGGCGTCGAGCAGCCAGGTCGGGAGCGCCTTCCGGCTCTTGCACTCCACCGCCCACCGGCCCGCCGTCACGTCGCTGGTCGCCGTGCCCCGGTTCCCGTTGCGAATGCCGGAGAGACGCCGGGCGGTGCGTCTCTCGTGCTCTTTCCAAGTCTTGCTCATTTGTACGGCCGCCCGTATTCGTCGTACAGCCCGGTGTCGGCCAGTTCCCGGTTACGAATCTGGCGCAGCAGCCTGGCGGTCTTTTCCCGTTCGGCGGCCAGCGCCGTCGCCAGCTCGTTGACCTGGTTCTGCACTTCCAGCCAGGCAGCTTCGGCGGCCAGACGGCCAGCATGTTCGGCCTGATAGAGTTCTTCATACGACATGGCTCAGCCCTCCCTCGGCGCCCGGATCGTGAGCGTGCCCGCCCGCTCGGTGACGCGGCGGAACGGCTCCAGGATGGCGGCGAGCTCGTCATCGTTGGCGGCCAGGGCGTCGATGCCCTTCGCATCGTAGGTGACAACGCGGCTGGCGCTGGTGACGTAGCAGCGGCCGGCCTTCGTGACGGCCTCAGTCGTGCCGGTCTCGGTGAAAATCTCGGTGATGAGCAGCTTCGCCTCGGCCTGCACAGCCTGTAGCGCAGTGATTGCGCCCGCTGCGCCCTGATAGACCGCAATGGCGTTCTCTAGCGCCGTCTCCGTGCTCGGTGCGTCGCTGCGCGCCCGTTCCAGCCAGGTGCGCAACTCGGTGATCATATCAGTCATGGCTCAGTCCTTTCGGTAGGGGCTGAGGTGTGGTGTCCCCCAGCCCCGATTGTACTCTACGCTGCCGCTTCTGCCGGTTCCGCAGGCGTGGCGCTTGCAGGCACCGCCCCTGACGTGGCGCTTGGCTCTACCGGCTTCTGCATCTTCACCGTCGCAGCGCCGGCCACGCGCACGACGCAATGCTCACCGCCGAAGGCCCGCACGTTCTCTGGGGCGAGCGTGACGCCCTTGCCCGTCCAGGCGTCGGTCTCCAGCCCGAACAGCTTGGCGAGCGCCTTTGCGTTCGTGGCGTTCAGCAGCAGCCGCTTGCGTGCGCCCCGGAAGGCGACAGCCACCTTGCGCACAGCCCGCCCAGTGCGTGGCTCCGGTACGCTGACTTCCTCGACGCCGGCAATCACGACGGTGACGGTGCGCCCGTTCAGGTCGATGCCGCTCAGCCACTCGCTGGCTACGCTCTCATGCTCAAGAATGTTCATGGTTAAAGTCCCCTTTCGGTAGTGGGGAGGCTCGTCACCTCCCCGGTTGGTCTCGTTAGCGAATGACTGCCATTGCGGTGAAGAATTCATCCACCTGGGCGGTGAACTGCTCGCACTGGACGGCGATGCGACCCCACTCATACGCCGAGCGGAACATCGCTTCGATGTCGGCGATCATCGTCTCGTCGGTGACGCCGTGAACGTCACAGAACCAGTTGACTTCCCGTTCCATGCTCTCAGTCGCCCCGTCGATCATCGTTGGTTTGTTGTTGCTCATGGTGTCCCTCCTTCAGGACTTGGTTTTGGCTTCCGGTGAGGCTTGTTTGTGGTGTTGCCTCGTGCTTCAAGTATACACCTAATTTGATTATTTGTCAATAGGCAAAATCAATTAGATTTAGGTCTTTTCACCTAAATTGACCCTATCAGTTTTGATTTTGCTTATTGACAAATAATCAAAGATATGCTATACTTAGGTCAGAGCAGAGGCGAACACCACAACAGCCGAAGCTCCGAACCGGAAGCCAAATTCAGTCCAGGAGGGACACCATGACAACAGCAGAGTTCACCACCGTTCTCGACCAGATCATCAGCGCAGCGTTTGACCTGGCGTGCGCAATGCCGGAAGCGCACAACGCTCTGCACGAGGTAGCGGGGCTGGCGGCGGAAGCACAGCAGCGCATCGAAGCCGAACTCGAAGCGATGCACTTCGCAGAGATGGCGGCTCGCTACGAGGACATGCTCGACGCCAAAGCCGACGCCATCAGCGCCGGGTGGGGCTGGGACTAACAGGCGACAGAGGCTCCCCCGCCTCTCTCCCACAGGAGACACAGCCATGACAACCATGACGATGACGGTGGCGCAGGAGTGGACAGACGGCATCACGCTGGTGCGCCGTGAGGGGCGACAGGTGACGGTGCAGATTCTCGGTGACGTGTGGGTCAGCCGCTATGAGGATGACGACGAGGCGCAGATCGCCTACGCCGCGGAGATCGCCACGGCGATGGACGGCAGGTGCACCTTCGGCGATGACGACAGCGCAGACGGCTGCATCGAGGATGACTACGAGTGGATTCGGAGGGGCTGCTAATGGCAACCATGACACGGTACGAACTGGGGCGGCGGCTGGCCGCCCTGGTGCCGGTGGCGCACGAGCGGGCGGTCAAGGGTGCGGAGTTGGCGGCGACCGGCAAGGTTCACAAGCTCGTCGGCTCCCTGTGGGCGGTCGATGGCACGGACACCTACATCGTTGACGTGGCGGCCGGCACGTGCGATTGCCCGGACGGGCGCGCACCGCACGACGAGCAGGGGCGGAAGTTCTGCAAGCACATGTGTGCAGTGCTACTCAATCAGTGACAACCGGGGAGGGTCACTCCTCCCCTTTCAACCAATCAGGAGGCTTTGACCATGTATCAGGAATTGACCATCGTTGGCAATGCGGGCGCCGATGCAGAGATGCGCTACACGCCCAGTGGGGTGCCGGTGACGACCTTCTCGGTAGCGACCAGTCGCCGGGTGAAAGACCAGGAAGTGACCACCTGGCACCGCGTCACCTGCTGGAACAAGCTCGCCGAGGTGACGGGCGAGCACGTACACCGTGGGGATCGGGTGCTGGTGACGGGCATCGTCGAAGCGCGTGCGTTCCTCGACAAGCGCACCGGCGAACCACGCGCCGCCCTCGAAGTGACGGCCAGCAACGTGCGCTTTCTCGGTGGGAACAGTGACGAGCGCAGCCGCCCGACCGGGGCTGTGCCGCACGCCGACAAGCAGCCTGCCGGACTGCCGGGCTCGCTCGCAGAAGTTGACGCCGTGCCGTTTTAGGACTACGATTAGGTCAGTCCTTTCGGCTGGAATGGCTTCCGGGCGAAGGTGGAGTCGGGGGGAGTGGTGTCCGCCCGGCTCTTTTTTTTGCCCAGGGTGCATCTTCAAAAGCGCAAACGTTTGCGCTTTTGCCACGCCTCATGTTTTCCCAGGAAAACCGATCTCCCCGGTCTGCCAGCGCCGCTTTGACCAGGCGGCAATCTCCGGCCAGGGCAGCCCATCCGCCCGCATCTGCGCCAGCTTGACCAGCCACCGCGCCAGCGAAGGGCGATACTTCGGCCAGCGCCGGCCACGGTCAGTGTCGGGACGCAGCAGCCCCACAGCTTCGGCCTCCTTCGCAAACGCCAGCGTCACGCCCGCCTGTTTCGCCAGTTGGTGGATCGTCAGCGGTGGCTCGGCCTGCTTGCGCCGCTTGTACTGGCGCAGGACGGACACCAGCCATTCATCCGGCTCATAGGCGCCCGCCCGCTTCCTCCTGCGGTAGCCGGCCATGTCGGTGGCAGGGCGCAGGTGCGGCATCACCTCAGCCCGGTTCAGCCCGATCTGCTCCCACAGCGCCGGCCCGTTCCCACCGTAGATGAGGCGGAGCATGTACTCGGCTTCGACGTGACGCAGCTCGCGGAACTCCTCCGACAGACGCAGCCAGGTGCGCCAGCGCACGCCGGGCGGTCGCTGCTCTGGCAGGCTCTCGGCATCAGGCGACATCTTCAGCTTGCGCCGGATGACGGCCTGCCGCCGCTTCACGGCATAGCTGCCGGCCTGTTGGTGGCTTGCCTGTTGGCTCGGATAGGCCAGATTGTGGCAGGTGCGACAGGCGAAGGGTGCGCCGTACAGATAGCGGGCGGGGCGGCCACAGCGGGGACAGTACCAGTCCAGCCGGCTGCCGCCGTTGTGGGTCGGTGTGCGGCGCAGGGTGACGGTCTGCTGCATCGGCGTGCCGCCCGTCTGGTAGTCGAGCAGCACCGTCTGCGGCGACTCAATCACGACGGCGATCTCGGCGTGCTGCTCGCCGCTCAGCCAGTTCGACCATGACCAGCGCCAGGTGAAGCGCCGGTAGTGGTCGAGGCCTTTCCGGCCGATGGCCTGTGCGTCGAGGCGCAGGGAATCGTGCACCGTGTTGCGGGTAGGGTAGCGGCTCCAGCGGCCACGCCCATCGAAGAAGTTCATCGTCATGGCGTCGTCTTGCCGAAATCGGTGCGAGATGTGCGCCCCATTGGAGCAGTACAGCGCCGCCTGGCTCGCTTCGGTTCACCGTGCCACAAGTCGGTAAGCGGCGCCGTCCTCAGCGGCGATTGCGCCGGCGTTTGCCTGTCTCTTGCCCACTGTCGCCATCGTTCGCGCTCGGTCGGGTCGGTGATTCCTTTCACCACGACGGCGGCCAGCCGGTACCAGCCGTCAAGGGGCAGATCGTGCTCGTCCATCGGGGCAGCCTTTCCACTACAAAAAACATAGTGCCGCTGGACTGATTTTAGCACACTGGTTCAATGCCGGAAGAATCCCCCCCTGGTCTATTTCGCGGCGGCGTGCGTGGTGCGGACGGGGCGGTACGCATCTGTGCGGACGGCAAGATTGACCCTGCCCCTCCCTGCCAAAAAGGTAGTTCCAGGGTATGCACAAGGTAATGCGTAATCGCCATTTTTCGACCACGCCACACCTGTCGAGTGCCCAAAATGTCCCTGATGGAACGTAGTTTTTGCGATGAAATTTTGTGATCGGGAGGGGTCGGGGCGTTCGGGATCGCTTGACAATCCGTGCTATACTCAAGATAGCGAGCTGGGCAGTCTGCCCCGTGCAACACAGGCTCTGACCGGTGGCACGAGCAGACATCATAGGTGCAAGCGCCGTAGGCTGAGAGCACCTACCCCAGCCCTATTTTTTTTGCCTCACAGCAGCGCCATGATCTCCGCCAGCGTGATCTCGCCATCCGCCTTCAGCTTCCCTTTGTACGCCGCGCGCGCCAGCCGGTCGGCCTTGCTGTTTGCGACGTTGCCAACTCTCACCGCAGACGACTTCAGCCGGGGCCGGTCGCGCTTGAGCAGCGCCAGCAAGCGCCGGACAATGATACGCTCGGCGATCTCGCCGCTGTAGTCACGATCCAGCGTAATGCTGCTGAGGTGGTCGATCTCATGGCGCACGGCCAGATAAGCGAGCACCGCCATGAGCGCATACTGCGCCGGCTCCTCGCTGTTCGCCAGCAGCCTGGCTGCCGCCTGCTTGGTGGCCGCCGTCACCAGCAACACGCGCGTGTGGTCGTTTGCCACCGCCACCAGGCTCGGCTTGTCCCATGCCTCAATTTTGGCGGATATGTCCACGCTCACCGCATACCGATCAGCCGCCATGCAACGCTCCTGCATCTGTTGTGTTCTGAGGAATCATATCAGGCGCCAATACGAGCAAGGCGGCCAGGGCATCATCGTCGCCGGCCTGCGCTTCCCGGACGGTGGCGGCCAGCACGCCCGCCCACGGCGCAGCCAGACGGTCGGCCAGGGTGCGGCTGGTGGGGTCATCGGCGTGGCGGTAGGCATCGACCACCATCCAGCGCCGCGCAGCACGGCGGCGTCGGGCATAGCGGCAGAACGGCTCGGCGGTGGGCGACCAGGTGATCATGTGTTGTTGGCCTCCATCACGTATGCCCGCTGCGCCGGCGTCAGCTTGCCGAGGCGATTCCAGTAGGCAGCGTCGGCCAGATGGTCGGCGGCTCCCTCCCGGTTCGGCGTGTGCAGGCCGATGTCATCGGTCAGCGGCACGCGCTTTGAGGCGTGCCCCATCACGCTGATGGTCTGCTTTCGGTGCGCCAAGTCAGGTGCTTCGCTTTGCGCCAGAAGCAGCCGCTCCTTCGCTGCACGTTCCTGTCGTCGATGCAGCACCTTGCGCTCCTGCTCCGATAACGCCGGATTCTTGAGCGCCGCTTCGCAGTAACTTTGACGGCTGTTCAGTGCAGCGAGCTTGCGTTTTTTCTGCGTGCCCGCTGTGGGCATGGACGGGGCAAGCGTGTCGGCCATCGCCTGCCAGTCGTCGGCCAGGTCAATGATGCGACCTTCACGCTCGACGAGCAGCCCCAAGAACAGACCACGCTGCACCAGTCTGGAGATGGAATGCTTCTTCTTGAACAGCACAATCCCCAAGTCAGAGCGCGTCATCGCACCGTGGAGCGTGATGGCGTCAATCGCCAGCAGCACGGCCGGGCCGGCGGAGGGAATCAACGCTTCCAGTCGCTGACGGTAACGGCTGCGGTCGATGGGCTTCACGTCCTCCCCCTCGGCAATCGCAGCATTGCGGGCTTCGATGCGCGCCTGCAGGGCCTCCTCGGTGATGTTGGTCAGGCTCCGCACAAAGGCGTCATGCCCAACGTGAGTATCCCAGGGCAGTTGCATAGATCGCGATAGGATTTCATCTCTCTCTTTGTGAGAGCTATCGCGATGTACGCAACCACGCCACATCTCGGCCAGGCGGTAGACGGTGGCCTGCTTTGCGCCCTCTTTGTTGACCGGCTCCAGCAGCCAGGTCAGCGCCAGCATCGCCCGGTTGCAGGTGTCCCATCCGCGACTGGTGATCTCCACCAACTGATTGATCGAGATGATGCCTTCCAGCTTGCCGTACCCGTGCAGCACGGTGAGCGCAGCTTTCGCTACGGCGCGGTGGGTCTCGTTGCTGCGATAGCCGTTGGCCGGCTGCAACTCCTGCGGTACGAAGTTAGCGAAGTCCACATCGCGCAGCAGAAGCCGGACGCTATCAATGATGCGCCGCGCCATCTCCGGCGTCGGGCGGTCGGCTACGTAGCGGTGGGCGGCGTCGAGCGTGCGCGCCAGGTAGTCAAGACCGCGCTCGGCGAACTTACCAGCCGTGCCGATGGGATTGTGCTCGAAGATGGCGCGGATCGTGTCGTCATCTACGCCCGCATAGAGCAGCCCGACGACCAGGCGCATGTCTGTTTCCGAGCGATGCCCGCGCGGGGCGGCCTGGTCGATCAGGTCACGGAGAGATGCAGGGATGCGCAGGGCGTCGAGGTTGGGCGCCGTTGTCGTGGGTGTTCCATCCCAGCGCCGCGCCGTCGTGAAGCTGCACCGCTTTGCTGCACCGTCGAGAATGGCGGCCAGCCAGGTCGGTGCGTCGGCCAGCGGAAGATCGTCGATGCTGTAGTCGAGTTCCCATTCGTAGCGCCGGCCAGAAGCGTGCAGGCTGCCCGGTGCAACGACAAAGCCGCCAGCGCCGCGGATGTCGATGCCGGCCGGGAGTGTGCCGGTGGCGTTGCCCCAGGCTTTGCCGGGTGGGAGCCGATAGTAGAGATGCTGCCCGCCGCCGCCTGTCAGCACGGTGGGCGTCTGCTCGTCGGTCTCGGAGAGCAGCGAAGCGCCGGCGTAGGCGTCCTTGTAGGCGTCGGCGTCGAGCACCAGCAGCCCGCTCTTGCCGGTGTCGATGCCGATGTTTGCGTCCGGCCACTTGCCCCACCACAGGCGGATGGTGGCCTCGTCAGTCGTTGACTCCTCGCGCCAGTTCTTCACGCCGCGCGGGTGCTTGCCGGGCTGTTGACAGTGCTCGCCTTCCGCCAGGTAGAGCGGCGGTCGTCCTTGCCGCTGTCGTTCGGCGTCTCGCTCTCGACACTTATCACTGTGCCGGTACGCCTCACAGGTGCAGCGATGGCCTTGCGGGTGGTCGTGCAGCGGCGTGTGCAGCGGAAAGACCGCCAGCCCACGCCGCGCGTAGTCGAGAGCGAGCCGCAATCGCTCTTGATGATTATGCAAAGTTTTGGTATGATCGGACATGCCAAAGCATCCTGGCTTTGATGGTGCCAGGAGGCAGAACTAGGGGCTGAAGCAGGAAATTGTATAAAGTCTAGTTTATCCAAGTGCTTGACACGTTATACAACGGTGTATTACACTTGTTTGAAGTGAAATGCAAAAGATTCGCCGTCATCTGCATTCCACGCCCATACTTCCCTGCCGCAGCCTGGAGTTTCCGCCTCCAGGCTCGGTTATTTTATTGACCAGTGCGATGAAAAAGCCGGAGACGAGTTCTCCCCGTCATCCGGCCGTTTTTCGTCCAGCGCCTTGCGCAACATTTCGATGATCGCTCCGTTGCGTCCGACGCCCATCTTGCCCGGCGACCCGGCGAGGGGTTGCGGCAAGCGATGAAACAGATCGTTCGGAACTCGCAAGGTGATCAACGTGCTGTTGCTGTTATTCCTCAATGACACTTTACCTTCCTCCCAATTCAGAAGACTACTCTTGAAAGTGTAGCACACACGGTCTATTGTTGACAAGCGATCTGGCTATTCTCCCAGGGATAGTGCGCCATTTTCAGAGATGCGCGACATATCGGGGGTAAACGGCGATTACGCACGTTTTTCGTGTGCAAAGTGCCACCTGACGCATAGTTTTTGCCACCAAACGCACAGATCACGCACGCTGGCGATAGATCGGCGTGATCGTGATTTTGGCAGGGTAAAATCGAAAGGCGTGAAATTTTAAGGTTGAGTTTCGCCACTACTTCTCTCCTGTGCCCTACCGTCCCCATAATTTCGCTTCTCCAGAGTAGCCCCACCGACCGACGGTCGAAAACGGTGGTCAGATCGGTGGGGCGTGACGGTGGTTGCACGGTCGCCAGCACGGTGGTCTGACGGTGCCGGAACGGTGCATCGACGGTGGTCAGCACGGTACATAGGTGTCCAGATTGTCCAGTTACAGCCGCTGGCGCACGAGTTGCAGCGCCTGCTCGACATCGCTGACGACCTCGGTGCGCAGCCGCCAGCGGTTGCCGTCATGGACGATCAGCGCCGGCCTCATCTCGCACATGATGCGCCTGGCTTCAGCCTTGTCCTGCTCCGTCCAGCTTGACCGGGCCGACCAGGGCACCATCGAGCGGATGACGCCGGCCTCGGTGACAATGCCGGGCTGATAGAGCGTGGCGATCCAGACGAGCAGACTGTCCCGCCAGTGCCCACCAATCCGGGTGTCCAGTGGCGTCGAGTCCCCTTCAGACACCACGTGGGGGGCGAGCTCAGTCCCCTTCGATGGCTCCGGCTCCGTGCCCATGACGACCCGGAAGCGCCCCTCGTAGGGGTCAGCCTGCGCACGCTGTGCTTCGATGGCCTTGCGCCGTGCGTCGAGCTCGTCGATGCGCAGTTGTGCCTGATGGCGCGCATACTCGGCGGCCTTCTCCTGCGCGGCCTGACGGCGTGCCTCGGCGGAGTGCTCCCACTCAATCGCCAGGCGGCGGGTCTCGGACTCGTACAGTGCCACGTTCTCGTGGGCATCGACCACGCGCAGCGCGATGCTCTCCGGCGTCAGCACCAGCTCGTCGCCGTGCCGCTTCCAGCCCAAGAGCAGCGCCAGCCCGCCCGTCAGCGCCAACCAGGTGGCGAAGCTGCCGCCCGCGTCCAGGTAGCCGGCGCCGTGCGCCAGCAGCACCAGCCCGGCCGCCACCAGCCCGGTGATGAAGGTGTAGTAGAGCAGATAGAGCCGGCTGGTCTTGCGCCGCTCGGCAACCTGCCCGGCATCGCTCAGAAAGCCCCGCCCCTGCACGGTCTCGCCGGTGACGCTATCCAGCAGCGCCGACTGCTGCACCCGGTAGGCTTCGATGACGCCGCCGACCGCCTGCATCACATCGTTGCGCCGGATCAGGCTGGTCTGGTCAATGGGCGCCGGTGGCTGGTCGGCCACGACATAGTTCAGCCCGGTGTCATAGCGGTTCTGTGTCGTCATCAGCGCACCCTCTTTCCGGTGTTCACGTCCCGCCCGAAGATGGCCGCCATTGCATCGCCCAGGGCTTCGATGGGTGTCGCCAGCGAGCGCCCCTCCTGCCACTGCGCCGGCATCTCCTCATGGTCAGCGGCGGCCGCATTGCGCGGATCGATCAGCCCGCCCACCAGCGGAAGGCCCGCCCGCAGCAGCAGATACTCCGCAAAGCGTGCCTGACGTGCGTTCACGTGGAAGCTGCGCAACTGGGTGCCATCGTGCACGGCGATGCTGCGCCCGTAGGCGTGAATCCGGTAGCGGCGCAGGATGGACTCGACCACGATGCCGGGCACGTTCGCCACCGTGAAGCGATGCAGCCGCCCGTGCTTTGCCGTGCCGATGACCAGGTCAATCATGCTGAGGATGTCCACGGCTCACCGCCCCTTCTGCTCGACGGCGACCAGGTGCTCCTTCGCCAGCGCCAGGGCGCGCACCATCTCGATGAGCGCCGCGCCGGGACGATCCACGACGCCGGGCACCGTGCAGGTCAACGTGATGGCGGTCTCGCCGGCCTCGGTCACGGTGGTGATGAGCAGGTTGCCGGGCGGCATCACCCAGGCTTCGGCGGTTGGTGTTTCGATGAGATTCATAGCGTCCCCCTGTAGACGTAATAGACAGGGACGCCGGGGGAATGGTATCGTAATACCAGCCGGCGCCCTGTCGCCGGTGAGGGCTGGGATTCACGGTGTTGACGCACCGCCCAGCCCGTTACTCAATATCAATGATGAGTGTATTACACTCAAAGCCCGCTGTCAATTGTTACGCGCGTATTGCGGCCACAGCACCACAGCGGGGCGCACCGGCTCACAACACCACAGGCGGCGCAATGTGACCACAACGGACTATTACCTACCCAAAGATGCGCAAGCCCTCGTCGGGATCAGCGCATCGACCCTGCGCAACTACACCAGAGACTTCGAACGGTGGCTTACCACAGAGGCCACAACGACGCCGCGCCGCTTCACCGCTGCCGATCTCAAGCTGTTTGCGTTCGTGCGCTATCGCACGGCGGAGAAGTTGGAGACCATCGGCAAGGTGCAGGCTGCGCTCGATGAGGGTGAACTAGAGGCATTCGACTGGCAAGCGCCCGCAATGCCCACAACGCCCGCAGAGGCCACAGAGGGCGAAGCGGGGGCATTGGTGCCGCTGGAGTCGTTGCGCTTGCACCAGGCGTTACTGGTCGATGCGCAGCGCCGTGAAGAACACGCCAGCGCAGAGGCCGCCGAACTGCGCGCCCGCGTCGAAGCCCTGCAGAACGAGCTTGGTCGGGCGCAGGGTGAACTGGCGGCGGTCAAGGCCGGCCGGTACCGCGCGCCGGCCTGGTGGCGCAGTATCTTCGGCGGCCGGGAGGGGTGATCTTCCATGCGTAACACCCTCTATTACGGCGACAATGATGTCTAGGCTCACAGATCTCATTGCCCAGGCTAAAGCAAAAGACCCTCAATTGGGCATAGACTTGGAACGCGAGTTCAAGGCGCTATCTTCACGACGCGCTTTCGGATTGAACTTTGAGAGACACCGACCTGAAACCGTAGAGTTGCCGCAGCGCTCTGTAACAAAAGGCGACAAGGTGCGCGTGCTGCCCCCACGCGGTTCGCCGGAAAAAGGTGATCAGCGACTTTGGGTTGTCAAGAATATAGCGTCGGTCGATGGTTCGCGCGTCGCTCATCTGGAATTGTTGGAAAGCATCGAGCCTGCGAGCCAAGATGCGGCGGTCGATGATCTGGTGGTCGTAGCAGGCTTTCGTGACGTGATTTATCCCGGCTTGGTCAGTACGGGCAAGGTAGAGCGCGGCGGCGACAAGCCGTTTCACACCGTCATCAACGGCGAGAACTACCACGCATTGAAGGCGCTGACCTATACGCACCGGGGCAAGGTGGACGCCATTTATATCGACCCGCCATACAACACCGGTGCCAAAGACTGGAAGTACAACAACGACTATGTGGAGGGGGAAGACCTCTACCGGCACAGCAAGTGGCTGGCTTTCATGGAGCGGCGGCTGCTAGTTGCCAAAGAACTGCTCAACCCTGCCGATTCGGTACTGATTGTCACGATCGACGAGAAGGAGTACCTAAGACTTGGCCTGTTGCTGGAGCAAATGTTTCCTGGGTCACGTATCCAGATGATTAGCTCCGTCATCAATCATAGCGGCGTGGCCCGAGCCAAAGAGTTCTATCGCGCTGATGAGTATCTTTTCTTTGTATTCATCGGCGAGGCAGCAGTCACGCCTACCGGCCCAGATATGCTGAGCCCCCCCGAATCTTTCGAGGGAAAGAGGATCGACATCTGGAATCGACTTCTAAGACGTGGGACTAACGCCCGCCGACAGGACGGTGTGAAACAGTTCTATCCATTCTGGATCGACCCGGAAAATGAGCGTATCCATTCCGTGGGTGATTACATTCCGCTGGATGTCAGTCCCGATTCTGTGTCGCCACCCGAACCAGGACTGGTGGCGTGTTGGCCTATTCGTTCGGATGACTCCGAGGGGTGTTGGCAGATTAGTGCTAATACAGCCAGAAAAGGACTACAGGACGGAACCGTTCGACTGGGGGCCTATACTCGTACTAAAGGGCGGTGGTCGATTTCCTATCTCCGAAATGCTGAAAAACAGAGGATCAAGAGCGGAGAGATTGAAATTATTGGGCGGGATCAGAATGGCGCACTGATATTGAAGCAATCAGAAACTGTCGAACGGGTCAAGAATCCGGTGACTGTCTGGAATCAACGTTTACACAATGCCGGTGCGGG
>Ga0209476_10000940_pt1 | contig 20063 bp, 8 predicted proteins | sample KloWWTrecipitate_FD_187179 | JGI IMG/M metagenome (GOLD analysis project Ga0209476, IMG submission 187179) | Active sludge microbial communities from Klosterneuburg, Austria, studying microevolution and ecology of nitrifiers - Klosterneuburg... | ecosystem: Engineered > WWTP > Aerobic digester >... | reverse complement strand
GTATCTGAAATGCATGGGATGGGGCGTCGAAAATGGGCCATCGAGGAATCTGTCGGTCGCTAGCGTAACGGTGGCGCGACTCGGCCACGGCGGGGCCGATCTTTTGCACCTGCGCGCATGAATCAGGCCGCCTGTCGTCGCAGCAGCGCCTGCGCGTTGCCGATGCCCTTGAGCCAGGATTGTCCTATGGCGGCGGCTTTCTCCATCAAGGACTGTGCGTTTCCGATGGCTCGCCAGTAGTGGGTCTCAGTGCCGAATAGCTGCTGGTGCCATTGACGCTCGGTCAGGCCCAGCTTGCGGAGGATGGGCGGTTCCGTCAACTCGATATGGCCGGGTTTGTCGGGGCGGGTTAGTCGAGCTGTCCAGTCGATCAGGTCGACATAGTCTTCGGTCGAGATGGGCAGGAAGTCGGGTGACAGGGATGCATTGATCGAAGTCAGGGATTGACTGGCCGCGCGTGCGTTGGACCGGATAGTGGCGATACGTCTGGTCGCACTGGTGTGCAGTGAGGATTCCAGATTCTCGGCAATGCCCGCGCGAATCGGATTCAGGTCGACGTAGCTCATGCAGGAAAGCACGGCGGCTTCATCCAGGAGTGCCTGGCACTTGTATCGGCCTTCCCAGAATCGACCCGTGCAAGAATCTTCCTGATTCGCACGCCGCGCAATCGGCTCGTTGAGGCTGCGCATGAACCATGACAGGCTGCCGAGGCGCTGCCGGCAGACGGCAACGCGCTCGGAGTTGCCGAGCAAGGTTTGCTCCTTCAATCGACAGGCCCGGGAATCGACCTCCCCATCCGTTGTGGCCGGAAATAATCGGACCCACCGTTCGGCTACTTCCTCATCGGACCAAGCGGCAGCGGCGCCTGGATCGATGCGCACCACGACATGCACGTGATTGCTCATAACCGCATAGGCATACAGGCCAACCGCAAAGATATCGGCCAACTCCAACAGTCGCTGCTCTACCCAATCCCGCCGATGCTCGTAGGTCTTTCCGTTGTAGGGATCCATGCCGCAAAGCCAGGCCCTCCGCACGCATCGTGAAATGCAGTGGAAGAAGCCAGGCGACTCCGGATCGACGAGAAGGCTGCGCGCTGTGGTCATGCGTGAAGCGTGATGCGATCGAGCCCCATTGTCTGTAGGAAATTACTGACACACGACGTAGGTTAATGACGGGATTGTGGATGTTCCGCTTCCTCCCCGCTTCCTGACCGTCCGTTCCGTCCGACCCACGAAGCGATGGCCGCGCTGAACCTGCATCGAAACCAACCGCAGCACGAGTTTGCCGCCGATCTGCGCCGTGCCTTCTCCGGCATTGTCGCCGGCAACGTCAAGATCGAGGGCATGCGTGCGATCGAGCAGCACGGTCCGTTCCTGATTCGTGGTGACGACGAGATCATGCAGGCGCTGGATCAGTTGCTGGCCAGCTTTGTCGCCCAGCAACGCATGAAGCTCCCCGGCAACACGGCTTACGTGCCGTGCTACAAGGTGATTCACGACTGAGCGCTGGACTGGCTATGGCGTGCGAGTGCATGGTGCCGTCGCATACTGCGTGTGGCATCAATTTTGACGGGCGCGGAAGCAGGCGTTCGGGGCTAGCGAGGTAGGTACGCACACCCAAGGCATCCGTCCTCTGCGATCAAGCGCGCACGGTGGTTGTGTACGCACGGTCATACAAGTCCATCGAAAGGGCACCGTTACGCATCGCGCAGGAAGCACTGGACGCGGTTCGACCCGTTCTCGAATAGTTGTCATTGGCGCAAGGATCTAACGATCCCGAAAAGGCCGGATGCGCGCCCGCCGTGGTGGCGGGCGCGATCTGGGGTTGCCTTCCTGTCAATGCGTTGCGCGTTGCAGGGCAAACGTTCCGCTGCGCTCCAACTGCACCGCGAGTGCATCGCGGGTGCCGGCCAGCATCAGGGTGTTGCCTTCCAGAGCGATCAGTACATGGTCCGCCTCAAGCAGACTCCAGCGGCTGGATTGCACGCCCGAATCCGGTTGCGCGACCAGGCGCAGCCACACTTGATCGCCGATGCGCATTGCCTCAATGCGGAAGCTTCGATCTGCCGCCGCGACCAGCGTGGTGCGCTCGAGTGAGCCCAGTGCGCTGGCATCAACGCGCAGGTCGACACTTTGTGTGCCGGTCAGCTCAGCGAACGCAGACAGTGTGGTGCCATAACCTTCTGCACCATCACCGCCCAGCTCGAAGCCATCACGGAACAACACCATGTCGGTGATGTCGCTGGCGTTGACGGCACCATTCGGCCCGGTCGCAGTGATCGTGTTGATGATGCGTTCGTTTCCGCCACTGAGTGCTACGGCGTCGAGCAGGTAGACCACGCTGCTCCCGGCTGGCAAATCGATCACGTCGTTCAGACTTCCCGTGCCGCTGCTGGTGCAGGTTGCAGCGTTGATCGGGATGCACTGCCAGAGCGCAGTCGTCGCATCCAGCTCGGCCGGCAGCGTGTTGCTGACCACCACGCCGAGCAGATTCGAGCTGCTCGAATTGCCGACCGTGATCGTATAGCCGAGCGGGTGATCGAACTGCACGAACGAAACTCCGTCGGTGATCGTCACATTGAGCCCGGTAGCCTGAGCCGTGCTGGTTGCCGTGAATTCGACCGTGGCGGCAACCCCGAGCGTACTGGCGCTGGCCGTATCGGTGCCGGGTGTGGGGTCAAGAATCCAGCCGCCAAGCGTGGCGAAGCCATTGCTGTCAGTGACCTGCACGGCACCACTGAGCGTGCCGCTGTCCGTTCCGGCGGTAAAGGTGACCGTTGCGCCGGCAACCGGATTGCCGCCAAGGTCGGTGACACGAACCGAGGGCAGGGCACCGGTAAGCAACTGGCCGGCAATGCCAGTAAAGCTGGCTCCGCCATTGGCGACGATGATTGCGGCTGCGCCAGGCACGATGGTGATCATGCCGTTGGCCGGGCTTGCACTGTAGTTCGGCGAGGAGCCATCCAGCACAGCCAGCACGGTATAGATGCCGACGTTCAGCGGTGCCGTGGCGCTAGCGTTGTAACTGATCGTCACGCCTGCCGGGAAGCCTGCGACTTCACCGCTGACGCTGGCACTGGCCGCATGCGCATTGCCGTCATAGGCGAACGTGCCGAGACCCGACAGAACGATGCTGACGGGTTTGGGCAAGATCACCAGGGTGGTAGTGGCCGTTCCCTGATAGGACTGGCCGGCATCGATACTGACACTGACCGTGTAGCTGCCCGCGTTGACCGGTCCACAGGCCGGATCAGTCGAAGCGCAGGTCGCCACCACATTGTTGCCGGAGTCGGTATAGACCACGGTCCAGTCCAGACCGGCAGGCGTCGTACTGACCACAGCGTCATGCAACGTGCCATCGAAGGTGTACAAAAGTGTGGACGGATTGAAGCTGATTCCCGCGTTGCCGATGACTACGTTGGTCGAGACGTTGGCATTGGCCAGCGAGGGTGCCGTGTTCGGGTCAGCCTCGGCCGCATCGACCACATCAGCCACTGCGCCGTACGCGCCTTCGCTGGCGTAGGTGAAGCGGAAGCGCCAGCTCCACGACGGCGAATCAATCGGGAACGCCGCATTCGGCCTGGGGAACAGATAAACCAGGTCGTTGCCATCCTGCACGAACTCCGGTTGCAGAAGCGCGGTGGCATCAACCCAGTTGCCGCCCTGGTACAACTCCATCTTTTCCAGATCAGCCACGGTCATCAGGTCGGCGCCGCCATTCTTGGACATGCGCACGCGAACCCAGAAGGTGCGACCGACAAAATCGGCTGGATCAGCCAGCAAGGTTCCGGTGTACTCGGCGCCTTCGCCGACCGGCACATCATCGACCGGCCCGAGCAGGAGCAGGTTCATGTCCGGAATCACCACTGCGGCATCGACCACTGTCGTGGAGATGGCTGCAGTATCGAACGCGAACGGTGTCGGATTGCCCGCATCGGCGGCATGGATCACGCGCGAGGTGGCCGTGTAGGTGCCGGTGTCGGCATACGTGAAGCGGAAGTTCCAGCTCCACTCGGCATCCTCGATCGGGAAGCCACCGGGCAACTGCGCCTGCGGGAACAGGTAGACCAACTCCGTACCGACCTGGGTGAAATCGCCCGGCGGCAAGGGTTGCCACGCGCCGCCATAGTAGATTTCCATCGCCGACAGATCGCCGATGACCAGCGCATGGGTACCGCCGGCCTTGGCGATATTGACCTTGACGAAGAAGGTTTCACCGGTGTGCAGGGAGGGATCAGCCAGCATTGTGCCGGTGTACTCGGTTGGCACGCCGACACTCACCGACTCGGCCGGACCGGCCAGCACCAGCTGGATGTCGGTCGGTGGGAGGGCATCGATGACCACGGTGGCGATCGAGGCGGTCACGGTCGGCACGATGGCAATCTTGGTTACGCCATCAACCAGATCCGATGTGGTGGTGTAGGTGCCGGTATCGGCAAAGCTGAAGCGCACGTTCCAGGTCCAGCTGGGATCCTCAATCGGGAACCCGGCGGGATAGCCCGGGATGCCATCGGGGAACTGGTAGACCAGATTGGCACCTTCCTGGGTGAAGGGAATCGAGCCAAACACCGTCTGCGCATCGGCCCATACGCCTTGATAGAAAATTTCCATCGTGGCCAGGTCGGCGATCTCAAGTGGATGGTTTCCGCCCGACTTGCTCAAAGTAACCTTGTAGCCAAAGGTCTCGCCTTGGTGCAGGGCCGGATTGGCCAGCATGGTCGCCGCGTACTGCGCGGTGTCGCCGACGTGGATCGGATCGACCGGGCCATTCAGGACCAGGGCGATGTCGCCGTTGCCGTTGACGATCTCGAAGGTGTCGCTGGCCGAACCCGAATAGTTCGGATCGATCACTATGGCGACAAGCGCATAGCTGCCGACCGCGATCGGCGGCGAGCTGCTGCCGTCATAGGTGACGCTGACCGAAAGGCCGGCTGGCGTGGTTTCGACCAGTGCCGATTTCGGTGAACCGTCATACGCCTGGACCAGATACGACAAGCTCACGCTGGCCGGAGCCGGTGTCACGTTCGCCGTATTGCTGCCGCTGGCATCGTAGTTGGTACCGGTGCAAGTGGCGTTGACCGGATAGTTGCCGACATTCGGGCCGACCGTGCCGGTCACGTTGCAACTGCTGGCCGGTTCTTCAGCGATGTTTGCATTGACCGCATGCGTCGACCCGCTGTAAACAAAGTTGAGCTGGCCCCAGGCTACGCTGCCCACCGCCTTGGCCACGATTGCCGTGGCGTTGCCGCTGGCACTGTGGGTATCGCCGCTGCAGCTGGCCGAAACCGGGTAACTGCCGGCAATGGTCACGCTGGCAGGCGTCACGCTGCATACGCCGGTTGGATCTTCGGCAATGTGCGCGGTCAGGGTTTGCGCCGCGCCGGTGTAGACCAGGTTCAAATTGTCGAACACGACGGTACCGACAATCAGATCATTGGTCAGGTTGAAGCTTGCATCCGGGCTCAAGGTTCCGCTGCTGGCGCTGACCGTGTAGCTGCCAGCGGTGCCATTGGCGGTGGCCGTGCTGCTCAGGCTGCCGTTGTAGTCGCTGCTGCCACTGACCGTGCCCAGACTGGCGCTGGCGCCGGTTGCCGGCGCGCTCAAGGTGATGGTTTGCGCAGGCACCGCACCACCGAGTGCATCAAGCACGCGCGCAACCAGTGGCTGGGCAAACGCGGTGCTGATCGTCGCGTTCTGGCCACTGCCGGAATCCGCCACGATCTGTGCGGGCGTGTTGTCGCCGCACAGCGCATTGCCGATCGGATTGGCCGAAAGCGGATTGGCAATCAATGCGGTCGGACTGGTTGCCGTCGCACCGCCATACCAGTTGGAACCGACCACGAGCTCACCTGCGGCCCAATTGGTCAGTACCAGGGTGGTGGCCTCAATGCGGTTGTGCAGGATCGGACCCATCGTATGGGAACCCGGCCACGGGCTGCCCAATGCAAACAGGCCGCGCGTACTCGCGGTCACCGTGTTGCAGACGATACGCACGTCGGTCGCGTTGCCCGGGGTAACCAGCAGGCCGGAATCCATGCGCGCGATGCTGTTGCCGGTGACCAGTACATCGGTGCTGGTGGCGAGCTGGATGCCGGCGTTGCCGGTGCCAAACACGGTCACCGCGTCGATATCGTTGTTCTCGACCAGCGAACCATTGTTCTGGGTCAGCTGGAGATTGACGCTCTGGATATGCCGGAACACGTTGTCGTGTACATGTGCATTGGTGGCGCTGTCCAGACGGATGCCCATGGCCCACTGGCCGGAACCGGAACCGTTGGCGAAATCCTGCAACAGGTTGCCCGCGATCTCCAGATTGGTGGTGCCGCCGACATTGATGCCGACACCGGTGCTGTGACTGGAAACGTAGTTGAGCAGGCGGTTGTTGATGAAGCGGATGTCGTTGCGCGAGCTGCCCGAAGCCGACTGCATCATGCGTCGGCCATTCACCCCATTGATCTCGATGCCATCGACGACCACGTCGCCGGCATTGATGCTGAGCGGCACGTTGAGGGTAGGATCAAAGCCGGTGCCCAATTGATGCAGCACGGTTTCGTTGCTGCCACGCGCACCATTGTTGCCCGCTGTGCCGGCATGTGCACCGAGGATCTGCGTACCGGCCTTGTTGACCAACACGTTTTCGGTGTAGTCACCCGAGCAGACCAGAATCGTGCTGCCGGCCGGCATGGTGTCGATCGCGTCCTGGAGGGTGATGAAGTCGGGGGTCGGGCAGGTTGCCGACGCCGAGGGGTGCGTGCCGAGCGTGTCGTCGTTCACTGTTGCGGTCGCTGCCGCTGGTGTGACCTGGACGATCAGCTTGACGATCGCATTGTCCAGTTGGGCGCGAACTGTCGAATAGCCGGAAGCAAGTCCGGTCAATGGCGACTGTGCCTGCGCGGCAAGCGTATCGACCGACCCCGCGAGCGCGCCACGCGTGGCGCTGAGCGCAACTGCGGTGTTGTCCGGGAAAGCGGTGCCGACCAGTGCATTGACCGAGTTGTAGCGCAGGTCGACGCCGATCTGGGAAGCATCGCCCGGGTTGATTGTCGACGGCGTGGCGTTGGCCTTCAGCACCAGCCAGGGCGAGAAGCTCGCCGCACCCGTCACGCTGTCGCAGATCGCGGCAGCCGGTCCTTCATTGCAGCCCCACCAGTTGTTGGTGAAGGCGCTGACGCCGCCACCAGCGCCATCGATCAGGCCGCTGTCGTTGTCGACGATGCGGTTGAAAGCGGCGGTGGTGGTCAGGCTCTTGCCACCGGTGCGCTGGGTGTCGATGCCGTGATCGTAGTTGTGGATCGTGTTCGAGGTGAGCGTGACGTTATTGTCGAACTCTCCGTAGTAGAACGTGGTGGTGCTGAACCACGCGCCGCTGGTGTCGCCACTCGAGGTAGTTGCACCGGCTCCGTCCACGATGTTGCGCAGGAAGGCCGAGGTGCGCACCGTGCCGCCATCGGTACGGCCGCCAAAAGCGCCGAGTCCGACTGCGCAATTACTCACCACGTTGTCGCGCAGAAGGATGTCCTGATAGGGCACGAAGGTCCAGATGCCGTAACTGTCGACCCGACCGCAATCAACCGTATTGCCAGCGATCAGGTCGGTGTCGCTGCCCACATCGTTGTTGTTGTCCGAGTGGATGCCACTGCCGGAATCGGTCACCGTGTTGTTGGTGAACTGGGTGCCGGACGAGAAATTTGCCGCGATCGCGTCACTCGCGCCGCTGACCGAATTGCCATCGATCACGCCACCGCCGGTGCGGATGAAGATGCCGATCGAGGCAGGATCGGAATCGACATTGCTGATCGTATTGTTGCGAAATTCGGATTGGCCACCACCGGTCGGCGCGTACAACGCACGCAGGTAGATGTTCTGCACGGTGGTATCGTGCACGTAAAAACCGGTATAGCCCAACCCGGTGCGGTAGTCGGTCATGATGCCGTTGCGTGCGGCAATGTTTGGCGAGATGGCCGGGTTGATGCCATCCACGCTGAGCGCACTGATCTCCACATCGTTGGCCTGCACCAGCATGACGACGCTGGCAACCACCGTACCACCGTCGCACATCGAGCCGCTTCCACCACCAGCGCTACAATTGGGGTTGTACAAAGCCGGAACCAGGATGGTCGCGCCTTGGCCTGCGCCAATGAAATGCAGCGGCTTGTTGATAACAAGGTTTACTGCGTAGCTGCCCGCTGCGATATGCACGTTGTCATACGGATCCGCCACCACAATGGCGTGGGCAATTGTCAGGCACGGCGTGGCCGGGTTGCTGCAGTTATTCGCAGAATCGTTGCCGGTGGTGGCCACGTAACGATCTGGCGCGAAGTTGACCACCGCGAATGCCTCGACTGCTTCGCCACCGGTTTCCACACCGCCATCGGAGTTGGCCGGTGCACCAGTCTTGACCAGGATCTGACCGTTTGGCTGTTGCAAGCCAGTCAGGTAGGCAAAGCCCGCGTTGATGCTGCTGGCGTAGGTGCTGGCGTCGAACGCGGCCAACGCCAGCATGGCGTAAGCAGTGGCCTGCGAATTTGGACCATCGCTGCCTGGCCCTGGAATCGCATCACTGGTGTCGGAGAAGGCACCGTCATCGGCACCGCCGGAAACCTGCAATCCCGCAAGGATCGCGGCCAGATCGGCCGTGGAGTTTGCCGCTGCCCAGCCGCCTGCGGCCGGATCAAGGTCGATGCCGGTCAGGGCCGAGGCCCAGATTGCACCGGAAAGTCCAATTGCATCATAGGTGGTATGGCCCGAACCCGGACCACCCAGCTCCAGACTTTGCGCGATGGCAGCCATCAAGGCGGTGGTTTCAGCACTGCGGCCAGCGTCATGCGCAGCAATCGCGAGTTTGGCCAGGTCCCAGGAAACCAGTTCCGGAGTGCTCGCGCGGGCGGCAAAGTCGCTGGCGATGTAGTCGGCCAGATCCTGATCGGCAGCGGCGCCGTAGATGCCGGTCTGCAGTCGATCCCAGAATTCGGTGTCGACGAAAGCGGCATAGCTCGAATCACCGCTTTGCACGGAGAGCTCGGCAAGAAAAAGCGGATCGTGGCTGGCGAAGCGATGATGGCCATCACCCCAGTCGAATTCGGTCAGGCAGTTGGCCAGCTGGCAATCGCCATTGGCAACGGCGGCCTGCAGTAACGCGGGGTCATGGTTGCGCGCGTACGCACGCAACAGGCCGAGCGCGGTTGCACCCTGCGTGTTGCGGTAGGCAACGGTTTCGCCTGGGGTAAAGGGGAATGCACCACTCGGCAGTTGTTCGGAGATCAACCAGCTTGCGGCATCGCCGGTAACACTGGCCACACCGACGCCGGACTTGGCGGGTGCCGCAATCAGCGCGCCGCTCTGCACGGAAGCAAACAGGCCGCCTGCGTCACGTTGGCTGAGGTCAGCCGACGCCGGTGGGCGCGAGCGCTCCGCAGAGGCCGCCGATGCCAGCATGGGGACCATCATGCCGAACACCAGCAGTCCGAAAAAAACGCTGCTTCGCATATTGCGGAAAACCGCTGCACCAAATTCCATGATCTACTCCTTAGTTCAACGATCTTGAGCTTTCTATTTCGTGATTACATTAAAAACAGTACAAAATGTGTTCAATTCATCGGATCGATTCCGCAAGATCCCGCTGCCTCTCATTGTGCTTCGCCGGCGATGATCTCGAAGTCGTCGCGAAACAGCACAGTCTGGACATCCACGCTGGCTTGGTCATTGGTTGAATTGACGTCATCGCTGGCGTTCGCACTGACGACATTGCTGATCAGTTCGTTCATGCCCTGCGTGTCGGCAAGCAGATCGACTGCAAGAAGATAGGTCACATTGCTGCCCAGCGGAAGAACCACGTTGTCGGTGAGGTTTCCATTGCCGCTGGTTGCGCAACTCGCGCCGCCCCCGGCGATACAGCTCCAGGTAGCGCTGGCATCATCCAGTTCGGGCGGCAGAGTGTCACTGACCGTCGCCGCGTTGATCATGCGATTGCCGACGTTGCTGACCGTGATTGTGTAGATGATTACATCACCATTCTGGGCAAAAGCCCGATCGACGCTGATGGTCACGCCGAGATCCGGTGCCGCTGCTTCGATGATCTCGAGCGTCGCGTTTGTGCTGCCGGCGTAGTTTGGATTGGTGATTGTGGCGGTTACTGCATAGTTGCCAATGGCGATCGGTGGAGTGGATGCGCCATCGTAGGTGGTCGCAACCGCAAGGCCAACCGGATTGGTAGTGACGTTGACCGGCTTCGGCTGGCCGTCGAATTCCTGGACCAGATTGCTGATCGACACCGTAGCCGTTGCCGGGGTGATCTCGATCTGGCCGCTGGCGTTGCTCGCGGTGTAGTCGGTGACCGACGCGTCGAGCGCGCCCACGATCGCATACACACCGACATCATGCGGCGGGGTGGCGCTACCGTTGTACGCAAGCGTGGTCGATGCCGGGAATCCGGCCACTTCTCCGCTCACGGTGATGCCTGCGAGGTGATCTGCATCGTCGAAAACGAAGGTGCCGGTGCCGGTCAATCCCAGCACAAGACTGGCTGGGTCAACGGTCACGCTGGTGCTGCCACTGGCGGTATAGTTGGTGCCATCGCAGATTGCCTGAGCAGTCGCACTGCCGACATGCAAAGGCGCCTCGGGGATGTAGCTCAAACTGCAGGCGCTGGTGTTGACTGCTTCCTCGGCGATCAACGCGGTCGTCGTATGAGTGCTGCCATCGAAGGTGAAGCCGGTCGCGCCAAAGCTCAGCGTGCCGATCGCCTTGGCCACTGTCACATTGACCGAACCACTGGCATCGTAGTTGTTGCCAATGCAGTTAATGGCAATTGTGTAGCTGCCCGCAGCGGTAACGGAGGCCGGTGTCGCCGTGCAACTGGCTCCGGCTTCCTCGACCATGGATGGCATGAGTGCTTGCGCGCTGCCGGAATAGGTGAAAGCGGATTGGCTGAGTTGCACGGTGCCGTTCGCCTTGGCCACCGAAACCACTGCATTGCCGCTGACGTTGTAGGCGGAACTGGTGCAAACCGCGCTGACCTGTGTGTCACCGGCATCGGTAACGCTGGCGGGCGTGACCACGCATGTGGCCGTCGCGTCTTCCTGCAAGGTCGCGCTGATCGGATGCGCGAGGCCGTCGTAGGTGAATGCAAGCGGTGAAAAATCGATCGTGCCAACCGTGATCAGCGGCACCCAGGCGTAATCGACCTGACCGAGCGTGGTCGCTGCGAGCGTGCTCAGATGACGCTCGAAAGTCTTCGCCCAGACCGCATCAAACGCGGCCTGGTTCATGCTCGCCATCGGCACGCCGCCAAACGAATTGCCCGGCGCGCTGAGATCCCAGATGAAGGGCCGTTTCTCGCTGGCCGTGTTGGCCCCGCCGCTGTAGGAAATGCCTTCACCAATCGAGTAGGCGGACGTGCCATTGCAGGTCCCGCCGCTGTTGTGATTGAGAGCCGTGCAACTGCGGTCATCGATCGCGATGTACCAGCCGATGTTGCTGTCGAAGTCATTGGCATCGGCAGCCGTGGTGCCGCCGATGGTGGCCGCGATGGGTGAGTCGCCGCTGGCCAGGCCACCCTTGTCGTTGTCGTTGACGAACAATATGGCCTTGCCGGTGTTGGCCGCACCGCTGCCCATGAAATTGTTGTCGATGATCGACAAGCCGCCGAATGCGACCGGATTGGGTGGCGTGCCGGTCTGCACGATCCGGTTGCCGACGGTGATCGCGGTGAACTCGCTGGCGTTGGTTTCCGGCTGGAAGGTGTTGCTGCGCACGGTGACGTCGCGTCGGCTTTGCAACCACAACGCGCGGAACTGATTGGTGAACCCGGCGAACTCGTTGCCCTCAACCAGGGTCGGCGCACTCTGGTTGCCGGCCACACGCAACAGGTGCGATTCCGAACTGGTCAACGTGGCAGGGTTCAGTGGCAATGCGATCGGGCTCGCGCTCGAACCGGGCGTCCAGTAATGGTTGTTGGTGATGTTGAGCGCGGTTGCCGTGCCGCCGACTGGATTGATCTGGTTCTGCAGGCGGCCAAAAAACCAGTTGCCATCGATGGTCAAATGACGCTCGGTCGGATCGGTGGCCGCGGTGCCATTGGTGCTCAAGGTCCACAAATCGACGGTGCCGCCGGCAACCTGATTGCCCTGGATCAGACCCAGGCTTTGTTCAAACAGGATTGCGCGCTTGGGTGCGTAGGTGTTAAAGATAGAACTACCGACAGTCGGCTCGATCACATTGTCGCGCAGAGTGACAAAACCACCGGCCATGCGCGCAAAGCTGGCTGGAATCGAACTGGCGGATCCTGCACCGCTGAAGGCACCGTTGATCGAGATGCCAAACGCATTGCTGCCGTTGGCAGTGATCTTGATGTAGCTGTTGTCGATCAGCAGGCCATCAATATCGCCAATCGCGACAATCGCTTCCTTGGTGCGGCCGAGATGGGTTTGCACATAGAGGTTGCGGATGGTCACATCGGGCACGTTGTTGACCCAGATCATGCGCTGTGAGCCTTGCGATCCACCGCTGGCTTGCTGCAACACGCTGGCGTTCGCGGCCAGGTTGTCCAGCGTGCCGGGCGCCGTATGCGGATCAACGGCGAACGGCGTGTTGTCGCCGATCAGGCTCAAACCCGCCTTGTTGATCTCGATGCCGGGCGCGACGAACGGATAGTTGCCCGCTGCCACATGCACGCTGTCATTGGCGGCGGCTTTGTTGATCGCGGCCTGGATGGTCTTGCAGGGCGCTGCAGCGCTGGCACAACTGGCACCATTGTCGCCGGAAGGCGCAACGTACCAGTCGGCCGCCCTGGCGGGCGCGGCGGACAGGATCGCGCTCGCCAATAGGGCCATACTGGCTGACAGCCATCGACCGGGAGTAAGGGCTGAATTTCTGCTTGAGCCGACACGCTGAATGACCAAGCGGGTTTCGCGAGCCGCCAGGTCCTCATCTTCATTCAACATGCGCCGACTTCTCCGTTGCCCCGTCTGATCCAGGGCGGGTGCGCTACCGGCCCCCGCGTCGATTCAAGCGTTGCGAACCAGCATTAACCGTACCAAGTGCCCTGAGGCCCGCCAGGCTCCATGCCCGAGAGCTCCTTTCGCGCCCGGCTTGTTGGCGCAAACTTGTGTCCTGTGGGCCAGTCGGTAGCTGAATGGGCGTTGCTTGCAACGGATTGATTCCCAATCCGAATTGCCTCGAAATGTGTCGCGCGTCACATTCTGACACTGACTGTCGACAGCCAGTGCCACGTTATGTCCCGGATTTCCGCCTTGGATTGATCGAGATGACAGCTTGACCCGCATTATGTAGACGTCGCGGCGTGATGCCTGAGTCCTGCGGATTCCATGACGTCGATCATCGACGCCCCGGCACCCCAATCACTTGCTGCCGTTGCGCGCCCCGAACTTGCGGGCACCATGCGGGCACACGCAAAGAACCAAAAAAAAAGGCTTGCGAAGTCATCGCAAGCCTTTGAGATTGGCGCCCGAAGTTGGACTCGAACCAACGACCCCCTGATTAACAGTCAAGTGCTCTAACCAGCTGAGCTATTCGGGCGGAGCCGCGCATTTTCGCGGCATCACCGAAGATCGTCAAGCCCCATGCGCCAGCCCAAGCGCCGCGTGCGTCATCTCGCGCATCATTCAGCTGTCAATGGCTGAGCAGGCTGCCGCCGCCTGAGCTTGGCTGGGTACGCCGCTGCGCAGGCGGCCCGAGTTGCTTACCACCAAGCTTGTAGCCGATGCCGTGCCACGTCGATCGCAGACGGTGAGGGTCAGGTTGCTGCCATCCGAGGTGCCATCGGCCTGATAGCGAATGCGATGACGGCCGCTGGTGCTGAGTATGGCTACCCCGGCAGGTTGTGCCTGGGCGACCCCGATGACCTCTTCATCGACTTCATGTTCGCCATTGTGGTTGTTGTCGATGAAGTTGATCCAGCCTTGGTGCCAGCGCAGATCATGCGCACAATCGATCTGGTTTGCCGAAGGGCAGACCACGATTTGTCGGCCCCGCATCGCCGCTCCGATTCGTGCCTGGTTGATCGATACCGACAAGGCGCTGCGCGCCGAACGCGAGGCTCCCGATTGCATCAGGTTGCCAAAGGCGGGCATCGCCATCGAGGTCAGTACAGCGATAATGGAAAGCACGATCATGAGTTCGATCAGGGTGATGCCCGCTGCATTCTTGGGTTGTGCTTGCATGGCTGGTTTCCGTCCGCAGGAAGGTGTGTCCATGCTTGCGCAGGGCGGCGTCGGTGGCCATGGCGGTTTGTTGCATAGCCGTGTAGGAAAATGCCGATTGTCGATGCATGGACATCTGGTTCGCCTGATCCGGCGCGACTTGAACTCCCCGGTGGCACCACGATCTGCTCAACGGTTGAACTTGTTTGGCCGTATCGGCGTGCGGCCGTATCCTGTGGCTCGTCCGCATCCCCGATTGACGCGACCGGCTGACTTCAGCTTCCAGCGATCCGGACCTACCTGTGCAGAAAGCCGATGACTGACCGATTCCAGCTCGAAGCGCCGTATCGACCCGCCGGCGACCAACCGCAGGCGATCGAGCGTCTGGTCGCCGGCTTTGAGTCCGGGCTTGCCCGGCAGACCCTGCTTGGCGTGACCGGTTCAGGAAAGACGTATACCATTGCCAATGTTATTCAGCAGGTGCAGCGGCCGACCCTGGTGATGGCGCCGAACAAGACGTTGGCGGCGCAGCTCTATGGTGAGTTCAAGGAGTTTTTCCCGCATAACGCCGTCGAATATTTCGTCAGCTACTACGACTACTACCAGCCCGAGGCTTATGTTGCCTCGTCGGATACCTATATCGAGAAGGATGCGTCGATCAACGAGCACATCGAGCAGATGCGCTTGTCGGCGACCAAGACCTTGCTGTCGCGCCCGGATGCGCTGATCGTGGCGACGGTGTCGGCGATCTACGGCCTCGGCAAGCCCGAGGACTATTTGCAGATGCGCCTGATCCTCGCCCGTGGCGAACATACCGATCAGCGCAAGTTGATCCGCCATCTGACCGAGCTGCAGTACACGCGCAACGACATGGAGCTGCGGCGTGGCAGCTATCGCGTGCGCGGAGAGGTGATCGACGTGTTTCCGGCCGAATCGGAAACCGAAGCGCTGCGCATCGAATTGTTCGACGGCGATGTCGAAAACCTGGCGATCTTTGATCCGCTGACCGGCGAGGTGCTGCGCAAGGTGCCGCGCTACACGGTTTATCCGAAAACCCATTACGCGACTACGCGAGCGGCGACCCTCAACGCGGTCGAGACCATCAAGGTCGAGCTCAAGGAGCGCCTGGAGGAGCTCTATGCGGCAAACAAGTTGCTTGAAGCGCAGCGCTTGCAGCAGCGCACCCAGTTCGATCTGGAGATGATGGCCGAGATCGGCTACTGCCAGGGCATCGAGAACTATTCACGACATTTGACCGGGGCCGCGCCAGGTGATCCGCCGCCGACCTTGTTTGATTACCTGCCGGCCGATGCCTTGCTGGTCGTCGACGAATCACACGTGACGATTCCGCAGCTCGGTGGCATGTACAAGGGCGATCGTTCACGCAAGGAAAATTTGGTCGAATACGGATTTCGACTTCCTTCCGCACTCGACAATCGACCGCTTCGCTTCGATGAATGGGAAGCGCGTGCGCCGCGCTGCATCTTTGTCTCAGCCACCCCAAGCGCCTACGAACTGGAAAAATCGGCGGGTAGCGTGGTCGAGCTGGTGGTGCGTCCGACCGGCTTGATTGACCCGGAAGTCGAGATTCGTCCCGTGCGTACCCAGGTTGACGATCTGCTTTCGGAAGCCAATGCACGCATCGCCATGGGTGATCGTGTGCTGGTCACCACGCTGACCAAGCGCATGGCCGAAAACCTGACCGAATATCTCGGCGAGCATGGCGTTCGCGTGCGCTATCTTCACTCGGATATCGAGACGGTCGAGCGTGTGGAGATTCTGCGCGACCTGCGTCTGGGCGAGTTCGATGTGCTGGTCGGGATCAACCTGCTGCGCGAGGGTCTGGACATGCCGGAAGTCTCGCTGGTGGCGATCCTCGATGCCGACAAGGAAGGTTTCCTGCGCTCGTCAGGCTCGCTGATCCAGACCATCGGCCGGGCCGCACGCAATCTGCGCGGCAAGGCCATCCTTTACGCAGACAAGATGACGCGGTCGATGAAGATCGCCATTGACGAAACCGATCGCCGTCGCGCCAAGCAGGTTGAATACAACCTCGAACACGGCATCACCCCGAAGGGCGTCAGCAAGAAGATCACCGACATCATGGAAGGTGCGCGTGCCGAATCGGAGCGCTCGGGCAAGCGTGATCGCCGCGGCCGCCTCTCGGCTGCCGATCGCCAGATTGCCGAGGAAGCCGCGGAATACGGCAAGCTGTCACCCGACCAGGTGGCGCAGCGCCTGAAGAAGCTCGAAGCGCAGATGTACAAACACGCCCGGGATCTGGAATTCGAGGACGCCGCCCGCGTGCGCGACCAGATTCACCGGCTTCGCGAGCAAGGCCTGATTGGTTGAGCGTGTTTCGCTCAGCGCTGCACCCAGCCACGATCCACCAGCGCATCGATCAGCGCGTGGGTGTATTCATGTTTGTTGCGGAAATCCAGGTGCGAACCATCCGCCAAAGGAATGTTTTCCAGAGCCGATATCTCGGTGTACCGAAGCGCCGGGGCGTGAATCGTGGCGGAGAGCCGATCCCAGTAAAGTGATGGGGGAAACGCCTCGTCGGCGTATTCGCGCAACTTTCCCGACGTTGGCGTATCGTAAAAAACGACCTCGCCGCCGCGCCCCTTGATCTGCGCCACCCATTTGCCCACTTCGGCCAGTCCGGCAAGCCATTGTTCGGGTGAAGGTGGCGGATCGCTCTGCAGTCGGCGCTTGAACCCGTCGACGAACGCCTGGGTCGCCGCCGCTGTGTCAACCCGCTGGAAATCGATGTCGGCACTGCGATCGCGGTGGAACCGGATATGGGATTTCCACGGATCGGCACGGCCGCCCGACCAGCGCAGCAGGGTTGGCAGCAGGCCGAAATCCGGATTGGCGATGACCGCCGTGCTTTGCCAGAGATCCAGTGCGCGCCGATGCACGCGCCAGCTGGGCGTCCACTGCTTTCGGTGGTAGTCCACGTATGGCTGCTGCATGTCGAAGTAGTGGGCGCTGAGCCCTCGCGCGTCGATATCGCACAACACGACACCGTTGAAATCTTCGTCTTCGGCCAGGTCGCGCAGCACCGCCAGCGGATAATGCCCGTTGATCGCCAGCATCACTGGCCGGTATCCGGGCAGGGCGTCTTCAAGAACATCCATGTCTACGCTGAACTCGATGCGCGAGGCACCAAGGATCACCAAAGGCGTGCGCGAACCCCGTGCATCGACTTGATCACGTTGCTCGGCCCAGAGAAGCTTGGAGTCGATGATTCCGGACTCATAACCCAGGCTGCGCCAATGCAGCTCAGTACCGACGCACACGGCGACAGCAACCAGCGCACAAAAGAAGCACGCCACGCCCCAGTGGCGGATCGAGCTAGAACTGGAAGTAGATGAACGCATGGTTGTCACCGGGTGAAAGCACGATCATGGCCGTCATCAGGCCAAGCAGGAGTCCGAGCAGGGGAGCGGGCAGGCGTGAAAACCATGGAATAGGCCCACTGTTCCGGAATAGCGCGTGGACCAGCACCAGCAGCGAGAACGTGACCAGGACGGCGAGTTGGCTGGGGCCAAGCCGGCCAATGCCCGTGGCCGCCGCGTGCAGATCGAAAAGACTCAGCATGATTTGCCAGCCTTGGCTGACGTCCGCAGCACGAAACCATGCCCAGGCGGTGCAGACACCGAGCAGGGTGATGATTGCGTAGGCGAATCGAAGCACGACATTGTTCCAGCGCGCTGGCCACAGGTGTGCACGCATCGTGCGTTCAAGCACCAGATAAAGGCCATGCAAGCCACCCCAGATGACAAACGTCCATGCGGCACCGTGCCACAAGCCGCCGATCAACATGGTCAGCATCAGGTTGCGCAACGTGCGCCATTCGCCTCCACGATTGCCGCCAAGGGAGACATACAGGTAATCGCGCAGCCAGCTCGACAGCGAGATGTGCCAGCGACGCCAGAAATCGGAAAAGCCGACCGCGGCGTAAGGGTTGCGGAAGTTGATTGGCAAGACAAATCCCAATGCCAGGGCGCTGCCCAGGGCGCAACTGGAATAGCCGGCGAAGTCACAGAATATCTGCCCGCTGAAGGCGAGCACACCGGTCCACGCAGCGGCGCTGTCGGCGGTGCCGGGAGCATCGAAATACGCGTTGGCAATCGGCGCGAAAACCGAATCCGCGAGGACGATCTTTTCGAACAATCCCAGGATCAACAGGGCCAGGCCCATGCCGAGTCCGGCCGACGTTGTCGATCTCGGCGTCTCGATCTGCTCGCGCATCTGCGTAAAGCGGGTGATCGGCCCGGCCACCAGTTGCGGGAAAAATCCGACGTAGAGGGCATAGTCGCGCCAGCTCGCAGTCGGCCTGAAGCGGCGGCGATAGATGTCGATGCAGTACGACAGCGAATGGAAGGTGTAGAACGAGATGCCAATCGGCAGGACGATGTCGAAGGCGGGCGGCGCGTAATTGACGCCTGCGCCGGCGAGCGCGGCGGCAAAATTGTCGAGCAGAAACCGGCTGTATTTGAAGTAGCCAAGTACACCGAGATTGATGAGCAGGGTGGCGATGACCCACAACTTGCGTCGGCGTGGATCTTCGGCGGCATCAATACGCCGGGCGACAAGCCAATCCAGCGTCGTCGAGCCAAGCAGCAGCAGCAGGAAAGGCGGATTCCACGCTGAATAAAAGACATAACTGGCAACCAGGAGCAGCCATTTGCGCGCGCCCCAGGCGCGCAACGCGTTGTAGCCCGCAAGCACCAGTGCAAAGAAGGCAAGGAAGGTGAACGAGTCAAATTGCATGCGCTGCTGTTGCCTCTGCGGTCGCCGCGGTGGCAACTCTCCCGGCTTGAACGGACCATTGGCTACGCGCTGGCCGGTCGCGATTATGGCGGATGTGGTTGCCACCGCCAACGCAGCGGACGCGCGCAGCAAGCGCGATGAAAATTATGCTTGTGCCGGGACGCACAGTCGGTTAGTGTTCGCGGCCCCGTATTCAGGGGCGCGTAGCTCAGCGGTAGAGCACTACCTTGACATGGTAGGGGTCACAGGTTCGATCCCTGTCGCGCCCACCAACGATTACCGGAAACGAAGGAATGTTCCGGCAAGGCGAAGCAGCCATTTTGGCTCCTCGCTTCATGACAGGAACGCCAGCTTCGTCCGGGTCAGTCCCGACAATCGCCAACGACAGGAACCGTAGTTCAAGCGAACACGATCACCATGACGCGAACCTTTGCCCACTGACCGAATCGACGCGAAGCAAGCTTGAAAACAAAGGGCGCTTCGGCGCCCTTTTTATTGCCATGGACGGCATGTATGCCTGCAACGCAGGAGCAGTTGCAGGCAACCCGGAGACACCCACCATGATCAATATCACTCTTCCCGACGGCAGCGTCCGTCAATTCGAAAATCCGGTCAGCGTGCAGGACGTGGCCGCTTCGATCGGCGCGGGCTTGGCCAAGGCCACCGTGGCCGGCAAGGTCGACGGCAAACTGGTCGATGCCAGCGACCGCATCGATCACGACGCCCGGTTGCAGATCATCACGCCGAAGGACGAAGAGGGCATCGAGATCATCCGCCACTCCTGCGCGCACCTGGTTGGCCACGCGGTCAAGCAGTTGTTCCCGAGTGCGAAGATGGTCATCGGTCCGGTCATCGAGGAGGGGTTTTTCTACGACATCTGGTTCGAACGTCCATTCACGCCGGATGATCTGGCCGCGATCGAAGCGCGCATGGCCCAGTTGATCGATACCGAATACGACGTCATCAAGAAGATGACTCCCCGCGACGAGGTGATTGCCGCGTTCAAGGCGCGTGGCGAGGATTACAAGCTGCGCCTGATCGAGGACATGCCCGACGAGAAGGCGATGGGGCTCTACTGCCATCAGGATTATCTCGACATGTGCCGTGGTCCGCACGTGCCGAA
>Ga0209476_10000938_pt1 | contig 20104 bp, 18 predicted proteins | sample KloWWTrecipitate_FD_187179 | JGI IMG/M metagenome (GOLD analysis project Ga0209476, IMG submission 187179) | Active sludge microbial communities from Klosterneuburg, Austria, studying microevolution and ecology of nitrifiers - Klosterneuburg... | ecosystem: Engineered > WWTP > Aerobic digester... | reverse complement strand
CACGAAACAGGCTGTCGCCTTTTGTCAGCGGCTTGCGGCGCTGCACTACCGCCTCCAGCCGCGAGATATCCTCTGCATCCATCCCCGCTGGCAAACACAGCATCTGCAACGAGCATTCCGCACATGTGCGACGCAAGCGCGCCAGATCCAGCGGAATAGGTTCGGTCATGGTCTGCACATTTTGGGAGGTGGCAGTTACAATTATGGGCGATTCCGGCAAAAGTTTCCCTAACCTTGCCGCCCATTTTGTCCGTGCAACCGTTTGCGGATTTTCAAAATTGATCCAGATCAAGCACTGATCCATGTGCTTGGCGTAGCCTTTCAGCGTTTACCTCGGAGAACCGCATGCAAGCCAGTCCCGGCACATACAACGATAAAGTCGTGCATCAGTTCGCGGTTGCCACCGTGATCTGGGGCATCGTCGGCATGGCGGTTGGCGTGCTGTGTGCCGCCCAGCTGTATTGGCCGGCACTCAATTTCGACATCCCTTGGCTGACCTACAGCCGGCTGCGGCCATTGCATACCAACGGCATGATCTTCGCCTTTGGTGGCTCGGTGCTGTTTGCCACCTCGTTGTATGTGGTGCAGCGGACCAGCCACGTGCGGCTGATCTCCGACAAGCTCGCCAGCTTCGTGTTCTGGGGTTGGCAAGCCGCGATGGTCAGTGCTGTCATCACCCTGCCGCTGGGCATTACCCAGAGCAAGGAATACGCCGAGTTGGAATGGCCGATCGACTTGTGGATTGCCGTCGTCTGGGTGGCCTATGGCTGGCTGTTCTTCGGCACCTTGGTCAAGCGCCGCACCAAGCACATCTACGTGGCCAACTGGTTCTACGGTGCCTACGTGATCGCGGTGGCACTGCTGCACATCGTCAACAACATCGTGATGCCGGCCGGTTTGTGGAAATCGTACTCGGTCTATAGCGGTGCGGTCGATGCGATGGCGCAATGGTGGTACGGCCACAACGGCGTGGCGTTCCTGCTCACCGTCGGCTATCTGGCGATGATGTACTACTTCGTGCCCAAGCAAGCGCAACGCCCGATCTATTCTTACCGCCTGTCCATCGTCCACTTCTGGGCGCTGATCTCCATTTACATGTGGGCCGGCCCGCACCACCTGCATTACACCGCCCTGCCTGACTGGGCACAGTCGGTGGGCATGGTGTTCTCAGTGATCCTGCTGGCACCCAGTTGGGGCGGCGCGATGAACGGCATCCTCACCCTGTCCGGGGTGTGGCACAAATTGCGCACCGACCCGATTCTGAAATTCCTGATCGTGGCGATCAGCTTCTACATGATTGCCACCTTCGAAGGCCCGCTGCTGTCGATCAAGACGGTCAACTCGCTGTCGCATTACACCGATTGGACCATTGGCCACGTGCACGCCGGCACCTTGGGCTGGGTGGCGATGATTTCGATTGGTTCGTTGTATGCGCTGTACCCGCGCTTGCTGGGTCTTGGTGGCATGTATTCGACCAAGTGGATCGACACCCACTTCTGGATGCACACGATCGGCGTGGTGTTCTACATCGTGTCGATGTGGATTGCCGGTATCACCCAGGGCCTGATGTGGCGCGCCACCAACCCCGATGGCACCCTGACCTACAGTTTCGTGGAGGGTTTGGTCGCCACCTACCCGTACTATTTGGGACGCCTGCTGGGTGGCACACTGATCCTGTGCGGCATGTGCCTGATGGCCTGGAACATGTGGAAAACCTGGCAGCAGTCGGAAGGTGTCGCCACCCATCCGATCCTGGCCCCCGACGCCGGCGAAGCGCGCGCCTGAGGACAAGACAATGGCACTAGCACACGAAAAAATCGAAAAGAATGTTGGCTTGTTGGCGATCTTGGCCGCCATTGCCGTGTCCTTGGGTGGCTTGGCAGAAATCGTTCCGTTGATGTTCCAGGCCGAAACCATCCAGCCACTGCCGGGGGTCAAGCCCTACCCCGCGCTGGAGTTGGCCGGTCGTGACGTCTATATCCGCGAAGGTTGCTACAACTGTCATTCGCAGATGGTGCGCACCCTGCGGTTTGAAACCGAGCGCTACGGCCACTACTCGCTGGCCGGCGAATCGGTGTACGACCGCCCGTTCCAATGGGGCTCCAAGCGTACCGGGCCGGATCTGGCGCGAGTCGGTGGCCGCTATTCCGATGACTGGCATCGCGTGCATTTGAACAACCCGCGCGACGTGGTGCCGGAATCCAACATGCCATCGTTCCCGTGGCTGGCCAAAAACACCGTGGATGGCCCCACCATCCAATCGCATATGCGCGCATTGCAGCGCTTGGGCGATCCCTACACCGATGCCGAAATCAAGGCCGCTCCGGCCGCTGTGGCCGGCAAGACCGAACTGGACGCGATGGTTGCTTACCTGCAAGGCCTGGGTAAGCACGCACCGCGAGGGAGCTGAGCAGATGATGTCCGGAATCGTGACCATCGTATTGATGGTGTTGTTTATCGCCGTCTGGATTTGGGCGTGGCAGCCTCGGCTGCGCGCCGGTTTTGAAGCCACCGCCCGTCTGGCCGTGGATGACCAGATGCCTGAGGGCGAAGCGATCGCCAGTACTCCGTCGAGGACCAACGCATGACCACCGCATGGAATTGGTACGTCATCGTCCTGATCTTGTTCAACCTGCTGGGCATCACCTGGTTGCTGTGGTGGACCTCCAAGCGTCGCCCTGGCGACCCCAAGCCGGATGAAACCAGCCACTACTGGGATGGCGACATCACCGAGTACAACAAGCCGATGCCACGCTGGTGGATCAATGGTTTTTACATCGCCATCGTGTTCGCCTTCGGCTATCTGTTCTGGTACGGCGGCTTTGGCACCTACCAGGGCTTTGGCCACTGGAGCTCGAAGGGCGAGCACGACCAGGAAGCCGCGATTGCCAATGCGCAGCTGGAAAAAACCTTCGCGCCATACAAGGGTCAGGCCATTGACGTATTGGCGCAGAATCCACAGGCGCTGAAGTTGGGCAAGTCGATCTTCGCCAACACCTGCTCCACCTGCCATGGCTCGTCGGCCAAGGGGGCAGTGGGCTACCCCAACCTGACCGATCAGATCTGGCATTGGGGCGGCAGCCCGGAGCAAATCCTGCACACCGTATTGAATGGACGTGAAGGCGTGATGCCGGCATGGGGCAAGACCCTGCAAGGCATGGGCGGCCCGGATGCAGTGGACTATGTCATCGCCTATGTGCATCAACTGGGTGACAAGGACGCCAGTGCCCGCAGTGACTACGCCGCCGCGCGTGGCAAAACCCTGTACGAAGGCATCTGCGTGGCCTGCCATGGCAAGGACGGCAAGGGCGACCAGAAGGTCGGTGCCCCTGACTTGACCGACAGCTATTGGATGTATGGCGATAGCCGCGAGGCCTTGCGTGAAACCATCAGCAATGGCCGTCACGGCGTGATGCCGGCTTGGGGTACAGTATTGGGCGATACACGTTCGCGTCTGGTGGCCGCTTATGTCTGGTCGCTGTCGCATTCGCCCAAACCCGGTACCCAAAGCGCACAATGACCGACTTCACTACCCCAACCTTCGATCACCCGCCGCGCCCAATGGCGCAGCGGATCGGGGCCATCCTCTGGCCCAGTTTTTTCGCTGCAGGGGTAGCGACAATGGTGTTCTTCGCCTTCATCGACCCTTTGTTGCTGCGGGATATCACCTTCCCGCAGCTCAATATCACCCGCGGCTTGGGCTATACCATCGGGTTTTTCACTTTCTGGCTGGCGACGGCGTCGTCCAGCCTTTTCACTTGGATCCTGCTGCGGCCCGCCAGCCGCTTCAATGGACCCAAAACCAGGTAGCAGCACCGTGAGTAAACGCATTGACATCGATCTGCTGGATACCGGCGGCGATTCCGTCTATGTGAGCGAGCGCAAGGTCTATCCGCGTGATGTCGCCGGGCGCTTTGACCGTTTGCGCAAGCTGGCCGTGTTCTGGCTGCTGGGCATGTATTACGTGTTCCCGTGGCTGACATGGCATGGCCGCCAAGCGGTCTTGTTCGATTTGCCCGCGCGCAAATTCCATGTATGGGGGCTGACCTTCTGGCCGCAGGATTTCAGCCTGCTGGCGATGTTGTTGATGATTCTGGCATTCACCCTGTTCTTCACCACCGCGTTGGCTGGCCGCTTGTGGTGCGGCTATGCCTGCCCGCAAACGGTGTGGACCGAATGTTTCTTGTGGATGGAGCGCTGGACCGAAGGCGACCGCGCCAAGCGCATGAAGCTGGATGCGGGCCCATGGAACCGCGAGAAAGTCCTGCGCAAGGGCAGCAAGCACCTGCTGTGGCTGGTGTTTGCGCTGTGGACGGGGTTCACCTTTGTGGGCTTCTTCACCCCGATCGCCAGCCTCGGCCAGCGCATGTTTGCGCTGGACTGGAACGGCTGGGAAACCTTCTGGGTGCTGTTCTACTCACTGGCCACTTGGGGCAATGCCGGCATCCTGCGCGAGCAGGTGTGCAAATACATGTGCCCGTATGCGCGCTTCCAAAGCGCGATGTTCGACCGCGATACCCTCATCATCGCCTATGACCCGATGCGCGGCGAACCCCGCGGGCCGCGCAAGAAAGGCTTGGTCAGCGTACTGGAGCGTGCGCGTGGCCTGCTCAATGTGAAGACTGCCTACGATTACGTCTTCCGCGCCAGTCAACACCCCAGCGCCGCGCAAGCTCGGATCCAGGCGGCGGGCACCATTACTTTCGAAACCAATGCCGAGGCCGCGCCTCTGCCCAAGTTTGAAACCGAGGAATTGGGCGATTGCATCGACTGCACGATGTGCGTGCAGGTGTGCCCGGTCGGTATTGATATCCGCAATGGCCTGCAATACGAGTGCATCGCCTGTGGCGCTTGCATCGATGCCTGCGACGACGTGATGGACAAAATGGGGATGCCGCACGGTCTGATCCGCTACACCACCCAGCACGCGCTGGATGGTCAAAGCGTGCATGTGGTGCGCCCGCGTATTCTTGTGTACAGCCTGCTGCTGACCGCGCTGGTGAGTGGCTGGGTGTGGGGCGTTGTGCATCGCAGCCCATTGATTGCCGACGTGCTGCGTGACCGCAATGCGCTGTATCAACAGCAAGGCAGCCACATCGCCAATGGCTACACCTTGAAGCTGGTCAACAAAACCGACACCGATCATGTGTACCGCGTGCAGATTGAAGTGGCCGACAAGTCGCCGCTGGCACTCAAAGGCAGCCCGCTGGCTGTCAAAGTCCCGGCCGGTCAGGTGATTGCGCAAGATGTCGAGATTGGCAGTAACAGCCCCATCAAGGGCCGGCATGACGTCACCTTTGTGATCGAAGCCAGCGATGGCAGTGCCAAGAAGCGAGTGGACAGCGCCTTCTTCGGTCCTATTTGAACCCATCCACCGGTCAATCCTCTAAAGCCGTGTCCGGCACGCCGGGCACACAAAGGACATTTCAATGGAACAGAAAACCTCCCCGTGGCGGCAACCCATCGTCTGGTTGATGGTGCTCCTGGTCGGTGCTGTCGTGATCGGTAGTGTGGTGATGTATGTGGTCGCCAATGCCGACGGCCCGATGGATGTGGTGCCGGACAAGGTGCAGCGCACCGGCCAAGCACAGCAGGCCGACTTGAGCCCGGATACGCGTGCCGCACAACGCAAGCTGGGTGCGATTGCGCGCTATGACGAGGAACATGGGTTTATCGAAGTGTTGCCGGTCAGTGGCGATTTTGACCACAGCGCAGCACTGCAATTGAAGTTGCACCATCCCACCCGCGAAGCCGATGACCTGGTGTTGCAACTTGCCCCGCACGAAGCCGGCTGGCGCATCGACGCCAAACCTGCTCTTGATCACGATTGGCTGCTGCAATTGCAACCGGCAACAGGCGAACAGTGGCGTTTGCGTGGCCGCATGCCCAAGGGCCAACTGGCCGCCCAGTTGCGGCCGGCGGTGGAAGACACCGCACCGCCCGATAGCCCGCAACCCTAAGACCGTGACTGCGCTCAGCGTCTGCCACCACTGCGGCGAACCCTTGCCGCAGCACCCGGTGCAGGCCGAGTTCGATGGCAGTGCACGGGCTTTTTGCTGCGACGGCTGCGCTGCGGCGGCGCATTGGATCAGCGACGCGCATCTGGGCGACTACTACCGCCTGCGCAGCGCGCCGGCCGGACGGGTAGATGCCGATGCGCCCTCGCTTGCGGTGTGGGACCGCGAAGAATTACTCGCCAGCCATGCCCGCAACGTGGCCGGTGGCCGCGAAATCACCCTACTCACTGACGGTATGCGCTGTGCCGCCTGCGCGTGGCTGATTGATCGCGCCTTGACCCGCGAAGCCGGTGTACTGGACACCAGTGCAAACGCGATTACCGGGCGCATCCGCATCACGTGGGATCCCGCCAAAACAACGCTGTCTGCACCGTTGGCGCGGCTGGCAGCACTGGGCTATCGGCCTTATCTGGCCACCGGTGAAGCACGCGAAGCCGCACGCCGGCGCGAGCGCAATCGCGACCTGCTGCGCATTGGTTTGGCCGGCATCGGCGCGATGCAGGCGATGATGTTTGCCGAAGCGCTGTATCTGGACACCCGCGGGCAAATGCCGCTGCCTACCCGCGATTTTTTCCGCTGGATCACCTTCATGGTGTCCACCCCGGTGGTGTTTTGGGCCGGCTGGCCGTTTATCGTTGGCGCGTGGAATGAGATGCGCAACCGCCGCTTGGGCATGGATGTGCTCATCGCCGGTTCCACCCTGCTGGCATGGGCGGTGAGCACTTGGGAGACCGTGCAAGGCGGCACGCATGTCTGGTATGACGCGGCGGTGATGTTTGTTTTCCTGCTGCTGGTCGCCCGCCAATTGGAACAACGCGCACGCAGCATTGCGTCGGCACAGGTGGACGCATTGGCGCGGGCGCGGCCCGCGTTTGCCACCCGCGAGCGGGCCGACGGCAGTCGCGAATCGGTCCCCATCGACGCGCTCGCGGTGGAAGACGTGGTGCGCGTGGCGGTGGGTGAGCCTGTCCCCGCCGATGGCGTGCTGTTGGATGCCGATGCGCATTTCGAAGAATCGTTGCTCACCGGCGAAGCCGCCCCCGTGGCCAAGCACGCCGGTGCTGCCGTGTATGCCGGTACCGCCTGCCGCGAGCACGCCGCACGCATCCGCATTACCCAAGTGGGCGCAGCGACCCGCTTGGCCGAACTGGTGCGCCTGGTGGAAACCGCGCAGGCACACCGGCCCGCCATGGCGCGGGGTGCCGAGCGCATCGCAGGTTGGTTTGTCGCGGGCCTGCTGCTGGCTGCGATTGCGGTGTACGCGTGGTGGCGCGTGCATGAACCCGCACGGGCATTTGAAGTGGTGCTCTCGCTGCTGGTGATTAGCTGCCCGTGCGCATTGTCACTGGCCGTGCCGGCCGCACTGGCTACCGCGCATGGCGCACTGGCCAGGATCGGTGTGCTGTCGGTGCGCCCGGACGGGCTGGACCGGCTGGCGCGCGTGACAGATGTGGTGTTCGATAAAACCGGCACCCTCAGCGATGGCAAGCCGGTGCTGCAAACAATCGACCACTGCACGGGGATTGATGCGCAAACCGCCCTGCGCATCGCTGCCGCGTTGGAACGCGACAGCAGTCACCCCTTGGCCTCCGCATTTGCACAGGTTGAGAACATCCCTGCCGCCACCGGCGTGCGCGCCATTGCCGGGCAAGGCGTGGAAGGCTGGATCGACGGCCAGCACTGGCGCATCGGCACCGCCCCGTTTGCAGGTGCCGGCGAGGACGATGGCGCGGTGTGGCTGGCCAATGGCAGTGGCGCACGTGCGCGCTTTGCCTTCGTCGAACAGCAACGCCAGGATGCGGTGGCGGCATTGCAAGCGCTGCGCGCACAAGAGGTCACCCTGCATCTGGCCAGCGGTGATGCGCCGGCGTCGGTGCAGCGCTTCGCCCACGCCATGGGCATCGCCAACGTCCACGCGCGGCAAACTCCGCAAGCCAAATTGGCGCTGGTGCGTGGTCTGCAACAGCAGGGCCGCGTGGTGGCGATGGTGGGCGATGGCCTGAACGATGCCCCGGTCCTGGCCGGTGCCGATGTGTCGCTGGCGATCGGCGATGGCGCTGCCTTGGCGCAACGCGCCGCCGATCTCGTCCTGGCCGGCAGTGCGCTTGGCACTGTGCCCGCCACACTGGGTATTGCGCGCCGCACGCGCCGCATCATTCGCCAAAACATGGCTTGGGCCTTGGGTTATAACTTGCTTGCCATTCCGTTGGCAGCGACCGGCAACGTCACTCCCTGGTTGGCGGCACTGGGCATGGCCTTGTCTTCACTGGTGGTGACAGCCAATGCCTTGCGCCTGACCCGAGTGGTACGTCCATGAATATTTTGCTGTTCCTGATTCCTATCAGCTTGGTGATGATCGGGGTCGCCGCACTGCTCTTCTCGTGGGCGGTCAAGCACGGGCAGTTCGAAGATTTGGACACCCCCGCACTGGACATCCTGCGCGAAGACCCGCCAGCGCTGACCAAACCCGCCACGCCACCGGCGCCCCCGTCCGCAGACAGTGATGCCGGTTGACACACTCGTACTCGGTGCCGCACTGCTCACCGGCCTGCTCGGCGGTGCGCATTGCGTGGCCATGTGCGGCGGCATTGCCACCGGGTTTTCCACACAATCCCGTGGCTGGTGGGCAGCGGCACAACCCAATCTGGGGCGGGTACTGGGCTATACGCTGGCCGGCGCCCTCGTGGGCGGGCTGGGTGGCGGCCTGCTGGGTCTGGCGCGCATTCCTTGGTTGCCCATCGCCATGCGCGCTGCGGTGGGTCTGGTGTTGATCCTGGCCGGCCTGCGCATGTTCGATCAGCGCGGCCGCATCCCGCGCTTTTTTGGCGGCCCCGGCAACCGGCTGTGGCTGGCGTTGCGGCCACTGCAACGTCGCCTGTTGCCGGCCAATACCGCCGGCAAGCGCCTGGCACTGGGCATGCTGTGGGGCTGGATGCCGTGCGGCCTGTCCACCACGCTGCTGGCCGCCGCGTGGCTCTCGGCCAGCGCGGTGCACGGCGCCCTGACCATGGCCGCCTTCGGGCTGGGCACCTTGCCCGTGATGGTGTCGCTGACGTGGGCCGGGCAACGCATCGGCCAACGCTTGCAACGCGGGCCGCTGCGCATCGTTGCTGGCCTGCTGGTGATCGCCGCGGGTCTGCTGACCGTGATCGCACCCTGGCTGATGCAACTGCCGGCCATGCACGGCATCCTGATGGCGCTGGGCTGCCGCAGCCTGCCCGGCTGAGCCGCATGGATACCCTACAATCGGAATCACTCGCACAAAATCAACGCGCAACCGCTGGAGAGTCATAGATGATGGCGCTACGGAATTGGTGGAGACGCGTTGTACCGCTGGCATCCCCGCCCAGCCCTGACCTGTCCGCATTGCAACAGCAGCTCGCGTTGGCACAGGCGTTGGAGGCTGAACGTCAGCGCATCTACGACGACTTGCACGATGACGTCGGCAGCCGCCTGCTGACCTTGCTGCACCGCGTGCCCGCCTCCGAGCAACCGTTGGTGCGTGAAATTCTGCAGGATTTGCGCGCCATCCTCAGCCGTGAACGCAGCATCGAAGGCAGTTTGCTGGAAGTGCTGGCGCAATTGCGCGATGAAACCGATCAGCGTCTGCAGACCCGCGCCATCGAATTGACATGGCAGCAAAAAGACGGCCTGCCTGACCCCGCACTGGATCGCGCGCAAACCATGCACTTGTTCCGCATTGGCCGTGAGTCGGTCACCAATGCACTGCGGCATGCCGATGCCGAGCATTTGCGGATCGTGGTGGGTGTATCCGGCAACGCACTGGTGTTTGAAGTCACCGATGACGGGCAATTTGACCCCACTCGCATCGGCGATGGCCGTGGTACCCGCAGCATGCGCAATCGTGCCGATGAGCTGCGTGGCAATATCGACTGGCAGCAAGGCACCTTGGGGGGCACCAAAGTCCGTCTGAGCTTCCCATTGCCCCCCGCAGCCGCGGGATGCCCGAGTCTCCAGCCCCAGCGCAACATGTCTCGATGACCGCCATCCCTGCTCATGCGCTGTTGCTGGAAGATTTGCCTGACGTCGCTGCTTGGCTGGGCAAATTACTGCAGGCGCGCTTTCCAGGCATCCAGGTGACCCATGCGCCTACGCTGGCGGAAGGCAGGCGCCTCCTGCAAAGCGCGCCGCCAGCACAATTGGCGCTGGTGGATTTGGGATTGCCCGATGGCGATGGCACCACGCTGATTCGTCCATTGGCGCAGCAATGGCCAGACTGCACGATTGTGGTGACCACATTATTTGGTGACGATGCCCATGTGTTCCCCGCTCTGCGTGCCGGGGCGCAAGGCTATTTGCTCAAGGATCAACCCGAAGAACGCCTGGCCGCCGCGCTCGACGGCATTTTGCGCGGCGAGCCTGCCCTGTCCCCGGCGATCGCACAACGCCTGCTGCGGGCCTTCCAGCCGATAGCTGCCGGTGACAACGCACCGGGGGTTGAAGTCCTGACCCCACGCGAACGCGACGTGCTGGTCCTGGTCAGCAAAGGTTGCCGATTACCCGAATTGGTGGATCGCCTGCAGATCAGCAAGCACACGGTGTCCGATCACCTGAAAAGCATCTACCGCAAACTCAATATCAACAGCCGTGCCGAGGCCACACTGGAAGCCGCACGCCTGGGGCTGGTGCAAATCTGAATTGTCACCAAAACAAACAGCCATCCCCGCACGTCTGCACGGGGATGGCCGTCAAACCCTCAAACGATCAGCTCTTGCACTTGATGAACTTGCCCTTGGCATCACGGCAGGGCTCCTTCTTCTTGGCGGCTGCCGGACCGTCACACTTGGTGAACTTGCCTTTCGCATCGTGGCAGCGTTCTTTTTTGGCATCCATCGGCGCGGCGGCGGGTGCGGCGGCCGGGGCGGTGCCCATTGCGGTTGCCGGCTTGGCGGCGCTGGCCGGTGCTGCGGAGGAGGCAGCCTTCGCAGCCGGGGCTGCTTTTGCGGCGGGGGCGGCCTTGGCGGCGGCAGCCGCAGGCTTGGCAGTTGCCGGTGCTGCAGCTTGTGCCGCGGCATATGACTGCCCGGCAGCAAACATGAACGCGGCCAGAGTCATTGCTTGAATCATCTGTTTCATTGCCGAACTCCCATCGTGGTGGTGGTGAAGTGTGTAGCGATGTCTCCGATGTATCCTGCGACCGGCCTGCTCACCGCAAGCTCTCCGCAGCATGACGAATCGTTAATCCGAATCCGGTGGATCGCGCGCAAGGCGCGCGCCCACAATTGCTGGGTCACTCCTTGTCGAACCGACCCCCTTGTGGGAGCGGCCCCTGGCCGCGACCCAATGGCTGCGTGTCGCGCGCAGGGCGCGCTCCCACCAGCGGTGGCCCTCCAGCAGGGTGGCCCCCACCCTCAAGCGACCAACAACCGCGCAACCCCACGCAAGGCCGTGACTACCGTCTGCCGACGCACGGCATCGCGGTCGCCTTCGAAATGAAAGACCTCGGCGCGCGCATAGCCACCTCGTTTTTTCCAGCCGACCCATACCGTGCCCACCGGCTTGTCGTCGCTGCCACCGCCTGGGCCGGCGATGCCGGTGACTGCCACGGCAATGCTGGCGCCAGAATGCACCAGTGCGCCCGACACCATTTCCACCACGCATTCGCGGCTGACCGCACCGTGGGTTTCCAGGGTCTGCGGACGCACGCCCAACAAGGCTTGTTTGGCTTCGTAGCTATAGGCGGCCATGCCGCAGTCAAACCACGCAGATGAACCGGCAATATCGGTCATGCACTTGGCAATCCAGCCACCGGTGCAACTTTCAGCCGTCACCAACATATGGCGTGCAGCCAGCAGTTGTTGGCCAGTCGTGGCGGCTAGCGCATCAAGTTCGGCATCGGTAGGCACACTCATCGGTCAACACTCGCAGAACGTGCATGCGTTGTAGCGCAAGCACGTCCAAAACGAAACAGCCAGACCTCAGAAACGTACCCGCAAAGTCGCCCCGTACATGCGGGGTGCGCCCAGGAATGCGTCATATGTGTTCTTCGGGTTGCCCGGCTCCGGCGAGCCCAGTGCCTGCAAGGGGCCGTCGAAGCCCACTTGCACATACCGGGTGTTGAACACATTGGTGCCCCACAACTCCACCTGCCATTTGCGATCACGCGAGCCAATCCCCACCCGCATATTGGCAACGGTGTAGGCACCCTGATGCTTTTCGGCATCCAGATCCGAGCCGGTGTTGTAACTGGACATGTACTTGCCACCGATATTGAAGCGGCCTTCCAGCGACGTGCCGATATCCCACTCGTAAGTCAGCGATGCCGAACCGGACAGCTTCGGTGCAAAACTCATTTGCGCACCCGGCAGCTTGTACAGCGCGCCAATCGCCGGACACTGCGGGGTCAGTGCACCCGGCCCCACGAAATCACAACCGGGGATGCTGTTGCCGTATTTGGTATCGGCATACATCAAGCCGGTTTGCAGCATCAGGCCGGGCACAGTTTTGGGAGCCCACAGCAATTCCGCATCCAGCCCCTTGGATATCACTTCCGGGATCGAGCGCACCACAAAGCTGGTTCCCAGGAAGCTGTTCAACTGGAAGTTGCTGTACTTCTGGTGGAATAGCGCGGCATTGAACAGCAGGTTGCCACCCGCCCAGGTGGTCTTGGCACCCAATTCCCAACTATCCACGAATTCACCGGGGAACGAGGTGTCATTGACCGGGGTGATGCCGGAACCGCCGCTGGACAGCCCGTTGGACGATTGCACGCGGTCGAAGTTGAAGCCACCGGCCTTGTAGCCGCGTGCATACGACAGATAGGTCATCGCATGCTCGTTCCAGCGATAAGCGGCCTTCAGCGTGCCCGACCATTCGTTTTCGCTGCGTGACTGGTCGGTGTGGCGCCCGTTGTGCTGCACATTGGCCCACGGCAAGCAGCTGTAGCCCACGATATTGCTGATCAAGGCCTGTTGGTTGGCGGCGGGCAAGGACGCAAACGGGACGCCACGCGCAGTCAACGCGGCAGCGATTCGGCCGATTGCAGCCGGGCTGATGCCGGTCGCACCAAAATAGGATGCGCACCCCAAACCGCCATTCGGGTTGCTGTACACCGACAACAGATCCTTGGTTTCACGGGTGTAACGCAGGCCCATCGTGACATCCAATGCCTCGGTGGCATGCCACGTATTGTTGGTGAATAGCGCCGTACTCCTGGCTTCTTGCTTGTAACGATCCAACGCGCCCAAGCCGGCAAACACCGTGCCATACGGCCTGCCGGTGGCATCGGCCATGAAGGTGGCCGCATTGGGCAGGCCGGCCAGCGCCGGGTTGATCATCGACAACAGCCCAATCGACAAATACGGCTCATACGCCGCGCCAATGCGGTAACTCTCGTTACGATCTATGGTTTCATTGCTGTAGAAGCCACCCACCAGCCAGTCCAGCTTGGCGGTACTGCCACTCAGGTGAATTTCCTGGCTGAAGCTTTTCACCCGCGCATACGACTCATCTTTTTGCGGGCTCATGTAGATCAAATCCGCAGTGGAAAAATCAAAATCCCGACCGTTGATGGCATCCCAGTCACGGCCTGCGGTTATCGAGGTCAAGCGCGCTCCGGCCAGCATATCCAGGTCAATATTGACCTCCGCCTGCGCACCTCGATCATTGATTTTCTGGGTGGTATCGCGGTTGCTGTACGCCACCCGCGCCCAAGGATCGGCATGCCCGGTGGGGGCAATGGCATTGCCGCCGCCCAATTTGTTGATCAACACCGAACTCTCACCGCTGACCAGTTGCACCGCCGTGCAGCAGTTTTCATTGCGACGGGTGGAATCGGCCGACAGCACAATCTCCACCTTGTCGGTGGGCTGCAGCAGCAATTTGGCGCGGAAGGTGTCGAAATCCTGGTCGTAATCGCGATCGTTGGTGCGCGGGCCTGCGCCGGTCACTACTTTCATCCAGCCGTCACGGTCACGATGCGCCACATACACACGCAGCGCCGCGTAGTCACCCAGTGGCGCATTGATGCCACCGGCCAGGCCCAGCGCACCGTAATTGCCAAATGTCACCTCGCCATCAGCCGAAAACACGTCGTCTGGCTTGCGTGTGACGACATTGATCACACCCGCCGATGTGTTCTTGCCGAACAAGGTGCCCTGCGGCCCCTTCAACACCTCGATGCGTTCCAGTTCGCCCAGATCCCCGAACCCGACCGAGTTGCGCGAGCGGAACACGCCATCAATCACCACCCCCACCGACGACTCCAAGCCAATGTTGTCGCCCACCGTGCCAATGCCCCGCAGGCGCGCGGTGGTGATTGCCTCGCTTTGGGTGCTGGTCACGGTCAACCCCGGCACCAGAATTTGCAGATCCTTGATGTCACGCACACCTGTGTCCTGCAAGGTTTGCTGCGACAGCGCCGTCACCGCAATGGGTACGTTCTGCATGATTTCTTCACGCTTCTGCGCAGTCACTACCATGGTGTCCAGCGTCTTCGGCTCAACTTTCTTGTCCGTCGCCGTGGCGGCATCCTGTGCCACTACCGGCAGGCTGCTGAAACCCATCAATCCCGCCAGAACGGCGATGGTGAGTGGGCGGCGTTGTGGTTGCGTGCTCTGCATGGCGGTTCCCCTCTGTGTGATCGATCTTGTGTAGTCATTGGACACGGCAAACAAACGACCCAATGGCCGAATGCGTCGGATACACGTGCGTGCATGTGGGGGTATACGCGCACGTATGGACGTTAACACATCTTCACAATGCTGAAGACGTAGTTTCAACAGAAATTCATTGCATGGAAAAACCCGCCTTGCGGCGGGTTTTGCGGGGGGGGAGTCAAGAGCTGTAACCGCTACCAGCAACCGGCAGTTGATGGCGTCTTTTTACCCCTTTGATCCAGCTTCAACGTGCCACAGGAATCCCCTGACTGTTTACCCGCGGGGGCAGCACTCAGTTCATAGAACTTGGCGACTGGGCCAGAAGAGAACGAGAACGTATAAAACGTCAGGGTATCCGGCTCACAGGCACCCGTCAGGCTGCCAATTGCGGGGGCCGACGAATACGACATGTCGGTGGTGTAGACCCGCTCCATGCGTTGCGCGACCGTAGTCAGGCAGGCGGTGCCTGCCGCCCTGCGCGTCTTGCGTTGATGATCGTTATAGGACGGCAACGCAATCGAAGCGAGGATGGCAATGATGGCAACCACCACCATCAGCTCAATCAGGCTAAAGCCGGACGCACGGGAAGCGGACATCGTTTTTTCCTTGTAGTCATTCATGGCCGTCAGTCGCTCCGGATTTCACGCCAAGACACGCGGCTCCAGCTCTTCTTGCTGATACCGCCTGCACCCGGCGAACCACTACCGGCATTGGTACCACCCACAATCAACTTACCATCCAAGAAGATCGGCAGCGTAGGCATCCCAACACCAAAGTTCACCGACCCCACAGGCACACCGCCAATAGCTGAATCAGTAGTACTACCATCACCATCCAAGTCAAAGAATGAGCTGCCGGCACTGGTTCCAGTAAACGCATCCAATGCATTGATATAGCCTGTTCCCGATGCATCACAGGCATCACCTTCAGGAATCATGCTTGCGGTCACCAAGATATTGGCCACCAATTGCGCATCTTGCACGATACGCTCACCTTTACCTGGCAGAGTCAAGTACCAGCCCTTCTTCCCGCTGTCCAAATCGGCCTTGGCATCGAATGTCCGCACCGGATAACCGTCTTGAGTGGCACCTGTGTTGTTAACACCTCGCTTCTTCAGGTCGGAATAAGTCACCGCCGCGCCATCGTCCATAAACCCATACATACCCTGCGTGCTCGCAGTCTTATCATCGCCTTCAGTGATCGTCAGGAAACTCCCTGTACCAAAAAACACCCAGCGCTTATAGGTTTTCGGATCTGTGGCTACGGTAACACCGCCAGTGATGGGCTGCACAGCGCCAGTGCCATCATTGGATTTTGCCGTAAACAATTTGGTAGCCGTCCAGCTACTAGGCGAGGCGTTGGTCAGGTCAAACTTCCAGACATTGCCCAGCCGATCACCTGCATATGCGTAAGCAATGGTCCTGCCATCCGGCCCTAGGATACCCGTGGGGGCGGATAGCCCATTGGGTGTACTGGAGCCGCCTGCGCCGGTATCAATCTCGCGAATGACAGCACCCGTCTCCGCATTGACCACAATCAATACCGCTTTGTTATTGGTGCTATTGACACCATTGCCGATGATCGCCGCTGCCACTCCAGTTTTGACCTTGGCAAGTACTGGCCGCCCCATGACCAAGCCCATATTGCCATTGACGGTATCGCCCAGCTCCCAGCTGACATTGCTGGTACCAAAACCAGCCGGCGTGGTGACATCTAGCCCATATAAGCCTTTGCCACCTTTGCCCAGCGCACCCACCAACAAGTTCTTGCTGGGTGTCAACTTGCGGTTGGTCACCACTACAGGGCCATCGACAAAGAATTTATGCTCGTAGTCACCACGGCTGATCTGCGCTAGGTTACTGAAATCTAGCAAGTTGGGCACATAAGCGAAAAGCTCTTTTCCGTCCGCCGCATTAAACGCATGCAGCATGCCGTCATTAGCGCCAACATAGAGCGTATCTGTATCCGCAACGTAGGCTGGCGACGAACCGACAATATCACCCAGTACGGTATTGGGGCGATTGCGTAACAAACCGTTGTTGCGCTCTTCTTTGCTGCTGTCGCCCTTGATGTAATCGGCATTTTCATCACCCGTGGCCGGATAATCTACCGGGCCACCTGTACGCACCAATGCTGTTTTCTGGGTTCCGGTCGGGAAAGTCGCACCCATTGCGCCGTCATAGGTGTAAACCTTGCGGCTAGCCACGGCTGGAATACTGGCATTCCATGCCAACGTGGTCGGGTTATTACTGGCATCCAGTGTCCACGCACTCACGCCACCAGACCACAAACCCGACGTGTAATTGGCATTGAACACCTTGCCGCCCGATTTGATCGAGGCCGCATTGGTAGCCACGTTGGAGAACGAGCTAGTGCGTTGGGCGATTGCGGCCAAGGCCTGGGTCAAACCAGCGGTAAATTCGCTGGGGCTGGACGCTGCGACAAATGTACCGTGGCCATTCACTGCCGCGTGCAACAGGTCATCAATACGCTTGGGATTATCATTGCCTGGATTAGACGTATCCGGATCCGGCCATGCCGGATTGGCAGGCACGTCATCCACAGAGGACCAACCCAACGTCGTCTTCAAGCCAATAGAAATGGTAAAGGTGACCATGTGTTGCCAGAATGCGGGATCAGAATCGGTGGTCGGCACATTGTTATTGTCGGGCTTACTGGTGTTGCCCATGTAGTTTTCAGTACGCAGGTCGGTCTTCCAATAGCGCATAGCGATATCGGCCAACGTGCTGGAATAGCTGTCCTTAAACGGTGCCACCGGATTATAGGTATAGGTTGCGCCTTTCGGCCCCTTGATCGCGCTGCCAGCAGTATTATCGGAATTCCCCGTTGAAATTGTATTGTTGTTCCAATAACCATCCGTGGTCAGAATTGTGAAATTCTGTCGGCACGACAACTGGTCACTCCCCGATTCTGGGCCATAGGGGCCAGAACTACTATCGCTACTGAAATACTGTCCTGCGGAGTTCAGAGCGGACTGTAGCGGGGTGCCGTCACTAGCAGCAGCACCGAGCAAATGGTTGTACCAATCAGTGCGGTTGGTGATATTAGGGCTGCTAGTGCTGTCGTTGTAGAAACGACCATCACCACTTGCCACTGGGATATCCAGATTATTACGATTCCAGATGGTGCGATAGCCTACGCGCACCTTCTTCCCTAAGCTCCGAAACGCCTCGGTTGCGCCAGCCTTAGCGGACTTGATACGAGTGCGGCTATAGGAGAACCAAGTGGCAAAATTGGTCAATTCAGCTGCGACGCTGCGTCCGGTGGGCGTAGCTGACGTGCAATTGATCCAATCATAGCTACCGTTACCACTACCGCAACGATTAGTAGTTCTATACCATGCCTTAAGCTTATAGTCGGCCGCATTATTATCTGGGAATGCATCTGTTGCCACTAAGGTGTACACCCCAGCTGACGTTGGATTGATACTGCAACTTTTAGTTTCACTATCCCCAAACTGCAAAGTGCAGACCACCGCACTGGAAGGGTCTTTTAATTCATAGTGGCCGTGACGTGAGTTTTGCGACTCGATATCCAACTGCAAACGTGCCCCACTAGGCACCGCGCCTAGCGTATGCGTATTGACATTGGCCTGCTTGACCGAACCACTGGATGGAGACACCGCAATCGATATCCAACCACTATCAACCACCGCACCGTATTCTGCACGCACCACATCAGTTCCACCGGATGGAATCTGGTAACGATAATAATTATCAACCTTACCCAGGTACGCATTATCGGTGCTCGCCGGGTTCTTTGGCACATAGAACGTTTGAGCGTTATTCGACAAATTCCTAGAACCACCATTCGTCCCAATTGGCGAGTACGTTGCGTAATTACTACTATCAAAGGCGCTCGTAAAACTGACACCACCCGTCAGACGGTTACCATCCGGCCCCATCCACGGCTGGTAGTTCACCGCTGGATTGTAATATAAGGTGTTGGTGATGTAGTTCTGCATATACATCTTGTCGTTACCAGAACTCTCGCTTGAGATACCGGTTCCATCAAAAACACCGCCCGCATCTGGAGTACTACTAAAGCTGCCCGACCCAGTAATTTCGGTAATAAATTTGTTATTCATGTTGCGCCATGCCATCGACCCGGAATCGTCGAGGATGAACAACACGTTGGGTGCTACACGCGCACCCGATGTCAGCGGCTCGTCAGGAATCACAATCCCAGCATTCACAGGCAATGCCAGCATAGTGGCCATAAATGCCGCAGGTGCCGCCCACCACTGCGGTGAGACGGGAATCAGCTGACGACGGGGCTTGGGGAGTTGGGTCTTCATCTCTGACTCACAGCCGCTGGAAGCGGTAAATAACATCGGTTTGCAGGGTCACGGAGGCGCGGCCAATGGCTTGGCTGCGCGCAGTGATGCGGAACATTGGACCTAGGGCAACGGTCTCGGATGACGGAATAACGCCACCGGTCTCCATCGCAGTCTGGTTTTCACCCAGATATTCAATCCAGTAATCGGTCGTGGCTTTAGGGACGCCGTTTGCACCACCTACCGTAGGGCCCGCTTTCCATGTCGCGCCAGTCTTATCGGTAAATGTAGGGCATACCCCATAATCTGTGCAGTCTTGCGCAACAGGGGCAGTGGTTCTGAACTTTGCGATCCCATTGAGATTGGTAACCGCTTGTGCCAAAGCCGCCTCGGCCGCCTGGGTAGCCAAACTGCGGTCACGCAAATTGGCTGCCATGCGCTCTTGCATGGATGAACTGCGCATGACCGCGACGCCAAGAATGGACATCACCACCAGCAAAATCAGCACGACCAGTAACGACATGCCCTGCTGTTGCTTATGGCTAGGATACTGTCTGTTCATAGCGAACGATTCCTGATACTGACTGTAGCGGCCATGGCGCGGTTGATATTGCGGTTTTCACTGGACTTGCTTTGTGAAACACCGCGCACCGGCATGCTGACCCGCACCGCATTGACATATTGGTAATCAGACGGTGCCGCTTCATAGGTGGTTGCAGTGCCGCCCGCGGTACGGTGAAACGCCAATGTCATGCTCTGCACCCCGTCGGCAACCTCTTGACCTGCGCCACCCAAGCGTGAAACCCACAAGGAATTTCCTGTATCACGGCTGTTTGCGCCCACATACCAACGGTTGCTGCGGAAACGCGCAATGGAGATGCTGCCGGGCGCGGCATTGGCGGTATCGGAAGGGTCAAATGGCAGGGCTGCAGAAAAATTGACCGTTTGCCCTGCCACCGAGCCCACCGTGGCAAACCCGGTCATTGCCGCATTGCACACCATCACCACATCGTTGGCCTTGAAGATGTCAGAGGCATTCGGGGTGGTTTCCACAAGCGTCACCTGGTTGGCAGTTGCATTGCTGACCCGGTACGAAAGATCATCCGCCGAAATGGTGGTCAAGCCCGAGACCGAGTTCACCAGCGGCGCACGGAACGCAGCACTATTGCTGT
>Ga0209476_10000937_pt1 | contig 20123 bp, 19 predicted proteins | sample KloWWTrecipitate_FD_187179 | JGI IMG/M metagenome (GOLD analysis project Ga0209476, IMG submission 187179) | Active sludge microbial communities from Klosterneuburg, Austria, studying microevolution and ecology of nitrifiers - Klosterneuburg... | ecosystem: Engineered > WWTP > Aerobic digester... | reverse complement strand
GAAACCGAGATGACGCATCATTGCCTTGGTCGGAATCGGGTTCGGCGCATCGTCGCCGGTCTCGAATGCAAAGCTCTCCAACAGACGGGCATTGACGAGGCGGGCGCCGACCGTGTCGCCCTTCTCCCACAGGTCGAACATCTCCTGATGGTCAGCTGCGGTCCAGTGCGTGGCCACACCGACGACACCGACGATTCCGCTGGCCAGCAGGGGTAATGTCAGCGAGTCGTCACCGCTGTAGACCTCGACACTTTCGGGCGCCTGAGCAATGAGGACGGCCGTCTCGCCGGGGTTGCCGGCTGCGTCCTTCAGGGCCACGATGTTGGGCACCTCGAACAGTCGTAGCAGTGTGGCGGTTGCAATCTTGCGACCCGTTCGAACGGGGATGTCGTAGATCATCTGTGGCAGCGCCGTGCATTCGGCCATCGCGCGAATGTGCGCTTCGATGCCGGCCTGCGAGGGCCGGTTGTAATACGGGCAGAGCGCGAGAATGCCAGCCGCCCCGAGGGCTGTGGCCTCCTTGGTCATGTGCACAGAGTGGGCGGTGTCGTTGCTACCGGTTCCTGCAATCACCGGGATGGTGACCGCCTCGATCACGGCGGCGAACAAGCTGAGTTTCTCGTCGTCGGACAACACCGGCGACTCACCGGTGGTGCCTGCGATGACCAGACCATCGTGGCCGTTGTCCTGCAGCCAGCGTGCAAGGCGTCGAGCCTCGTCGAGGTCCAACATGCCGTCGTCGTCGAACGGGGTGACCATCGCCGAGAGCACACGTCCGAAGCGGGCCATCAGAAACTGCCCTCCGCTACTCGGTCGATGCCTTGGGTGATGATGAGATCTTCGTGCAGCTCCATCCACACATCGTGGTAGCTGCCACACATCACACCGGTGAACATATTCGTTTCACCTTTCAGTACCCGCTGGCACGTCTGTGCCAACCGGGGCCCGTACGGCGCAAGTCGCGCCAGCACCTCACCCATTTGCCCGACGACCGGCAGCGTCTCGCTGTTCAGTGTCACCAGCCGCCGCACCACCGCTGCGTCGTAGTCGGCGTTGCCGTGGTCGTTGGGTCCGTCGCCGCACAACTGCCAGTCGCCGCACAGCGCCTTGAACTGCGCGTTGATGGTCAAGAACGCCCGATAGGCCTCACCCAGGTCGGCCGACAGACGCAGGTTGCCCACGTCCTCGGTCAGCGAGAGACGGTGCTCTTCGCGGCCCACGGGCGTGAGTTGCCATAGTTGACGGGCCTCGCGGAACATCGCCCATTCCCGCTGCTGCAGACCCGACAGGTGCTCATCGACCACCGTGACAGGTAGGTCCGCCACTTCGGCGATCGTGTCGACCTTGGCGAATCCTTTGATGCGCAACGCATGAAACGTTCGGAAGAAGGGATCGGATGCGTGCGCCATGCACGATCATCGTAGTGGACGTGACGGCTTGGCCATCCACGACGATGTTCCAGCAGCTGCGCGGGTCATCTCACGACGGGCGCCGACCCCACATCAGAATTCGACGGAATGGGAAGAAGAAGGGCGCCCGGTCCCCCACTTCGGCGAGCAAGGCGACTTCGTAGTCCGTGACGAACTCTTCGAAGATGTCTGCCGGGAGCCGCTTCTGGAAGCGAGTCAGCATGGTCCCGCGCACCCACTGCACCACCGCGCGGCTGCTGGGCAGCACGTGCGGGTACACCTGCAGTCGAACGTGTTGCGACTCGAAGCCGAGGTCGAACAGCAACTGCGAGTACACCTCTGGCTCGAACACGTTCTCAGCGACGGGATCAGCCGGCGGATCGCCGTCGAACGCGTCGAGGTAGCGCGGCGTGTGCGCCAGCGCGTCGGCGACGCGGTGTGACGGCATGTGGGCATTCGCGGGCACCTGCACGGCCAACTGGCCGCCCGGCGCCAAGCCAGCCGACCACTCGGCGAGCACGGCTGCATGGTTCGGAATCCATTGCAGGCTCGCATTGGCCAGTACGAGGTCGACGTCGCCGGCAGATGTCCAGCGGCTGATGTCGCCGTCGACGAAACGAACCGCATCGTCGGCGTGTGCTGCGGCGGCGGTGATCATCGTCGGCGAGTTGTCGATCCCGACCATCTCACTGGTGCGCAGGGTCGCTGCCGCAGCAGCCGTCAGTTCGCCGGGCCCGCAGCCCAGGTCCACTGCCCGGCGGAACACAGCGGGTTGTACCAACCCCAAGAGGTCGTGAAACGGCTGCGCCCGCTCGGCGGCGAACTTGCGGTATTGCTCAGGATTCCAGTCAGCAGCGGTCATGACTTGTATCGTACTTGTATACAAGCCACCTGTCGAGCTATTGGCCGGCGACGGGCTCCAACTTGTCGGCGTCGGTCAACTCGAAGGCCGTGAACTCTTCGCCGGTGTCGGCCCAGTCCTCGAACTGGATGACACCCATCTCCTCGAAGCGGTGGCGCAGCCACTTGTCGTTGCGGTCCAACAGGCCAAGCTTCTTGCAGTTGGGGACGATCTTGCTGAACAACATGCTCTGGAACACAGCACGAGTCGGGTCGGCAAGGACCAACGGGATGACCTCACGGACGTTGACCCCCATGCGCTCCCACACCTCTTGCTGCATGAAGCGGTCGCGCATACGAATGGCCGCTTCGAACGCGAATTCCTGGCGGTCCTTCATCTCTGCGTCAGACATCTCGTCGTAGCACTCCTTGAGGCTGAGCACCCCGAAGGCCACATGGCGGGCTTCGTCGCTCATCACGTAACGCAGCAACTTCTTCAACAGCGGTTCGTTGGTGAACTGGTGCATGAAACCGAACGCCGCAAGCGCCAGGCCCTCGACCATCACCTGCATACCGAGGTATGTCATGTCCCAACGGCTGTCGTTGATGATGTCGTCGAGCAGCATGCGCAGGTGCGCGTTGACCTGGAACTCGCCGCCGAGCTTCTCTTGCAGGTAGCGGGCGAAGACCTCGACGTGACGGGCCTCATCGACCACCTGCGTGCTCGCGTAGAGCTTGGCGTCGTACCACGGCACGGTCTCGACGATCTTGGCGGTACAGATGAGCGCCCCCTGCTCGCCGTGAAGGAACTGGCTGAGGCTCCAGTTGCGGCTCTCGATGCCGAACTCGAGCCACTCCTTGTCGCCCCACTTCTGTACCGGGGTGCCGATGTACACGCTGGCGTCGACGCCGGTGCCGATCAGCTCCTGGTCTTCCTTGACCGACTTCTCGACGTCGACGTCGATCGACCAATCGAGATCGGTGGTCGCGTTCCACTGACCGACCTTGGCCTTCTCGTACAGCTTGCGCAAGGCAGGGCGTTGCAGGGTGTAGTCCCACGTGAAGATCGAGTCGGCGTTGTTCTTGACGATGTGCTCGATCTCGTTCGAGTCGACCAGCGGGACAGCGAGGATCGCGTCGATGTCGTTGATCTCGGCGCGACCGATGATGGTTTCGTTGTCGTTGTGCGTGACGGTCATGTCAGCTCCTTATGCGGTGATGGATGCCAGGAAGGCGGGAAGGATGAAGGTGTTGATGAACAGGCGGGCCGAGTCGGCGTTGCCGAGATCGACATGGTCCGACGGTGCGAGGAATATAGCTGATGACGAGTCGCGACAGCAACTCCACCAGCCGGGCGGACTCGCGACGTGGGAGGTAGGGGTCGACCAGGGGCACCAGGAAGATCGTGGCCACGCGCATGATGCGCGGCAGCCCCTCCACGGTCAGCTGCGCCAGCGTGTCGCCCGGCTCGGATGCCATCATGATGGCCAGGTGCTGGTCATCGCTGAGCTCGCGGGTGGCAGCAACCACCGCACGTACGAGCAGGTCCTCGAGGTCGACCGCGCCATCGACCTGGGCCGTGAGGCGAACGAAGAAATCCTCGAGTTCTCGCACGCGGAGCGCTTCGAACAGCACGTCCTTGCCGCCAGGAAACAGCCGGTAGAGCGTGGCGCGAGAAACACCCGCCGCAGTGGCGATGTCGTCGATGGTGACCTTCGCGATGCCCCAACGCTCGCAACATGTCTTGGTGGCGGCGAGCACGCGCAGCTCAACAGACGTCGGGGCAGAAGGCATCAAGTGAGACACTAAGACACTTTGTGTCTCACTGTCAATGGCTGATCCCGCTGTACGTAAAGGCTGTCGGCCGCTGGCCAGGCGTCGTGAATCTGCGGGCTTGACACGAACCCAGATTCACGGCGATTGCTGACCTTGTTGGTCGACAATTGGTCGCTACTGATATCCTCGGCGCACCAGTGTGAACAACTGCGTGAACAAGGAGCTCCACCCAATGAAACGTCAGATTTTCGCGACTGCCGCAATGGTCGGCTTGTTGCTCGCCGCCTGCGGCGACGACACGGCAACCAGCGACACCACCGCTGCACCTGCAACCACCGTCGCGGCTGCCGATACGACCGATGTGGCCGCCACCGGCAGCGACGCCAAGGCGTGCGCCGAGGGCAAGACCCTCAAGGCTGGCCAGCTGACCATCGCCACCGGCGACCCGGCGTATCCGCCCTACGTACTCGACGACAAGCCCGAGTCCGGCGAGGGCTTCGAGTCCGCGGTCGCACTGGCAGTTGCCAAGCAACTCGGATTCGAGGGCGACGCTGTCAAGTGGGTGCGCACGTCATTCGACACAGCAGTTGCCGGCAGCGACAGCACCAACGACTTCAACCTGCAGCAGTTCACGATCAGCGCCGAGCGCAAGCAGGTCGTGTCCTTCAGCGATCCCTACTACACCGCCAACCAGGCAGTCGTGGGGTACGCAGATGGTCCGGGCAAGGACGTCACCAAGCTCAGCGACCTCAAGACGCTGCGCCTCGGTGCCGCCGCCGGTACCACGAGCCTGCAATTCATCCTCGATGTCATCAAGCCCGCCGCAGAGCCATTTGCGTTCAACAGCAACGCCGACGCCAAGACCGCACTCGACAACGACCAGATCGATGCGATCATCACTGACTTGCCGACGGGCCTCTACATCTCGGCCGTCGAGATCGAGGGCACCAAGGTCTTCGGCCAGTTCCCCATCGATGCCGGCGGCGCCGGCGACCAGTGGGGCCTGCTGCTCACCAAGGACAACCCCCTCACCGACTGCACCAACATGGCACTTGCCAACCTGACCGCCTCGGGCGAGCTGGCCGCCATCACCGAGAAGTGGATGGGCGAATGGAGCGACGCTCCGACGCTCTCCAAGGACTGACTCCACAGATCAGGTCCGACGAGGACTGACCTTCTAGAGTCGCAGTCATGATGAACACCGACGAGGGCGCCGGCAGTGTGTCGGCGCCCTCTCGCGTCCCAGGTCAATTGACCCGGCGCGAGGAGTGGCTGCGCCGTCAGCGACGCAAGGCCGCCATCATCGCCGTGGTGTCGACAGTGGCCACGTTCGGTGGCCTTGCCTGGCTGATCACCAGTTCCAGTGGCTGGCCGAAGGTGAAGACCATCTTCTTCAATGGCGAGCGCTTCAAGCAGGACTTTCCGGAGGTCATCAGCTACCTGTGGGTCGACGTGAAGCTGTTCCTGCAGACCGCGCCGGTGATTCTGCTGTGGGGCCTGGTCATCGCACTGTGCCGCAACACGCGCAATCCGGTGCTGTTCCCTCTCCGCGCATTTGCAGCGGTGTACACCGACTTCTTCCGTGGTGTGCCCATCATCCTCACCATCTACCTCGTCGGCTTCGGCATCCCCAAGTTGGGCCTGTTGAAGGGCAACTTCCACTTCCTGGGTTTCGGCGGCAACTGGAGCTCGCCATACCTGTGGGGGCCAATTGCTCTGGTCCTTGCCTACTCGGCGTACGTGGCGGAGGTGTTCCGTTCCGGCATCGAGGGCGTCCACGAGAGCCAGCGTGCAGGCGCCCGCTCGTTGGGCCTGTCGCACTCGCAGACCATGCGCCACGTCGTCATCCCGCAGGCTGCCCGGCGAGTAGTGCCCCCGCTCATGAACGACCTGCTCTCCCTGCAGAAGGACGTCGCGTTGCTCAGCGTGCTGGGCATCATCGAGGTCTTCCGGCGTGCCACCTCCATCAAGGACCTCACTGGCAACTTCACACCTTTGGTCGCGGCAGCGGTCATCTTCCTCGCACTCACCATTCCCGAGACACGTCTCGTCGATTGGTACTCCAATCGCCAACGCCAGCGCACGGGCGGGTCACAGGTCGCATGAGCACCGAGCCATGAACACGACGACGAAGGTTCAGATCCGCAACGTCCGCAAATCGTTCGGCAGCAAGCTCGTCCTCGACGATGTCTCCTTGGAGGTGGGCGCCCATGAGGTCGTCTGCCTGATCGGTGCCAGCGGGTCGGGCAAGAGCACGTTGCTGCGCTGCATCAACCTGCTCGAACCGATCGACGACGGGGCAATTCTCCTCGACGGTGTCGACATCAGCGAGCCCGGGCTCGACCCTGACCCAGTCCGGCGTCGCATTGGAATGGTGTTCCAGAGCTACAACCTGTTTCCGCACATGAGCGTGCTGAACAACATCACCCTCGGCCCGACCAAAGTGCTCCGGCAATCCAAGTCCCACGCCGCTGACGCGGCCCGGGAACTCCTCGATCGCTTCGGCCTTGCTGACCGGGCGGAGGCGTACCCCGATCAGCTCTCGGGAGGGCAGCAACAGCGAGTGGCGATCGTTCGTGCCCTCGCGATGCAGCCGGAACTGATGCTACTCGACGAGGTCACCGCCGCGCTCGACCCGGTATTGGTCGGGGAAGTGCTCAACGTGATCCGCGACATGCGCGGACAGGGAATGACGATGATCCTCGCGACGCACGAGATGGGCTTTGCACGTGAGATCAGTGATCTGGTGTGCTTCCTCAAGGACGGTGTGATCCTGGAGGCCGCCCCGCCGGCGAAACTATTCACCGCACCCGACCGCCCCGAAACCGCCGACTTCCTTCGTCGCGTCATCGCCAGCGGACGGCTGTAAGCAACCAAGCACCGCCCGCAGAAAACACAGGAGCACGACTTGCGACGCATCCACCAACTTCGCCACGCAGTCAGCGTCGCCCCTGCGCGGGCGCGCAACGCCATCGCCACCGGGCGATCGCTTCGCTCCGCAGAACGGCTGACAGGTCCACTGGACACAACACTGCTCGCGCTGAGCGATCGATTGGCGGCGCTCGACCAGGAGGTCAGCGACCTGCGCGCCACCGAAGGAGCGAACCACCATCAGGTCACCCTCGGGGTCGAGAGCGTCCGGGCCGAGGTGGCCGCTCGCGCCGCGCAGCTGAACAGTGCCGTCGAGCTGGCCCGCGCTCGCGACCTCGCCACGCAACAGGCCCTGATCGCAGCGCTCTGGCTCACCAACGCCCCGATCGCGAGCGCCCCACTCGTGTCGGTCGTCATGCCCACATACCTTCCGTCGCGCCTCGGCCACCTTCGCCACGCAATCGACAGCGTGCTCGCGCAGAGCTACGACAATTGGGAGCTGCTGGTCGTCGACAACTCACGCGATGACATGCTCGATGAGCTCCCGGACTGGTGGCCGCACGACCCTCGCGTGCACGTGTTGCGTTCCACGCCACATCGTGGAAACCAGGCCCGCAACGAGGCATTGGCAGTCGCCCGTGGTGCTCTGATTGCGTACCTGGACGATGACTGCGTGTGGTTCCCGTGGTGGCTGCGAGCGGCGGTGACATCATTGGAGGGGGCACCAGCGGCACAATTTGCGTACGGCATCTTGCTCCTGGGCAGCGCCGGCCTCGCCCCGGAGTGGATCAATGCGATACCCCTGACGCCGCTGCAACTGCACCTCGACAACCCGGTCGATACCAACGCGTTGGTCCATCGTTCGCAGCCGGAACTGCACTGGGACCCGAGCCTGGACTCGTGCGGTGATTGGGAATTGGTGCAGCGTCTCGCTGTCGACCCACACGTCTTCGTGCCGGTGCCGGCGTGCTCATACGGCACGAACTCACCTGATCGAGTGTGGGCGCCCGGAGCGCAGAACCGACCCGAGGTCAGCGCGGGCGTCGAAGAGGTTCGCTCACGCGCGCGCCGGCGCCGCCCACTTCGAATCGTCGCCGCCAACACGCTCTACCCGCTCATCACCGAGACGTACATCGGCGACGAGTTGGAAGGCCTACGTCGCTGTGGGGTCGAGTTGGTGCTCGCCCGCCAGCAGCCAGGTTTCACGGAGTGTGCGAGCACGGTCGACGCTCCCCTCTTCGAATCGTTGGAGGAGGCGATCTCCTCGATCGACCCTGATCTGGTACTCACTCACTGGGCCACGACTGCCCAGTGGTCTGGACCCATCGCAACAGCACGCGGAATACCGCACGCCGTTCGCCTGCACTCGTTCTGTGCCGCAGTTCCCGATGACGTGATCTACAACGAGTGGTGCGTCGGAACGTGGGGCTTCGCCCACGCTCCGAGAAACCATCCGCTGTCCCGCGAGCTCCCCACGATGATTCTCGACCCGGGCTTGCCGAACACCGACGACACGAGCCGACAGCGCACTCTGCTGTCGGTATCGGCGGGCCTTCCCAAGAAGGCGTGGCATGACCTCGTAACGGCCGCGGTGGAGATCAGCGACGCGCGGCTCCACATCATCATGGGTCGCACGAACGGTTGGGATCACCTCGCCGGCGAGGTGAGAACACTCGCCGAGCAACACGGCCGACTCGACGCCGTCGACATCGACGTGCCGTTCGCAGTTGCGCAGCGCGCCATCCGTTCATCGACCGTGCTGGTCTACACCTCGGCTCCGGGAGTTCACCTCGGCCAACCGAGGTCGATCATCGAGGCCGCCCTCGCAGCCACCCCGCTGGTCGTACCCGACGAACCGGCGATACGCGCCATGGTCGGAGAAACTGCCACGTTCTACACACGTGGCAACACTGCCTCGCTGGTCGCTGCGCTACGGGGTGCGCTGGATCATCCTCACCCGATTGACCAGCGACTTGCGCTCGCCGCTCGGATTCGTGCCGTGCACGCAGCGCCTGGCCGCTTCGACCAGTGGGCACACGAACTGACTCGAGCTGTCGTCGACTGGCAGTCGTCACGCATCCCCGGCGCCGCTACCGCCGCTGGCCGCTGGTGGTCGCAGCGCTGAGAACGTCGTGATCAGCCTGTCTTGCGGCCGCTCGCCACGCCACACACCACTTCGCGGTGCAGGCACAGCTCGACCTCGCTGGTCAGTTTGGCCTGGTCCCAGCCGTTCATGAAGTCGGCATGTCCGGTGGTCAGACCGCCGCTGGCAAGGGCCACCCCAGCGGTGCTGCCCCACACGGGATATTCGACGCTGAACTGCAGTTGCGGAATGGGCACGGCGAAACCATCGGGGCAGACACCACCGGAGCTGTAGGCAACGTGCCCGTGATGATCTGCGCTGTCGAGATGACTGCCATCCCAGCAGTCGGGAAAGGTGACTAGCAGGCGAAGATCGCGACCCTCGACGCATTCCGGTGGCAGAACGGCGCGCTCGATTCCAGCGCCGCAGCCCCAGGCAACGATCGAGATCGGCTGCTCGCCGGTGGCGCCGGAATTGCCGCCGATCATCACCAGGCCGACGGGGAAGGGCTGAACCGACGCTGGCGGCACACCTTCGCCAGGACGGTAGTAGGCAGTGCTCTTCACCGGCGTGAGAACCTCCGGGCCGCGCATGAGCGCCGGCGCCCAGTAGGCAGCCTTGTCCAGCGGCTGATCACAGGTGGTTCCGCCGCTGAGCAGCGACCCAACCGTCGTGAACGCGTTGACTTCTGTGTTACCGAAGAACTCGTGCAGATGACTTTGCCCGGGTTTGCCGGGATACACGATGGGGTCGTCGGAGGCGCTGTGGCTGTACATGCATTCCACGAGGAACTGTGGCGTGCGACCCTGCGGCCCGGCAATCACACGATCAGGCTGACCGAGCGAGGTCGCGTCGGTGTGCGCCTTCATCCCGCTCGCACCAACGTCACCGCTATCGCCCGCGCACCCCGAGACCGTCAGCACGGCCGCAACCAGCGCGATGGCGGCTGTGCGTGGTCGGAACATTCTCGGCGCTACTCCGTGAACGATCAGGCAGGCTTCGACGGCACGACAATGGCGTCGAGATCGACCGTCTTGGGACCGGTGGCCGCACGAACAGGCGCAGTTGCCGCGTCGGGCATGTTGACCTGCGGTTGGAGTGCGGGCATCTCGGCAACCTTCCAATCCACTGATGGCGGATGCGTCTCGCCCAACCACAGGGCCACGTTGTACTCCCCATCCTTCCAATCGCCGCTACCGGTGGCGTCGCACGGAGCCAAGGTCTCCAAGTTGTTCGGCGCAGTCGTGGCATAGGTGTTGTCGGAGAAGCAGTTGCCGAGTGTGCTCACATCTGTGCCGGCAGAGGCGACGATCAGGTCAGCGGCCCGGTTGTCGGACAACACGTTGCCGATGACCCGGTTCTGCGCAGAGTCCCACAAGATGCTGGCGCCCGGATCGACGGGAGCCTTCGCCTTGCTGTCCTCGCAGGTCGTGCCCCAATCGGCCGGCAACGGAACCGAGTCGTTGGGATCGTCTTCCAGGAAGGGCACCAGCCCGATACCGCTTTTGTCGTGGTCGTAGACCAGGTTGCGTTCGATGTCGTTGAGTACACCACCAGCAGACAGGATGCCGTTACCCATGGCCAGCAACGCGACGTCGATCGCTGGCGTGTCGCCCTGGTTGTTGGAGTACACGGTGTTGCCGATGATGGTGGTCTGGCGCTCCGGATAGCACAGCTCGTAGCTGCCACTGTTGGGCACGACGCCAGCCCGATTGAACCGGAACGTCGAGTTGACGATCAGAAGGTTGCCGCCCGAGTTGGTACCCGAGTAGCCCAGGCCGTTGTATTCGCTGACGGCATCGTCGATGACTGAGTTACATGGGAAGCATTCACCGATGTACACACCCGCATCGGGGCTACCGGCCGCATAGATGTGCTCCAGGTCGCCGTTCATCGAGTCGAACACGTAGACGCCGTAGTCACCGGTGCGGTACGCGGTGAGGTAGGACCCGCGGAACCCGTCGACCCCCGTCCAGAAGAAGCCGTTGCGGGTGTAGTTCATCGCTGTCATGTTCTCGACGACGACGCCCTTGGCGCCGAGGATGCGGATGCCATTGTCCAGCTCCAACTTGCCGTCGAGGATCACCTCGTTGCGATCGAGACCGCGAATGGTGATGCCGTCGGTCGTGACGTTGACTGCTTCGTTGTAGGTGCCGGGCTTGACCAGGATCAGGTCACCCGGTGCCGCTGCGTCGACGGCGGCCTGAATGGTCGGGAAGTCATCCGGAACGGTGATGGTGCCCTCCACGCCGGCGACGGTGGTGTCGGCAGCGACCGTCGTGTCCGCGGCCAGCGTGGTGTCGGCACCGACCGTCGTCTGCGCTGCGGCGGCAGTGGCGGCCGTGGTCGTTTCGGCGGCGCGTTCATCGCCGCACGCCGCAGCGACCAACAACGACGCAGCCATCGCGGCTGCCCAGATCTTGCGTTGCATGTGTTCCCCCAGAACATCGGTGACCTACGACATCGCACGCTAATGGCCGAGGTGGCCACACAACGAAACGGCCGTTCAGCCTGCGGGCGGAGTGACCACGATCGTGCCGATCATGCCTGCCTTCGCCGTGCCATGGATGGTGCAGAAGTACGCATAGGTGCCGGGCTGATCGAAGACGTGCGAGTAGGTGTCCTTCGGCGCAAACGCCTCGGCCGTCACTCCCCATGTCGCCGCGTCGGGCTCATCCGCGGGCGTCACGTCGTGATCGTTGCGACCGATGTTGTCCCACACGACTTCTGTGCCTGCCTCGATGGTCAGGGCTTCGGGAAGGAAGTTGTTGTCGAGTGCCTTCACCGTCTCGGTCTTCCCATTCGCCGGAAAGGTGTCTGGTGACTGTGCGACCGTCACCAGTGGCAGTGTCGTCGCCGCGGCAGCCGACGCCTCGACTGCTCTGACGCTGTCGTCGGGATCCTTTGCGCACGCCGACAGCGACGACACTGCCAGGACGATCACCCCGATACCGATGAGCTGCCGCATGTTTTCCTCCCTGGCGCCTCTTCGTCGTGGAGAGAGCGTCGACGGCGCATAGGGTACGCGCACGTGACCGACGACGAACAAACCGAGATCATCCCGGAAGCTCCACCGCCGCCACGGTCCGCACGGATCTGGTTGGTTGCCTTCGTCGCGCTCGTGATCTGCAGCCAGGTGGCCTCCGCCTCCTGGGCGGCATGGACCGAGCCGGGCAACGAACGACCCGCGCTGTTGCTGTTGATGTCATCGCGCAACCGCTATCTGGTCGCCACGGCCGAGAGCGGTATCTCCATGTGGAGCTGGGTGATCATCGCCAGCCTCCGACTTGCCGCTGCCGCTGTCGTGTGCCACTTCATCGGTCGGGCCTACGGCGACAGGGCCCTGCGGTGGTTCTGGCGTTACCTCGGTATGCCCCAGGATCAGGTGGGTAAGTTCGAGGGGGCTTTCGCCAAGGCCGAGTTCTTCGTCGTGCCATTCTTCGTCGGCAGCAACATCGTGTGGGTGCTCAGCGGCGCTGCTCGCACGAGCTGGAAGCGGCTGGCACCGCTGATGGCTGTCGGGCTGGCGGGGCGTCTGGCGCTGATGTGGTGGCTGGCCCAGGTGTTCGACGAGGAGGTTCGCTCCACATTGAGGTGGGTTGATCGGTACCAGTTCTGGTTCATCGGTGGCTCGATCCTGCTGGTGGTCGTGGTCAACCTGCGCAACTTCCGTGGCCGGTGACCGCACTTCTCCACCTGTCGTGGTAGAACCTGGTCATGGCTGAAACTGCACTTGGCGGCAACCCCGTCCACACCGTTGGCGACCTTCCCGCGGTCGGTTCCCCGTCCCCTTCCTTCGCGATCACCAAGGGCGACCTCTCAGAGGTCACGGCGGATGACTACGCCGGCCAACGGGTGATCCTCAACATCTTCCCCAGCATCGACACCGCGACCTGCGCGACGAGCGTGCGCACGTTCAACGAGAGGGCCTCAGCCCTCGACAATACGGTGGTGCTGTGCGTCAGCGCCGACCTGCCGTTCGCGCAGGGTCGCTTCTGTGGCGCCGAAGGCCTCACCAACGTGGTGAGCGCCAGCACCTTCCGCAGCGACTTCGGCACCGCCTACGGTGTCACCCTCGCCGACGGAAAGCTGGCCGGTCTGCTGGCGCGTGCAGTGGTCGTGCTCGACGAGCACGGCACCGTCATCCACAGCCAGTTGGTGCCAGAGATCGCGCAAGAGCCGAACTACGACGCTGCCATCGAGTCGCTGGGCTAAACGCCCAGGAACGTATCCAGGCCGATCGTCAGGCCGGGATGTTCAGCGATCTTCTTGCACGCGAGCACCACGCCGGGCATGAAGCTGTCGCGGTCATAGCTGTCTTGACGGATGGTGAGCGATTGCCCCTGCGCGCCGAGAATCACCTCTTGGTGCGCAACCATGCCCCGCATGCGGACCGAGTGCACATGGATGCCCGCCGGGCCTACCCCACCGCGAGCTCCGACGAACACCTCGTGTTGCGTGGGGTCCGGCGCCCACTCGCCACTGGCCGCAGCCATGCGCGTCGCGGTCGTGACCGCCGTACCTGACGGCGCATCGATTTTCGCATCGTGGTGCAACTCGATGATCTCGGCAGTGTCGAAGTACGGCGCCGCGAGTTCGGCAAAGCGCATCATCAGCACTGCGCTGATCGCGTAGTTGCTGGCCACGACACAGTTGCTACCGGTGAAGGCCGCCCGGAACGCCGCGAAATCGTCGTCGTCGAGGCCCGTGGTACCGACCACCGCGTGAATGCCATGGAGCGCCAACCACGGCACCGTCACGCGCGAGGCCGAGGCGACGGTGAAGTCGACCACCACCTGGGCCTGCGCCTCCGCCAGCGCTCGCAGGTCGCGGTGGATCTCCACGCCGCTGCGGAGCTGACCGACCGCATGCGGGTCGACGGCACCAACCAGCTCCAGTGCCGGATCGGCGGCGACCGACTCGCACACCAACGCCCCCATCCGACCACCGGCTCCGACCACACCCACACGAATCACACTCATGACCTGAACGTAGCCGGTGCGTCCTCGCAACCATCCACCTGTCCACGACCGCTCACGTCACGTTGCCACCGGGTCACACCGAGGTCACGCCGCGACACGTGCGATTGTGACCATGAAAAGCGGCTGCGTCAGTTGGTGGGGCCGACGGTGACGACGATCTGCTCGGAGGTCAGGACGTCACGAATGACGTTGCCCACGGCTGTCTGATCAACCGTCGCCCACCTGGCCACCTGCTCGTCAATGGGGCGAACGGCCCCGGTGGTGAGCAACAGGCCGCCGTTGCGCGCCATGCGGGCGCCCGTGTCTTCCAAGCCCAGCTCGAAGGCGCCGGTCAGATACCCGACAGCGACATCCAACTCCTCGTCGGTGATGCCGCCGGCAACCAGCTTGCGCAATTCGTCGGTCATCAGGCCCTGCACCTCATCGGCGTGCTCAGGCTGTGTGCCCGCGTACATCTGGAAGATGCCTGCATCGCTGTAGCTGCTGACGCCGGAGTACACGGCATACGCCAACCCGCGAGTCTCGCGAATCTCTTCGAACAGCCGACTGGAGAGCCCGCCACCGAAGACGTGATTGACGACGTCGAGCGCCTCTCGCTGGGGGTCGAAGCGCGGCAGCGAGCGACCCCCGATGACGATGTGGACCTGCTCGCTGTCATCGTCGATGGCGTCTCCCGCACCTTGGGCACCGGGGCCGGTACGAACGGGTCGCGAGTCACCGGTGCTGACGCCGGCGAAACAGCGATCGATCTCGGCGAGCATCTCGTCATGGCCCAGAGGGCCGGCGGCTGTCACTACCATCGCCCCGGCGCGGTAGTGCTGTGCAAAGAACGCGCGCACGTCGTCGGGGGTGATCGCCAGCACATGTTCCTTGTCGCCGGCAGGGTCGCGCCCGAGGGGATGATCCTCGAACAGGGCTGCAGTGAAGCGACGGTGCGCGACATCGTCGGGCGAGTCATCATCCATCGCCAGCTCCTCGAGGATGACCTGGCGTTCGCCATGCACATCGTCATCACGCAGCGCGGGACGAGTGAGTACGTCGCCCAGCAGTTGGATGCAGAACGAGGCATGCCGCGCCGGAAGCCGGCAGTAATAGGCGGTGTACTCCTTGGAGGTGAACGCGTTGAAGTCACCACCACGACGATCGACACCTCGTGCCAGATCCTGGGCGCTGCGGGTATCGGTGCCTTTGAAGAGGAGGTGCTCGAGAAAGTGACTGACCCCGCTGAGTGCGTCGGGCTCGTCGCGCGAGCCGACGCCGACCCAGACCCCGGTGGCCACCGACAGCGCGCCAGGCACGCGTTCGGTGGCCACTGTCAGGCCTGAATCAAGTTGTGTGATCCGGAGATCTGTCAACGCGTGACCTATCGACAAATCGACTGATCAGCGGTGACGACGACGGCCGCGGTCGCCGCCGGCGTCGTTGCGGTCACGGTTGCCGCCACCGGCGTTGCCGCCGGCTTCGCCGCCGGGGCCCAGGTCGCCGAGGTCACCGGCCAGTTCGGCATCGAACGCATCGTCGAACGACACGGCAACACCATCGGTGGTCGGTGCAGCGGCCGGAGCCGATGAACGCTCGCGGCGCGGGCCACGGTCGCGGTCGCCGCCACGGTCGTTGCGGTCGCGGTCGCCGCCACGGTCCGAACGCTCACCACGGTCACGGTCGCCGCCGCCGGATGAGGCTGCGCCCTCCGGGATGACGGGGTTCCACGACTCGCCGGGGGTCAGGCTGACCTTGCCCTTCTCGTCGACGTCCTCGACGATGACTTCGATCTCCTGGCCAAGCGTGAGCACGTCTTCGACGTTGTTGATGCGCTTGCCCTTGCCGAGCTTGCTGATGTGCACGAGGCCATCGCGACCGGGGAGGATGTTGATGAACGCACCGAACTTGGTGATGTTCACCACGCGGCCCTGGTAGCTGGTACCAACTTCAGCCAGCGGCGGCGAGACGATGGCCTGGATGCGGGCCTTGGCCTCTTCCATGCGCCACGCCTCGACGGCACCGATGGTGACAATGCCCTGGGCGCCGTCGTCGTCGACGGCAATGTCGGCACCGGTCTCTTGCTGGATGGTGTTGATGACCTTGCCCTTGGGCCCGATGACCTCACCGATCTTGTCCATCGGGATGAAGATGGTGGTGATCTTCGGAGCGGTGGCTGCAACCTCTGCACGGGGCGCCGAGATGCAAGCGTTCATGTTCTCGAGGATGGCCAGGCGGGCTTCCTTCGCCTGCTCGAGCGCGGCGGTCAAGACGTCGGCGGGGATGCCTTCGATCTTGGTGTCGAGCTGGAGGGCGGTGATGGCGTCGGCGGTGCCGGCAACCTTGAAGTCCATGTCGCCGAATGCGTCTTCCGCACCGAGGATGTCGGTGAGAGCGGTGTACTTGCCTTCGGCATAGACCAGGCCCATCGCGATACCGGCGACGGGAGCCTTGATCGGCACACCGGCGTCCATGAGGGCCAGCGAGCCCGAGCAGACCGAGGCCATGCTGGTGGAGCCGTTGGAGGCCAACACTTCGGCGACCAGGCGCAGCGTGTAGCTGAACTCCTCGAGGCCCGGCAACACCGGCAGGAGCGCACGGGCGGCAAGCGCACCGTGGCCGATCTCGCGGCGCTTGGGCGAACCCACGCGACCGGTCTCACCGTTGGCCCACGGGGCCATGTTGTAGTGGAACAAGAAGTACTTGTGCGTCTCGGGGCCAAGCGTGTCGAGCAGCTGGTTCATACGCGGCATCGCCATGGTGAGCACGTTCATCACCTGCGTCTCGCCACGCTGGAACAGGCCAGTGCCGTGAGCGGTGGGCAAGACGCCCACTTCACTGCTGAGCGGGCGCAGGTCGCGGGGACCGCGACCGTCGATGCGCAGGCCTTCGTCGACGATGCGCTTGCGTACCAGCTTCTTGGTGAGGCTGCGGACGGCTTCCTTGACTGCCTTTTCCTGACCGGCGAACTCGGCGCCTTCGCCACACAGCTGGGCGAGTGCGTCGGCTGCAGCGGCGTCGGTGGCGGCGTTGCGCTCGGCCTTGCCGGCGATGGCCACGGCGGGCTTGAGGGCTTCGGTGCAGATGCGCTCGACGGCGGCGAAGATCTCCGGGGTGTAGTCGGCGGTGACCGAGTAGGCCATCGGCACGATCGGACCCTTGGTGGCGACCACGCTGGCAACGAGTTCACGCTGCAGCGCGATGCTCTCCTTGATCCAGATCTTGCTGGCGTCGAGGCCACGGGCCAGAGCCGACTCGTCGACCTTGGGGGCGCCGTCGGCGTAGTACTTGAAGCTGTCGGTGGTGCCACCGGCCTCGACCATCATGATGGCAACGTCGCCGTTGTCCAGCACGCGGCCGGCGACGACCAGCTCGAAGGTGCTGGCGGCACCCTCTTCGTAGGTGGGGTGCGGAATCCACTCGCCGGTCTGAGTGTGGGCAACACGCACGGCACCGATGGGGCCGTCGAACGGGATGCCACTGATCATCAGCGAGGCGGAGGCGGCGTTGATGGCCAGCACGTCGTGCGGGTTGGCCATGTCGGCGCCGAGGATGGTGAGCACGACCTGGGTCTCGTTGCGGAAACCGTCCGGGAAGGCGGGGCGCAACGGGCGGTCGGTGAGCCGACAGGTGAGGATTGCGTCCTCGGTGGGGCGGCCTTCACGACGGAAGAACGAACCCGGGATTTTGCCGGCGGCGTAGGCACGCTCTTCCACGTCGATCGTGAGCGGGAAGAAATCCATACCCGGCTTCACGTCCTTGGCGGCGTTGGCAGTGGCCAACACGGTGGTGCCGCCCATCGTTGCGAGGACGGCGCCCATGCTCTGCTGAGCAAGCTTGCCCGTCTCGAACGACAGGGTCTTGTCGGTACCGGAAACGGCACCTGATACTCGGATGGCGTCAGCCATGGCGAGCTCCTTTCGACCTCACGCGCAAATCTGGCGTGGGTATTTGGAGCGGAGGCCGGTTCCCAGTCGTAAGTGCCGATCGTTCGGCCCCACGATGTGGAGAGAGCTCGGCACTTACGACTGACAACCGATCCAAGTGTTCCGCTCGGTGTATATGTCAGCCCAAGACTAGCAGGGACCTGGGGATAACCGGCGGATGGGCGGGCCAGCAACGCCGGCCCGTCAATGCGTGGGAACTAGCGACGCAGGCCGTTGGCAGCGACGATGGCACGGTAGCGCTCGACATCGATGCCCTTGACGTAATCGAGCATGCGGCGACGCTGGCCGACCAGCTTGAGTAGGCCACGACGGCTGTGGTGGTCCTTCTTGTGGGTCTTGAAGTGACCGGTGAGGTGGTTGATGCGGCCGGTGAGCAACGCAATCTGCACCTCGGGCGAACCCGTGTCGCCCTCGTGGAGCTTGTGCTTGTTGATGATGTCTTGGTCTGCCATGAGAAAGCCTTCCAGAAGGAGGTCGCCGTGGCAGGTGAGCCACTGGCATCGCATCAGAGGTTGAGCCCCGATGGACGCCGCAATGCTAGCGGTGACTGCCGCAGATCAAACTCGCGCCCACACGCGACGGACACAGTATGGGCCGATCACATCCCTACACTCGGCGTGAATGAGTCGGATCGAGCTGCGGGACCTCACCAAGTCGTTTGGCGAGCTGGCCATCGTCGATGCCCTTTCACTGGACATCCGCAGCGGCTCGTTCGTCAGCTTGATCGGTCCGTCGGGGTGTGGCAAGACGACGCTGCTGCGGGTGATCGCCGGCCTAGAACCGGCGACCGCAGGAGGCATCACGGTCGACGGCGACAGCCCGCGCGATGCTCGGTCACACAAACGAGTTGCGATGGTACCCCAGCAACCCGGGCTGCTGCCCTGGCGAACCGTGTACGAGAATGCGCGGCTTCTGCTCGACGTCAACCGCCGGGCCAACCCGTCAGAAGCAACCGAACCCACCCCTCTGCTGCACGAGGTCGGTCTCGGCGACTTCATGGATGCCTACCCGCACGAGTTGTCCGGTGGCATGCAGCAGCGTGTGGCTCTGGTTCGCGCGCTCACGCTCGGCGCCCCACTCCTGGTGATGGACGAGCCCTTCGCTGCGCTCGACGAGATCACACGGTCAGAGATGCGCTCCATTCTCAATCGCCTGGTGGAGGGTCGGGGCGTGACAGTGCTGTTCGTGACGCACAGCATCGCGGAGGCGGTGGCGCTCAGCGACCGCGTGCTGGTCAGTAGCCCGCGGCCCACGACTGTCGTTGCCGACATCGACATCGACCTGCCGCGCCCGCGTGCCACCAACGTGGAGGACGACGTACGTTTCGTCGAACTCTGCAGCTCCGTTCGGCACGCGCTGCACCAAGGCATGCAGCCATGAGCCGTCGACTGCTGGCCCCGTTCGTGGGCATCATCGGCTTTCTCGCGCTGTGGGAAGCCGTCGTCCGTGTGAGCAACGTGCGGCCGTTCGTGCTGCGCTCGCCGTCTCGGATCGTTGGCTACCTCGCCCGCCATGCCGGCGACTATGCCGGCGCGGCGTGGGTGACGGCCCAGCACGCTCTCATCGGCACGCTCCTGGGCCTCCTCGTTGCGCTGCTGATCGGGTCCGGCATGGCCGCCTCCCGCTTCGCCGACCAGGCAGCCCAGCCGGTGCTGACCTTGCTGCAGGTCACCCCCTTCGTCGCATACATCGCATCTGTGGTGCTGTGGCTGGGTTCCGGAACGCGTCCGGCAGTGTTCATCGTCGCGCTCGTGTGCATGCCGGCATTCGCGTTCGCCACAGTCGACGGCATGCGCAGCGCCGACCCAGCGGCACGCGAACTCCTTGCGTCGGTCGATGCATCGCGCCTCGAGGTCCTTTGGCGTTTGCGACTTCCGTCCGCGATCCCGTCGCTGTTCACCACCGCTCGCTACAACGTCGGCCTTGCGCTCATCGCCAGTTACCTGGTGGAGGGTGGCAACTTCGCCAACCAGGGTCTCGGTGCCATCGGCAAGCGTGCGGCCTCCCTCAACGAAGGTGACGCACTCTGGGGTGCAATCTTCGCCATGTCCATTCTGGGCACCCTCGCCCTTCTCGTGATCTCGTTACTACAACGGCTGGTCATGGGTTGGCATGTCTCGCAACGGACTCGGCCGCGCTGAGCAGGTACGGTGCAACCAATGGCCAACGAGACATCCCCGGACACTTCCCCGCCGGCAGCAACACCCGATCTTGCCGGTTTGCGAACACGAATCGA
>Ga0209476_10000934_pt1 | contig 20186 bp, 23 predicted proteins | sample KloWWTrecipitate_FD_187179 | JGI IMG/M metagenome (GOLD analysis project Ga0209476, IMG submission 187179) | Active sludge microbial communities from Klosterneuburg, Austria, studying microevolution and ecology of nitrifiers - Klosterneuburg... | ecosystem: Engineered > WWTP > Aerobic digester... | reverse complement strand
GAGCGGATCGCCGGGCCGGTATTCGCGCATCCCCGCGATCCTCAACGGGTCCTCGAAGACGCGGTTGCCTCCCTTTCGCTCGCCAAACGGCCGATCGGAAGGGAGGCCCAGGTCCTCCATCGAAAATACCCGGGGGAAGACCACCAGGTGGTCGCGCTGGTCATCTTCGATACTCCGCGGGAATGCGCCGAGCAGGTCGGCCGAACTGATCGTTGCGGGCCCGATCTGGTGGTAGCCGCGGTCGCCGGGCACGATGGTGAACGTCCATTCGTGCTGCTGATACCAGCCAAGAGCCCCGCGGCGCGCGAGGAACTTCTGCCCGGGCACGGCCGCCGCCAGCAGCGGTTCGCCCTCTACCGGTAGCTGCTCGGAAAAGGAAAGCCGCCACTCATACCAAGGCAGCGGAAGCGGTTTGCGGTTCGAAAGCTCAATATGCAGCGCCACCTTTTCGCCGCTGAAGACGCGTGTTTCGGCAGGCTGGCGCCGAAGCGTGACCCGGTCGAACAGGTGCCTGCTCCAGTAGCGGCTCACCCAGCCGAGGACCACGGTGGTAGCCCCAACCGCCGCGATCGGCGGCTGCGAGGCGGCAAACCCGGCAACAAACAGGATGAACCCGACGACCAGCCACAGGTCGCGGAAGGGCATCTCAGGCTCCGATGGGCACGGGTACCCGCTCGAGCACCTCGGCCAGCAACTCGTCGGAGCCACGTCCGCGCAGACGGGCCTGTGTCGAGAGGATCAACCGGTGCGGGAGCACCCACGGCGCCATCGCCTTCACATCATCCGGGAGCACGTAATCGCGCCCGCTTATCGCTGCCAGTGCCCTTGCGGTGCGAAAGAGCGCCAGGCTGCCACGGGGGCTGGCGCCCAGCTCGAAGGCCGGGTCATCGCGGGTCGCCTGGACAATCTGGACCGCGTAACGCCGCACGCCCGGGTCCACGTGCAGGTGGCGGAGCGCACCCGCCAGCCTGACCAGCTCGGCGCCATCGATCACGGGTTCGAGCGAATCAAGCGGGTTCGCCGACTCGAACCGGCGCAGGATCTCGTCCTCTTCGTCCTCCCCGGGGTAGCCCAGGCGGAGCCGGACAAGGAAGCGATCGAGTTGCGCCTCCGGGAGCGGAAAGGTGCCCTCGAGCTCGACGGGGTTCTGCGTTGCCATCACCAGGAAGGGGCTGGGCAGTGGGGTCGTCACGCCTTCGACCGTAATCTGCCGTTCTTCCATCGCTTCGAGCAGTGCTGCCTGCGTGCGCGGCGTCGCCCGGTTTATCTCATCGGCCAGCACGACCTGGGCGAGGAGCGGCCCTTCGCGGAAGACAAACTCGCCGAGCTTCTGGTTGTAGTAGTTGATCCCCGTGATGTCCGATGGCATCAGGTCCGGAGTGAACTGGATCCGCCGGAACGCGCAGTTGATCGACCGCGCTATCGCCTTCGCCATCGTGGTCTTGCCCAGCCCCGGCACATCCTCGAGCAAAATGTGGCCCTCGCAGAGCAGCGCCACCAGCGCGAGCCGGACAACATCTGCCTTGCCAACGATCACGCGCTCAATACTCGCCTGCAGGCGCTCGGCGGTGTTCTTGATTAACGCCACGTCATCGGGCGAAAGCCTGCCCGGGGTCTCAGCAATAGTCACCCGGAGATCCTAGCGGCCCGGCCCCGGCGAGGCGAATTGGGGTGAGGCAGCGTGCCCCCGTATGCTTCGGGGGTGATCTCTGTCCGGCACATCCGGCTCACGGATAACAGCGTCTACCTCCTCGATGCCGGCGGGGAGCGCATGTTGATCGACACCGGCCCCGACTACCGTGGCTCACGCGAGGAGCTTGCGGCGGCCATCGACGGCCCGCTCCCATCGCTGGTTATCGCCACCCACGGGCACCTGGATCATGCCGGGCTGGGCCGGTGGTGGCAGAGCCGGGGCATCGCGGTGGCCATTCACGAAGAGGACCGGCACTACGCCGCGGGGCACCAGCTCGATGATGCCGAGATGGCGGCACTCGAAGGCTACATCCGCGAGTGTGGTGCGCCACCGGCCATCCAATCCGAGGCGTTGAACGCGCTTGCCGCCCGGCGCGCCTGGGCGCGCGCAGCCGCCGAATCGGGCGGCTACCGCCCCGCCGGCCGTGATGGCCGCTGGCCCAGCGCGCTCCGCTACGAGTCTTTTGTCCCTCATCGCCTGCTGGCGGGGGAGAGAACCGAGGTAGCCCCGGGGGTGTTCGCCCTTGCCTGCCCCGGGCACACGCCGGGGAACATGGTGGTCAGCGTCCCTTCCGAAGGCTGGTTGTTTTCTGGCGACCAGCTGCTCCCGGAGATCACGCCCATTCCGGCGATCCAGCGCTACCCGGCGCATTCCGGTGCCGACTGGCGGTTCCCCAGCCTGCCGCGCTTCCTCGATTCGCTGCGGAAGGTTCGCGCCCTGGATGCGGGGCGTTGCTTCCCGGGCCACGGGGAACCGTTCGAAGACGTGACCGCCGTCATCGATGCGAACCTGCTCCAGGCGGCGCAGCGGACGTCCCGGGTGGAGGAGGCTCTTCGTGCATCCGGCGCGGCCAGCCCGTGGGCACTCGCCGAGGCGATCTACCCGAGGGCCGTCCGCCGTCGCTTCTGGCAGATCATCTCGACCATCCAGGGCCACCTCGATGTGCTGGAAGAGCAAGGCTGCGCCACATCCTCCGGCGGGCGCTGGCAGGTGCGTTAGGCGGCCCGCTGCAGCGTCCCGAGCCCATCCGGCGCAAGCCGCTCGGGATCGACCCAGAGCACCAGTCCAGATTCCCTTCGGAGCACCCCGCTCAGATACCCCATGCCATCGCGCCGGCCGGGCGGAAGCACCTGCTGGAACTCCTCCGGGCGGACGGTCGCGACTTCTTCGACCGCATCAACCAGGAAGGCGACCGGGTTGCCGGCCGGGTCAACCAGGATCAACCGGCTCTCCTGGTCATCGGCCGGGCGCGAGAGCCCGAACTTCCAGTGCAGATCGAAAACCGGGATGACGCGTTTTCGGACGTCGGCGACGCCGAGGATGCCGCCCGGCGCGCCCGCGACGGGCGTGACCGGGAGCACGGGGAGAATCTCGTCCACCACTTCGATATCGAGCGCGTAACGGGTTTGGCCCACCCGAAACAGAACCAGCTGACGGGGAATGCGTGCACCAATGGATTCAGACACAAGGGCCTCAACAGTTCCGGAATACCTGATCATCGGCTTTGCTGGCGATCTCTGGAGCACAGGCGAGGCCGTTTGCTACCATCGCCCGGTGACATTCGCGGAGACGGCGGCAGCGCGGCTCGAAACGATTGGATTCCGTTCGACGGCTCCACGGCGGACCGTCCTCCAGGCCATCGAACGGGCGCCTGGCCCTTTCACGGTTGAGGACTTGTTGCGTGAGGTGCCAGGCGTGGGGCGCGCGACGGTCTTCCGCGCGATCAAGCTGCTCCAGGAGCTGGACCTGCTCTGCCGCGTACCCCTCGAAGACGGGAGCGTGCGTTACCAGCTTTCGCACGGTACCCACCACCACCACCTGGTCTGCCGCGGGTGCGGACGGTTCACCGAATTTACCGACCAGGAGATCGATGCGCGCATCCAGGAGCGGGCGCTGCAGCACGGTTTTCAGCTCCAGGGCCACAGCCTCGAGCTCTATGGCCTGTGCGAGGTTTGCACGGCAGCCAATGGCGCCGCCGGCGAGCAAGCGGTGGGCTAGACTGGGAAACCGCGCCGGGGTGGCGGAATGGCAGACGCAGCCGGCTTAAACCCGGCGGCCGAAAGGCATGTGGGTTCGAATCCCGCCCCCGGCACCAACTGGCACAGGACGAGGCCAGCGAGGAGAGGCATGGTGGACGGCCACATTTCGCAGCGGCGAGTACTGGTGCCGCTCCCAACCCACCACGAGGCGACCGTGCGGATGGCGCGGGTGCTCGCATCCGAGGGCGTGCTCGCGGGGCTCTATGTGCCGATGAACACGCACAGGCTCGACCACGCCCTTGGCCGCGTCGCCAGCCCCGACGGCCGCGCGCGGCGCTTCCTCCGCCGCTGGAACCATGGCGAGCAGGCGCACAGCGCGGCGGTCATCCCCGAGGTGCTGACGGCGGCGGCGTTCCGCCTGCTCGCCCCGTTCGGCCATGCCCGGCTCGCATCGGCGCTCGCAGGCTGGCGCTCGGAACAGATCGACCGGGGCATTGCCCGCCGGTTGAGCACGCAGCGGCCAACTACCGTGCTGGCACTCCAGGGTTTCAACCAGCGGACGCAGCGCGAGACGCGGCGGCTGGGAATCGGGACATGGCTCAACGTGAACGCCGATTGCTGGGGGATGGGCGAAGTTGTGCGCGACCTCGCAGCGCAAAGCAGGACCGGCGGCGAACTGCGCGACCTCGATACCGAGGACTGGGGCCGGAATGTCCCCGCCGTTGAACGGCAGATACGGGAAGCCGAGTGGATCTTCACCGAGTCGAATCGGATGGCTGGCCGGGTACGAGCCATCGCCCCCCCGGAAACGCCGATCGTTTCGCTGGGCCAGGGAGTCGATGCGGCATTCTTTGCGCCACGTCTGGACCGGGCCTCCGGCGAAAAGCTACGGGTGGTCCAGGTTTCGCGCGTGGCATATGCGAAGGGCATCGAAGTTGCCAACGCCGCCGCCGAACGGGCATCACCATGGATCGAACATTTCGACGTGGCGGGCTGGAACGTATCGCGGCAGGCCATGCTTCGGAAGAACAGCACGCATCTCCGGTTTCTCGGCGGCCTCCCGGCCACGGGTGTTCGCGACCTGCTGCAGCAGGCTGACGCCTTCGTGTTGCCGACGCTGGCCGACTCCATGCCGAGGGCCGTGATCGAGGCGATGGCCGCGGGCCTCCCGGCGATAACCACAGACTGTTCGGGCTACCAGGACCTCATTGAGGACGGCGTGAACGGGTTCATCGTCCCGGCGGGAGATGCCGGCGCCATCGCTGCGCGCCTCCGGTTGCTGAGCCAGGACCCCGGCTTGCGACTGCGCATGGGCCGGGCCGCGCGCGCGACCGCGGAGCGGAACACGTGGGAGCACTATGAGGAGCGCTTCCGTACGGCGCTTCGCGAGTTCCTGGCGGCCCGGCCGGCAAAGGCTCCTACTTCGGACTGACGCCGTGCGCGCGCAACCACACCCGCCGCATCGCATCCCGTGGAACCGCCCATGGCGAATCAAGTTGCCACATCACCTGCAGGTAAGGTGGAAAGTCCGCGGCCTTCCTTTTCAGGGAGCGGCGAGACGAGAGCCGCAAGTAGCGCGTGGTGTAGCGAAACGATTGCCAGATGGGGCCGGGTCCAGCCTGCTGCGCCCGGAAGTCGATGCGTTCGAGTGCTGAGGCCGGGCTATCGAGAAGTGCTTCCATCGCCTCGGCCGGCACCGCCGCGCCCAGGCTTTCCCGGAGGTAACAAAGCCCCGCCGCGACGGCCCGGGAAACCCCAAGCCGGCGGGCAAATTCGGCCGTGAAGGCCCAATCCCAGCCTGCCCCGAAGCGCCGCAACAGAACGGTGCAATCGGCTATCCAGCGGACCGGGGGCACCGGATCCCAGCGCACGCCATGGGCGATGACGTGAACCAGGTGGGCCTCGGGCCGAATCGTGTGCGCGGGGCGGGTATCCAGCTCGAACGCGACCGTGGTGTCCCACAACCCTTCCTCAGCACCCTTCCAACAGGCCTCTTCCAGTACGTGGCGGTGGAGGTCGAGTTCGAGGCCGGACTGGTGCCGGAGAAGGATGGCGTGAAACATGCGCGCGGCCTTCCATGGCGTGCGCAACGGGGAGACCTGGTTCCAGCCCAGCGGTTCGAGTGCGGCCACTGCCCGGCGCAGCTGGCGGCCATGGACGAGGATGTCGATGTCGTTCATCGGCCGAAGCGCCTGTTCCTCGTAGGCGATGTGCGCGAGGGCGGCGCCCTTCAGCGCCAGCGCGGGAATGCCGTTCGCCCGGAATACCTCAAGGGCGTCTCCCGCGGCCCGGAAGGCGAGGCGGTTGCGTGACCACGTCTGGCGGTAGAGCCCCCGCACCGTGCCCAGGTCAGCGGGGCCGAGGTCCTGGCCACTCAGGTTCCGGTAGACCATCGGGAGCAGCCGGAAGCCCCCTGAATCCAGACTGTCGAATCCACCGGATCCGGACTTCCACCGTTCCCAGGCGCGCACAGCTTCGGCCGGGGGGAGAAGGGCAGCTCGCAGAAGTGCGTCGTGGGCAGAATCGAGGGGTCGCAGACGGGGGGCGGAATGACTCACGATTGGTGCCGCCTTCGTTCAAGCGCGGCGCGCAGGACGCGCGTGTACTCAACGCGCGCATCCCGCTGGACCAGGCCGGTGTTGGACCCGTGGAGCCTCCGCCGCAGGACCACATCGGGCACCGATCGGAACTTCAGACCCGCGTCTTGCGCGCGCGCCATCCAGTCGATGAACTCGCCAACCTTGAGGTCCTGGTCAAACCGGCCGACCGCCTCGTACTTCGCCCGGCGTAATAGGAGCGCACCCGCGACACCGCCGCCCTGCGGGAGCAAGTCATCCCCTCCATCGCGGAACTCCTGGACAGAGCCGAAAACTCCGTCGGCTTCCGGGTCTGCGTCCAGGACGGCGAGGCGGCAGGCAAGGCTCCCTGCCGGCCAGACATCGTCGGAATCGAGGAATGCGAGGAAGTTCCCGGCCGCTCGTTCGACCCCGGCGTTTCGCGCCGCGCCGATCCCGGCGTTCGGCTGACGGATGAGTGCGACCTGCGTCCCAAACGCCGCGGCAACTCCAGCCGTGCCATCCGTGGAGCCGTCATCGACGACCACAACCTCGACCCCGGGAATCCCCTGGGCGAGAACGCTCTGAATCGCCTCCGCGAGGTACAGCTCAGCGTTGAACGCGGGAATCACGACACTGATGGGTGGTGCCGCGGGGGTCACTCCGAAGACCTCCGGCGATGGACCGAGGCGCGGAGGAGGTGGACCAGTTCCTGTGTCGCACGGCCCGTGTTGGCGCTCTCGTTCGTATCGTGCACGTGGTAGTCCAGGAGGACATCTGGAAGCATCGAGTGGCGGATCCCAAGGTCCTTCGCTCGCGCAAGCCAATCCGTGTCACCACCGTTCCGGTACGAGGGATCGAATCCTCCGACCCGATCGAAAACGGACCTCCGTACGAGCCAGCAGCTGGGGACGAACCCCGGAACTGGAGACCCGTCGGTGGGGCCCCGGAACCAGCGCGGCGGGGGGCCCTTAAGCACGGACCTCAGGTGGCAGAGCACGAATCCAAGTTCCGGGTGCGCCGTGAGCTCGCGAACCTGGGCGTCGAGCTTCCCCGGAAGCCAGTGATCGTCGTGGTCGAGGAAAGCGAGGAACTCGCCATGCGAGTGCGCGACACCCGCGTTTCGCGCGACGGAGACGCCCTGGTTCTCCTGGCGAATGACCTGCACGCCCGGGATGGACGCTGCTACTTCGGCGCCACGGTCGGTCGATCCGTCATCAACAACGAGAATTTCCCTGGCGCCGTAGGTCTGGAGGCGGACGCTTTCGATGGCGCCGGCGATGAAGCGTTCGCCATTGAACAACGGGATGACTGCGGAGACGAGCGGTTCAGTCACGGTTCTGACCAGGATCGAGCTGGCCCAGGAGGGCCTGGATGACCCCCGGGATGTCCTCGATGTTCTCTCCGAGCCGGAGTTCAAAGGCGGGCACGCTCCGGACCAGGGCGGCCATCCGGGCGAGCGCCTCGTGCCTGGTTGCCGAGAGCTGCAGCAGCGTGCTGGGCGCAAGAGCGGCGAGAGCCCGGGCCGAGCCCAAGGGGCGCAGTTCGGTTGGTCCATGGCCAACGACGGCTGGAACGAGGACCGCCCGCACCGGGAGGGACGAAGCCAGCCGCTCTGGCAGGTGATCGCCCAGGAGAAACACGCCCTTTTCGATCTCCAGGCGCGCCGGATTCGTAACCAGGCCGGCAAGCTGAGGGAACCGCTCGATGTGGTGAGCGTGGAGCTTCGCCGAACCGAACAGGCTGTGGACGCAGGGGGGCACGCCCGGCTCGAGGAGGCAGTAGTCGTCCCCTACGTAATCCAGGCCGGCCACCAAGCAGGAGAGCGCGGTCGTCGATTTGCCTGACCCGCTCTTCCCCACGACGAGCACTCCGCCCCGGGCATCGCCGATGGCGGCACCGTGGACGAACTGGCGGCCGTGGGCGGCCATCCACCAGCTCAGGATGGCGCGGAAGGTTCCACTGCGGTCCTCGTACGGAGTGCTGGCGGCGTTCGGAATCCAGTAGATGCCGGTGCCGCGGTCGAGATCGAGCATCGAGAAGCCGGGATCCGGGCGGCGGTATGCGGAGAGGACCCGGCCCGACGGACGTGAGTCGGGCATCCCCCGGCGGTGGTGCGAGACAAGGTCTCCGACTTCAGTCGGCAGCGATACGCCTGTCGATGCGGAATCCCAGGCGCAGATGGTCAGTTCGGCCGTCTCCAGCGTGATGCTGTCATCCCGGAGGTGGCGGAAGGCCGGGACAATGTACGGAGTCAGCCCCGGCCCCGCGAACCGAAGCAGCACACGCTTCCCGCCGATGCAAAGTCCGACCGGTGTGATTGCACCGGCGGCTTCAGCGGCGCGATGGAACGCCGACAGGAATGCCTCGAACTGAGCCTGGTCTGCCTCCCCGGCCGCAGTAGTCGCGACGCCCGCCCGCGCCGGCATGGTCACGTCAGTAACCGGGGCGGGAGGTCAGGCCGGGCGTGCGGCCAGCCCTCCTCCGTCACGTCGTGCACCGGATCGAGGACAAGGAGATCCTGCAGGTCGGCGAATCGCTCGAGGACCGGGATTTCGAAGGCGGCAACTGGCCGGGCCTCGAGCCGCTGCACGTCGCGAGCAGCCCGGGGCCGTACAAGTTCCTCGGCGACCAACTCTTCGACGAAGCGGGAGATGTCTGCGGCGAGGGCGTTGGCAGGCGCATCGGGAGAACCAATCGCAGCGGCGGCCTCGGCCGGCGTGTATCCCGCGAGAACCATCTGCCACAGCAGGTCTCCGCTGCCACGCGCGCTGTAGTAGAGGCCAGTGCGGAGATTCACGATGAGGGCTTCGCCGTCAATGCTTTCTTCGACGACGTCGGGGGCATTTAGCTCGTAGCGTAGTTCGGACACCAACTCATGCTATTTGACAGCGCGGTGTGGCGGAATAGCCGGTGAAGGGAGGGCTGGGCGCCGGGAGCCGGAGCGCGGGCGGGCACGCACGCGGTCCCCCGATCTTTGGGCCGGCGGGTCGAGCACCTTTCCTGGGTTAGGCGCCCAGCCCTCGCGGCCGGACTCTACCAGCCATGCGGGTGTCCGTGTCGATGTTATGACGCGGCGGTTTGTGAACTTTTTGCGCGTTTACCGGGGCGCCCGCTCAACTTCGTACGGCGTTGCCGATTTCACCGAATCGCGGAACGGCGAAAACGTCGAGTCATAACGCCGCACACTTGCCGCGCGGTGGATGCCCTGGTGTTCGCAGGCGGAGCCGACCGAGCAACTTGCGCAGCAATACTCGCGGCCGGCCATCGGGAACGGCCGCCCGCTGTAGGGGAAGTGGCAGCGGGTGCAGCGTCGTGGCGTCGTGGCGGTCATTGGGGCTCTTCCTGAATCCGGGATGGAAACGTCGATCATTGTGGCCCCCTTCCGTGCGATACGAAAGCGCCGCTCGCCGACGGTCCGCCCATGGCGCATGCTGTGGGCATGGTTCGCATCAACCGCGTCTACACACGCACCGGCGATGCCGGGACGACGGCCCTCGGCGGGGGACAGCGCGTCCCCAAGGACAGCCTCCGCATCGAGGCCTATGGCACGGTCGATGAGCTGAACAGTGTCATTGGCGTGGCAGTCGCTTCAGGGCTCGATGCCTCCATGCGGGAGCGTTTCCACGTGATCCAGCAGGTCCTCTTCAACCTCGGTTCCGACCTGTGCATTCTCGAGGTGGATAAGGAGCGACTCCCCGTCCCGAGGGTCGAGCCGCGCCACATCGAGCAGCTTGAAACGTGGATGGACGAGTGGAACGGCCAACTCGAAGCGCTCAAGAGCTTCATCCTGCCCGGCGGCGATCTGGCGGCCGCCCAGCTGCACGTCGCGCGCACGGTCTGCCGGCGGGCCGAGCGGCTGGTGACCACCCTCGCGCGCGAAGAGCCTGTGGGCGGGCACGTGCTCGCCTACCTCAACCGGCTTTCGGACTTCCTTTTCGTTGCGGCCCGCCAGCAGGCCCACCTGAGCGGCGCGGGAGATGTTCTCTGGGATAGCCGGGCCTACTGAGGCTGAGCCTCGCCCGCGACGGTCATCGCTCCAGGGGCACCGGCAGGTCGGCCCACACAGTCAGGTCATCCACCTTCCCGAAGGCGTAGGGCAGGAACGCTTCCGGATCGACGGGGGCAGCCAGCCGCGCCGTCGTGTGCGTGTCGCCTTCGCTATAGGTCACACCGGTGACCGAAAGCACGGGGATATCGATCAGCGGATCGTGGCCCGATTCGCGAAAGATGAGCGTGCCGGTCCCCCGCGCCAGCCGGCTGGTCGTGGTGTGGTGCGTCACCTCGATCAGTTCGGGGGAAGCCGCGAACCCGGACCCATCGGCCGCGGGCAGGAACTTGAAGTGGTAGCGACGCTGCTCGCGCGCCCCCGCCACATCCCGCGCGCCATCGGGCAACTGGGCGCGCACCTCGATGATCGCGATACCGCGGCGCGTCACGGTGCCCCGGAGATGCACACCACCGAACTCGTCGAGCCGGATATCGGCGAGTTTCTTCGGTTCGGCATACAGCTCCCGCCCGAAAATGACCGCCGTGTCGGTGCTCATCGGCATGGCGAGGCAATAGAGCCCCTCCTGGCCTTCGAACCGGCAGGCAAGATCGACCGAGGCCCCGCGAAACGGCCCAACGCAATTCGACTGCGCGACGTCGTAGATAGACACCATCACCAGGGCCTCGGATGCGGGCGCGAGGGGAGGGGGTAGCAGCTCCGCGGCCACCGCGGGATCGGTCTCGAAGGTGACGTTCAGCGAGCGGATTCCGCGGAACGAGGGCGCGGCGACGACGGACAGGATCCGCCTGACCTCGGCAGGTTCCTTGACAAACCGGGTCTTCACGAGCTGGACCTCCACTCCGGGCGTGCCTCGATCCTACTCCCCTCGCTGCCCTCTGTGGGAAACGCCAGCAGTTGACATGCGTGTGCGCGGCCCTACGCTTTGGGGGACTTGCCCCACCCCCAACTCACCCGGGGCAGCACCGAGGAGACTGGTAATGGCTGAACTGAAGGACGCTGCGGACCAGTTCGCGAAGGACCTCCTGGCCCAGAACATCGCCGGCTTGATGGTAGCCTTCACGCCCAATGGCATGATGCAGGCCATGGCCCTCCAATCGCAGATGCCGAGCGGCGCCCCGGGAGGCGGAACCCCATCGGTCGCGATCAACGTCACCGGCCAGGAGGGCGACGATCACCTCGTCGATCTCGTGATGTCGGCCGACGGCGAAGCACGGACGATCGCCACCCGCTGGAAGGACATTGCGGGTTCCTGGAAGGTCGATTCCATCGCCCTCAAGGGGTAGGGCAGCCCACCTCCCCCCGCCGCCATGTACCGGGGCGTTACCCTGTTGTGCCTGGCTTTCCGCTAAGGTCGATTACGTATGGCCCGCACAATCACAGGCGCCCGTCCCCTCCCGTTCCATCAGCGCGCGCGCAGATTCGTCGATGTCGGCTGGACCTTCCTGGTGGTCTACTGGAGCTACAAACGCATCCAGCGCAACAAGAAGCTGGAGCCAGCCGAGCGCGAGCGCCGCACCTCGCTGGCCCATCACGCCAATGCAACCCGGATTTTTCGCCTTTCCACGCGCATGGAAGGCTTGTTGATCAAGACCTGCCAGTTCATCAGCAGCCGCGCCGATATCGCGCCGCCGGAATACGTTGCCATCCTCAGCCAGCTCCAGGACCGGGTGCCGCCGCGCCCGTTTCCCGAAGTCGTTCGCGTGATCGAGCACGAGCTGGGCGCCCACCCGGACGCCATCTTTGATGGATTCACCCGCGAGCCCATCGCGTCCGCCTCGCTTGCCCAGGTCCACCGCGCGCGAACGAAGGACGGCAGGGACGTCGCCGTAAAGGTCCAGTACCCCGGCATCGCGCGGGTGATGGAGACCGACCTCCGCAATATCGCCATCCTCGTCCGCATTCTCGCCCGGATCGAGCCGAACTTCGATTTCCGCGTGCTGATGGCCGAACTGAAGAAGGACGTGCCGCGCGAGCTCGACTTCGAGCTCGAAGGCCGCAGCTCGGAGCGCGTCGCCGGCGATCTCGCCCATCGGATCGATGTCCTTATCCCCGGCGTCATCTGGGAACACACCGCCCGGCGCGTGCTGACCACCGAGTTCATCGATGCGATCAAGATCTCCGACATCCCGCGCCTGCTGGATGAAGGCATCGATCCGAATCATGTGGCGCTGATCATGACCGAGGCGTACTGCGAACAGATCCTCATCCACGGCTACTTCCATGCCGATCCGCACCCGGGCAACCTGTTCGTGCTGCCCGGCCCGGTCGTCGTCTTTCTCGATTTCGGTCTCTCGCGCGAGCTGCCCGAGGAGTTCCGGCTTAACTACGCCCGCCTGGTCATGGCACTCATCAGCCAGGACGAGGCGGAGATGGTCGAGGCATTCCGCACCCTCGGCTTCAAGACGAAGAGCGAAGACCCGCAATCGCTGGTCGCCCTGGGGCAATCGTTCTTCGAAGTGACCGGGGCGGATAACAAACCGTACGTCGATGCCGAGGTGATGCCCGAGGTGAACGAGCGCCTCGCCCGAATCCTGAATGCCAACCCGGTCACGGAGATCCCGGGCGACATCCTGCTGATCTTCCGGGTCCTTGGGCTGATGAGCGGGCTGCAGAAGCGCCTGGATAGCCGCATCAATGTGATCGAGACGATCGCTCCATATGCGCGCGAGCAGGCGGCTCGCCGGGCAGAGCAGGCCGGGGGAACGGCAGCGGGCTAGCGGCGACTCGCGAACGGACGGATCAGAACAGGGCCGAGCCGATCGCCTGGAAGAGCCCTGTCGCGCTATCCCACCCCATGTACAGGAGGGCTGCGGCCTGGGCGGCCACGACGAGCCCGAGCGCGCCAATGAGCAGCCCGCTCGCCATCGCCTTGCGGCGTTCGACCGCACGCGTTTCGCGCTCGAGCCGTTGCAGTTCGGCGCTGAAGAAGGCGCGATCGTACTCGCGGCGCAATTCCGGCTTCGAAAGGACCGCGTAGGCCTCGTTGAGCCGTTTCATGCCCTCTTTCGCGGTTTCGTCGTGCTCGCCAATCCGCATCAGGTCATCGGAGAGGCGCGCGTAGGCGTTCGCCACACCCGAGAGGTCTGCTTTTGGCGGCAGGTTGAGCACCGCGTAGTAATCGATCAGCTTCGCTTCGGCCACACTGATTCTCCCTACTACACAGAAACGGCAGTTCCGGCCAGATCTAGAGGGGTGTTTACTGCGGCTTGCATGGCGCGGCCATGCCGCGGATGTGGTAGCGGACCTGGCGAAGCGAAGCCGAACGATCGACGGGAACCCCGCCGAACACGTGCGCCAGGATGGACATGTTGAGAATCCCGGTGATGGCGGTCGCACAGGTCCAGACATCGTCGCGGACGAGCAGGCCGCCATCCATGCCCTCGCGCAGCATGTTATCGAGCGGCTGCCGCACTCGATCGCCGAGGCCCTGGGAAAACTCGGCCATCGGCACGCCGCCGAGCCCGAACACCTCGCGCAACACCAGCGCGATTATGTCCTCCTGCTGGAGGAAGTAGTCCAGGTAGTTCGCGCAGTAGGCGACCAGGCGCTCCTCAAGGGGCGCATCGGCCGGCAGGTGGGAGCGAATGCCATCCGCCATCTCTTCGAGGATCTGGCGCAGGATGCTGGCGTAGAGCCCTTCCTTCGAGCCGAAGTAGTAGTAGATCATCGGCTTGGTGGTGCCCGCCTCTTCCGAAACCTCGCGCAGCGAGGTGGCGGCAAACCCTTTCTGCGAAAAGCAGCGCAGCGCGCTCAGAAAGATGCGGCCGCGCACATCGGCTTCTCGCCCTGCGGGGATCTCGGGGGTCACACTCACGGGGGGCTCCATGGTCGAAAACATGCTGTACTCTCAGATGAGGAACACCCGGAATTATACGCCGCGTACAGTAACGTTCACGTCTTATGATGCGTTGCCGCCCGCCGCACCTTGCGGTACGCTCTCCAGAGCCCTTTAAGGCAGTCCCGTGAGGCTGCGAAGGGAGGAGGTGCCGGCATGCCCGGCAAGTGTTTTTCGCTGTGCGCCTGCTCCGTCGGCCGGGGGAGGCGTTTTTCATGAGCGCCACCATCTACCTCGGGCCGGACGAACTTGCCCGCACGATCCGGCGCCTCGGACACGAGATCATCGAGAACAACAGGGGCACGGGCGGGCTGATCCTGGTCGGTCTGCTTTCCCGGGGATACCCGCTCGCGCGCCGGCTCGCCGCCGCCATCCGCGAGTTCGAAGGGGTCGATGTTCCCGTCGGCGCGCTCGATATCGGCCTTTATCGCGATGACGTCACCCGGCGCGGCGCGCCGCCCCCCGTCCGCCCCAGCGACATCCCCGGATCGATAGACGGCAAGACCGTCGTCCTGGTGGATGATGTGCTCTTCACCGGCCGCAGCATCCGCGCCGCGCTCGATGCCCTGCTCGATTTCGGCCGCCCCGCGCGCGTGCGGCTGGCAGTCATGGTCGACCGCGGCCACCGCGAACTGCCGATCCGCCCGGACTTCGTGGGAAAGAACATCCCAACCGCTCTCATCCAGCAGGTCCAGGTGCGGCTCGCCGAAATCGACGGCGAGGATGGTGTGTACGTGCAGGGAGACGAGGCCACCGATGCTTGACGTTCGCGCACCGGAACTCCAGCTGGAGGCATCCACGGCGCCCTCCTGGACGCGCAAGGATCTTCTCGACACCGATACGCTTTCACCAGGCGAACTCGCCCTCATCCTGGATACCGCCGAAGGCATGCGCGAGGTACGTTCCCGCCCCGTGGCCAAGGTGGCTACCCTGCGGGGCATCACCGTGGTCACACTCTTCTACGAACAGAGCACCCGGACGCGGGCCAGCTTCGAAGTCGCGGCCAAGGCGCTCGGAGCCGATGTAGTGAACCTCTCCGCCTCGGGCAGCTCGGTGGAAAAAGGCGAATCGCTGGTCGACACGGTCCGCACCCTCGAGGCGATCGGCGCGGACATCCTGGTGATGCGCCACGGCCGATCCGGAGCGCCCTACCTCGCCGCGCGCAATACCGGCGCGAGCGTCATCAACGGCGGCGATGGCACCCATGCCCACCCCACCCAGGCGCTCCTGGACTTGTTCACCATGCGGCGCCATACCGGCGACCTTGCGGGCAAGAAAGTCGTAATAGTCGGCGACGTGCTCCATAGCCGCGTCGCACGCTCGAACCTCTGGACGCTCCTTGCATCGGGCGCCGATGTCACACTCTGCGGGCCGGCCACGCTGCTGCCGCGCACCCTCGCTTCGCTCCCCGGCGAATCCGGCCGCTGCACGCTCACCACCGACCTGGATACCGCCATCCAGGATGCCGATGTGGTGATGGCCCTCCGCATGCAGAAGGAGCGCCAGGAGAAGGGGCTCATCCCTTCGCTCCGCGAGTACATCGCCGGCTACCAGGTGAATGCCCGGCGCCTTGCCCGCGCAAAGCCGAATGCCCTGGTGATGCACCCCGGCCCGATGAACGAAGGCATCGAGATCTCCCCCGAGACCGCCCACGGGGTGGCCTCTGTCATCGAGGAGCAGGTGGCCAACGGCGTCGCCGTCCGCATGGCGATTCTCTACCTTATGGCAACTGCGAGGCACCCATGAGCGATCGCATCCTCTTCCGCGGCGCCCGCGTGATCGACTCCGCCAGCGGCCGGGACGGCCTCGCCGGCGTGCTGGTGGCCGATGGTGTTGTCGCCGCGATTGGCGAGATCGGCGAAGCCGCCGGAGCCCGTATCATCGACGCCGCCGGATGCATCATCGTGCCGGGCCTGGTCGATCTTCACACCCACCTCCGCGAGCCCGGCTTCGAGCAGAAAGGCACGATTGCCAGCGAGACCCTGGCGGCCCTCCGCGGCGGCTTCACCACCATCTGCGCGATGCCGAATACGAGCCCCGCGCCCGATTCGGCCCCGGTCGTCGAGGCGATCCGCGACATCATCGAGCGCGATGCACGCGTGCGCGTCCTCCAGGTGGGCTGCATCACCCGGCGCCGCGAGGGGAAGGACCTGGCCGAACTGGCCGAACTGGCCGCCAGCGGCTGTATTGCCCTCAGCGATGACGGCAGCCCGGTCGCCAACGCCCGGCTGATGCGCCACGCCATGGAACTCGCGGCCGCGCTTGGCCTGCCAATCAGCGAGCACTGCGACGAGCCGGAACTGAGCCACGACGGCTCGATGAACGAGGGCCGAATCTCGGAGCGCCTTGGACTGCCCGGCCAGCCCATCGCCGCCGAGACCGCGGCCATCGCGCGCAATATCGCCCTCTGCGAGCAGACCGGGGCGCGGCTCCACATCGCCCACGTCACCACCGCGCGCGGGCTCGAACTGGTGGCCGAGGCGAAGGCACGCGGCCTGCCCGTCACCTGCGAGGTCACGCCCAGTCACCTGTTCCTGACCGAGGATGCCGTCTTCGGGCCGGGGGAGGAACCCGCCTACGATACCAACGCCAAGATCAATCCGCCGCTGCGCACCGAGGCCGATCGGCGCGCGCTCGTAGCGGGTATCAATGCGGGCGTCGTCGATGCGATCGCGACAGACCACGCCCCTCATGCCATTGAAGACAAGCTCCGCGAATTCGACGACGCCGCCTTCGGCATCAGCTGCATCGAGACCGCGGCCGCCAGCGTGCTCACCCTGGTGGACCGCGGCGAGCTCGACCTGGCAGCGGCCATCCGCGCCCTGACGGCCGGCTCGGCACGCATCTTCAACATCGAATCACGCATTCCCGGCACAGGGCGGCTCGAGCCGGGCCTCTCGCGCGACCTCGTGGTGCTCGACCCGGCAGCCCGGTGGACTGTGGACCCGGCGCGGCTCGCCTCGAAAGGCAAGAACACGCCGCTTTCCGGGATGACCCTCACGGGGCTCGTTCGCGCTGTCGTGTTCAACGGCCGGCTTGCGCATGAACTGGAGGTTGCCGGTGCCTGATGCGCTGCTTGTTCTCGCCGATGGGTCGGTCTTCCCCGGCCAGGCAGCCGGCGCCCCCGGCACGGCCGACGGAGAAGTCGTTTTCAACACCTCGATGACGGGCTACCAGGAGATGCTGACGGACCCATCGTATGCCGGCCAGCTCCTGACACTCACCTACCCGCTCATAGGCAACTACGGGATGGATGACCGGGTCGAGGAATCGGCCCGGATCCAACCAGCGGGGCTCATCGTGCGCGAGGCCGTAACGGCCCCCAGCCACATACGTTCGCGCCACACCCTGCGCGAATACCTCGAAGCGCGTGGTGTGGTCGCGATCGAAGGCGTCGATACGCGCGCTATCACAAGGAAGATCCGACAGCACGGCGTCATGCCGGGCACCATTACCACCACGGAAACCGCCAGCGAAGCACTGGCGCGCCTGCGGAGCCTTCCCGACTACGACGGGGTGAACTGGGTCGGGACGGTCACGACAGACCGGGTATTCGACTGGTCGATCCCGCCGGGGGAAGGCCGCCACCGGGTGGCGCTGCTCGATGGCGGAGTGAAGCGCAACATCATGCGCTCGCTCGAATCGCGGGGGTGTTCGGTACGCGTCTTCCCGGCCGAAACGCCGGCAGCGGAGATGCTCCAGCTCCACCCCGACGGCATCGTGCTTTCACCCGGGCCGGGCGACCCGCTCCTGCTCGATGGGATGGTCGGCGAAGTCCGGCAGCTCATCGGGAAGGTCCCCATCCTGGGCATCTGCCTCGGCCACCAGGTTGCCGCTCGCGCCCTCGGCGCCGGCACGTTCAAACTCCCGTTCGGCCACCGCGGCGGCAACCACCCCGTACAGGATGTCCTCACCGGCAAGGTGACGATAACGGCGCAGAACCACGGGTACGCCGTGGATCCCGGCAATCTCGACCCGGCTGCTTACGTCAGCCACATCAACCTCAACGACCAGACGGTGGAGGGCATCGCCCTCCGAACCGACCCATTGATGACCATCCAGTATCATTCCGAAGCCTGTCCGGGGCCGCTCGACAACGCGTACATCTTCGATCGCTTCATCGAGATGCTGGCCACCGTACGAGGAGGAGTAAGCAGATGACCCGCGCCACCGAAATCCACCGGGCGACCGATTCCGCCACCGACTGCGAAGGCATCGCAGCCATCATGCGCGGCATGGGCAACGAAAACATCGGGCTCCAGGGCGAGTTTGATGCGAACCGCGCGCGCAACTGGATCAAACGCCTGGGCGACGATGGAGCAATCTTCATCGCCTTCGATGGCAGCATCCCCATTGCCTTTGGCGCACTCGACTTCGATACCGCATCGCCCGATACCGGCCTGCTGGGCGTCTGGGTACTCCCCGACCATCGCCGGCGCGGTCTCGCCACCGACATGGCTGAGATGCTGGTCGCCTTCGCCCGCGACCGGGGCTATCGCAAGATCCGGGGGCGCCTGCCGGACGGCAACGAGCCAGCCCTGAGCTTCCTCTCGTCGATCGGCGCAATGGTGCCGCTCCGCAATCCGAGCATGACCTTCGAGCTTCCGCTCTGATCGTGGAGGGCGACACCCATGGGAGTTATCCGGTGACCAGTGCCCGTTCTGGCGCGCGGCGCAGGAACAATGCCCCTGTCCGTCCCCGGCGCCCGGCGACGAGCGTGCCGGACTTCCTTTTCGCCCTCGCGATGGCCGCGTGGGTGATGGCCGCGGTCTTCGTCATCGCCACCTTCACATCAAACCAATTTTCGGCCGGCGATGCCGGGACCGACCTTGCCCGCCTGTTTGCCGGGGCGCTCGCCCTGGCCGGGCTTTGCGGCTTCCTCATCGGGATCCTGCTGCTCCGCAATGAACGCAAGCAGGCTGACCACTATGTTGCGCCGCTCGCTCTCGGGGCGGTCATCGGCGCGCTTGAGGCGTTCCTCTTCCTCCTGCCAGCCGAGGCGTTCCTGTTCGCGCCTTTCGCGCTGCTCATCTTCGTCCTCCGTCCGGTGCGCCGCGCCCTCTCGCGGATCGTGCGCCCCGGCCGGGCCGCATCGAGGTAACCCGCCATGCCACGCCTGCATGGAAACCCGAACACCTGCCGGGAGGGCGCCATCTGGCCCGCTCCCGGGCGCACACCAACCGGAGGCCCAGCGTGAAACCAGCCAGCGTCCTGATCATTGGCTCGGGCCCGATCGTCATCGGCCAGGCAGCCGAGTTCGACTACGCCGGCACCCAGGCCTGCAAAGCGATGCGCGAAGAAGGCGTCCGCAGCATCCTCGTCAATTCCAACCCGGCCACCATCATGACCGACCTCGACGTGGCCGATGCCGTCTACGTCGAGCCGCTCACCGTACCGGTGCTCGAACGCATCATCGCGAGGGAACGCCCCGAAGGCCTGTTGCCAACACTGGGCGGGCAAACCGGCCTGAACCTCGCGGTCGCGCTGGCGAAAGCCGGCGTGCTGGAGAAGTACAACGTCCGCCTCCTCGGCACGCCCCTCGAAGCGATCCGGCGGGCCGAGGACCGCGAGCTCTTTCGCGACATGCTCACGAAGCTTGGCGAGCCTGTCCTCGAGAGCGAGATCTGCGTCACGCTCGAAGAGTGCGTGGCCGCCGCCGGGAAGATCGGCCTCCCGGTGGTCGTCCGCCCCGCCTACACCCTCGGCGGAACCGGCGGCGGCATGGCCTTCACCATGGAGCAGCTGCGGACGGTCGCAACGAGCGGCCTGGCGGCGAGCCCGATCACCCAGGTGCTGGTCGAAAAGAACCTGCTCGGCTGGAAAGAAGTCGAGTACGAGGTGATGCGCGATGGCGCGGGCAACTGCATCACCATCTGCAACATGGAAAACTTCGACCCGATGGGCGTCCACACCGGCGACTCCATCGTCGTCGCGCCATCGCAAACGCTCAGCGACAAGGACTACCAGCTGCTGCGCTCGGCGGCGCTGCGCATCATCGATGAGCTTGGCATCGAAGGCGGCTGCAACGTCCAGTTCTCGCTCGCGCCCCGCAAGGACGTGTGCGACTGGAAGGGCGACCCGGAAGAACCGTTGCCGTACCACGTCATCGAGG
>Ga0209476_10000933_pt1 | contig 20202 bp, 16 predicted proteins | sample KloWWTrecipitate_FD_187179 | JGI IMG/M metagenome (GOLD analysis project Ga0209476, IMG submission 187179) | Active sludge microbial communities from Klosterneuburg, Austria, studying microevolution and ecology of nitrifiers - Klosterneuburg... | ecosystem: Engineered > WWTP > Aerobic digester... | reverse complement strand
AGCGGAGTACCACCGCGTCATCGACGCGCTCACCGCCGTGACCAACTAATCGGCGACCCCGCTCCCCGGCGGCGGCCGAGCCGCGGCAACTCCCAGGTGCGTCGCGTTAGAATGTGACAAGTGGCGACTCTCCTCGACAAGGTCTGGGACCTGCACACCATCCGGCGCCTGCCCACCGGGCAGACGCAACTCTTCATCGGCCTGCACCTCATTCACGAGGTGACCACGCCGCAGGCGTTCGCCATGCTGCGCGAGCGCGGCCTCGCGCCTGCGTTTCCAGACCGTGTCTTCGGGACCATGGATCACATCATCCCGACGGCCAGCCTGCGGAGGCCCGCGGCCGACCCGGTGGCCGAGGAGATGATGGCCACGCTCGAAGCCAACTGCCTCGAGCACCACATTCCGCTGTTCGGGCTGGGCGATGCGCACCAGGGCATCGTCCACGTCATCGGACCGGAGCTCGGGCTCACCCAGCCCGGGATGACCATCGCGTGCGGCGACAGCCACACCTCTACCCACGGCGCCTTCGGGGCTCTGGCGTTCGGCATCGGCACCTCGCAGGTTCGCGACGTGCTCGCCTCGCAGTGCGTGGCCATGGAGAAGCCCAGGCTTCGGCGCGTGCGCTTCGACGGCCGGATGGGCCCGGGGGTGACGGCCAAGGACCTGGCGCTGGCGATGATTCGCCGGCTCGGTGTGAACGGCGGCGTGGGCTTCGCTTACGAGTACACCGGGCCGGCCGTGGACCGGATGACGATGGACGAGCGGATGACGCTGTGCAACCTCTCCATCGAGGGGGGCGCGCGCATGGGCTATGTGAACCCGGACGAGACCACCTTCGCCTTCCTGCGCGGGCGGCCGCACGCGCCGTCCGGCGACGCCTGGGATCGCGCCGTCCAGTGGTGGCGCACTCTGGCGTCCGACACGGGCGCCGGCGCCGACGACGAACGGGTCATGGACGTCGACCACGTCGCACCCGTCGTCACCTGGGGCACCAACCCCGGCCAGAGCGTGGCGGTGGACGAGCCGATTCCCGATCCGGCCGCGCTCCCGGCTGGGGAGCGGGACGCCGCCCTCGAGGCGCTCCAGTTCATGGGCTTCGGCCCCGGCGACTCGGTGAAGGGCCGGCGGATCGACGTCGCCTTCATCGGCTCGTGTACCAACGGCCGGCTGTCGGACCTGCGCGCTGCCGCCGACCTGGTCCGCGGACAGCGCGTGGCCCGGCACGTGCGCGGCCTGGTGGTGCCCGGTTCGCGCGAGGTGCAGCAGGCGGCCGAGGGTGAGGGCCTGCACGACGTGTTCGCCGCGGCCGGCTTCGAGTGGCGGGAGCCCGGCTGCTCGCTCTGTCTGGGCATGAACGACGACAAGCTGTCGGGCGACCAGACGTGCGCATCGTCGTCGAACCGCAACTTCCGCGGCCGGCAGGGCAGCCCCACCGGCCGCACCCTGCTGATGAGCCCGGCCATGGTGGCGGCGGCGGCCATCGCGGGCGAGGTGGTGGACGTCCGCAGCGTCATTCCCAGAGGAGGATCCGTCGCATGAGCACTTCGCGCGTGGTCCACGTGAGCGGCCGGGGCCTGCCGCTCGCCGGCGACGACATCGACACCGATCGCATCATGCCTGCCCGGCACCTGCGGGCCATCACCTTCGACGGACTCGAGCGGCACCTCTTCGAGGACGATCGGGCGCACGCCGCACGGGACGGCCACGTGCACCCGATGGACGATCCGCGGTTTACCGGTGCCGCCGTTCTGGTGGTGAACCGCAACTTCGGCTGCGGCTCGTCCCGCGAGCACGCCCCGCAGGCCATCGTGCGCTCGGGCATTCGCGCCATCATTGGCGAGTCGTTCTCGGAGATCTTCTTCGGCAACGCCGTCATGCTGGGCCTGCCGGCAATCACGGCGGCTTCGGAGGATGTCGCGGCGCTGCAGCAGGCCGTTGAACAAGACCCGGCGACGGTGGTTCACCTGGACCTGGCGGCCATGCGGGCCAGCGCCGGCACGCTCGACATCCCGGTGCGTCTGCCCGAGACGGCGCGCGATGCCCTGATGACCGGCCGGTGGGACGGGCTGGGCCTGCTGCTGGAGAATTTCGACGAGGTGCGCCGCCAGGCGGCTACCCTGCCCTACCTGCGCGACTTCGCCTGAGACGTGCGACCAGCCGGCGCTCGAAAGGCCACGGTCGACCTCAGCCTTTCTTCACTGGCGCCGTCACGGTGATCGTGGCGCCCGAATCGAGCGTCAGGATCATCGTCACCGAATCGCCGGCCTGGAGCGGCCCCTTCAAGTCTTTGAGGCGGATATGCACGCCTCCGGGTTCGAGCTCGGTCCGGCCGTAGGCCGGTACCGACAGCTCGCGCACCGCCTTCGCCGCCTCCGCCGGACCGTCGGCGATGTCGGCTGACCCGGCCGCCTCTGTCGTCACGCTCACCACATACACTTCGTACATCGAAGGATTCTCGATGACGGCGTAGGCCGTGGTGGACGACGCGCCGGGCGAAGGCTCCGCAACCCAGGCGCCCGAGGCCGTCATCTGCGGCTCTGCGCCGGCCGACACGGCGAGTGCCAGTACCGCCGCGCACACCATCACCAACCGTCCTGCCATCTGTCCTCCCGGTTCACGGCGCCGGTCCGTCCAGCGCCGCAGAGCGTAAGCCATCGCCATTTCCTGCCGGAGAGCCGGCGACACCGCTCGCCTACGACGTCGCGGCGGGCGCGCCGGCGCCCCGCACGGTCAGCACGGGACACTGGGCCGCGCGCACGACCTGGTGCGTGGTCGAGCCGCCGAGCGCCAGGCCCAAGCCGCCGCGCCCTTGTGCCCCCAGCACGATGAGATCGGCCCCGTCCTCGACGGCCGCCTTCAGGATCTGCCGGTACGCGCGTCCCGCCGTGACCGCGGTGTCGATGGTGCACCACGTCCGCGCCTCGGCGGCAACCAGCGCGTCGAGCCGCTCGCGGGCGTCATTGATGAGGTAGGTGCGATATTCCGCGACGTTGAAATGAGCCTGCGCACGCGGCTCCTCTTCGGCCAGCCATTCGAGCACGTGCAGGACGGTGACGCGGCCATCGGCCTGACGGCCCAGGTCGAGAGCGAACCCGAGCCCCTGAAGCGCGGCCGGCGAGAAATCCATCCCGCAGAGAATGCGGCGGAACAGCAGATCGGAGGGCGCGTGGCCGGGGGCCCGGGGTGGCACGGTCAGCACGGGACAGGGCGCTTTCAACAGCACCTGCTCGGCGGTCGACCCGTGCAGGAGGCGGTTGAATCCGCTCCGGCCATGCGATCCGACCACGACCAAGTCGGCGCGCGAGTCGAGGGCCCGCTCGACAATCACCGCCACCGGGTCGCCCTCGGCGGCGTCGAGATCGAGTTGCACGTTCGCCGCGCCGCTGGCTTCCGCCTGGCGCCGTAGTTCGGCCGTGACCTCTTCGCGCGACGTGGGATAGATGACCTGCACCTGTCCGGCCAGCTCCGACGGCGGCACCGTAATCGCATCGAAGGTAGGGACGACATGCAGAATCGACAGGCGCGCGCCGTACCAGCCAGCGAACGCCGCCGCGTACGACAGCGCCGGCCGGGATGCCTCGCTCAGGTCCGTGGGGCAGAGGATCTGTTTGAACTCAACCATGGCGCCTCCTCGATGTGAATATGGGCGGATCAGCGTGATACAGGATACTTCGACAGCTTACGCTGAAGGGACCGGCGATGCAGGCCCAGTACGCGAGCGGCCTGCGAGACGTTGCCCTGGCACTCGGTCATCACGCGCTGGATGTGCTCCCACTCCACGCGCGCCAGCGACGGCACGGTGAACTCGCGAGACGAGCCCGACGGGCCGCCCGCCTTGTCGAGCGCGGCAGTCGCCTGGTCGGCGTCCACCGGTTTGGTGAGGTAGTCGCTGGCGCCGCGCTTCAGGCTCTCGACTGCAGTGGCGATGGCGCCGTAGCCGGTGAGCACCACGATACGCGTCGTCTGGTCGATGGCGTGCAGCCCGGCCACCACGTCGAGGCCGTGTGCATCGGGAAGTCGCAGGTCCACGAGTGCGTACTCGGGGCTGTCGTGCCGGGCGAGTTCCAGGGCTTCGGCAGCCGTGGCGGCGCGGCTCACGTCGAACCCGCGCGCGGCCAGCGCCTTCGCCATCCGCGACGCAAACACGTCATCGTCATCGACAAGGAGAAGGGTGCGGGCCTCGGTCATACGTGAGCGCCTCCGGAAGCCGCTGCCGGGAGTTGCAGCGTGGCGGTGGTGCCGTCACCCGGCGACGACGAGAGCGTGAGGCTGCCGCCCCAGCGTTCGGCGAAGGTTCGAGCCAGGAAGAGTCCGAGCCCGAACCCCGCTCCCGCCGGCTTGGTCGTGAAGAAAGGCTCCCCGGCGCGCTCGAGGGTGCCGGCGGCCATGCCGGAGCCCTGGTCGCGCACGCGGAAGCGCACGTGGCCCGCCTCGGCCGACACGTGCAGCTCGACCGGCGCCTGGGGGGGCGAGGCCTCGAACGCGTTCTTCACCAGCGTCCGCAGCGCGCGCACGGCGGCATCCAGCGGCACCTCCACCGGGGGCACGTTGACGGCCAGCGAGACCACGACCCGGTCGCGATCGCGGCCGAAGGTGTCGAGCGTCGCCTCGATGACGCGAGCCGGCGGCAGGGTCTGCGCGGCCTGTGCCACCGACGCATCAGCACGCCCGCTCATCTGATCGAGAATGTCGCGACACCGCTCCACCTGCGAACGAATCAGGCGCGCATCTTCGGCCATTTCCGACGGTACCGATGCCGATGACGCCGCGCGGTCCAGTTCGCGCGCGGCCACGGCGATGACACTGAGCGGCGTGGCCAGCTCGTGTGCGGCGCCGGCCGCCAGCGTGGTGAGCGACGCCAGGCGCTCCTGCCTGGCCGCCGCGCCCAGCGCCTCGGCCAGCTCCCGCTCGCGGGCTTCGAGCGCGAGCCTGATACGCGTCACGAAGCTGGCCGTCAGCAGCGCCGCGGCACCAAAGGCCACCCCCATGCCGACCTGATGACCGAGAGCCGCTGCCATGCCAGCCCCGTGCCGCGCGTGGGGGTCGACCAGCATCCGCAGGGGCGTGATGAAGAGCACCCCGTACCCAGCCATCGACAGGGCAGCGGCACCCCAGGTCCAGGACGCGTTGAGGGTGACCGCGGCCAGCGTGATGTAGACCAGATAGCTGACCGTGAACGGGTTCGACGGTCCTCCCGTCAGCAACAGGAGCGCTGTGAGGATGCCGATGTCGAACAGGATGAGACCGCCGAGCATCCGGTCTGACGGCTCGGTGCCGCGGCGCAGCAGGGCGTCGAGCCAGAGGTTGCTCGACACCTGCGCCGCAACCAGCAGCGTCACGCCCGCCGCGGGGAAGCGGACGTCGAGGAGCGTCCAGGCCACCGCCAGCGTGGCGGCCGCACCGGCAGCCACAGCCCAGCGGAAGCGCGCCAGCCACCGCGCGGTGACCACGGGATCGGCTTCGGGCGACCACACGCCTCCATTGTCGGCGGAGAACACCGGCACCGTGCCTGAGTCAATTTGCCGCACCCCGTAAGCCATCGATCTTCCCGTAGGCTACAGTCAATGCGCGTCATCCGCCTCCTGTCCATCCACGCGGCGGTCTTGCTGCTCGGCGCAGCGCCGATGCGGGCGTCCGGATCCGATGTCGTGCTCGCCGTGGCCGGTTCGAGCAATCAAACGCCTGCCGCTGCGTCCCTGGGATCGTTTGTGGCCGTCGCCTGGAGCGCCGAGGCGCCCCAGGGAGAGTCCGACGTGTATCTGGCCGTCAGCCGTGACGGTGCGCTCACCTTTGCCGATCCCGTGAGGGTGAATGCCCTGCCTGGCGAGGCGCGGGTCGGCGGGGAACTGCCGCCGCGCATAGGCCTGACCGCCCGACCAGGGTCAGCCGACCCCGAGATCGTGGTGGTCTACGGCTCGAAGACCGCGCACACCGAGATCAAACTGGCCCGCTCGCTCGATGGCGGTCGTACGTTCACGCCGGGCCGGCCCCTGCAGGCCGCCGGCGCGGCCGGCGACCGGGGCTGGCACGCCATGACGCTCGACGCGGCCGGCGCGGCACACGTCCTGTGGCTGGACCATCGCGGCCTGGCCGCGGCCAAGGGCGCCGCCACCCACGCCGGTCACGAGGCCGACGCTCTCGACGGCGTGGCGATGGCCCAGCGCTCGGGCCTGTACTACGCGCGCGACGACGCGCACGGCAACGCGCCGGAGCGCGAACTCGTGAAGGGCGTCTGCTACTGCTGCAAGGTGGCGATGGCAGCAGGCCGCGACGGCTCGCTCTTCGCGGCGTGGCGGCAAGTCTATCCCGGCAACGTCCGCGACATCGCCTTCATCGCCTCGCACGACCTCGGCCGCACGTTCACCGCACCGGCGCGCGTCAGCGCCGACGAGTGGCAGCTCGCGGGCTGCCCCGACGATGGCCCCGCGATGGGCGTGGACGGCGAAGGTACCGTGCACGTGGTGTGGCCCACGGTGCTCGGAGGGCCCGAGCCGGAGGGCGCCATCTTCTACGCCTCGTCGCGCGACGGCCGGACGTTCGCGCCGCGCGCGCGGGTGCCCACCCTGGGCAGCCCCCGCCCGATGCACCCGCAAATCCTGGTGGACCAGGTTGCGGGCATCAGCGTCGCGTGGGACGAGGTCGTCAACGGCGTCCGCCAGGCGGCCGTAGGCACGCTGACGTTCGACGAGGCTGGGCGGCCGCGATTCGGCACGGCGACGCGCCTCGACACATCCGACACGCCATCGTCCTATCCGGTCCTGGTGGCCACTTCTCGCGGCCCAGTCGCCCTTTTCGTGAGCGGCGTTCCCGGCGCGACGGTCATTCGCGCCTCGCGGCCGTGAGGCTACTTGGGTAGCCGCTCCGGCATTTCGGCCACCACGTAGGTCATCACGGCAAGCGCCGCCGCCGCCTTCGAAACCTCCTCGGGCAGGATCCGTTCCACCGTGTCGGCGGGAGTGTGGTGGATTACGAAGTACTTCGTCTCGTCACCCGCGTAGGCCATCATCGGCACCTCGCCAAGCAGCGCGATCGGCCCGATGTCGGCGCCGCCACCGCCAGGGCCGACCGTCTGCATGCCGATGCCCGCGAGCAGCGTCGCGATGTCGGCGATGACCCGCCGCGCCGACTCGGCGCCGCTGAAGGCCAGCCGCGCGGGCGCGAACACACCCGAGTCGGACTCGATGGCCAGGACGTGCCGCTCGGCCTCGCTCGCGTAGACGTCGCGATACGCGTTGCCGCCGCGCAAGCCGTTTTCCTCGTTGGTGAACAGCACCACCCGCACGGTCCGCCGCGGCTGGATGCCCAATGCTTTCATCAGGCGCAAGCCCTCCCACGTGACGATGCAGCCCACGGCGTTGTCGGAGGCGCCGGTGGCAGCATCCCACGAATCGAAGTGGCAGCCGACCAGGACGATTTCCTCCGGGCGCTCGCGCCCGACGACTTCGCCGATCACGTTGGCCGACTCGACGTCGGCCTCGAAATGCGCCTCCATCTCGAGGCGCACTTTCACCGTGCGCCCGCGACTGACGATGCGATGAATGCGTTGCGCGTCTTCCACGGAGATGGCCGCCGCGGGGATCTTCGGGGCTTCGTCGCCGTACTGCATGCCTCCGGTGTGCGTGGTCCGCAGCCCGATGGGACCCACCGACCGCACGAGGGCTGCGACCGCCCCGTGCTGCGCCGCCAGCCGCGCACCGCCAACTCGATACGCTACCGTCTCTGCGTAGTCAGTGAACGGGACGTCGAAGAGCACGATGCGGCCGCGCGCATCGGCGGAACGCTGGCGGAGCTCGTCCGTGCTGGACACGACCAGCACCTCGGCTTCGATGCCACCTGGGGGCGTGGCCACGCTCCCGCCCAGCCCCAGCAGCGGGATGACGTGGTACGGCGGATCGGTGATCTCGAGGCTCTCTCGGCCCCGGACCCATCGAGGGGCCATCACTTTTTCGGCCCGGACACGGTCCAGCCCATCCTTCTTCATCGTCTCGACCGCCCAGGCGATGGCCCGGGTCAGGTTGTCAGAGCCGGTGAGGCGGGCGCCGTAGGTATCGGTCAGCTCAGCCAGCCGGTCCCAGGCGAACTGGTCGGCCATGGCCTTGTCGATGAGCCGCTGGGCATCGGCCCGGTAGGGCGCAAGCCAGCCCGGCACGTGGGTCTGGGAGGCACCCGAAAGAGGCGGTGACACTTGGGGAAGGGCCGGGGCCGACGCAAAGACGAGGCTCAGCCCCAGAACCACAGGGACGATCCGATGCATGGACGCGAATTATAATGGGTCGCGTTCTCTCCCCATACCCATGCTCGTCCGCGCCGTCTACATCGTCGTGGGGCTGACATCGGTCGGCTTGGCCGCCCTGGGGGCGCTGCTGCCCGGGCTGCCGACGACGGTGTTCCTGTTGATTGCGCTCTGGGCGTTCTCGCGCTCGAGCGAGCGACTGCATGCCTGGGTCAAGCGGATGCCGGTGTTCAGGGAGGCGCTCGTGCACGCGGATCGCTACCACACGGAGCGCAGTATCTCGCGCGGCGTCAAGTGGGTGGCGGTGTGCTGCGCCTGGACGTCGGTCGCCCTGTTCTTCCTGAGCCGGGGTCTGGCGCCGTCGCCTACGGCGCTCGTGCTGGTCGTCCTGGCCATGGCCTGCACGATCTTCATGGCCCTCACCCGGACGGCGGCCTCGCAGCCGGTGAACCGCGTCCGCCAGCCGTAGCCATTGGTCCGCCACGTGGCGTCGCCGCGGGTCGACCACCCGCTGCCGAACCCCGCGCGTGTGCGGCGCCGGGTTGCCCGACCAGAGGGTCGGGGGATCGCAGCCGCGGCCACCCTCTACAATCTCGACATGCTCAAACGCCTGGCCGTCGCTGTTGCGCTGCTCGTCACCGGCTCGACCCTGCTCCCCGCTCAACCCTCGCCGCCGACGATCCACTCCTACATCGCCTTCGACGGCATCCGGGTCGAACACCCGGCGGTGGCATCCACGGGAATCTTCGTCCGGCGCACCATCGACGGCGTGACGTGGGAGCCACCGGTGACTGTGATCGACCATCGCAACACGGTGATGCCGTTCGAAGACAAGCCCTGGGTCGTCGTGGATCGCACCGCGGCCTCGCCGCATCGCGGCAACGTGTACATCGCGTGGACGCGGTTCGACGTCTACGGCAGCACCGACCCCGAACACCGCAGTACGATCTGGTTCGCGCGATCGCGTGACGGCGGCCGATCGTTCCAGCCGACGAACGGCATCTCGGACGACACCGGCGACGCGAAGGACAGCGACGGCACGCTCGAGGAGGCCGTACCGGCCGTCGGCCCCGAGGGGCAGGTCTACGTGGTGTGGGCGGGACCCAGGGGCCTGTCCTTCGATCGATCCGACGATGGCGGCTGGACGTTCGGGACCGATCGGCTCATCGGCACGCTCGCCGCCGGTTGGGACCTCCCCGTACCGGGCGTCGAGCGGCACAACGGGATGCCGGCGACCTCGGTCGATCTGAGCAGCGGGCCAAACCGCGGCAGCCTCTATGTGAACTACATCGATGAACGGGACGGCGACACCGACGTCTTTCTGCTGATCTCGCGCGACGGTGGCGACTCGTGGGGGACGCCCGTCCGCGTCAACGACGACCCGAAGGGGGCGGTGCAGATGTTCACGTGGATGGCCGTAGATCCGACCGACGGGTCGATCGACGTCGTCTTTCACGATCGGCGTGGACTATCGGGCACCATGACGGGCGTGACACTGGCGCGGAGCATCGACGGCGGCCGGACGTTCGTGAACCATGCCGTGCCGGTGGAGCCCTTCGACTGCTGCGCGGCGTCGGGGTTCGTCGGCGACTACAACGGGCTGGACGCCTACGGCGGACGCGTCGTGGCGGTGTTTCCGGTGATTGCCGGGGGGCAACAGCGCATCATGGCCGCGTCCATGCGCTTCCGCTCCGGCACACAAACCCTCATGTAGCGGCGCGCAACCCGCCAGCACGAACACGAGAGGCCACGGGACCGGAGGCCGGGACCTGGACCGGAGCGCCGGGTCTTCAGACCCGGGACCGGAGCGCCGGGTCTTCAGACCCGGCATCGTGTCCCAATACGGTTCCCGACGACGCGACCAACGGGCGCCTCCGGCGCAGCGCCGTCGGCTCCGGCCCGTGCCGTTCGGCCATGGTATCCTCCCTCCCTTGGAGGTCCGTCCCCATGTTCCACCGCCTTACCGTCCTGGTTCTCGCCACCGCCTTCGTCGCCGCCGCCGCCAGCCCCTTCGCGCAGGCGAACGTCGCCGGTGACTGGACCCTCACCATCAACGGCCCGCAGGGCATCATCGACTCCGACGCCAGCCTGAAGCAGGACGGCGGCAAGGTGACCGGCACGATGAGCAGCCCGATGGGCGAGACCGCCATCGCCGGCACGCTGGCCGGCTCGACGCTGTCGCTGGCGTTCAGTGTCCAGTCGGATCAGGGCCCGATCGACGTCACGATGACGGCCGACGTCACCGGTGCCGAGATGAAGGGGACGCTCGACTACGGGATGGGCACGGCCGACTTCACCGGCAAGAAGAAGTAGCCGCCGGGACCGGAGCGCCGGGACTTCAGTCCCGGCGTTCCAGAGCGGTGCCGCCGGGTCTGAAGACCCGGCGCTCCTTTCTGAAGACCCGGCGCTCCTTCTCTTCGGCGCTCCCTAGAACGCCACGAGGTTCCTGGCCGCCGTCACGATCTCGTCCTCGCTCACCAGAAAGCACTCCTCGAGCGGCGGCGAGTACGGCACCGGCGTGTCAAGGGCTCCCAGGACGCGCACCGGTGCGTCGAGCGCCTCGAACGCCTCTTCCTGGATCATTGCCGCCAGACTCTCTCCAATTCCTCCCGTTCGCGAGTCCTCCTGCACGATGAGGACGCGGCCGCAGTGCCGGGCCACGGCGAACACCGCGTCACGATCGAGGGGAGCGAGGCTGCGCAGGTCGAGCACCGCGGCCTCAATGCCCTCGCCCGACAGCACCTCGGCGGCCCGCAGGCACTCGTGCACGTAGGCCCCGTACGAGATCATCGCCACATCGTCGCCCGCTCGCCGCAGCGCGGCCCGTCCCAGCGGGAGCGGCGCAGGCGCGTCTGGCGGCAGAGCCTGCTTGATGCGCGGTTCACGATAGAGGGCGATGTGCTCGTAGTAGAGCACCGGGTCGGGATCGGCCACGGCGGCCGCCATCAGCGCGCGCGCGTCCTCGGGCGTGGACGGGACGACGATCTTGAGCCCGGGCGTGCGGTAGAACCAGGGCTCGGTGTTCTGCGAATGGTACGGCCCCGCATGGCGGAGGCCGCCCCACGGCATGCGCACCACCATCGGTACTCCCGCGCCCCACCGGTAGCGAATCTTCGCGGCGTTGTTCACCAGCTGGTTGAAGCCGGTGGCGACGAAATCGTTGAACTGCATCTCGCCGATGGGCCGCTGCCCGGCCAGCGCCGCGCCTACGCACACGCCCAGCACCCCGCCTTCGGCGAGCGGCGAATTGAGGATGCGGTCGCCGAATTCCTTCAGCAGCGGACGCAGCAGCAGGAACGCGTTGCCGTACCCGCCGCCCACGTCCTCGCCGTAGACGAAGACGCGCGGGTCGGTTCGCAGCGCATCGCCGACGCCCAGCATCACCGCTTCGAGCAGGGTCTCGCCCTTCTTGTCGAAGGGCAGGCCGGGTTCGAGCGGCGGCAGGTCAGCGCCCAGCGGTGCGGCCAGCCGCCGCGCGGGGTCCAGCAGCTCGATGCGTGCCCGCGGTGCCTCGTCCGCATACACGCCGGTGCCGGCCTGTTCAGGCCTCGGCCACGGCATGGCGATGACGGCCTGGGCTTCCTGCTCCACCAGCTCCCGCGCCCAGGCCTTGATGCGATCCAGCTCCTTGAGGTTCACGACGCCCTCGGCCTCGAGCTGCGCGGCGTAGCGAGGCAGCGGATCGCGCTTGGCCCAGAACTCGTACAGGTCGCGGTTCGCATAGCCGCTCTCGTGCAGCGTGTGGTATTCCCACGACGGCTGAGGGTCCTTCCCGAGATACAACATGTCGTCGTGATGGGCGTGGCCGCACATCCGCATCGCGATAACCTCGATGATCGTCGGGCCCTGACCCGCCCGCGCCCGCTCGGCGGCCCAGGCGAAGGCCGCGGCCATCGCCTCAGGGTCGGTGCCGTCGATGGAGATCCCCGGAATGCCGTACCCGGCGGCCTTGTCGGCGAAGACGCGCGCGGCGGAGTTATCGGCCACCGGCGTCGAGAGCGCCGTCTGGTTGTTCTCGATGCAGAAGATGGCCGGCAGCTTCCGGGCGGCGCACACATTGATGGCCTCGTGCCATTCACCCAGTGACGAGCCGCCCTCGCCGATGAACGATACCGCCACGCGCTCGGCACCGTCACGCCAGAAGGCCATGGCCAGCCCGGCGATGGTCAGCGACCCGATGGCCAGCGGCGCGGTCGCCGGCAGCACGCCCCAGGCGAAGTCGCCCGTGTGCAGGTCCTTGCCGTGCATGGGCGGGCCGTCCTTGCCCATCTGCGCGGTGAAGATGTTGCGCACGGCCTCGGCGTCGTGCCGCATGGCCAGGGCCACGCCGATGTCGCGGATGACGGGCGCGACCACGTCGCCCTGCCAGGCGCCGTCTTCGCCGCGGAACTTGGGCCCCCGCTTCAGGCGGATGCCGGCGGCGTAAATCGCCTCCTGCCCGAGAGAGCGGAAACCCTTGCCCTGGAAGGCCCTGTCCCCCCAGCGTACCTCGCCCGCCATGAAGAACTGCTTGAGGCGATTGTCCACGGCGCGCGTGAGCGCTATGCCGCGCAGGATCTCGATCCGCTCTCCCTTGGTGAGCGAGGCCGCAATGGCCTCGCGGCGGAGAAACCCGTCGCAGGCGTCGGTGAGCTCGGCGCGCGCCTGCTCCATGCGCTTGATGGCCGTCGTCCCGGGTGTCGTGTGGTCGGTGCCCTCAGGCGCCCGCAGCCGATCGTAGAGCTGCCGCGCCAGCTCACGCCGGAACGGCACGCGAAGGGCTTCGATGCCGGCGTGGTCGCGCGGCTTCAGCTTGGGGCCGCCGACCGTTTCGAAGACGTCCAGCACGCCGTGGACCGCGAGTGGATGCCGCTCGGTGATGAACGCCGAGAGGCGGCTGGGAAGTCCGGACAGCTTGCTGGGGTCGGCGGCGGCGCGCGGCATGACACTGATTGTCCCTCATCCGACGCGGAGCGACGCCGATTGGCGCTGACATCAGGGCCGCAGATGGAACGCAGATCGGGCCGGCGCCTGGGCCGCAACCCGCCGCGTCACCGCACGGTCACCGCCAGTTCCCGTGACGGGCGCCCGCCGCCGTGCTCGTTGCCGCCGCGCAGCCGCAGGTAGTAGGTGCCCGGCGGGACGTTCGCGAACGAGGCACGGGGCGCGGGCCCGAGGGGCACCGACAGGTCGGTCCGCCCAGGGGCGAAGCCCATGTCGAGCACGAAGCCGGAAGCCCCGCCGATGTTCGTCCAGTTCAGATCCACCGTGTGCCCCTGCACCCAGGCCCGTACATCACGCGGCGCGCCGGGCGCCGTGAGCAGCGTGAGGGGGGCGCCCGTGGCCGTCGTGCGTCTCAGCCCGGGCTCGAGCACGCGATAGGTCGCCGCGTCGTACGCCGTGAGCGTGGCCCACTGGGAGCTGAAGTAGTAATCGGACACGTCGAGGTAGACCCGTCCCGTGTGCGGGCTGACCACCAGGGAGCGGCCACGGCCACCGGTCGTAGCAGCGCCGATCGGCACAAGGTCCTTCGTGAACACGTCGATGCGGCTGCCCACCGTAAAGAGCCGATCGTTCACCTCGTCCCATACCAGTGAACCCGGGGGCGATAGCGCATCGAAATAACCGGCCGTGATCGTGACACCGGTGTCCGGGTCGATCGCGGCAATGTCGGCCTCGAGACAGACAGACGGGGGCCCTCCGGTGGCGCGGGCGCAGTGCGCCAGGTAGAGCCGCGATGCATCCGGCGTCACAACCCAGTTCACCGGGTAGGTGCCGGCAAATCGGGTCGTGGCCACGGTCTGGTATCCGAAGAGGCCGGGTCGCACGATGTCGTGCTGGCCATCAGGCCGCGCCAGCGCACAGAACAAGACGTCGGCAGATGTCGCATGAATGCAGGCCGTCAGGCCAGCGGTGGAACCGGGCAGCACCAGCAACGACCAGGAGGTCCGGACATCTTGGAGCCACACGCCGTCCTCGCGCAGCAGGAAGACATGTGGCCGGGCACGGTCGTAGGCCACCGGAAAGCCCTCTCCCAGCGGCAGCGTGGCGTCGGTTCGCAGGTCCACGACCCCCCTGCCGAAGACGTGCACGTAGCGGTCCCCGCCGAACCTGGGGAATCCCAGCCAGGCCGGCGCCGGCCCGAGGTCGGCGCCAAAGTGACCGAACGCGCCAATCTCGCGCGTACCGGCGAACAACCGATCCTGCGCGGCGGCGGGCACGGCCCACAGGACCATCACGACCAAGGCAATCGTCCGAGTCGCCATACGCAGAGTCCTCCCGCGGCTTCGTGCCGCGAACTCATGCCATCACGAAGGGCCGATCATCGTGAGCCGCTCGATGTCCGCGCCTCCTCTTGTCGAAGGGGCGTCGGTCTCATCCTTTCCAGCGCCAGTTCCGGACGTCCGGCAGGTCCTGCCCGTACTGCTCGATGTATCGCCGGTGCTCGGCGAGCGTCTGCTCGAGCCGCTCCTTGAGGCGCGCGCCGGCCGCCCCGGTCTGAGGCAGCCGATCGATGGTGTCCATGACGAGATGGAAGCGATCGAGATCGTTCAGCACCGTCATGTCGAAGGGCGTCGTGATGGTGCCCTCTTCCTTGTAGCCACGAACGTGGATGTTGTCGTGGTTGGTGCGGCGGTAGGTCAGCCGGTGGATCAGCCACGGGTAGGCATGGAAGGCGAAGATGACCGGCTTGTCCGTGGTGAACAGCGCGTCGAACGCCGCGTCGCTCAACCCGTGCGGGTGCTCGCTCTGCGGCTGCAGCTTCATCAAATCGACGACGTTCACCACCCGGATCCGCAGTCCTGGAAGATGCTCGCGCATGATCGAGACGGCCGCCAGCGTCTCGAGCGTGGGCACGTCACCGCAGCAGGCCATCACCACGTCCGGTGACGTGCCCCCGTCGTGACTGGCCCACTCCCAGACGCCGATGCCCGCCGCGCAGTGCCGCGCAGCGGCCTCCATCGGCAGCCACTGCGGCGCCGGGTGCTTACCCGCGATGACCACGTTGACGTAGTGCCGGCTGCGCAGGCAGTGATCCATCACCGACAGCAGGCAGTTGGCGTCCGGCGGCAGGTAGACGCGGACGACCTCGGCCTTCTTGTTCGCCACCACGTCGATGAAGCCGGGGTCCTGATGGGTGAAGCCATTGTGATCCTGGCGCCAGACGTGCGAGGCCAGCAGGTAGTTGAGCGACGCGATGGGCCGCCGCCAGGGCAGCTGCGCGGTCACCTTCAGCCACTTGGCGTGCTGGTTGAACATCGAGTCCACGATGTGGATGAACGCCTCGTAGCAGTTGAAGAGGCCGTGCCGTCCGGTGAGCAGGTAGCCCTCGAGCCAGCCCTCGCACTGGTGCTCGCTCAGCATCGAGTCCAGCACGCGTCCGGTCGGCGCCAGCCACTGGTCGCCGGGCACCGTCGCCGCGTTCCACTGGCGCTCGGTCGCCTCGAAGACCGCCTCCAGCCCGTTGGAAAGCGTCTCGTCTGGACCGAAGACCCTGAAGTGCCGCTCGTCGGCATTGAGCCGTACCACATCGCGAAGGAAGCGTCCGAGCACGTGCGTGTCGCCGATACCCGGCGTGCCCGGGGCGGGTACGTCCACCGCGAAGTCGCGGAAGTCCGGCATCACCAGATCTCGTAGCAGCAGGCCGCCGTTGGCATGCGGGTTCGCGCCCATGCGGCGTGCCCCCGCCGGTGCGAGGGCGGCCAGTTCCGGCCGCAGCCGGCCATCCGCGTCGAACAGCTCGTCTGGCCGGTAACTCTGCAGCCAGGCCTCGAGCAGCGCGAGGTGCCCGGGATGCTGCCACGGATGGAGCGGAACCTGGTGCGCGCGGAACGAACCCTCCACCGGCAGTCCGTCCACCATCGCCGGGCCCGTCCAGCCCTTGGGCGAGATCAGCACAATCATCGGCCAGCGGGGGCGGAACGGAGGGACGCCGCGGCTGGCGCCCTCGCGGGCCTCGCGCTGCGCGGCACGGATCTGCTCCACCGCCGCGTCGAGCGCGGTGGCCATCGCCTCGTGCATCAGCGCCGGCTCGTGCCCCTCGACGATGATGGGCGTCCAGCCGTAGCCGTGGAACAGCGCCTCGAGTTCCTCGCGCGTGATGCGCGCGAGGACGGTCGGGTTGGCGATCTTGTAGCCGTTGAGGTGCAGGATCGGCAGCACCGCGCCGTCGCTCACCGGATCCAGGAACTTGTTGGAATGCCACGACGTGGCCAGCGGGCCCGTCTCCGCCTCACCATCGCCCACGACGCAGGCGACGACGAGATCGGGATTGTCGAACACCGCGCCGAAGGCGTGGCTGAGCGAGTAGCCCAGTTCGCCGCCCTCGTGAATCGACCCGGGACATTCCGGCGAGACATGGCTGGGAATGCCGCCGGGGAACGAGAACTGCAGGAAGAGCTTCCGGAGCCCCGCCTCGTCATGGCTGATATCGGGATAGATCTCGCTGTAGGTGCCCTCGAGATACGTGTTCGCCACCACGGCCGGGCCGCCGTGCCCGGGACCCGAGATGTAGATCATGTCGAGGTCGTACTTGGTGATGATCCGGTTCAGGTGCACGTAGATGAAGTTCTGCCCGGGCGTCGTGCCCCAGTGGCCCAGTACCATCCGCTTGACGTTGTCGAGCGTCAGGGGCCGCCGGAGCAACGGGTTGTCGCAGAGGAAGATCTGGCCGACGGACAGATAGTTGGCCGCACGCCAGTAAGCGTCCATCGTGCGCAGCCGGTCGGGAGCGAGCGTGGGAGTGGTCATGATCTCCGTGGCCGACGGGGTCGGCGGTTGAGGATGCGCAGAACGTCGGTGGCGATCATCCGTTCCTCGTCGGTCGGGATGACGCGCACGCGAACACGGCCCGCGTCCCGCGAAATCAGCGGGGCGTTCCGGCGGTTGCGCCCCGGGTCCAGGTCGATGCCGATCCAGCCGAGCCCCCGGCAAATGCGCTGCCGGACCAGCGGTGCGTGCTCGCCGATGCCGCCGGCGAAGACGAGCGTGTCGAGCCCACTGAGGGCCGCGGCAAAGGCGCCGATCCACTTCGTCGCCTGGTAGCAGAACAGCGTGATGGCCTCCCGTGCACGCGCGTCGTGTGCCTGGCGCGCGAGCAGGTCGCGCACGTCGGCGCTCGTCCCGGACACGCCGAGCAGCCCGCACTCGTGGTTCACCAGCCGCTCGAATCGCGCCGGGCTCATCCGCTCCGTCCGGGCCAGGTAACCAGCCAGGCCGGGATCCAGGTCTCCTGAGCGGGTGCTCATCATCAACCCGGCCGCCGGCGTGAACCCCATGCTCGTGTCCACACACTTTCCGGCGCGTACGGCCGCCAGGCTGGCGCCGCTGCCGAGGTGCGCCAGGATCACGCGTCCCCGGGCGGCCGCGGCATCGAGACGACCGAGCGCATCCATCAGGGAGGCGTAGGAGAGGCCGTGGAAGCCGTAGCGCTCGACGCCGCGGTCCGCGTACCGCCGCGGAATCGGGAGCCGCCTGGCCACCGGCGGGAGCGTGCGGTGAAACGCCGTGTCGAAGCAGGCAACCTGGGGCACGCGTGGATAGCGTCGCTGGCAGGCCTCGATGAGCGCGATCTCCCAGGGTAGATGATCGGGCGCATACGGCGTGAGGCGGCGCAGTTCCGCCACCAGCCTCGGCGTGATCCGCTCGGGCTCGGTGTGGGTCAGGCCGTGCACCACTCGATGCCCGACCGCCCCGACCGAGGCGAAGGCCGGATGCGCACCGAGCCAGTCGAGCAGCGCGGCCACCGCGGCGCGACGGCCGCGCGTGGCAAACCGTTCGCGCCGCTCCAACCCATCCGCATCATCGACCGTCAGCGTCGCCTGTCGGGTTCCGATCCGGTCGATTCTGCCGCCGAGCTGGCGCTGCGGCGTCGGACCGGCCTCGAAGATCGCGAAGCGAATGCTCGAGGAGCCCCCGTTAATCGTCAGGACCGACGGTGTCATGGGTCGTGCCCGCCTCTCGCCTGCATTGTTTCACGCAAAGCGGCCGCGCTCATTGACTGGTCCGCGCGACGGACGCAGCAGACGGTCCGCGCACGGGCCGCAGCGGCGAGGCTGCGGTAGGATCGAGGCGTCACAGCGGACTACCCCTTCGCCGAACGCCTCTACCCCGGCGCGCTCAACGTCATCAGCGCGCTCCCCCAGCGCGGCCGCGTCGGGATTTTCTCCGGGCGGACGTCACGGTCGAGTGCATCGGCGACCTCGCCGACCGGGACATGCCGTCGCTGGCGCGACCAGGGGCCGCGCAGGCCCGCCGATGAGCAACAGCGTCAGCGGCGTCACTCCCGCCGCGGTATCATAGGAGAGGTTGACCTGGACCGAATCCACCGTCGCGCTCCCGATTCCCAGCCAGGCGCAGGCCTATCGCCGCAGCGTGCCATGAGCAAGATTCCCACCCGGCCAGCCCATCCCGAACGAGTGTGCTGGGGGTGTGACCGGTACTGTCCCGCCGACGATCTCGCGTGCGGAAATGGCTCGATTCGCACGTCGCATCCGTGCGAGCTCTTCGGGGACGGTTGGCTCGAGTGGTCGCTGGATGACCGGGCAGGCCCGCACGAGGTCGCGTCACCGGCTCCTGCCAAAGAGAAGCCGTAGCATCTTCATGGACCCCATACCGGCGTGGCACCACCGCCTGAATTCCTACTCGCCAGGGGACCAGGCGGCCCGGCCTCGTCCGGCGCGTCGGGCGTCCAGCGCCAGATAGTCGCCGCCTCGACCAGGGGGCGCAGCCATTCCCGGCGATGCGTTGACCATTTACGCTGGCGGATGACCGCCAGCATGTGTTCGCGATGTTCGGCGAGCACCGCATCAGGGGGAGGACGAGGTTCGCGCCAGAAGTTGAGCAGGAATTCCTCGCGCACTTCGCTGTCCGAGACCGCCGGCTTCGCGGCCTCGGCCTGTTCCAGCTTCTGAATCAGCAAGTTGCGCCGGGTCTCCTCCGTCCACTCATCCAGGGTCGTGCTGAATTCCGCCAGCAGCTTCTCCATGCCTCCGCTGGTGCGGGCCTGCGTCTCCAGCTCGTGCAGAAGCGGCTCCAGTTCCTCGTCCGCCACCGTGATCCCGCGCTTTCGAGCCTCCTGAACCTCGATCTCACGAACCACGATGCTGTTCAGCGTCCGGAGCATGGCCCGGTTCCGCTCAACGGCGGTCATGTGGTCGAATCGCTCCGGGTTCATGGACCGACTCTGGGCGAGCCGAGCCTCGAACTGCGCGCGCGTCACGGCTGTTCCGTTGATGCGCGCGACGATGGCGGGCAAATCCTGCGACCAGGCGCTCGCCGAGGGCATGCCGGCGAGCACGGCCACCAGTAGCCAGAGCCTACGCAGGCAAGTCACGACGACCGGCGAGACCACCTACACCACTCCATGTTCTGCGTCTCACGGACACGGGCTTCGGCCGCAGGCCTTGAAGTCGTTGACGATCTGCGTTTGCCGATTCAGCATCTCCTGCCACGGGCCGTACCGGTGCGCGTCTCCGTCGAACACCGCCGGAGCGGCGTTGTCGCACGTGTATTGGGTCCCGTCCCAGCGGGGACGATTGGGCCCGTAGCCCGTATCGGGCGGCTTGCGCATCCAATCGGGCACCCCATCGGGCCCGAGGTGGGTGCACGACCAGTCGTTGGCCTGGTCATGCCAGGCCGGGCGCTCCTGGAACATGACGTAGCTGGTCACGTCCCAGGCGTCCTCGATGCTGAGCTGCGTGGAGGTGTCCCCCGGGACGGCCTTTCCGAGCGGCATGTTGGCTCGAATGAAAGTGACCCCCGTGCGCGCGCGGAACATGCCGGCGCCGTCGTTGAAGCTGCGCGGGCCCCACAGCGGCGGAACCACGGTGCCGGTCACCTGTGTCATGCCCCGGCCATCCGTGCCGTGGCAGCTGGCGCAATACGTGTTGTAGACCTTCTCGCCACGCACGGGATCCGCGGCGCGCGTCATCAGCGGCACCTCCGGAAACCCCTGGCCCTTGACCTTGGTCCAATCCGTGACCTTCGTA